>Ga0208680_1000004_pt1 | contig 45061 bp, 42 predicted proteins | sample Colrivmet1556A02_FD_187672 | JGI IMG/M metagenome (GOLD analysis project Ga0208680, IMG submission 187672) | Estuarine microbial communities from the Columbia River estuary - metaG 1556A-02 (SPAdes) (version 2) | ecosystem: Environmental > Aquatic > Marine > Intertidal zone > Estuary | place...
ATTAAAGAATTAGCAACACATTTTAATAATAAAATAGTTACAGAGATTAGTTCTCTCGCTATTTTTTATGAAGCAGAAAAAGAACATCAAGCCTATTCTAAAAACAATCAAAATTCTGGCTATTGTACATTTGTAATCAATCCAAAATTGCAAAAACTAAGAGCAATGCATGCAGATAAGTTAATTGATTAAATAATTAATATTCTGAAACTAAACATTACAAATAAATTTACAGATCAATTACCTGGTGACCCTATTCAAGAAAATTCGAGACGCCAGGTAGAAGCTGCTGCTTATTCATTTGTAAACCCCACTAAAACCTCAAACCCAAGTTTAGTTCATGTTTGTGACGAAATGCAACAAGAATTAGGATTTTCTGATGAAGACATTCAATCTAAAGAATTCTTGCTTTATGTAACAGGGAATGCCAATATAGAAAACTCAAAACCCTTTGCGATGTGCTACGCTGGCCATCAATTTGGAAATTGGGCAGGTCAATTAGGAGACGGAAGAGCAATTAATCTTGGAGAAATTAAAAATTGGGCGTTACAACTTAAAGGAGCCGGCCCAACCCCCTATTCTAGAACTGCTGATGGATTGGCAGTCTTACGTTCCTCAATTAGAGAGTATTTATGTAGTGAAGCCATGCATCACCTTGGAATACCTTCTACTAGATCGTTATCATTAAGTTTAACCGGAGACCAAGTGTTAAGAGATGTATTGTATAATGGAAACCCAGCTTATGAAAAAGGAGCCATTGTTTCTAGAGTTGCTAAAACATTTTTACGTTTTGGAAATTTTGAACTATTTGCAGCAAGAAATGATCTTAAAAATTTAAAAACCTTAACGGATTATACCATAAAAAACCATTTTCCGCGTTTAGGGAACCCCTGTAAAGAAGTGTATCTAAAATTCTTTCAAGAAATAACCAACAAGACCTTAGAAATGATTATTCACTGGCAACGAGTAGGTTTCGTTCATGGGGTGATGAATACAGATAACATGTCTATTCTTGGCCTTACTATTGATTATGGACCATATGGATGGCTTGAAGGGTTTGATCTTGGCTGGACACCAAACACCACAGACAAACAACACAAAAGGTATCGCTATGGAAACCAGCCCAACATTGGATTATGGAATCTATATCAATTAGCCAATGCACTTTATCCATTAATTGATGAAGCAGCACCTTTAGAAAAAATACTAGAAGGGTATAAAAGTAGCTTTGCACAAAAGTCTCTAGAGATGATGCGGGCTAAACTAGGGTTATTTTTAGCAGAGAAAACAGATATTAACTTAATTCAATCCTTGGAAGATAATCTTCAAGTCATAGAAATAGACATGACGATTTTCTTTAGATTATTGAGTTCTTTTAAGAAAGAACAGCCTGAAAAAGGAATTGAATTAATTCAAGATGCTTTTTATACTCCAGATAAATTAGTTGGAGAAATTTTGAATGATTGGAAGCATTGGTTTGTTAGCTATGCAAAACGTTTAGAAAAAGAAAACATATCTTATGAGGAACGTGAACAACGTATGAAAACCACAAACCCTAAGTATGTACTTCGTAATTACATGGCTCAATTAGCTATAGACAAAGCAGATAAGGGTGATATTTCGTTAGTTAAAGAAATATACGAACTTTTAAAAAAACCTTATTCAGAGCAACCTGAATTTGAACACTGGTTTGCTAAAAGACCGGAATGGGCTAGACATAAAGTTGGATGCTCGATGTTATCTTGCAGCTCTTAACTACTGTAATTGAAATTCATATAAATTCCGTCCTCTATTTGTTCCTGATTCATCTTCATCTGCCAGATAAACGCTTGTATTATTTTTAAAAGTAATAGATTCTTTTTGAGAAGTATGATAAAACGGATACTCTTTTGAGGTTCCAGAAAAGAAATCATCTCCGATAAAATCTTCAAAGACCCAGGCAGAGGTATGGTTTAATAGTATCACTTTTTTTCCATCCTTAGAAATATCTGCTGCAGTAATCCAGCAACCTCTGTCTGGACAAGTTGTGAAATCAGAAATCAATTTAGCTGAATGATTTCCAACTTTGTTAGGAACTTTATATAAAAAAGTTCTTCCAATTTCGTTTTCTACCCTACTTTTTGTAAAAATGTATAAAAATCCATTCCATTCAAAAAACCCTTCTGTATCAAAATACTTTTCTTTTGGAGGAAACTGTTGCTGTTCTGGATAGTAAAATTCAATTTTTTCAACATTTATTTTTGAATTAGATTTTAAATCAGAGGCATTCACTTTTAATATGACAAGATCTTTTCGTTTGTTTGCATTGTTCCCGAAATTTCCAATATAAATATTCCCTTGCTGATCTTGTGTAATATCTTCCCAGTCTGTATTTTGAGCATTAATTTGCAGTACTCTCAAAAGCTCACCTTGCTCAGAAACTAAATATAAACTGGGCGAATTACCACTATCGTTTAGCATCCAGAAGGCATCTTCATTCTGAGAATATTGGATCCCTGAAACCTCTTCCAAAAGTTCTGGTAGCTTAACTTTAACCTCTAATTCTCCAAAATCTTTACAACTACTTATAATTAAGAGACAACATATAATTATAATTTTTTTCATAAATATTGTATTTAAGGTATAGTCTAAAAGCTATAAAGATGTTCCACCGTCTAGAGTAATTGTTTGGCCGGTCATAAATTTAGTTTGATCAGAAGCTAACCAAACTATTGCATCTGCAATTTCACTAGCTTTTCCATAACGCTTCATTGGTATTACACTCTTAAGAATTGCATCCATTTCTGGTTTCGCATTAATTAACTGGTCTAATAAAGCAGACTCTGTATATCCAGGACAAACCGCATTAATTCTAATATTTTTTGTTGCATATTCCATAGCTGCAGATTTTGTCATTCCTACCACTGCAAATTTACTAGCACTATAACTTATATTATTTGGAGAAGCTTTCAAACCAGCCAAAGAAGCAATGTTTACAATATTACCGTGTCCTTGTTTTAAAAATTGTTGCAAAGCTACTTTCATACAATAAAAGACTCCTGTTTGATTTACAGCAATTACCCTATCCCAATCCTCTAATCTCGCTTTATGTGTTGGAAGTAAATTAGGACCAATTCCTGCATTGTTCACAATTACATCTAATTTTTCATAATTGCTTATGGTTTTATTTACTAAATCTTCAACCTCTTGAAATTTAGTAACATCTGTTTTTACCGGTAGCGATTCACCTCCGTTGTTTACAATTTGATCAGCTACTTTTTTTGCACTATCAAAATTAATATCAGAAACAACTACTATTGCACCATGAGTAGCAAAATGAATTGCTGCTGCTTTTCCAATTCCTGACCCTGCTCCTGTAACGATTACTACTTTATTTTTTACTTCCATTTGATTTGTTTGTTTAGATCATTGTTAATTTAACACTCTAGAAGAGTACTTATTTTATTTACAAAAAATTAATCGAGAATCAGACAATGCTAAAGATCTTAGATCTCTAGGATAATCTTTCATTGCCATTAATTTCATAAACTCATTTTTGTTGGCATACCTTACAATTAGTACCTCATCCCAAAGAGTCTCGTCTGAAGGCCCAATAATAGTGGCAAGTGGTGATCCTTTAAAAATAATCTCCGCGTCTAAAGTATTAAAAAAAGGAACGGCCGCTTTTAAATAATCTGAATAGGCTTCCTTACCGGTTTTTCCTGTTTCTGTAACTGTTTCTTTATAACTTAAATAATTAAGCATAAAAACAGGTTGTCCATCAGGAAAATCTTGTAATTTTTTTAAACTATTTTGTTGCTCTATTTGGTCACTCATTACTAATCTATGGAATTGGTTTTAATGGATTTCAAGGCCAAATTACAGCATAATTCTGCGGCTTTATCTAGATGAGCAAACCGAGGATCTGAGGTTAACCCCTTACTATATCTATAGTATATTTGCTGAGCTATCACCGCTATTTTAAACAAACCAAAGGCATAATAAAATACAATATTATGAATATCTCTTCCAGATTTATTTGAATATGAGGCTACGATTTCACTTCTAATTGGATTTCCTTCAAAAATTGTTGGAGAAGGAATTCCTTGTTTTACAAAATCATGATCAGAAGCCAACGTCCAATACCCAAGTGAAGTTCCTAAATCCATTAATGGATCACCAAGGGTAGCCATTTCCCAATCTAAAACTGCAGTAATATCTTTCCAAGAGGTATCTTTAAATACTACATTATCATATTTATAATCATTGTGTATTAAACAATGTTGATAGGTTTTTGGTTGATGTTTTTGCATCCATTGCATGACTTCAAGAGCAGCTGGAACGTCTTGTGTTGCTGCTTTTAGGTATTGTTTTCCCCAATTGGTTACCTGTCTGTTTACATAGCCCTCTGGCCTTCCTAGATCAGATAGTCCTACCGAACTATAATCTAATGCATGTAATTCTGTAAAGGTATCTAACCAAGTATTGGCAATAGTTTTATAATCATGAACTGGGATGGCTCTAAGTTTTGCCTCTTTAAAGTTTAGAATAATCCCATCTACTTTTTCCATGATGTAGAATTCACTTCCAATGATCGCTTCATCATTTGAATACGTAAACATCTTTGGAACTTTAGAAAACTCTTTATTTACTGCAGTTTGGACTTTAAACTCTCTACTCATGTCATGGCCACGTTTAATAGCACCAACTGGAGGCTTACGAAGCACATACTCCTTATCCTCTAGAGATAATAAATACGTTAAATTAGAATACCCATGCGTAAACTGCTTTACCAATAATTCACTTTGAGGGGAATTAATCAAATGATGTTGATGTAAAAATTCTTTAAGGTTTTTTTCGGGTAGTTCCTCCCCTTTTCGAACTTCTTGTCTAGACATAGTTATAGTTTTCCATAAGATCTAATGACACTTTTCCCTAACTGATACATATGAACTTCATCTGGGCCATCTGCCAAACGCAACATCCTTGCTATTGCAAAATAATGCGCCAAATGTGTATCTGGGCCAACACCTTTTCCTCCAAGTATTTGAATAGCTCGATCAATTACTTTTAAAGCCATATCCGGAGCAACAATCTTTATCATAGCAATAATATCTTTAGCTTCTTTATTGCCTAATTTATCCATTTTATCTGCTGCTGAAAGTGTTAACAATCTAGCTTGTTCTATTTCGCATTTTGAAATAGCAACCTCCTGACGAATATTACTAAAATCAGAAAATTTCTTACCAAAAGCTTCACGCTCTAAGGTTCTTTTTGACATCAATTCTAGTGCGTATTGAGCCATACCTACTAGTCTCATACAATGATGAATTCTACCTGGTCCAAGACGTCCTTGAGCAATTTCAAACCCTCTCCCTTCACCTAAAATTAAATTTTCTTTAGGAACTCGAACATTGTTTAACTCAATTTCTGCATGACCCTCTGGCGAATCATAAAACCCAAGCACAGATAGTGGTCGAATAATATTTAGTCCAGGAGTATCTAAAGGAACTAATACCATACTTTGTTGTTGATGGCGATGCGCAGTTAAATCTGTTTTGCCCATGACTATGGCTACTTTACAATGTGGATCCATACCTCCACTAGACCACCATTTTCTTCCATTAATAACATAATGATCTCCGTCTAAAACAATAGAGGTTTCAATATTTGTAGCATCTGAGGAGGCTACTTCTGGCTCGGTCATTAAAAATGCAGAACGAATTTCACCATTCATTAAAGGAGTTAACCATTTTTTCTTTTGAGAATCACTTCCATATTTGGCTAATACTTCCATATTTCCAGTATCTGGGGCAGAACAATTAAAAATTTCTGAAATCCAAATACGTTTGCCCATAATTCCTGCTAATGGGGCATATTCCAAATTTGTTAAACCTGGACTTAAGTCTCCATAATCTTTAGGTAAAAAAAGATTCCACAACCCTGCATCCTTAGCTTTTTGTTTTAATAGTTCTATTTTAGGCCAGCGCGTCCAGATATTTTCTGGATTGTTTTGGAAAGCGTAGAATTCATCTTCTACAGGTACAATGTGTTTATCAATAAAATCAGTGAGTTTTTTTTGTAAGTCTACTGATTTTTGAGAATATTCGAAGTTCATAAGTTTATTTAATTTTAACCAGCTATCATATATCCACCATCTGCAGTATATACTCCTCCTGTCATATATGCACCTGCATTTGAAGCTAATAAAGTAGCAATACCAATCATTTCCTCTGGCTGTCCCATACGCCCACTTGGAATAGTTTTTTGAACTTTATGTAATAGCTTTTCGTTAGTCCACAGGGCAGCGCTAAATTTTGTTTGAATTAATCCTGGACAAATGGCATTAGCTCTTATTCCATATTGACCCCACTCTTTCGCTTGATTTTTAGTTAGCATTAAAATAGCAGCTTTACTTGTACTATATAATCCTAATCCCAATCCAGGGGTCAAAGCTTCTACAGATGCTATATTAATAATGCTCCCATTTTTGTGTTGTTGCATGTGTGGTAAGACCAAATTTGACAATGCCCATGGTGCTTTTACATTTACATCCATAATCTTATCAAAAATTGCTGGGTCTACATCTTCAATAGGTCCAAAAACAGGATTAATAGCTGCATTGTTTACTAAAATATCTATGCGCCCTAGCATACTAATTGTTTGATCTACCAAAGTTTTCCTTTGATCTTCTTTACCAATATGGCAGGCAATTCCAACAGCTTTTAAGCCTTGTTCAGTAAATTCTTTCACCACCTCATCACAAGCATCCTGACTTCTACTGCTAATTACTACTTGTGCCCCTTTTTCAGCCAATCCTTTTGCAATAGCTTTCCCTATTCCTTTACTAGAGCCTGTTATGATTGCTACCTTTCCTTCTAAATTAAATTGTTGATGTGTATTCATTAAATTACAGGTTCTGTTTCTTTCTTTATGGTAATGGATTCAGTATTCAATAAAATTTCAGATAATCCTGTAGTTTTTGGCAATTCATACGTAAAAAAGTATTTCATCGTATGAATTTTACTTTCATAGAAGTCTTTTGAATAAGTTCCATTAGATTTAGCAGCTTTTGTTGCATGTACTCCTAGATCTAACCATGTCCAACTCATTAGTATTAAACTAAAAAATTCCATAAAAATAGAAGCATCTGCAAGATACCTTTCATAATCTCCTTTCATCGCATGAGGCATTAAATGACCCAATACTTTTTCTGTAAGTTTTAATTTTGCTCCTAGTGTATTGGCATAAGATTGTAATTCCTCTATTGCTGAGGCTGCTTTAATTGTTGTCATAATTTCAGCAGAGAGTAATTGTAGTGCCTTACCGTTACTCATGGTTACTTTTCTACCCAATAAATCTTGAGATTGAATTCCTGTTGTTCCTTCATACAACGCAGATATTCTAATATCTCTATAGTATTGTTGTAAAATAAAATCAGCACAGAAACCGTAGCCTCCTAGTACTTGTAAACCATTATTTACAGAAGCAGATCCCGCTTCCGAAGGATATGTTTTTACGATTGGGATAATCATTTCTAACAGAAGATTATATTTCTCTTTTTCCTCTGGTGAAGTTGCAGTTTCTATAATATCGTAATACTTAGCTGCCAAAAAAACCAAACTCATAGACCCTTCCACAACAGATTTTTGCATTAACAGCATTCTTCTAACATCTGGGTGTTCTATAATCAAGGCCTGTTTCTCTGCTGGGTTTTTCTTACCGTCACTAGATAACTTTCTACCTTGAGGACGTTCATTTGCGTATTGTAATGAAGCATGATATGCAGCACAAGCAATACCAGACGCTCCTCTTCCTACAGCAATTCTAGCAGAGTTCATCATTAAAAACATGTATTTTAAACCTTCATTTGGCTCACCTACAATCCATCCTTTACAGTCGTCTGCATCTCCAAAACCTAAATGAGTAGTACAATAACCTCGTTGACCCATCTTCTGAAAATCTGCAACAGTAGTCACATCATTAAATTCTAGTGACCCATCACTTGAAGGACGATTCTTTGGGACAACAAATAAAGAAATTCCTTTTGTACCTTTTGGTGCTCCTTCAATTCTAGCGAGAACTAAATGAACCACATTTTCAGTAAAATTATTGTCTCCTCCAGAAATAAAAATTTTCTGGCCTGTTATTTTATAATATCCGTCTTGTGTAGGTGTTGCCTTTGTAACAATATCAGACAAAGAACTTCCCGCTTGAGGCTCTGTTAAACACATCGTACCGCCCCATTGGCCAGATAACATGTTTGGCACATAGGTTTGGTTTAATTCCTTATTTGCAAAATGAATAATAAGCTCTGCAGCTCCTTGAGTTAACCCTGCATAACCGGGTAAATGATTATTTGCAGCATCTAAAATATAAGTAGCAGCGGTATGTGATAGAAATGGTATTTGCATTCCTCCATCTTCATAATTAAATGGAGCTGAGATTAGACCCATTTCTCCTCCTTTATGCATCATTGTTTTTACTTGATCATGTACAAATACTTTTCCATCTTTATGATAAGCAGGATTTTCATCCATTTCTTTTACATACGGAAATAACTCTCTATCAGCAAACTCCTTAACTGAATCTATAAACATATCAAGAGATTCTTTATCATGATCTTGAAAACGATCTCTAACCAAAAGCTCTTCTAAATTATGTATATCATAAAGAAGATATTTTAATGTATCTATGTCAATATATTTTTCAGCCATATTATTTTTGTTTTTATAATTGATTTTTTATTTTATTTAATTCTCCTTTTACAAATTCCAATCTACTAATGATTTCATAATTGTTAATGGTACCTAGTGGGTTTTTCTTTAATTTTTGTTTAGCTCCCTCCAAAGTAAAGCCTCTTTCTTTAACAAGATTATAGATGAGTTTAAAATTTGAAATATCAGTAGTTGTGAATAAACGGTTCCCTTTTGCATTTTTTTTTGGCTTTATAATTTCAAATTCTTTTTCCCAAAAACGAACTAAAGAAGTATTTACATTAAATGCTTTGGCCACCTCACCTATTTTATAATATCTTTTTTCGGGCAGGTCTATCTCCATTAGTCTAATGATTGATTTTCTTGTGAAGCCAATTCTAACATTTTATCATATTCTTCTGCAGTTAAGTCACTAAAGTAAAAATATACAGGATTTAATTTTTTATTTCCTTTAATCACTTCATAATGAAGATGAGGAGCTGTAGAGATTCCTGAGGTTCCTACATAACCAATCAAGTCTCCTCGTTTTACTTTTTGATTTTTACGAACAGTGTATTTTTCTAAATGTGCATAAAATGTTTTATAACCAAATCCATGATTTATTTTTACTTGATTCCCATAGCCTCTTCTGGATCGTTTAACTTTCTCTATTTTTCCATTTCCAGTAGCATATACTGGTGTACCTCTTGGGGCAGAAAAATCCATTCCCCAATGAAATTTTCTGGTTTTATAAATTGGGTGTATTCGGTATCCATAGCCAGAAGCCATTCGTTTCAAATTTTTATTTGCAACGGGTTGAATTGCTGGTATTGAAGCTAGCATTTCTTTTTTGCTTTTAGCCAATACAACAACTTCATCCAATGACTTCGATTGAACAACCATTTGTTTAGATAAAATATCTATTTTTTTTGTGGCTTCTTTTACGAGTTTAGAATTGTCATAACCATTTAAATAACTATATCTATTTACACCTCCAAATCCAGCTTTACGTTGTTCTTCTGGAATAGGATTGGCCTCAAAATAAGCTCTGTAAATATTGTTATCTCTTTGTTGTAGTTGAGATAAAATAGAAGAACTTTCGTCCATTCGTTTATTTAACAGTTCATAATTAAATTTAAGATTTTCTAACTCTCTCTCTTGTGCTAATTGATTTGGAGTTTTTAAAAACTGACTTAATACAACAAAACCTGATAGCATTATTAGAACAACCCCAAAGAAACTTAGAATAATTATCTTAGAAATATTTCCTTTTGATTTTTCTATTCTACGATAGCTTAGGGTATCAGAGTCGTAATAATATTTTACTTTCGCCATAAATCTAAATATGCTACTTTTGTTACTATAAACTACGATAAAAGAAAGTAATTTATAAATTAACAAAAGCAAATTTACAAAATGTTTCACTAACAATAACTTTGACTCATTTCAAGTATAAATTTTAACATTAACGGTAAAAGAAAATCAACTTTTGATTTATGAAATCTAAAGAAATTCGTTCTCATTTTTTAAATTTTTTTAAAGAAAAATCTCATCAAATTGTTCCTTCATCTCCTATGGTTTTGAAAGATGATCCCACGTTGATGTTTACTAATTCAGGAATGGCTCCATTCAAAGAATATTTTTTAGGAAATAAAATTCCGAAAAATACTAGAATATCTGATACTCAGAAATGTCTTAGAGTTTCTGGAAAACACAATGATTTAGAAGAGGTTGGATACGATACCTATCATCATACGATGTTTGAAATGTTAGGGAATTGGAGTTTTGGAGATTATTTCAAAAAAGAGGCCATAACATGGGCTTGGGAGCTTTTAACAGAAGTGTATGGTATCTCTGAGGATATGCTTTACGTTACAATTTTTGAGGGCAGCTCTGATAGAGATAATTTACCAATTGATCAAGAAGCATTCGATTTATGGAAGGAAATTGTTCCTGAAGACCGTATCTTAATGGGCGACAAGAAGGATAATTTCTGGGAAATGGGTGAGCAAGGACCCTGCGGGCCTTGTTCTGAAATTCATGTAGATATTAGAACCGATGAAGAAAAGGCAGCTGTAGACGGAAAAAGTTTAGTTAACATGGATCATCCACAAGTCGTTGAGATATGGAACTTGGTTTTCATGCAATACAATAGAAAAGCTAATGGAAGCCTAGAAGATTTACCTGCAAAACACATAGATACAGGAATGGGGTTTGAGCGCCTGTGTATGGTTTTACAAAATGTAAAATCTAATTATGATACAGATATTTTTACTCCGTTAATTAGAGAAATCGAAGCAATTTCTTCTGTAAATTATGGTGAAAATGAAAAAGAAGATATTGCCATAAGAGTAATTGTGGATCATGTAAGAGCTGTTGCTTTTTCAATTGCCGATGGACAATTACCTAGTAATACAGGTGCAGGTTATGTTATTCGAAGAATTTTGAGAAGAGCTGTTCGTTATGGATTTACATTTCTCCATAAAAAAGAACCCTTTATGTATAGATTGATAGACATTCTTTCTGAAAAAATGGGAACTGCATTTCCAGAATTAAAAGCTCAAAAACAATTGATTGAAAATGTAATTAAAGAAGAAGAAACTTCTTTTTTAAGAACATTAGATCAAGGACTTATATTGTTAGATACAATTATAGAAACCTCAGAATCAAAAGAAGTTTCAGGAAAAAAAGCTTTTGAATTGTATGATACATTTGGGTTTCCAATAGATTTAACTTCACTAATTTTAAGAGAAAAAGGAATAGTTTTAAATGAAGATGATTTTCATATTGAAATGAAAAAACAAAAAGAACGTTCACGTTCTGCAAGTGAATCTTCAACAGATGATTGGACCTCCGTTAGCAATATTACTGAAATAGGTTTTGACGGTTATAACACAACAGAATCTGAGGTGAAAATTACTCGATTTAGAAAAGTTACATCAAAAAAAGAGGGAGATCAATATCAATTAGTTTTTAACCAAACACCTTTCTATCCAGAAGGAGGAGGACAAGTTGGAGACAAAGGGTATTTAGAGGATATTCATGGAGATGTGCTTTACATTTTGAATACTAAAAAAGAGAATAATGTTATTATTCACTTCACAAAAAATCTACCAAAAAATCTAGAAGAGCCTTTTAATGCTGTTGTAGATCAAAAGCAACGTCATAGAACCTCAGCAAATCATAGTGCCACTCATCTTCTTCACCAAGCCCTACGTGAAGTGCTTGGGACGCACGTTGAACAAAAAGGGAGTGCTGTAAATTCTAAACATTTACGATTTGATTTCTCTCATTTCTCTAAATTAACTCCAGAGGAGTTACATGATGTGGAATATTTTGTGAATGCAAGAATCGAAGGAAAACTTCCATTGGAAGAGAAACGAAGTATCCCAAAAGAAGAAGCAATTGCTGATGGTGCAATTAGTTTATTTGGTGAAAAATATGGAGATCAAGTCAGATCTATTCGTTTTGGACAATCTGTTGAATTATGTGGTGGAACTCACGTTACAAATACCTCAGAAATTTGGCATTTCAAAATTAAATCTGAGGGAGCTGTAGCTGCTGGTATAAGAAGAATTGAAGCAATCACTATGGATGCTACTAAAGAATATTATTTAGAAAATAACAGTAGCTACCAAGAAATTAAAGACGTACTTAATAATCCAAAAGAACCAGTCAAAGCAATTCTTGCCCTTCAACAAGAAAATAGTGCATTAAAGAAACAACTAGATCGGTTGATAAAAGCAAAAGCAAAGAATCTGAAAAGTAATCTGAAAAACGAACTTAAAGAGATCAATGAAGTTCAATTTTTAGCAAAAAAAATTGATTTAGATGCAAATAGCATCAAAACGTTGGCATTCGAATTAGGAAACGAATTTAAAAATTTATTCTTAGTATTTGGAGCTGAGATAAATGGAAAAGCAATCTTAACCTGTTATGTTTCAAAAGAAATTGTGGACAGCAAAAATCTAAATGCAGGAACTATTGTTAGAGAATTAGGAAAGTATATTCAAGGTGGCGGAGGTGGTCAAGCATTTTTTGCAACAGCAGGTGGAAAAAACCCATTAGGAATTAAAGAAGCTTTAGAAAAAGCTATAACATATTTGGATTAATATTTAACATTCGTTGTCAAAAAATTTAAAAAAGAACTCAAGTTAAAACTAGTTTTTGAATCTTCAAACTCACATACCATTTACTAAAAACATCAGTAATCTTATAGATTATAATTCAAAGATAATTTTACTCGGTTCTTGTTTTTCGGATAATATTGGCCAAAAATTAAGTTATCATAAATTTGAGTCGATACTCAATCCTTTTGGTATTTTATTTCATCCAAAAGCAATTGAATCAGTTATTAAAAATTCACTTTGTAAAAAAAAATATACTGAAAAAGATGTCTTTTTTTTAAATGAACGTTGGCAGTCTTTTGAAGCACATTCAAAGCTGAGCTCCTCATCAAAAGAAGAGATTATAGAACAACTTAATAAGGCTTCAGTATCCATAAATAAAGCTGTTAAAAACAGTACTCATTTCATCATTACTTTAGGAACATCATGGGTTTATCGTTTTAATGAATCTGGAGAAATTGTTGCTAATTGCCATAAAGTCTCCCAAAATAAATTTAAAAAGGAGCTATTATCTGTAGCTGAAATTAATAAAAGTCTTTCGTTAATCATTTCTCTGATTAAAGAAATCAACCCATCGATAAGTTTCATTTTTACTGTATCACCTGTTCGTCATTTAAAAGATGGGGTTATTGAAAATCAACAGAGTAAATCTCATTTGATTTCAGCTCTTCATCAAATCATACCAATTCATAAAAACAGTTTTTATTTTCCAAGTTATGAAGTTATGATGGATGAATTAAGAGATTATCGTTTTTACAAAGAGGATATGATTCACCCAAATCAAATAGCTATAAATTATATTTGGGAAAAATTTTATGAAAATTGGTTATCGGATGAAGCACTTGAACTAAAAAAGGAAGTGATTAAAATTCAAAGGGGGCTTGAACACAAACCTTTCAACCCTAATTCTGAAGGCCATCAGCAATTTTTATCTTCTCTTCAAGAAAAAATTAAAACCCTTAAAAAAAAATATTCTCACATCTCTTTTTAAAAAACTCTTCTAAGACTTATCTATAAATTTCAAAACATTACCCCACGGACCTCCGTTGATAATATCTAATCCATGTTGTTGTAAAAAATCTGTAGCACTCTGACTTCTACCACCGCTTTTACAAACTGCTATTATTGGTTTTTGAAATTCTTTGATACGTTCAATATGGTCAGGAATAGAATTTAAAACAATATGCTTTGAACCATTAATATGACCATCATTCCATTCTTGAAGTGTTCTAACATCTAAAATAATAGCTCCTTTTTTTAAATATTCCTCAATTTTATTTGTAGCATCTGTATTGCTAAACATTCCAAATAAACTCATAATAGTTTTACTGTTAAATTTGTTTCGTAAAATTAAACATTTTATACAGATAAAATAAAAGAATTAGCATGGTTTTGATACTCTAAATTAATAGATAACATCGATTCCAATTAGATTTTGAAAATAAAATGAGTTCCAATCAATAGAGTGAGTATTCTATTCATAGTGAATTACTGAATCGGTTTCGCAAAATTTTAATAAACACCTTAAAATCTTTCTTACTTTTACAATTCAAAACACATCATGAACAAAAAAGTAATATTACTAATTTTAGACGGCTGGGGAATTACCCAAAATCCAAATGTTTCAGCAATTTTTAATGCAAAAACACCATATATCAATTCACTTTATGATGTATACCCATCCTCGGAATTAAGAACCGATGGTGAACATGTAGGTTTACCTGATGGTCAAATGGGCAATTCTGAAGTAGGTCATATGAATTTAGGTGCCGGCAGAATTGTTTATCAAAATCTTGCGAAAATTAATATCGCCGTTAGAGAAGGTAAATTATCTAAAGAAAAAGAATTATTAAACGCTTTTAAGTACGCAAAGGAACATCAAAAAAATGTGCATTTATTGGGGTTGGTATCTAATGGAGGTATTCACTCACATATTAATCATTTGAAGGGCTTACTTAGTGCTGCTAATGATCATGAAGTGAAAAATGTTTTTCTACATGCATTTACTGATGGAAGAGACTGTGATCCAAAATCAGGTGCTAATTTTATTGATGATATTCAAAATCATATGAATAATACTACCGGAGAATTAGCGTCTGTTTCAGGCAGATACTATGCAATGGACAGAGATAATAGATGGGAGAGAGTAAAATTAGCCTATGACGCATTGGTTAATGGAATTGGAGAAAACTCAAAAAACGCAACGGATAGTATTCAGAAAAGTTATGATAAGAAAATAACTGATGAGTTCATTAAACCTATAATTATGGTTGATGAAAACGATAAGCCTAAAGCCACTATTAACAAAGATGATGTTGTAATTTTCTTCAATTTTAGAACAGACAGAGGAAGACAATTAACAGAAGTGTTGAGTCAAAATGACAATGAGGAATTTAACATGCATAAAATTCCATTATACTTTGTTACACTAACTAATTATGATAAAACTTTTAAAGACATCAATGTAGTTTATAATAGTGATAATATAGAAAATACTCTTGGAGAGGTTTTAGAGCGCGCAAATAAAAAACAAATTAGAATTGCTGAAACTGAAAAATACCCACATGTAACTTTCTTCTTTTCGGGAGGAAGAGAGAATGAATTTGATGGTGAAAAAAGACTTCTTTGTCCGTCACCAAAAGTAGCAACCTACGATTTAAAACCAGAAATGAGTGCCTATGAAATAAGAGATGCTATTGTACCTGAGTTAGAAAAAGGAGAAGTAGACTTTGTATGCTTGAATTTTGCAAATGGAGATATGGTTGGACATACGGGTGTTTTTGAGGCAGCAGTAAAAGCTTGTGAAACCGTTGATAAATGCACAGAAGATGTTATTGCTACTGGCTTAGAAAATGGATATACAATCCTTCTAATTGCAGACCATGGAAATTGTGAAACTATGATGAATCCTGACGGAAGCCCACATACTGCTCATACAACAAACCCAGTTCCTATGATTCTTATTGATAAAGAAATTCAATCAATAAATAGTGGTGTATTAGGAGATATTGCTCCTACAATCTTGGAATTAATGGGGGTTGAACAACCAAAAGAAATGACAAGAAAATCACTACTTTAATATGAAGAAGCTTCTATTCATAATTTTCTTGTGTTCATTCGTATTGGTAAGTGCTCAAGGAAAGGATAATATCAATGGTAATTTAGTTGGTTATATTAAAAAGTCTGATTTCTTAAATGGAAAACACAGTGATTGGTTCTCAAAAAATTATGATAATTATACTCCAGACCCAAAAGTTGTTCAGAAAATCAAAAAAAAACTCAATAATATTTCAATTAAATCCTTTATTGGAAGTTGGTGCCATGATAGTAAAAGAGAGCTCCCAAAGTTTTATAAGATCATGGAGTTGGTTGGGTTTAATTTTGAAAATGATTTTAAAATGATTGGAATTACTATCGGAAAGAAAACTCCAAATAATCTTCAAAAAGGATTTGCAATAAGACATACCCCTACATTTATTTTTTTTAGGGATGGTATAGAAATTGGTCGCTTTGTAGAGCATTCCAAAAAAACAATAGAAAAAGATATTTTGAAAATCCTGCGAGGAGGCAACTACAAACACCCTTACCAAAAGTAAACCCTTAATTTATTTCAAATAACATAACAATCTTGGATTGTATGTTCTAGACTATACCGGGGTAAAGTTTCATATCTTATATTTTTAAATTAATTTATCTTTACACTTTAAATTGTTTTATGATTAAAATAAAAAATAATGAAGAGATAGAAATCATGCGTGAAAGCGCACTTGTCGTTTCTAGAACCTTAGGAATCCTTGCTAAAGAAGTAAAGCCTGGAGTTACTACCTTATTTTTAGATAAAATAGCTGAAGAATATATTCGTTCACAGGGTGCTATCCCTGGTTTTTTAGGACTGTATGATTTTCCAAATACACTATGTATGAGTCCAAATGCACAAGTTGTTCACGGAATACCTAATGACAAACCCTTACAAGAAGGTGATATCATTTCAATTGATTGTGGTGCATTAAAAAATGGCTTTTATGGAGATCATGCCTACACATTTGCTGTTGGAGAAATTGAAGAAGAAACAAGAAAATTACTTGAAGTTACTAAACAAAGTTTATACGAGGGAATTCGTCAATTAAAAGTTGGAAATAGAATCGGTGATGTTGGATATGCCATACAAAAATATTGTGAAGACAGAGGTTATGGCGTGGTAAGAGAACTTGTTGGTCACGGACTTGGAAGAAAAATGCACGAAGATCCCGAAATGCCAAATTATGGAAAGCGAGGCAGAGGTAAAAAACTTATGAACGGAATGGTAGTCGCTATTGAACCCATGATTAATTTAGGGACACACAAAATTAATCATCTTAGTGACGGATGGACTATACTTACTAAAGACGGTAAACCTAGCGCTCATTTTGAGCACGATATTGCAATTGTAGACGGTAAACCAGAACTCTTATCTACTTTCAAGTATATTTATGATGCTTTAGGAATTGTTAGTGATGAAGAGCTTGAGTTCAATAGCAAAACTTTGTAAACCCATTTATTGAAATTATTCAAAGTCATATTAAATAGAGTTCCACGCCCATTACTTATTAAATTAAGTTATGTAGTAAGGCCTTTTATAGCCTTTTATTTAAAAGGAAATAAATATACAGACCCCATAGACAATAAAAGTTTTCGTAAGTTTTTACCTTATGGCTATGAAGTTCAAAGACAAAACGTACTATCACCAAGTACGCTATCTTTGGAGCGTCATAGATTACTATGGCTGTATTTAACCAATGAAACTAACTTTTTTACTTCAAAGAAAAAGGTTTTACACATGGCTCCTGAGCAATGTTTTCTGACCCGTTTTAGAAAATTAGATCATGACTATGTTACTGCAGATATAGATTCACCAATTGCAGATGTAACCGCAGACATCATAAATTTACCATTCAATGATAATTCTTTTGATGTTATTTTTTGCAATCATGTATTAGAACATGTTCAGGATGACACCAGGGCTATGAAAGAATTATTTAGAGTAATGAAAAAAGGGGGGATGGGTATTTTCCAAGTTCCTCAAGACTTAAATCGCAATGTAACTTTTGAAGATAATTCAATAACGAACCCCAAGGAAAGGGCTAAAATATTTGGGCAATATGATCATGTAAGAGTTTATGGAAAGGATTATTTTGATAAACTTCGATCGATAGGTTTTGAAGTTAAAGAAGTTAATTATTCTCAAAAACTTTCTACAGAAATTTCAAGTAAATATAGATTAATGGAAGGTGAATTATTACCTGTAGTTTTTAAAAATTAGCGCTTAAACTCAAGTAAATTACCGTTGTCATCTACATAAATTAATACTACTTTTAAATTAGGCTTAGCTTGTAAAAACTTTTTAGTTTTTTCAAATCCCATAGCCATAAAGGCTGTTGCATAGGCATCTACATCAGCACAATCTAATTCTGCAATAACGGTTGCGGCTAATAAATTACTTTCAGTTGCGAAGCCTGTTTTAGGGTTGATGGTATGAACATATTTTTCTCCATTTTTGGTAATTCTGAATTTTCTGTAATTTCCAGAACTTGCCATAGATATATTGGTCAAATTTATTTTTTTATATGCAGAGCGAGATCCGTCTGTATTTGGATCGTCTAATTGAACGGTCCACAACTTTCCATTTGGTTTGGTTCCTTTTAACCTTACTTCACCACCAATTTCAACTAAATAATTTTTAACCCCTTTGGAGTCTAAAAATCTTGCAACAACATCCAAACCATAGCCTTTTCCAATAGAATTGAAGTCAAAATAGGTTTCAGAATGCTCTTTTATAATTTCATTATCAACTAATTTCACTTTGTCAAAACCAACAAATTTCATTAATTCTTTTACTTTACTACTGTCTAAATTGTTTATAGGTTTTTCAGGTCCAAATCCCCATGCATTAACTAAATTTCCAACAGTTGGATCAAAATAACCGTTAGTTTCATTAAAAATTTGAGTTGTTTTATTAAATATCTCTTGGAAATATTTATCGACTTTTACGCCTTTTTCTCCTCTGTTAATTCTTGATATATCCGATGAATACATGTAAGTTGAAGTAGATTGATTTACTTCAGCAAATAATTTATTAATATCTACTTCAAAATTAGTAGAAACATCATAATAAATTATATTGTAAGTCGTTCCAAAAACAAATCCTTGAAGTTTTACTGGGGCAACCGATTCTTTATGACATGAGACAATGATAAAAAGAGAAGAAATTAAAAAAATAAAAAAAAGCTTTTTCATAAGTTAATCTTAGGTTTATAAAGATATAATTTAAAATTTTAAAAAATCGTTCATAAATAATTGTAAATCACCATTGTTTTACTCTCAATATTTTTAACTTTGTTAGTAATAATCTTCAATATCAAAAAAATGAAAAAAATAATTGTATTATTAGTTTCCGTAGTTTTCCTAAGTTCTTGTATTTCTAAGAAGGAACATGCAGCACTTCAATCTAAACACAATAAAACCAAAGATGAACTTCTAGCGGTAAAAAATAGTTTAACAAAATGTGTTATTGATAATGAAAAATGTGATGCTGATGTAGCTAACTTAAATAACATCATAGCTGATTTGAAAAATGATAAAAAGAAGACCTTAGAATATGTTGATAACTTGACCGTATTAACTCAAGGAGCTACAGATAATATTAAAGAAACGCTTGCTCAATTAAGCAAAAAAGACAAGTACATCAATAGAATTAGAGCTGCTGCTACTAAAAAAGATTCTTTAAATTTAGTTGTAGCTTTCAATTTGAAAAAGGAATTAAAAGATGGTATTGATGATGAGGATATTGAAATAAATGTTGAAAAAACCGTTGTTTTCATCTCTATATCTGATAAACTATTATTTAAAAGTGGGAGTTACACTATAACAGAAAAAGCATTTCCGGTTTTAGAAAAAGTTGCTACTGTTATTAATAGCCAGCCAGAAATGGATGTGATGATTGAAGGTCACACAGATGCGACACCAATTAGTAATGAAATTATTGCAGACAATTGGGATTTATCTACCAAAAGAGCTACCTCAATTACTAGAATATTACAAACTAAATTTGCAGTAGAACCGAGTCGATTAATTGCTGCTGGTAGAAGTAGTTATGTACCGTTAGCTCCAAATGATACTCCTGCTAACAAATCTAAAAATAGAAGGACTAAGATTATTATTTTACCTAAAATTGGTCAATTCTTTGAAATGTTAGAAACTAAAGCTGAGTAATTAATTCATCATTAAATAAAAAAAGCATCACTGAAGTGATGCTTTTTTTTAGTCTAAAATTTTAATAAAATCATTGAAAGCTACATAGTAAGGTTGGTCTTTAAAAACAGGGTTCTCTACACTTTCTGCGTTAGCAATTCCAACCCCTGCAAACCATACTTTAGCATTTTGTTTTTTTGCATGCTCTTTAAAAGTCTCCATCCATAATACATCATATTCTTCAGGATTCTGAATGTTATTAGAGGCTTTTACCAAAACAAAAATAGGTGCCTCTCCTTTTTTAAATAACACAAATTGTGGATGTCTTTTTAATTGACTATTAATAGCTTGAAACTCATACCCCATCTTCTCTAGCTTCTTCCCTATAATGTTCATGGCTAGATTATGTAATTCTTGTTTTGTTAAAACTTGCATAATTGTATTATGTCCTTATTTTTAGTCTGTACTATTTCCTCTTTTTTCTTAAATTATAATTCTTATCACCTCGGGTTTTAGGTTTTTTATACTTTTTAGCAATTTCTCTTCTATAAGAACCTCCTTGATTTGTTTTTTTATTTTTTTCACTCTTCTCGTGAAAAGCAGGGCCAGGAATATATTCTTCTGAAACTCTATTTTTTGAAATTTCTTGATCTTCTCTAGGACGCTCCTCCTCAGTTAATTGTTTCGATATTTCTACTTCACTAGGAAAATCAAGAACTGGAATTTCATACTTCATTAATGCTTCAATTCTTTCTTTTGATTCTTGTTCCTTTTCTGTTGAAAATAAAATTGTTATCCCTTCTCGCTCTGCACGACCAGTTCTACCAATTCTATGCATATAATTTTCAGGAAAATAAGGGGTGTCAAAATTAATAACATGTGAGATTCCATCTAAATCTAATCCTCGAGCCATAACGTCTGTAGCTACTAAAATTCGATTGCTGCCCTCATCAAACTGGCGAATAGAACGAATTCTATAATTTTGAGTTTTATTGGAGTGAATGATACAACTCTCTGATCCAAAGTGCTCTTCTACAACATTAAATAAGAGATCTGCTCTTCGTTTGTTTGATACAAAAACTAAAACTTTAGTAAAGGTGTCTCTATCAGCTAATAAGTGATTCAATAGATTTGCTTTTGTGTAAAAATTAGTAACTAAATAAGAGGTTTGTTTTATATTATCTAAAGGTGTACCACTTAAAGCTACAGAAATCTTTTTAGGTGATTTAAAAAAATCTTTTATTAATTCATCTACATCATTGGTCATGGTGGCAGAAAACATAATATTTTGTCTTGACTTTGGCAGTAAATCAAAAATATTTAGCAGCTGAAAACGGAATCCTAAATCTAGCATTATATCTACTTCGTCAATCACTAGTTTTTGGATTGATTTCAGTTTTAATACATTGCTCAATGCTAAATCGTATAATCTTCCTGGTGTAGCCACAATAATATCCACACCTTGAGCTACTGCTTGCTTTTGAGTGTTAATATTCGTTCCGCCGTAAACTCCTAAAACTCGAATATTAATATATTTTGCTAGTTTTTCAATTTCATCTACTACCTGAAGTACTAATTCACGAGTTGGAACAACTACTAAAACTCTTGGAGTTACTTGCTTTGAGAATTTTAAATCTCTTAAGATTGGTAGCATATAAGCAAATGTTTTCCCTGTTCCGGTCTGTGCGATTCCTACAATGTCTTTTCCAGATCGAACTACAGAATAGGAAGCTTCTTGAATAGGGGTTGGATTTACAAAACCCAACTCTTCTATACTGTTATAAAGTTGATTAGATAAGTCTAAGTCTTTAAAAGTAGTCATGTTTGAAAAATTTCAACAAAGGTAACTTGTTTATTTGTGCTACTCTAAAATTGAACTCATTTTTGATGGTTAAGAATATAGACTCAAAGTAAAATAGTATTTGTAGTTTAGGGTAATCAAAATCTTTTGTACTTTAGAGGGTAAATAAACAGATTTAAATATGAAGACTCCAAAAAGATTAGAAGAGGCTATCATAAAATTATATAAAGCCTTTCATAACAATACACTTGACCCAGAAGATTGTTCAGCTTGTGCTGTTGGAAATATTCTAGACAACTATGATAGTTGGAAACACCTTTCTAATGAACATGGTTCTTTACAATTGAATTATATAGGAACAGTACATCAAAAATTAGAAAGAAAATTTAATGGATATAGTCCTAGTGAGTTATTAAACATTGAAAAGGTATTTCTTGAAGCCTGCGGTTTTAAAACACCACTTTGCCATTACAATCAAAAACCACAGAATCCTAGACACAAGGAAACATTATTCAATGGATTATCAGCTGTGATTTCTTATTTGTGTTCATTAGATCAGGTTCCCAACGTCATGGATTATTCTCGATTATTTGAATATGAAAATAATGAACCTGTACATAAATTAGAAACTATTTTAATGTAAAAAAACCAGCAAATTTTGCTGGTTTTTTATGTATAAATGGTAATTACTTAAAATTAACCTCCAAAGTCATCAAATCTGATATTTTCGTCAGGAATACCAAAGTCTTCTCCCATTTTTTGTACTGCTTTATTCATTAATGGTGGTCCACAAAAATACAATTCAATGTCTTCTGGCGAATCATGATGATTTAAATAGTTATCTATAACACAGTTATGAATAAACCCTGTAAAACCATCTCCATCTCCTTCTATTCCTTCTTTAACTTTCCAGTTATCTTCTTCCATAGGTTCAGATAAAGCCATATAAAATTTAAAGTTCGGAAAATCTCTTTCTAAAGATTTAAAATGATCTATGTAAAACAATTCTCTTTTTGATCTACCTCCATACCAATACGTAACTTTACGTCCTGTTTTTAGAGTTTTGAAGAGGTGATATAAATGAGAACGCATCGGGGCCATTCCTGCACCTCCACCTACATATAACATTTCCGAATCAGACTCATTAATGAAAAACTCACCATAAGGTCCTGATATTACAACTTTATCTCCAGGTTTTTGAGCAAAGATATATGACGAAGCCACTCCTGGATTTACATCCATCCAGCCATTTTTAGAACGATCCCATGGTGGTGTTGCTATACGAACATTTAACATAATCTCTCTTCCTTCCGCAGGATAAGAAGCCATTGAATAAGCACGCTCTACTGTTTCGTTATTTTTCATAACTAAAGGCCATAAACCAAACTTATCCCATTCTGCTTGAAATTTATCAGGAGTTTCGTGTTCCTCTGGATGTGCTGTGATGTCAATATCCGAAAACTTAACCTCACAATTAGGAATTTCAATTTGAATATAGCCACCTGCTTTATATCCCATGTCTTTTGGAATCTCAACAACAAACTCTTTTATAAAAGAGGCTACGTTATAGTTTCGAACTACAGTTGCATCCCATTTCTTAATTCCAAATATTTCTTCCGGAATTGAAATATCCATATCTTGTTTTACTTTAACTTGACAAGCTAATCGTATTCCGTGTTTTAATTCTTTTCTTGAAAAATGAGGTGTTTCAGTTGGTAAAGCTTCACCTCCTCCTGAATTTACGTGACATTCACATTGAACACAGGATCCACCTCCACCACATGCTGAAGGTAAAAATATTTTTTCGCTTCCTAGTGTTGTTAATAAGGTACTACCTGAAGCAACTTCGATTTTTTTCTCTCCATTAATTGTAATGGTCACTGGACCTGACGGAGATAATTTTTGTTTTACAAACAATAATAATGCTACCAACAACAGTGTAATCAATAAAAAAGCTGCTACGGTTGCTAAAATAGTTCCTGTGGTGCTTGCTGCTAATGTAATCATGCTAATTTTGTGTTTCTTTAATATTAACTGCTACTTCATCATGCTCACTTTTTTTAGCAGTATCAATCGTTATTACTTTAGATTCTTTTTCTAAGTTATCAGATAAAGTAGCTTCAGTATTTTTTTCTTTTTTTTCTTCATCACCACCAGTTAACATCCCCCCAAAACTCATAAATCCAATGGCCATAAGACCTGTTATAATGAATGTAATTCCCAAACCTCTTAGGGCAGGTGGAACACTAGAATAACGAATCTTTTCACGAATAGCTGCTATAGCTAAAATCGCTAAAAACCATCCAATACCAGATCCAACTCCATAAGTCAAGGCCAAACCTAAACTTGGTATCTCTCGAGATTGCATAAATAACGACCCTCCTAAAATGGCACAATTCACCGCAATTAAGGGTAAGAAAATTCCTAGAGAATTGTATAATGAAGGTGAAAATTTCTCAACAATAATTTCAACTAGTTGAACCATTGTTGCTATCGTTGCTATAAACATAATAAATGATAGAAAACTTAAGTCATAATCTGCATATTCTGGACCTAACCAAACTAAAGCGCCTTCTTGTAACAAATATTGATCTAACAACCAGTTTAAGGGTACGGTAACTGCCAATACGAAAATGACAGCAGCTCCTAAACCAACAGCTGTAGTTACTTTTTTTGAGACAGCAAGGTAAGAACACATCCCTAAAAATGTTGCAAAGACCATGTTGTCTATAAATATCGATTTGAAAAATAATTCTAAATGTTCCATGATATTTTAATTTTCTTCAATTAATGCTTGGTTTCTACTTCGCTGTACCCAAATAATTAAACCAACTACAATTAAGGCCATTGGAGATAATAACATAAATCCATTATTTTCATATCCAAAAGCATATAGACCTGTTTTCTCTATTGGATCTCCTAAAACTTGGATTCCTAGTAAAGTTCCTGAACCTAATAACTCTCTAAAGAACCCCACTATGATTAGAATAACTGCATACCCTAAAGAGTTTCCAACTCCATCCAAAAAGGATTTCCATGGACCATTTCCTAAAGCAAAAGCTTCAAAACGCCCCATGATAATACAATTAGTAATAATTAACCCCACAAATACAGAAAGTGTTTTACTCAGTTCATAAGCAAAGGCTTTCAGAACTAAATCCACAATAATTACAAGTGTTGCTACAACTATAAGTTGAACAATAATTCTAATTTTTGAAGGAATAATATTTCGCATTAATGAAATCACTACGTTTCCAAGTCCTAAAACAAATAATACAGAAACAGACATTACAATTGAAGCTTTCAATTCAGCTGTAATAGCTAATGCAGAACAAATTCCTAGTACTTGGATTGTAATAGGGTTATTGTCTGTTAGTGGATCTGTAATTAATTTTGCGTCTTTCTTTGATAAAAGTCCCATAAAATTATTGTTTTAATGTTTTGAAATAATCAACGTATAATTTCAAATCAGATTTAATCATCGCTGAAACTCCGTCGCCGGTTATAGTTGCTCCTGCTATGGCATCAACTTCATAATCTGTTTTCTCATCGTTCTTAGGATCGTTATTTCCCTTAGCTACTCGAATTCCTTTAAAATTTCCTGAAGCATCTAATAAATGTTCTCCCTTAAAATCATCCATGAAAAAACGATATTTAATGTTGGCACCTAAACCAGGTGTTTCTCCTTTATGATCAAAATACGCTCCTTGAACAATCATATTTTCGTCCATAGCAACATATCCCCAAATAGCATCCCAGAGTCCTTTACCTCTTATTGGAGCTATATAAAACGTTTTACCATCTTTCTCTCCAACAAATAGAGGGAGTTTTCTAGTACCTCCGTTTTTTGCTTTTGATTTTTCTTTTTTTACATCTATCATGTAAGCTTTTTCGTCTTCTGAAAAATTATCGCCTTCAATAACTAGTTGCTTTTTTATATATTTTTGAAATTCTTGTTCTGCAACTGATGTGGAAACGAAAATAGCACTTGACTCGTCATTTTCGTTAACACCCATAGCGTACAGAATGTTTTGTTGTTTTTCTATTCGTTTATTCTCACTAATATTAGGTTTCAAAGACGATGCTAAAAAAGCTAATAAAGAACCAACAACCAATACCATTCCTATGGCAAAAATCATTGTATATGAATTACTATCTGTTTTTTTAGACATAACTATGCAGTTTTAGCTTTTAAACGTTTTAATCTTTTCTTTACATTTCCTTGGACAACGTAATGGTCTATTGTTGGTGCAAATACATTCATTAGAAGAATAGCTAAGAATACACCTTCTGGATATGCTGGATTGAATACACGTATCATAATGGAGATAAATCCAATTAAGAAACCGTAGATCCATTTTCCTTTATTTGTTTGCGAACCTGTTACAGGGTCAGTAGCCATAAAAACAGCTCCAAAGGCTAAGCCTCCAATCATTAGGTGTTGCGACCAATTAGTATTCATTAACCCATAAAATTTACTGGAATCAGTAATGATATCTAATGCAACTATTTGATTAAATATGATTCCCATTACAGCAGCTCCAATAAAAGTAGATAGAATAATTCTCCAGCTACCAATCTTAGTAAAAATCAAAAAAGCAGCACCTAGTAAAATTAAAAACGTTGAGGTTTCTCCAACTGAACCTGGAATAAAACCAAAGAATATATCCCAGTTAGAATATACTATTTCTTGATTTTGTGCATAACTCCCTAAAATTGTTTCCCCAGAAATTGCATCTGGAGTCCCTACTCTATTTACTGCGTCGTATACCCAAACTTTATCTCCACTCATCCATGTTGGATACGCAAAGAATAAAAATGCTCTAATAGTTAATGCAGGGTTTAAAATATTCATTCCTGTTCCTCCAAAGACCTCTTTTCCGATAACAACTCCAAAAACTACAGCTACTGAAAGCATCCATAACGGAGTATCTATGGGTACTATTAATGGCACCAACATTCCTGTTACTAAATACCCTTCTTCTACTTCATGTCCTTTAATCACAGCAAAGATAAATTCTACTAGCAATCCTACTCCATAAGAAACAACAACCAATGGAAGTACTTTGATAATTCCAATCCAAAAGTTATCCCAGGTAATAAAACTTCCAAGGACAGAAAACTCTGTAGTTATTCCTTTAGCTGCATCAATTGCCGCGTAATGTTGATATCCTGCATTAAACATACCAAACAACAAACATGGAATTAAAGCCATGATTACAATGTTCATGGTACGCTTTAAATCATCTGCTGCTTTAATGTGAGTCCCATTATGAGTTACCTCATTTGGTAAGTATAAAAAAGTATGGATTGCGTTAAACGCAGGAGCCATCTTTGTTCCTTTATACTTCTCTTTTAAATTATGTAAATTACTTTTTAAGCTCATTTGATATTTATTTTTTAGCCTAATTCTTCTTTCATTAAATCTAATCCTTCTCTAACAATCTTCTGATGTGGTTGTTTCGATACACAGATAAATTCTGTGAGTGCAAAATCTTCAGGAGCAACTTCGTAACCTCCTAAATTTTCCATCTCATCTAAATCTTGATACATACAAGCTTTTAAAAATTGTAATGGAAATATATCTAGAGGAAATACATTCTCATAAGATCCGGTAACAACAAATGCTCTGTGTTCTCCATTTGTGTTGGTGTTTAAATCATATTTTTTCTTTGGAGTTAACCAAGAAAAAGTTAATGCTCTAGATGGAGAAATCTTATTAAAAACAGGCTTATTCCATCCAAAAAACTCATAATCATCTCCTTCTGGTATTGCCGTAATTTGGTTATCATAGTAACCTAAGAAATCATCTTTGGAAACCTGTGTTCCTGATAAAACATTTCCGCTAATAATTCTTGTATTATCAATATTTATATTTTTAGCTACAACATCCGAAATAGAGGCACCTGATACTACTGTTACGTATGATGGTTTCTCAAATTGAGACCCTGTTAATGCTAAAGTTCTAATAAAATTGAAATTACCTGTTAATAACAGTTCTCCAACAACCAAAAGATCATGTGGATTGATAACCCAAACTACCTCTCCCTTGTTCAGGGGGTCTATTTGTGAAATTTGAGTACTTACGTTTCCTACAGGGTGTGGTCCAGAAACATTATGTAATTGAATGTTTTTTAGTCCAGAAAACGGTGAATTTGAATCTTTACCAACTGAAACGTGAACGCTACCAGTTGTTAATTTTGAAATTGCTGTCAGAGCAGCTTGTAATTCTTTTTCTTTTCCAGCTAAAGTATAATCATAATTAGCTGCTAATGGTGAACTAGCATATGCTGAAATAAAGATTGCTTTTGGAGTTTGACTTGGGTTGGCAATAACATCAAATGGACGTTGCTTAATAAACGGCCAACAACCAGAATTTAATAGGTGATTTTTGACTTCTTCTGCAGACATTTTATCAGCATCTTTTATTCCAAAATCTTTAAATGATTGTTTTCCATCAGCAGTAATTTTGATACTGATAATTTTACGTTTTGCTCCACGAATAATCTCTGTTACTTTTCCGCTAACTGGACTAGGAAATAAAATACGGTCGTCACTTTTTGAATAAAAAATTGATTCCCCTGCTTTTACCGAAGTACCTTCTTTTGCAATAAGTTTTGGAATGATTCCGTGAAAGTCTTGAGGTTTAAGGGCAAACATACCTTTGACAGGTAATTTGTTAGTAGTGAGTGTTGCCTCACCTACAAGTTTAATGTCTAAACCTTTTTTAATGCGAATGTCTTTTGACATGTTACTTTCGAAATTTAGTTATCTAAAAAAATCATGCAAATTTAAAGATTTTGCTTAGGATGTTAGAACAAAAGTAGCTTTAAATTAGCCATTTAAACTTATTTATAATTATTCTAAATAGATGCATTACTTATCTTGTTTTATATTGATTAAGTTTGTAGAAAATACGTCCAATAATTATTACAATAAATTATAAGATTTTTATGAAAAATACACTTATTACATTTTTTTTCTTACTAATCATTAATCATCTTAATGCCCAAAAAACAGCACCAACTAATATTAAATCCATTCAATTTCAATCCCTTAATAAAACTACTTTTAATCATATTATCCCACTAGGAAATACCATAGAATTAAACTTTGATGATTTAGATGGAGATCAAAAAGAATATTATTATAAAATAGAGTTAATGACTCACGACTGGAGAGAAAGTAATTTGATATCAAATCAATACATCAATGGTTTTCAATCTAATGTAATTTTTGATGTAGAAAATTCTTTCAACACATTTCAAAACTATACACATTATACCGTACAATTTCCTAATCAAAATACAAGAATCACAAAAAGCGGAAATTATCTTCTTTCTATTATAGATGATGTTGGAGATGTGGTTTTTACAAGACGTTTTACTTTGTATGAAAATATCGCAACTGTAGGTGTTTCCGTTAGTAGAAGTAGAAATACAAAAAACATGGATAAAGAACAAACCGTTCAATTCTTGGTAAATCATTCTCGTCTTCAAATTAATAATCCAAGCCAAGAAATTCATGTTGCTGTATTACAAAATGAAAATTGGAAAACAGCAATCACTAATATTCAACCTCAATTTTACAAACCAAATCAACTTGTTTACAATTACATAAAAAAAACTAATTTTTGGGGAGGAAATGAGTACTTGTTTTTTGACAATAAAAACATCAGAAATGCCAGTGTAAGTATTGCCAGATCTGAACGTAAAGAAATAGTTCACAACTATCTATACCCATACATTAATAGAGGATTAAAATCTTACAGCTACAATCCAGATATTAATGGTCAGTTTGTAATTCGAAATATTGAAGCAACAAATCCAAAGACAGAGGCAGATTATGCAATGATGTATTTCTCATTAAAAGCTGGGATAGAGATTGAAAACAAAGAAGTTTATGTTTATGGTGCATTCAATAATTTTAATCTTACTGAAGAAAATAAAATGAATTTTGATCCTTCAACAAACCATTACACTGTTAACTTTTTATTAAAACAAGGTTTTTATAATTATACATTTGTTACAAAATCATCAGAAAATTTAATTTCAAACGCAGATATTAGAGGTGATTTCTCAGAAACCGAAAATATATATACCGTTATTGTGTATCACAAAGCTTTTGGATCTTTAATTGACAGAGTTATCGGAGTTGGGTCCATTCAGCACAACGGAGAACGATAACTATAAAAATGTTACTTTAAAAAATATTCTGTTATATATATAAGAAGAAAATTTACTTATTTAGAACACTTAATATTTGTATTCCATACTCAAACAGTTTTTTTATATTATTGATCATATTTTATAGCCTAAACCTAGCCACCAAAAAAGACAATATTTCATGGATTGTTATGGTATTATTCCTAGTTTACTCACTATCAGCTTTAAAAAGATTTTATGATCAAGGTTTTTTTTAAAACATTCATAAAGTTTGTCTTCTAAACTTCACCTTTACAATCCTTGGTGTATTAAGATTCATGATTCTATCAATTATTACCTATACACTCTATTAGAACACAAGTGTTTCTTGGTGTTCATCCAAAACATCGAAATATTGAATATCTAAAAGATTTTTTTCTTTTTTTACAGAAGTAATACTAACAGTTTCTACAAAAAGTCTTTTCATTTTAATAGCTATCTCCCTCTCACCTTTATCTGTATTTTGGTGAAATTCCAAAATTTTATTTTGATTGTATTTATTATTTTGCGCTAACCATTCATCAAACCACACCCTTCTATCCTTTTTTGTTTGAGCGTCATACAAGGGAGATGAAGACCAAATTTTTGGTTCTTGTTGTAATTTTTTAAAATGCTTAACAAACCCGTCCCAAACAAACTCATAGGTGTGTAGGCTGTCATTCCAATCTATCAATATAATTGTAAAAGGTTCTACATCATTAAAATCGAACTCTTTTATATAAATAACTGCATCTTCAACGGTTAATATATTTTTTACTACCAAACCTCTACTCATTTTGTAATATGAATTTCGTACATGTTTTTTAAAGGCTCCGTTTAGTAAGCAAACCAATCTATTTTTAGTACTTGCACCAATCCAGGTACCTCCAGCTAACTGGTCTTTTGGATAAGCAAGTTCAACACCATTCTCTACATATTTTTTTGGTGGAATTGTTTTTCTCATAGGGCTTTCATCTCGATTAGATGTTAAAATAAACCCGTCATTTTCTAGAGGTAAATAAGTAACTGTACACATACTTGTATTGAGTTAAACAAAAGATTATTGTAAAAGTTATGAGTCTCAAAACTAACAAATAAATTGTAACTTCGCGACATTAAAATTAGACGATTACAACTTAAAAACATAGAAAATGGGAAAAGGTTTTTTTCACGTACCAACAGCTATTAACGAAACCGTAAAATCATACGCTCCTGGTTCTCCTGAAAGAGAAGCTATTGCAAAACAATATGCAGAGTATTTTAAAGGTTCTGTAGATGTGCCAATGTATATTGGAAATGAAGAAATTAGAACCGGAAACACTAGAAATATGACACCTCCTCATGACCACCAACACATTGTTGGTCAATATCATTTAGGAGCGCAGTCACATGTAGAAAAAGCAATAAAGACTGCTTTAGAGGCAAGAAAAAATTGGTCTCAAATGCCCTGGGAACAAAGAGCTGCCATATTCTTAAAAGCTGCTGAGTTAGTGGCCGGACCCTATAGAGCAAAAATAAACGCCGCTACAATGATTGCACAATCAAAAACTGTGCACCAGGCCGAAATAGATGCTGCTTGTGAATACATAGATTTTCTGCGTTTCAATGTAGAATTTATGTCTCAAATATATGATGAACAACCAGACTCTTCTGAAGGGATTTGGAATAGAGTAGAATATCGCCCTTTAGAAGGTTTTATTTATGCAATAACTCCATTTAACTTTACTGCCATCGCAGGAAACTTACCTGCAAGTGCTGCCTTAATGGGGAATACGGTAGTATGGAAACCTTCAGATCATCAAATATTTTCAGCAAAAGTATTAATGGATATTTTTAAAGAAGCTGGAGTTCCAGATGGTGTAATTAATATGGTGTACGGAGATCCAGTAATGATTACTGATACTATTTTAAAAAGTCCAGATTTTGCTGGTATTCATTTTACAGGATCTACTCATGTATTTAAAGATATATGGAAAAAGATTGGAGAAAATATTCATGTTTACAAAACATATCCTAAAATTGTTGGAGAAACAGGAGGAAAAGATTTTATTATTGCCCACCCTTCAGCCAATGCAAAACAAGTAGCAACTGGCATATCCCGTGGTGCTTTTGAATTTCAAGGACAAAAATGTTCAGCTGCCTCAAGAATTTATTTACCATCATCATTGGCAAATGAAATTATTGGCTATGTAAAAGAAGATGTAGCTTCCTTCAAAATGGGATCTCCTGAAGATATGGGGAATTTTATAACGGCAGTAATTCACGAGGGCTCTTTTGACAAGCTAGCCTCGTTTATAGATGCTGCTAAAACAGACACTAATACTCAAATTATTGCTGGTGGAAGCTATGATAAGTCTAAAGGCTATTTTATAGAACCCACAGTAATTGTAACCAAAGATCCTAAATACACTACTATGTGTACAGAATTATTTGGACCAGTTGTAACCATTTATGTATATGAAGATACTGACTGGGAAGAAACTTTAAGCTTAGTAGACGCTACCTCAGATTATGCCCTAACAGGAGCTGTTTTTTCAACTGACAGATATGCTATAACAGTAGCAACCCGTATATTAGAAAATTGTGCTGGTAATTTTTATATAAATGACAAGCCTTCTGGTGCAGTAGTTGGTCAACAACCGTTTGGTGGTGCTAGAGCATCAGGAACAAATGACAAAGCTGGTTCTGCTCAGAATTTATTACGTTGGGTTTCACCAAGGTTAATAAAAGAAACATTTTCTGCACCAACAGATTATAGGTATCCTTTTCTTTCCTAGTCAAGAAATTAAAATTTTATTATAAGAAATCAGACTTTTAAAGGTCTGATTTCTTGTTTTATGAGAGATTCACAGCTCATAATATTTACTGTGATCTTTCCCTTCAATTATTTAAAAATCTGACGCCTTACTATTCATAAATTTTAACTCGACTTTATGAATATTACTTGCAGTTTAATCATAATTTCAACCGAATTAAATTTTTAAATATTTACTCCAAAGTAGAAAAAATTTTATTAGATGAAAAACTCTTTTATCCTTATTAATTTTATGTTTTTTTGTGTGTTTTTACACTCACAAAATAAATCTGTACTTGCAAAATACACTGACGAAGAGATAAAAATTGATGGTGTTTTAGATGAAGTTTCATGGAATAAAGTTCTCCCTGCCACTAACTTTTATCAATATTTTCCTACAGATACAGCACAAGCAAAAAGTCAGGTTGAAATTAAATTTATGTTTAGTGACAGAAATTTATATGTAGGTATAAAAGTATATGCTAAAGGAAAAGATTATATCATTCCTTCATTACGTAGAGATTTCAGAGGTGGTGCCAGTGATAGTGTTACACTCATGTTTGATACTTTTAATGATGGTACTAATGCCTTTTTATTTGGCTCAAACCCCTATGGAGTTCAAAGAGAGATGTTGCTTTCGGGTGGCGGAAATGATATTAGAGGTTTTAATATGGCATGGGATACCAAATGGACTGGCGAATCAAAAATATACGATAATCATTATATTTTAGAGTGGAAAATTCCACTATCTGCCTTTAAATACAATGAGGGTGAAACTAAATGGAGATTTAACACCTACCATTTTGATACTCAAGAAAATGAGCAAAATACGTGGGTTAACATCCCTCAAAATCAATATATTTTCAATCTTGCTTTTATGGGAGACCTAATTTTTGATAGACCTTTAGGGAAGTCAAAATCTCCAGTCTCTATTATTCCATTTGTGAATACAATTACTTCAAAAGATTTTGAGAATACTACTAATAATAATAGTTTTAAAATTGGTGGAGATGCTAAATTAACCATTGCAAATAGCATGAATTTAGATTTAACTCTAAATCCAGATTTTTCTCAAGTAGAAGTAGATCAGCAAGTAACCAATCTAACGCGATTTGAAGTTGGATTACCTGAAAGAAGACAATTTTTCATTGAAAATAGCGATTTGTTTGGAAGTTATGGAGATGGTAGAGACTCAAATCCTTTTTTCTCACGACGAATTGGTATTGCAAAAGATATAAACGATGAAAATATTGAAAATAGAATTATTGCTGGTGTAAGGTTAAGTGGAAAAGTAAATAACAACCTAAGAGTAGGTATTTTGAGTATGCAAACTGATGAAGATATTGCAAATGAAATTCCTACAGTAAACAACACTGTAATCTCTCTTCAACATAAATTATTTAGTAGATCTAACGTTAGTGTTCTTTTTATCAACAAGCAAAGCACAAAAGATTACGAATTTTTAGATGATAATGACAAATACAACCGAGTACTTGGAGTTGACTATAGCTTAGCTTCTAAAGATAATACTTGGAGTGGTAAATATTTTTTTCATAAATCTTTTTCTCCAGGAATCACTTCCAACGATTTTTCAGCTGGTTTTAGAACCCAGTATAATAACAGGTTTTTAAATATTAGACTCAGTGGAGTTTTTGTTGCAGATGATTATAATTCAGAACTAGGTTTTGTAAGAAGAACAGATATTTTTAAAATTAACCCTCAAATAGAATTGAAATTTTGGCCAAAGAACAGTAAAATTCAACGCCACTCATTTACAGTTATTCCTATCTCTATATGGCGTCCAGAATTAGACTTTGAAAACTCTGATTACACAATAATTAGTAGATGGGAAGCAAATTTTCTTAATAGTTCTCAATTCCGTTTAGAAATGTTTAACAGATATACAAAACTATACGATGAATTTGATCCAACTAGAACAGAAAATGCTATCCCATTACCAGCAGATGAAAATTATTACTACACTAGTTACAACGCAAGTTTTAGGTCTGATCGACGAAAAAAAATCTCTTACAGAATAAATCCATCAGTTGGTCAATTTTATAATGGTAAAAAATATTCCTTAGAAACATCTTTGTCCTTAAGATTACAACCTTATTTTTCTGGATCTATTCAAATGAATTACGATAAGATAGACCTTCCAGGCCCTTACCCAGATGCCTCTATTTGGTTGATTGGACCAAAATTTGACATCACCTTTACCAAAAATATATTTTGGTCAACCTTTTTTCAATACAGTACACAAAGGGAGAATCTTAGTATAAACACTAGATTTCAATGGAGGGTAGCCCCATTATCAGACTTATTTCTTGTATACAATGACAATTACGCAACTACTGTCTTTAGCCCAAGATTTAGATCGTTAAATTTAAAATTTACCTACTGGCTAAATATTTAAAAAACATTAACCCTCATAGCTTAAATAAGATAGCAACTGTAAGCAAAAAAGCCTCGCAATTTGCGAGGCTTTTTTTATATTAGTTTTAGAACGGTAAATCATCTGGCTCATCACTTGTTAAGTCTGGAGCAGGTTGAAATTGTTCTGCTGGAGGTGCTTGAGATGGGGTTGCTTGTGAAAGACTCTCTATTCTCCACCCTTGTACAGAATTAAAATACTTTGCTTCTCCTTGAGGATTAATCCATTCTCTACCTCTTAAGTTAATAGAAACTTTCACATCCTGACCAACAGAATAACTATTTAACAAATCGCATTTATCTTGTACAAACTCAATCATAATCATTTGAGGATATTGCTCATCTGTAGTAACTACTAATTCTCTTTTACGAAACCCATTACTTCCAAAAGTTTGAACTTCTCCTATTAATTTAACTTTACCTATTACTTCCATAATTCTTATTTTAATAAAAGTACTTTCCAAGCACTTACTGTATCATTATTATCTAAATACTGTTGAGCAAATGTATGTTTTTTTACCATTTCTAAACCAATAAAATGTGGGTGTTCTTTTGCAAAGTTATCAACATCTTCATCTGTTGGCAGTAGTGAAATATTACCGAGCATTCCTAAATTATTTCCTGTTAGGACCGAACTATTTTTAATGGCTGAAGGTATCTGATCTATACCTATTCCTAATGTAGAAACAGGTTTTGGAATTTCAAAAAAACCATCTCGTGCTCTAGAATAATAGCTACCTCCTGCTCTTGCGACCAAATCAATTTTATATTGATCAATCATTCCGTCTGCACCTAAAACAGTCTCGCTAATATGAATTTTAACTACTTTACATACAATTAAATTTCCAGCACCACCCTCATTTCCTGTATAAATAAGATCTGTAACCTTACATTCAAATTGAACTGGTGACTCTGCTACTCTGAAAGGCTTAACTTCATCTGAGGGAAGCATCGTAAAACCTGCTTTTTCAAATTCGTTTACCCCTTCAGGATATTCTGAACTACTCAATGACATTTGTTGAACAATGTCATAATTTACTACGTTAATCACAACTTCTTTAACTTTTTCAACATTCTGCAGCGTATGTTTTGTTGTGTTTCCACGAACTCTTCTAGCAGGAGAAAAAATCATCATAGGAGGGTTAGAACCAAAAACGTTAAAAAAACTGAACGGAGACAAATTTGGGATTCCATTTTCATCAATTGTACTAGCAAAAGCAATGGGTCTAGGCGCAACAGCGCCTAATAAATAACCATGTAACTTACTTGTTGGTATTTCTTTAGGATTAATGGAAATCATGAACTAATTTTTGTTAGGTAAATATACTATCAATTTTATAAATGAGTTATCCTTTTGAATCTAGTATATTTGTTTAATGAGTTTTTTTAAGAACATTCTACTGCTAAAACGAATTGTAATCCTTATTTCGTTTTCTATAGTTACATTAATACTTTGGAATACCTATTCCTTTTTTAAACGATTTAAAAATGAAGAGCGTTTAAAAATGGAAATAGTGGCAACAGCAATTAAAGAGTTTGCAACAAATCAAGATCTTAATGCTGATGTTAGTTTAGAAGATAAAATTATAAAAAGCAACACCAGTATTCCCATGATTTTAGTAGACGAAAATGGAAATATAGGAAGAGATTCTTACTTAAACTTAGATACCATTAAATCAAAAGATCCAGCATATTTAAAAGCTCAGCTGGAAATTATGAAAGAGCAAAATAATCCTATTGAAATTAACTTCGCAAAAAACAGAAAACAATTTATTTACTACAGAAACTCAGATTTATTAAATAAATTATCCTATTATCCGTTAACCTTAATTTTAATTCTCGCATTATTTTTATCACTAATATACATGATGTTTACCTCAAGTAAGATTGCTGAACAAAATAAATTATGGACAGGAATGGCCAAGGAAACGGCACATCAAATTGGCACTCCTTTATCTTCGCTTTTGGGGTGGATTGCTATTTTAAAAATGGAAAATGTAAATGACAAATATGTTAATGAAATAGAAAAAGACGTACATCGTTTAAACACTATTGCTAACCGATTTTCCAAAATTGGCTCACTTCCAAAATTAAAAAAATCAGATATTATTTCGGCTACAAAAAATGCTTATGAATACCTTGAATTTAGAAGCTCAAAACAAATTTCTTTCAAATTTATCTCAAATGAGAAAGAACTCTTTTGTAATTTAAACGAAGAATTATATGAATGGGTAATCGAAAATTTAATTAAAAATGCAATAGATGCCATGTTAGGTAAAGGAAAATTAACTTTAAGCATTACATCAGAAAACAATAAAGTAATTCTCAATATTTCAGATACTGGAAAAGGAATGTCAAAATCTCAGTTTAGAAAAATATTTGATCCTGGCTTCACTACAAAAAAACGAGGCTGGGGATTGGGGCTGTCACTTTCCCAAAGAATTATTGAAGACTACCATACAGGTAAAATAATTGTAAAAAGCTCCGAGGTTAATAAGGGAACAACGTTTCAGATTATTTTAGATAAAGTTACTTGATATATCTTCAGCTAAACTTTCAAACGCATTAGATGTTAATTTTACTTTTTCTACAAATCTCATATTGTTCATTGTATTGATAGGGATTAAATGTACGTGAATATGAGGCACTTCTAAACCTATGACACTCATTCCAATTCGTTTACAAGGAATTGTCTTCTCTATAGCTTTTGCTACGCGGTAAGAAAAGCTCATTAAGTCTAAATACTCCTTTTGATCCAAATCAAATAACTTATTGATTTCTTTTTTAGGAATCACTAATGTGTGCCCTTTTGTATTTGGATTAATGTCTAAAAAAGCAAGATAATTATTATCCTCTGCAATTTTATAAGAAGGTATTTCTCCTGAAACAATCTTTGTGAAAATACTCATATTTATCTATTTTTTATAAAAATAAAAAACGCCTTCCATAAGAAAAGCGTTTCGTTCAACTATTTTTATTTTTTTATCTTGAAACTTCGGTAACCTCAAACTTCATAATCCCGTTTGGTACTTTAATTTCTACATTGTCACCTAATTCTTTACCTAATAGTCCTTTACCTATCGGAGAGTTTACAGATAATTTTCCGTTTTTAATATCGGATTCAGAATCAGCAACTAAGGTATATGAAAACTCCATTCCATTGGTTGTGTTTTTAATTTTAATTTTAGAATGAATTAAAATTTTAGACACATCTAGTTGAGATTCATCAATGATTCTTGCACTTGCTACTACATTTTTAAGCTTAGCTATCTTTGTTTCCAACAAAGACTGCTCTTCTTTTGCTGCATGATATTCAGCATTTTCACTCAAATCACCTTTATCTCTTGCATCTGCAATCTCCTGAGTTACTCTTGGTCTTTCAACTTGCTCTAACTGTAATAATTCATCTTTTAATTTTTTTAATCCTTCTGGGGTATAATAGGAAACATCACTCATGATTTCTAATTTTTGAAACTTTTTGGTTGTTTTTATTTAAAACAACCTTCAATATAAAATAGAAAATCTCATAGCCTTACAGGATGAGATTTAGACTACAAATGTACAAAATAATTGTAAATTGTACTTTTTTAAAGCAATTCTGAAAAAATTCAATATGAAAAAAATATTTTTTTTAATCACTATAGTTTTATGCTTAGGATGTACAAATAATGCTATTGATAATAATTGTTTTCCTTTTATAACTGTAAACGAAACTATAAACCTAGACCTTCCTCAATTTATAGACCTACAGGTTCCAGGAGGATGGGCCTATACAAGTGGCGGATTGCAGGGATTAATTATTTACAACTTAAATGGCGTTCAATTTAAAGCTTTTGACAGATTATGTCCGGGACAAAATCTTTCCTCTTGCTCACAAATGACCGTAGGGAGTAATCTCCGAATTTTATGCTCTTGTGACGATAGTGAATTCAATATTTTAAATGGAGCACCCTTAACAGAAGGAAGTACATGTTTCGCAAATGAATATTTGGTGGATAATGTAAATGGTTCACTTCTTAGAATCACCAATTATTAATATTACGAATTAGATAATAGAATGCGTACTTTTGTGTTTTATATCAATACCACATTGTTTTGAAAGATTATTTTTCATCAAATTTTAAATTAGGCGTTCTTGGCGGGGGTCAATTGGGGCGTATGTTACTTGCTGAGGCACAAAAATTTGACATCTCTACAAGTATACTTGATTCGTCAGCTGAAGCTCCATGTGCTCAAATATGTAATGAGTTTCATCAGGGAAACTTACTAGACTTTGAAACTGTTTACAATTTTGGTAAACAGGTAGACTTACTAACTATTGAAATAGAAAACGTCAATATTGATGCCTTAGATCTTCTAGAAAGAGAGGGTCTCACCATATATCCAACACCAAAAAGCATTCGAATTATTCAAAGTAAGGCAACTCAAAAGAATTTTTATAAAGACAAGAATATCCCAACTGCACCCTACTTTCATTATGCATATTTAGAGGAGTTAAAACACTCTTATCACAATAATATTATAGAATTTCCTTTTGTATGGAAAGCAGCACGCTTTGGATATGATGGAACAGGTGTTAAAATTGTTAGAGCTTTTGAAGATTTAGAAAACCTTCCAAAGGGAGAATGTATTGTAGAAAAACTAATTCCTTTTAAAAATGAATTGGCGGTTATTGTTGCAAGAAATCATAACGGAGAAGTAGCCTCCTATCCTGTAGTTGAAATGGAATTTCATCCAGAAGCAAATCAAGTTGAATATGTTATTTGTCCGGCAAGAATAGATCAAAGTATCGCAAAAAAAGCAAGAGAAGTAGCCTTGAAAGTTGCTGATGCCTTTGATTTTGTGGGCTTATTAGCTGTAGAAATGTTTCAAACTGAAGAAGATGAGATTTTGGTAAATGAAGTAGCTCCTAGAACACACAATTCTGGTCATTATAGTATCGAGGCTAGTTACACAAATCAATTTGAGCAACATTTGAGAAGTATCTTAAACCTGCCTTTAGGAAACACAGAGAGTAAGGTTGCAGGAATTATGGTTAATCTCGTAGGAGCAGAAGGCCATACAGGTGAGGTTGTCTACGAAAATATTGACAAAATTTTACAAATCGATGGAGTTACACCTCATATTTACGGAAAAAAAATAACAAAACCTTTTCGTAAGATGGGCCATGTAACCATAGTAGATAAAGATATCGTTAAAGCACGTAAAGTCGCACAACAGGTAAAAAAAATAATTAAAGTAATCAGTAAATAAAAAGCATAATGGTAGGAATTATAATGGGAAGCGATTCAGATCTTCCAATCATGCAAGAAGCAATAGACATCCTAGAAAGTTTTGATATTCAAATAGAGGTAGATATTGTCTCTGCTCATAGAACCCCAGAAAAATTATTCGACTACTCAAAAAATGCACACACACGCGGTATTAAAGTAATTATTGCTGGTGCTGGAGGAGCCGCTCACCTACCGGGAATGGTAGCCTCTTTAAGCCCTTTGCCTATCATTGGTGTTCCTGTAAAAAGCAGAAACTCTATAGATGGATGGGACTCTGTATTGTCTATATTACAAATGCCTGGAGGTGTTCCAGTGGCAACTGTTGCATTAGATGGTGCAAAGAATGCGGGCATCTTAGCTGCTCAAATTATTGGGGCTTCAGATACATGTGTTCAAGATAAAATCACAGCCTATAAAGAAGGTTTAAAAATAAAAGTAACACAAGCTTCAGATCGCATAAAAAAATAATAACGTTTATTCTTATTGTACCAACCAATGAATCCTTTATTAGAAGATTTTAATACTGCTCCTTTTTCAAAAATTTCAAGCACAGATTTCAAACCTGCCATTAAAAAAGCTATTGAGATTTGCAAAAAAGAAATAGAGACTATCATAACAAGTACTGAAACACCAAGCTTTCAAAATACAACAGAAGCACTAGAATATACAGGTCAAAAACTTGGAAGAATTACCAGTATTTTCTTCAATTTAAACTCAGCTGAGACTTCCGAAGCTATTCAGAAAATAGCCCAAGAAATTTCTCCTTGGCTTAGTGAATTTAAAAATGATATGATTTTAAATTCAGCTCTTTTTACAAAAGTAAAATCTGTGTACGACTCTAGAGGAGTCTTAAATCTAGACTCTGAACAATCCATGTTACTAGAAAAACAGTACAAAGGTTTTTCAAGAAATGGGGCTAATTTAAATCATGAAGACAAAGAGAAATTACGAAAAATAGACACTGAATTGTCTAAACTATCTTTACAATTTGGAGAGAATGTTTTGGCAGACGGAAATGCTTTTGAGCTAAATATCACCAATGAAAAAGACTTAAAAGGTCTTCCTGACGGAGCAAAAGAAGCGGCTAGTTTATTGGCAAAAAACCGAAATAAAGAAGGCTGGCTTATTACTTTAGATTATCCGAGTTATATTCCATTTGTAACTTATGCAGAAAATAGAGCGTTGAGAAAAAAACTAGCTATCGCTTTTGGAAAAAAAGGATTTCAAAACAATGAAAATAACAATGAAGAAATTGTTTTAAACATTGTTAACTTGAGACATCAAAGAGCAAATTTGCTTGGTTATAAAACTCATGCACATTTTGTACTGGAGGAACGAATGGCTGAAACTCCTGAAAAGGTACTTTCTTTTTCTGAAGATTTATTAAGAAAGGCAAAACCAGCAGCACTGAGAGAATTTAAAAAACTTGAGTCATTTGCAAAAAAACTGGATGGAATAGATCAGCTTCAAAAATGGGATAGCGCCTACTATTCAGAAAAATTGAAAAAAGAAATATTTAATTTAGATCAAGAAATTTTAAAGCCCTATTTTCAATTAGAGAATGTTATTCAGGGGGTATTCACAGTATCCCAAAGATTATTTAATTTAACCTTTGAAGAGGTTTTTACTATTGAAAAATACCATGAAGATGTAAAAACATACCATGTAAAAAACACAATGGGTGATTTTATTGCAATTCTATACGCTGACTTTCACCCAAGAGAAGGAAAAAGAAATGGTGCATGGATGACCTCATATAAATCGCAACAAATTAAACATAATAGCAATGAGAGACCACATATTTCTATTGTTTGTAATTTTACAAAGCCTACTGAGACAAAACCCTCTTTATTAACCTTCAATGAAGTAACTACCTTATTTCATGAATTTGGACACGCTTTGCATGGTATGTTGGCAAATACAACCTATAGCAGTCTCTCTGGAACTTCTGTATCTTGGGATTTTGTAGAGTTACCAAGTCAAATCCTAGAGAACTGGTGTTATGAAAAAGAAGCCTTGGCTTTATTTGCTAAACATTACCAAACTGGAGAAGTTATCCCTATGGAATATGTGAATAAAATTAAAGAATCTGCCAGCTTTCATGAAGGCATGCAAACACTACGCCAACTGAGCTTCGGTTTATTAGATATGTCTTGGCATGGAGGCAAGACTCCAGAAAATATCTCATCTGTAAAAGAGTTTGAAGCCCAAGCTTTTTCTGAAACCCAATTGTACCCTGATGTTTCTGAAAATTGTATGAGTACTGCTTTTTCCCATATTTTTCAAGGCGGATATTCAGCAGGATATTACTCCTACAAATGGGCCGAGATTTTAGATGCTGATGCTTTTGAATACTTTCAAGAAAAAGGGATTTTTAATAAAGAAGTTGCAGCTAAATTTGAAGAACATGTTTTAAGTAAGGGAGGTACTGAAAAGCCAATGATTTTATACAAGCGTTTTCGAGGTCAGGAACCAAAACCAGAGGCGCTGTTAAAAAGAGCAGGATTATTGTAAATTACTGTTTTTTTCTTGAATCCATTTACTCATGTATTTTGAACTTTGTAAGGAATGATGAAGTAGCATTTTGCCTGTAAAATTATTATTTCTGTGGTCTTCTAAATTGGATAAAATTTCTAGCATATAGCTAATAAAGTCATCTTCAATTAATTCTTTATTATACTTAGAGTTTATAATTTGCAGCCCATATTGCTGAGCTTGTTTCCATCGTTTTTCGTTGGTATATAATTCAACAGCACTGTCTATGAAATCTTCAGTTTCATCTACAATAAAACCATTCCATGGTAGCTCACTACACATCCCTTCTGCACCAATACTTGTAGTTATATTAGGAGTTCCACAAAGCATAGCGCTAGTAAACTTACCTTTGATGCCTGCCCCAAAACGCAATGGCGCTAGTAAAACTTTACTGTTTTCAAGAACCAATGAAGCATCCTCTACAAAACCATGAACAAAAAAGCCTTCATTAGCATTAGTGAATTCCAAAACTTGCTGAGTTGGATACGCTCCATAAACATGAAGCTCAGCTGTAGGAATTCTTTTTCGAATTTCTTTCCAAATATGTTTTTTTAATTGAATTGTTGCATCTAGATTGGGTGCGTGAAGAAAGTTTCCAATAAATACAAAATGATGTCTTTCATCATAGGGTTTCCATGAATTATTTTCATCAATTTTATCAAATAAAAATGGTAAATGATACAACAAGCTTTTATCAATTTTAAATACTTCTTTCAATAACTTCATCTCAAATGTTGAAATGATTAAAGAAATATCACAGCGATAAATTGCTGCGATTTCTCGTTTAGAGATCTCTGAATTTAAGAGGGTTTCATTGCTAAACTCAATTCCTTTTTTAAGGGCTTCATGTCTAGTTTTTCTGAGGCAATGAAGGTCTTCAGTATCCAAGACGCGTAGCGCTTTTGGACAATATTCTGCAACTCGCCAACCAAATTGTTCTTCTGTAATAAAACGATCAAAAACAACTATTGTTGGTTTTAAATCTGTTATGAACTCGTCAAAGCTTGTAGAGTTTAGCTCTAAGCAAACCTCCTCAACACCAAATTTGGTTAGATCTATAGCATTAGGGTTCTTGTGAGAAACTGTTCCAAAAGTAATACGCCAACCCTTTGATAAAAAAGAAGTCATTAGCTGAAGCATCCTACTACCAGCAGCTGATGAATTTGGCTCTACCCATACAGACCCTATGATAAAAACATGATGCTTCAAAAAGTTGGTTTTTACAAATAATTCACAAAAATAATCTTATTTATTTTAGGATTTTAAACTGAATTTATATTTGTAGTTTAAAGATAAAAAATCCATTATAATTTTAAGAATAATGAGTACTTTTGTAATACAAATAATTCAATTAAAATGAAGTACGATGTTATCGTTATTGGTTCTGGTCCTGGAGGATATATTTCTGCAGTAAGAGCCTCTCAATTGGGCTTAAAAGCTGCCATTATAGAAAAGTATGCTACCATGGGTGGAACCTGTTTAAATGTTGGCTGTATTCCTTCAAAAGCCTTGTTAGATTCTTCTCATCATTATTATGATGCTGTGAAGCATTTTGAAGAACATGGAATTTTAATCGATCCTCCAAAGATTGATTTTGGAAAAATGATAGAACGTAAGGCTAGTGTTGTAGAGCAAACCACTGGAGGTATAAAATATTTGATGGACAAAAACAATATTGATGTTTTTGAAGGGATGGGATCTTTTGTAGATACTACCCATGTGAAAATTTCAAAAAATGATGGATCTGACGAAACAATAGAAGGAACTAACATTATTATTGCAACCGGATCTAAACCCGCTTCTTTACCTTTTATTGAATTAGATAAAGATAGAATTATTACTTCTACAGAAGCTTTAAAGCTTCCTGAAATACCAAAACATTTAGTAGTTATAGGTGGTGGAGTAATTGGTTTAGAATTAGGTTCTGTATACAAGCGTTTGGGTGCAGAAGTAAGTGTGATTGAATACATGGATAAGATAGTTCCTGGTATGGATGCAGATGTTTCCAAAGAG
>Ga0208680_1000005_pt1 | contig 38507 bp, 58 predicted proteins | sample Colrivmet1556A02_FD_187672 | JGI IMG/M metagenome (GOLD analysis project Ga0208680, IMG submission 187672) | Estuarine microbial communities from the Columbia River estuary - metaG 1556A-02 (SPAdes) (version 2) | ecosystem: Environmental > Aquatic > Marine > Intertidal zone > Estuary | place...
ACTTCACCTGCAACGATCAGTCGATCAAGTCTTTTTCACTACAAAACCTCCATTTTATAGGTAAAACAACTAAAATAACTACTATTTGTAGGTAAATATACTACTTTTACTCAATAAGAGAGGTAGCTTAACACTTTTACTACTATTTTTACTCATTAATAATTTTACACCTTTACAAACTAAATACGAAACTAATTCGATAATATATATGAATCTAAAATAATAACGATATCAACTAAAAAATAACCAAATGGAAAAATTAATTGAAAAGTACGGTAAACCCTTTATTGATATGGTCATTAAGATAGATGACTTAACCCCTGAAGAAATAAAAGACTACGAATACTTAGAAGACCGAATAATAACCCACTTAGAGTGGAGTACAATAGACGAGTTATGAAAGAATATCACGGATTTAATAGCGAACAAGAGTATGAAGAGTATACGCAGTTAATGTTGAAAGAATATCACCAAAGTTTGGAAAATGAGTAGAACAAAAAGAAAAGCCTACACCGGATCTAAAGCGATCGATAAGAGTTGTAGGGGTAAGCGAGGAAGTTGTCCTACTTGTAGTGAAAACAGACAGTACAAAAATACTAAGCGAGAAATAAAAGAAGACTATGGTATTAACTAACGAAGAAATAAAATCTATCGCTAACCGCCTAGATGAAATAATGGGTGATAACTTTCATGACGCTATGTGGAATACCCTGAGCGAGCGAGATGTAGACTACAACTTCGAAGTAAGTGACGAAGATATCCTAAAAATAAAACAACAATTAAAGAGAATAATATGAAAGTGATGACCATGAAAGAAGCGTGTGTATACGTTGTACAAAAGAGAAAAGCGGATGCTGTACAACATCGCAAAACAGTAACTCAGGGTGAATATTGTTCAGGGTTGACAGCGAAAGAATACCGAAAAGTGAGAACTAAAAGCAAAGGAGCAGGCGGTAAAGGTAGATCATTCTCTCACACTAGATTGTGGAATCACTATCATAAACCAGTGACTACAAACTAAACACGATCACCTAATGATAATATTAATGAATTTAAAAATAAACCAACAATTAAAAAGACTATTATAATGAAAGTATTATTTAAAACAGAAGACGGAGTAGACAAGCACGTAGGTGACGCATATTACTGTGTTCAAAACGGAACTAAAAGCTCCCATCACTATCCATTCAAAGTTCAATTAGTGAAAATGGAAAACAAAACCGAAGGTACTTCTAAAGAAGAGTTTGATAGTAGATTAGCTCTTAATGACCCAGGTATTAAAAGATTCCACAATAAAAAATTAGCGGAAGCATGGAGTAAATATATTATTATATTACATCAAAATACCATTATATCATGAAAGATAAGTACAAAGTAGATAAAGTAGAGCATGTGTGGAGTGAGAAAGAAGATCGTTGGTTATATATAGAATATAACGAACAACGTAAAGTAATAGGTTTAAACTTTATGCAAGGCGATGACTACGATTATTTTAAGAAATGTTGGTGTTACAACGATCAAGGTTTAACGGATTTTTACGAGTCAATGCTATACACATTTCCTATAGAGAAAGCTTCCGTGAGTACTATAGAGTTTATGAACAAGTGTATGTGGGCATTTCATACCGCGGTAGTATGTAGAGAAGACCACCCAGAATAATTACAAACTAAATACGATCCCCTTTCGATAATATATATGAATTTAAAATAACAAACAAATGAACTCACTAGAAGCAAAAGAATTATTATTACCAATACCAGGAAAAGATTTTATACTACATCAATTTTCCGACAGCCACGGTAAGTGCTGTGCAATAGGTCACTTAGTTAGATTAAAGTCTGAAGATCCGCTTGATTACAAGCAATTTTGTGGAGATGGATGGAAAAGCGAAGTAGAAGAATTTGCTAGACACCAAGTTGGAAAATACATCCGTGAAACTCACAACGAATCAGGGTGTCTTGCGAGGGTTAATAATAGAAACACTATAAACGGGTATACACAAGATAACCCAAAAGACAGAGTGATAGCTCTACTAAACGACATGATAAAAGATGGTTACTAAAATTAAACCCCGAGCGCTAATAGTATTAGCAAAAGTAAGCAAAGTATTAACTAAGTTAGGTAGCGCCGCTGCTTATGCTATACGAAACTAAAGTATGCCACCAGAAGGATATCACGAAAGACAAAGAGAAAAGTACGCTAAGATCAGAGAACAGAATAAAGCGTTTTTAAGAAACTTTCAGCAAGCTATAAGAGAAAAAGTACAGTTAAGTAATCTAAACGACTTGCTAAAAGAGAACAATATAAAAACTATATAAGATATGAAATACCGAAATTATTTCTATAAACAAATCGAAGTATCAGATTATCGAGGGAGAAAAGCAATTATGTACCGATGTAGCGACGAAGCATTACTCGAGCATGTACAAGTAACTAGCTTTACTAAGTTCACTGAAAAACAAATGCGTGAAGCAATTGACGACTATATAGATAATGTCGATCACTATAAAAAACTAAAAATACTAACGTACGAAGCAACTAAAGAATTTTTAAATAAGTAACTATGGAATTAATTAAAGTAACAAAAAAAGGCTCTATCCACTTTAAACTAGATGACGGTAGACTAGGTGTATCTTACAACAGCGGATACATAAGGGTAAGCGTTAAAAACTCTCGTATAGAACGCATGTACCAAATCAATAAGAAAATAACCTTACGCTATGGTAAACTAAACGATCAATATCACTACAGACGTAAGTTAATCCCTTCATCTTCTGATAGAGTAAAAGCTTTACTAGAATTTAATAATAATAATTGTAAGTAATGAAACTAACAGCGGATATACTACAAGAGCTATCAATGTACATACAAGTAAACTACGAAGACGATTGGTACTTACAAGAAAAAGTAAACGAACTTAAAGAAAAACTGTATGAAAAAGATAAATGATATGGCACTTGAAGTAGCTGAAGTAACATTGCAATTAATGAAAGATACTACTGATTGGGTATTAGCCGATCATTCAACATCAGGCGACGAGTATAATGCTATACACGCTGCTATAATAAAGCTAGCGATCAACAAAATGTATATGCAAACTAAACACGATAACGAATCGATAATATAATTGAATAATAACAATAGGTGAATAAGCGGGCATTCCCGATGACACTGGAAACTAGGTCAGGTTTAGTACTGAAGTATGTAAACGTTTTCACGAGCATACAATGACTATGACTACCGACGGGTATGAGGTTCGAATCCTCACTAGTTACGAAACTGGTTCGAATCCAGAGAGCCTCGTAGTCAGCAGGTGTCGAGTACTGCATTAGCCGAAACAGGTAGTTAGGTTGTAAATGGAGCATGGCTTTGCGAGGAATAAAACGTTACCAACTGTAAAAAGTAGTAAACCAGACGCTAAGCTAGCGGGGTCCCTGGTACGCTGACAATGTTCGGGAGTTGTTTGATAACGTTTTAAAATTAATATTATAGTAGTGAAGACCAGTTTAAATAGCTACATCCCAGGTTTGAGGTCCTAAGATTTCCATGGGAGCTACTATGATATTTAGATTAGATTAGAGTAATTCGCCTACGTGGATGAAACTAACTCCTCTCCGGGGGAAAAGAAGATGAAATTTCTTTAGTAGGTGTATCTAATCTTTTAAATGACTCATGGTGTAATGGTAACACTACGGTCTTTGGTACCGTCATTCAAGGTTCGAATCCTTGTGAGTCAACTAAAATTAAATTAAATATAGAAATTATGGCACAAATTAAAAAAACAGAGTTTTTACAAGCTGTAGAAGCCGAAGTACGCGCAATCAAATTACATGCAACCACCGATGAGATTGGAAGACTCTTAAAAAAATTTAATGGCGGATCGCAGTCAAAATGTGTTTACGGTCAGTTAACAGGGAGTTGTGAAAGTCCACGAGCAAAAGAACTAATGGAACTGTCTTGTCAAAGAGTAGTAGCTACAGAACTTAATAGTAAACGCCGCTTGAGGTTTGTGAGTAGTTTTTTTACTCAAGCAGTCTCTCGTAAAACCTTCACTGCTTTAAAAGATTTTGTAAGACCGGCTGGTACAAGCTTAAAGATGTGGATTGAGGAGGAAAGAAACTATGATTATTTGTCTGCGTTAGAAACTTATATTTTAACGGATAATTCTAATGATACCGCTATTATAAACTATCTAAAAGGTACTTCTGATAGTTTAAACTTATAGTATTAACAATAGGTTGGTGGCTGTTTTGCTGGCTAGACGTCGACAAAAGCAAATAAAGGAACAGGCAATTTATCGTGTGCACCTCTGATTCAAGTGCCCTGAACAACACCAGCTTATTTTATTAGCCAGTGAATCCATTGGTTGGAAGCACCTCACCAGGTTGAGTAACAGTAAGGCTGACTCTAAATTGTAAAGCGGAAGTAAGTTCGAATCTTACCACTGGCTCTAGTTACTAATCAATGCACCTGTTAACTCTCATAATAGAGCACAGGGAAGACCAGTGATAACGCAGGTGTATTGAAAAGTGAAATTATAAAAAACCATAATTGCAAAAAAACGATAAAATGAAAATATAAACCAAACAAAGCGTTAATTATATAACGTTGTTGGTTACTGTTATTTGCGATTTAAAACAAAATACAAACTAAATACGATCGAAAATCGATAATATATATGAACTTAAAAATAACAATATGACTTTATATAAAAGATTAAAACCAGAGCACAAAGAATCTATTAGCGAACACGGTAAAAGATATCCAAACAGTGCTGAAAGTATTATAACATCACTAAAAACCGAAAAGTTTTTTACAAACGTACGCTACGGTGATGCTATGGAAGTGCAAAGCATATGTAACCTTAAATACTTCGGCGATGCATTTATTACAGTCTAATGCTATACACGAACGCGCTAGCGATAAAGCGTTTGCTAAAATGGAAATGTTATTTTTTGAGATCGGCAGCAACAAATTAGAACTAAAGTCCGGATCGTACGGTGGTATAACCGAAGAAGAAATGATCATGATACTTGAAGGCAACCAAGCTGAGTTAGAAGTATGGAAATACATTGCGGAATTAATAGAAAAATCAAATAAAAACTAAATATAATGGATAAACAATTATTACAAGCAAAAGTAGATGAGTTAGAATTAACATTAAACTCACTAGAATTAAATGCTAAAGTAGTTAAAGACGATCTTATGGAGGCTACTAAAAAACTAGAAGACGTTAGTAAACCTATAATTACTAAAGAAGTAGTAGAACAAATACGGGCAGCGGTACACAAAGCAGTACAACAAATAAGTTTTGACAATCCAGATTATTACGAAGTTGACTTTGAAATTGACTACAACAATTCACTAGCTTTAGGAAGCATAGAATTCAAGGAAGTTGATGAGATTGAAGAAACAGTGTGTGATTACGTAGAAAATCTATTTAACATAATAGAAGACTAATGAAAACTAAAAAGCAAACAACACCTAAATGGTTTAAAGGAACCATATATAGTGAAGGCGATACAGTAACCAATCCGTTCAGCGGCGAATGCTATACACTCAACAGCCTCGAGCTATCAATATACGACTTTATAACAGGATCTCAATATGTATTTAGGGTAGCGCCAAAAACTGTTACACCTAAGCAATTTAATAACTTTCATAAAGCTTTAAATTGGTTTCGTAAAAATAACGTTGATGCATATATGGTATTACTTGATTAAATAAAAATAAAATGAGTAAAGAAGCAGAAGAATTTTTTAGACAAAAGACAATAGAAAATGCTAAAAGACCAAGGATGAAGAAATTCCTTGCATTAGTAAACAGAGAAGCGGAAGGAAAGATTATGCAAGAATACGCTGACCAGCAATTGGGGCTATACGATGTTAACCAAAAACGTGGACTGTTAAAAAAGTGGTGGAAATACTTTGATGAAGAAAGTGTAGCTATTAACTGCAATGACGAAGAGCGTGAAGAAGTTATTAATGACTTTTTTAATTGTTGCTTGATTAATACAAACTAAACACGATCGCTAATCGATAATATAATAAACAAAAATTATGAACTTATTAACACAAAACTCTAAACTTAAAAAAACTTCTAAAGCATTAGGGCTCCGGGTTTTTAATTTTGGTATTCCTGCCTACAAATCTGCTAGCGGGAAACTGACGTGCCCCATGGCTGACAGTTGTATAAAATTCTGTTATGCTAAGAAAGGAGCCTACATATGGAGTAACGTAAAACCTGCGTTTGAAAAGCGTTATGAGTTGAGCAAGACTGACGATTTTGTTGAAGCTATGAACGCTGAAATACGTAAGAAGAAACCTGATTATGTCAGAGTCCATGATAGCGGCGATTATTACTCTCGTGCATATCTAAAAAAGTGGATCGAGGTTGCTATACACAACCCTAACGTACGGTTTTACAGTTACACCAACATGATCGATATGATGCTAAAAGCTTCATTGCCAGATAATTACGACATAATCTTTTCTGATTCAGGAAAACAAAAACATTTAATAAATGAAAGACAACACCGACACACCAAAATATTTTCTAGTCATAGCGATCTTGTTCATGCTGGGTATACTGATGCTTCATCTGTGGACCTATATGCAACTAGATGGTTTAATGCCACCAACAAGGTAGGATTAATATTTCACTAAAATAAATGAATTATGAAACGAAATTTTAAAGTACATTTAGTGTGTATAAATTAACGACAAACTACTTTGATTATCATAATCATTGAAATATTAACGACAAAAATAAATATTAACCTTAATAAAATGGAATTAGTAAAAATAAAACATAGCGAAAGCAAAAACGCTTGGAATATAATAGGTAATATTGCAGGTGGGAAATACAAAATAGCTAGAATACCATATCAACAAGACAACAACAAAGGTATGGAAATGTACAATACAAGAAAAAAAGCAGATGCTCTTAATGATGCTGAATTTATAAGTTTTTGCTTGAATAATAAACAATCTATCTTAGAAGAATTTTGGAAAGTAAGAAACCCTAAAAAATAATATTATGGATAAAAGCGAAGCATACCAAATTAGTAATAAAATTGTAGAAGTATCAAGAATAAATATATTTGATAACACTAGAGACAGAGATTATGTATACTATAGATCCTTACTTGCCTATGTATTAAAAAATAAACTAAACATGGGTTGGACAAACATAGCTAAATTCTTTAAAGCTAATGGCAAACATATGGATCACTCTAATGTTATGCACTTAGTTAAACAATATCCTCATTACAGAAAATACAACAGTAAACTGTTAAGGCTTGAAAAATGTTTTAATGTAGATGACGACACAGATGTATTTGAAGCTGATAATATATACAGGTTACAAGAAGAAATACGTAAGCTAAACAATGAAAAGCAAGCTCTAAAAACAACAGTTAAATTCTTAGAAGAAAAGATTAAGCTAGATCCAGTGCTCGATTTATTCTTTGATATTCCAAATGATAAGTTTAAAGATGTTATTGAAAGGCTTAACTTATTAAAGAAAAGCTGGGCTTGGAAGAACGAAGATAAATGCCAAATCATAGAAGGATCTGTATGGTAAACATATTAATTTGGATAGTCTTATTCCTTATATGTATTGTAATATTATTAGCGATAGAACATATTACAGACTAAACACGATCAACAATAGATAATATAATAAACAAAAGCAAAAAACTTATGAACATTTTAGAAAAATTTATAAATGACAATTCGTCAACAATTTCAACAGGAGTATACCATGCAGAGGACCAAATACTTACATTAGTATACAAAAACGGCGGTGTATATGAGTATGAAGACGTGCCATTATTTTACTGGCGTGGGTTATTGGATGCTGAATCTAAAGGTAAATTCATTAACACTAACATTAAAAGATTATTCAAATTCAACAAAAAAATGTAAATGACAGAGAAAGATATTACTAAGATAGCCGAGCTAACTGCTAAAATTATTATAGATCATTTAGAAGCAAAGCAAGACGAATGGAACCAAGAATTCCAAGTATCAATGGAGAATATGAAACAAGACGGCTTTGGCAATATGCGTATGATGTCTGAGCAAGAAATAATACACATGCAAATAGACGAACTACAACAAGAGTTAGACAAAGCAGTTGCAAATGAAAAATTCACGTTAGCTAGCAAAATAAATAATAAAATTATTAACCTAAATAAAAAATTAAAGTAATGAATATATTTTATCTATCTCACGATCCTAAGAAAGCAGCTGAGTACCAGTACAATAAGCATGTCGTAAAAATGATACTTGAAACTGCCCAACTATTGTGCACTGCTCATCATGAGTTAGGTACTACGGTTGATATACCTTATAAGCCTACACATAAAAACCATCCATCAGCCATATGGGTTAGATCATCAGCCGAAGCATATATGTGGGCATATGAACATATGTTAGCACTAGGTGCCGAGTATACTAAACGTTATGGTAAACATCATCTAACAATCTCTAAGTGTAGAGATGTGCTATACACGTTGCCTAACGGTATACCTGACAAAGCTTTTGAGCAGCCGCCTCAGTGTATGCCTGACGAGTATAAAGTATTAAATAACAGCGTGTTAGGTTATTGGAATTACTACGAAAATGAAAAGCACACTGTAAAAAATAAGAATGAAGACAAGATCGTACGACCTCACTATATAAATTAATTATGCAGAAATTACTACGCAAATTAAAAAAAAATAAAAGAAAAGCAAAACACGTATATATTCTTCGTGAAAGAATAACGGAATTACACGATAGCATTTTTCATAGGGCATTAAATGGTGATACACCAAAAATTATTGAAGCAAAGCTTCTTAAGAAGTATAACAGGAGATTAAAATTAATCTTATATTAGCAGTGCGACACTAGCTAGTATAATATAATAGTAAGAGGCTAATGTCACAGTTTGAACGAAACATGGATTATTTACATAAACATCGAATAACATATAAACGTAACCCTGTTACAGATAAACCTACAGAGGTATTTGAATGGGGTAATTTCTATGAAGATGGAACACATGAATGTTATACATTGTTTAGTTCTAAGGCTAAAATTAACACATATAAGAGCCTTAAATGGCATTTGTATGTATTATGGTATCTAAATCCTAAAATGGATCAAGACAACTTTAATTTAATTTCTAAACATATATGCGATAATACAAATGGTTTTGTTACATTCGTAATATCCGAAAGATTACGCGAGAAAATGATATACGATGTTTCGTTGATGGATTTAGAAAAACCTCCACCAAATAAACTGCGTAAAATTATATTTAAAGACTTTTCGGGTTTAGACATGAAACAAAAATTGTCTATAGTAGGTAAGATGGTTGGTAGAAAAAGTATATCTGAATCAGAAATATATGACGCTATGATACTATTGAATGACGCTGGAATTAAAATAACGATCGCTGGATTAGCTAAGTCATTAAATTGTTCATCAAGAACTGTTCACAGAAATATGGGCAATGAACTTAAAAAAGAAAAACAATTACTAAATCAACAATTGATATAATTAACGCTTTGTTGTACACTTTTAAACCTATAAAAAACTATAAAAATGGACAAATTATTAGAAGAATTTATTAAAGATTGGAGATTAAAAAACAATAGTAAAGACGCTATTTACTCATCATATCACTATGATGCTATGATTGAATTTGCTAAACACTACCATAGCCAGCAATTAATTTTATCTGGTGTTAGCAAATCGTTTAAGACCGAACTTGAAATGCACGAAATAGCCACAGAAAAATATCAAGAGCATAATTTCGGAGATGCTAAATATGATGGATTTATGGATTGCTATAGAATGTTGGCAAAAGAAGCAAGCTCACAAAACGAAAATTAATTATTAACTAACAAGACCTAATTAGGCTTTTATTTATAGCCGTTGTTAGACACTTTTAACGATATGGAACAAAGACAATTAACAGGGAAATGGTATCTTAAAAAAACTTTTTGGGGTAAATACAGAGTGATGGTAGAAGTGAGAAGCAGTAAATGGGATGACCCAAGTTACGGTCATGGCGGTGGCTCTTATTCTCCAGAAAGAATTTTTTATGAGGATGCAAGAGAAAGTGACTTAATAGAGCTAGGTATTAATTGTGCCTAATTGAAAAGAATATGAGTAACGGCAATATGAGTAGCCAAAGAGTAGCTAAGGCTTTGGAATTAAATGCGAAAGAAGATAAGCAGCCTGAGCCATTACTTATATTTATTGTTTTTATGGCTAGTACGACTTTTAAGAACTTAATTTAAAAAATAAAACAATGGCAGGAATAAATTTTATAAACGAAGAAGAATATAGTAAACCTTTCACTTTTAAAAATAATGATGTTATACACGTTGTTGGTGTGCCGAAGGGTACGTTGTGTGAGTGCAAAGGAAGTGGTGGTATTAGGATGGATGGAACTTGTGGAAGATGCACTAAACCTTTAGAAATACACATTAAAATGAAAAATAAAATTTTAAAACCTTTTATTCAAGAAGGGTCTATGTCTCAAATAGTTGATAAAGATGATTGTTTAAAAGCAATGAATATTTATTTAGATGAATTTGCTAAATTTTTTAATAACAAAATGGAAGAGTTTTCTATACATTGTGGGGTATCTGAAGATTTACTAAATGAATTTAAAGATAAGTGAGTAATAGCCACAAATAAGACACTGCAACAGGCTATTATTTTTATACGTTGTTGTAGTGCGTTTTTAAACAATGAAAAACTTAGAAGTAATAATGTTAGGATGTGTAGTAGTTGGTTATATAGTAGGAAAGTTGCACGCAAGCTGGAACTATTATAAAAAGACAGGTGTATTTATAGAAGATGTAAAGGATGTATTTAACAAGGACTAAATGCACTACAACGGAATTGTGTATGGTGTCGTAGCGTTAAAAAGAAATAAACTTAATAAATAAGCAAAATGAATAAAATTATAAAATACTTTAGAAAAAAGAAAAATGATAAGCTATGCGCTATACACGGTGTTAGCTTTGAGTTTTTCCAAGAGTTAAACGGAAAGCCAGTACAAATGGATGACCGCTTTGAAAGTGTACATATTTGGAGTGAAGAATTAGCTCTTAAAAATGCAGGGAGATGGGAGCCTAAATTGATAGATAAACATACTTATAATGTAGAGAAAAACCACCCTTGGAATAATAACTAAAAATTTAATTATGACACGAAAAGAAGCGAGTGAACGATTTAACGCATTACCAAAAGAACATAGGGTAACTATAATTGCTAATGAATGCGAACAGGAAATAAGATGGATTGAACGTGAAAAACGAGAGTTAATAAAAGCACATAAACGAAATTTAGCACGAATTAACGAGCGTATTAAAATAGCAGAAGACCATCTTAGAAGACTTGAAGACTAGTATTAATTATATTTGGTGTTACCCTTATGTACGCTTTTAAAATTACGATTATGGACGAAATTACAGAATTAAAAGAAGCACTTGCTGAATACATTAAATGGTTTGGCAAAAGAGAAACAAAGACTGAGGAATTAATAGAAGTTGGTAAGCAAAGTAGAGATATTTCCTTAGCTATGCTATTGCAAGAAGAATTAAACAAGTAATTTTTATTGTTTATAACATTAAGATAAAAGAACGTTTTAATGTTGGTAGTTAAAAATTAAATTAATAAATTTACAGACTAAACACGAATAGGAATTGATAATATAAACAGATGAAAAAGTATAACATACAAAACTACGTTAGGTATAAGAATGATGTTAAGAAATCCATGCCAGAAGATAAAGCCTTCAGCGAGTACACTAGAGATGAACTTATAATAAAGTTTATGCCACTAGTTGAGAATCTAGCTAGAAAGTTTTCTACAAGTGATCAAGCTTCTGGAATATTAAGTATTAACGATCTAATACAAATAGGTAACGAAGGATTGGTTAAGTCTGTAGACAGGTTAGACTGGCTTCAATTAGTTGATTCTCAAGATATAGAAAAAACTTTAAAATCGTTTATAAGCAAAAGAGTTAAAGGCGCTATTAGAAGGCGTATAGATATGAACAGAGGAGATATGCGAATACCAGAGCATAAGTTAAATGAAATACGTAATAATCCTGAAGACAAAAAAGCTGTTGCCCTGTTTTTTAATTCAATATTTTTAAGTATTGATTCTATAGCTTCAAACGACGATGATATCGATGGAGATACTTGGGCTAATAGTATTGAAGATAAGTCAGAAGATTATAATATACATTTATTAAATATTTATCTTTCAAGTTTAATGCGAAAATATTTAAACATAAAAGAATATGAGGTGTTAAGATTATCTTACGGATTAGATTGTCCTAAGCACTCAGCAAAAGAAATTGCAGATAAATTAAACATAAAAGGAGCAAGAGATTATGTCACGGTTTCAGAGCTAAAAAAGCAAGCAGTACAAACTCTTATAGACAACGTAGATCACACGCAAGTGCTTGACTACCTTTAGGTTAAGTGCTTAAAGTAATGTAAAAAAATAACTAAATATGTAATTATATAAGTATGGAAGAACAAACATTAAATAGTAAACTGGCTACCATCCAGACAAAATTTAAATCAAAGAAAAGTAGATTTAATTCATTCGGTAAGTATAATTTTAGAAGTGCCGAAGATATCTTAGAGGCAACTAAACCTTTCTTATTACAGTTGGGAGTATCAGTAATAATTAATGAGCAAGTAGTCTTAGTAGACTCTCCGTTTCCAATGCTTGAATCAAAAGCAACTATAACCGACGGTAAAGATGCTATACACGCTACAGCAATTGTCGGTGTTGATTTAGCTCAAAAAGGTATGCAGATGCCTCAAAAGTTTGGTAGTGCTTCTAGTTATGGCAAAAAGTATGCGCTCGGTAATTTATTTTTAATTGATGATACAGCCGATAGCGACGCAATAAATTCACATGGTAAAGCACCAAAAGCAAAAAGCACATTAACTTCAGAAAAAGACCCAGCATTTCCAAAAGCTGTAGAGTTTATTAAAAAAGGAGGTAAGCTTGAGGCTATAAAAGCTAAATACGATCTATCCAAGGAGATAGAAACTAAATTAACAACACTATAAAATGGGAGAGTGGAATAAAAAAGAAGTGCTAGATAAACTTGTAGACGATGAGCAATATTATGGAGCTTTTGGTCGTCAATTTAGAAGCAATTCTGACATTATGACATTATTAACAAACCCTTTAGCGCTTGGCACACCTCAAAAGCCAAACATTAATTTTTTAATCGGAGGCTACTTTCACACAGCAATACTTGAGCCAAATAAACTCAAAAAGTATAAGATCGTAGAGTCATCAACAAGAAATACAAAAGCGTACAAGGAGATTTCAGGAGGGGAAATGTGTTTACTACAACATGAAGTAGATAACCTAGAAATGTTAATCGATACAATGAAGGCTAACAATGTCTGTAAAGGATTAATAGAAGGTATCAATGTTGAGTATGAACAGCCTGGAATTAAAGAGATTGAAGGATTATGGTGGAAAGGTAAAGCAGATATTGTTAATCACGACGAAAGATTAATTGTTGATTTAAAAACAACAAGTGATATAACAAAATTCAGAAGCTCAGCTTTCCGTTATAACTACGACAGTCAAGCATATATTTATCGTAAGATATTCGGTTATGATCTAATTTTTATTGCAATAGATAAAAAGACAGGCCAAATTGGTATCTTTGATTGTTCAGATGCTTTCTATGAAAGCGGTAAGGACAAAGTACAACAAGCCGTGGAACAATATAAATTGTTTTACGATAACCCGGATTTCGATCCAAAAGATTATTTTATTAACAAGACTTTATAAAAAAGGAAATTATGGCAAGTATTATTAAAGCAAACATCAATTTAAATGAAATCCCTAAAGACAAAATCTACAAGGGTAAGAAAGGTAGCTACCTACCTATTACAATTACTATCAACGACGACGTAGACCAGTTCGGTAATCAAGGACCAGTTATTGTTGATCAATCAAAAGAAGAGCGTGATGCTAAAGCACCTAAAGTTTATTTAGGAAATGTGAAAGTTGTTTGGACGAACGGAGAAAATGTGAATGCAGCTCCAAGAGAAGACAGTCAAGGGCAGCAAGCTCCAGCTAATTCTTTTACAGCGCAGCCACATGATCTACCGTTTTAGTAAATACAAACTAAACACGATCAACTATTGATAATATAATTAAATTAAATCAAATAACCTATGCAAGTAGAGACAACGGAAATAAATGGTTTCGTTATAGACGAGTTCAATCAACACAAACTCGAAGAAGGTAAGAAGCAGGGGATATGTCCCCTGTGCTCTTCTGATAGAAAGTCTAAAAATAAAAAAGCACAATGTGCTTCTTACGACTGGACAAGAGGAATAGGTACCTGCCACAATTGTCACAATTCTTTTCAACTACACACATACAAACGTAAAGGTAAGGCTGAAAAAATATATGTAAAACCAGATAAAATAGTTATAAAAGAACCAGGATCTAAGGTCCAAGAATGGTTTAAAACTAGAGGAATATCTGTTGATACACTTAATGATTTAAAAGTTACCGAAGGTCCAGAATGGATGCCGCAAACGCAGAAGTCTGAGAATGTAATAAAGTTCAATTATTTTATGGGCGGTGAATTAACTAATGTTAAATACCGAGATGGAAGAAAGAACTTTAAATTATTTAAGGGGGCTGAGAAAGTCTTTTATAATATAGATAGCATTGTAGGTTTTGAACATTGTGTTATTGTTGAAGGCGAAATGGATGTGCTTGCACTACACGAAGCTGGTATAACAAACGCTATATCAGTTCCTAACGGAGCAACTCTTAATACAAACAACTTAGATTATTTAGATGCTTGTATTGATTACTTTGAAGACAAAGATAAAATTATATTAGCTGTTGACTCTGATGAAGCTGGACAAGCATTACAAACAGAGTTGATACGTAGGTTAGGCTCTGAAGTTTGTTATATAACTACATTTGAAGATTGTAAAGATGCTAATGAATATTTATTAAAGTATGGAAAAGAAAAACTCACAACTAGAATTACAGGAGCAAAGCCTGTCCCACTTGAGAACGTTACAACGTTTAGGGATATTGAAGATGAGGTTACTGATTTTGTACGTAATGGTTTTAAACCTGGATTTCAAGTTGGCCTTCAAAATTTTGATGATATATTTTCAACTTACACTGGTCAATTTATTACGGTCACTGGTATCCCTTCATCTGGTAAAAGCGATTTTGTTGATCAAATGGTGGTCGGCTATAATGCGAATTACGGGTGGAAAACGGCATTTGCTTCACCTGAAAATCAACCAACATATTTACATGCTCATAAGTTAATGCGTAAGACTTGGCAAGGTATGCCTACTAAAGCAGATATTGGAGGAGGTCGTTGGAACCAAATAGCAGATCACTGTAATGATAACTACTTTCATATTGACATGGAAAGATATACATTAGATTCTGTTTTAAAGAAAGCAGCTGAGCTTGTTAAACGTAAAGGTATTAAGTGTTTAGTTATTGACCCATTTAATAAAGTTAGAGACGTCAGCGGATCTGATGATGTCAATAGATATACTATGGAATACTTACAGAAGATAGAAATCTTTGCTAAAAAGTATGATGTACTAGTATTTATTGTAGCTCATCCAACTAAAATGTATAAGAATAAAGAGGGACAAATTGAAGAACCTACCATGTATTCTATTAAGGGTGGTGGTGAATGGTATGATGCTTCTTATCACGGAATATTGGTTCATAGAAACTATGATGATAACACCGTGAAAGCCAAAGTATTAAAAGTTAAGTTTCAAAACTTAGGTACCAATCAAGCTGAAGCACATTTTAAATGGGAACCAAAGTCAGGTTGTTTTATTCCTTATGAACCTTTAAATATAACAGGCGAGAAAATGCCTTGGGACTAAATGGGTAGCGGTAATAAAAAGAAGGCGGTTAATATGGGTAGTGTTCCTTATAAAGAAGAGTTCTGGATCCCCTATAGATGGTGTGTAAGAAACAATATAGCTATTGCAGCTAACGCTAAAAACAACAGTGCTTGGCATATTGATATAACACAAAACGGTAAAACTACAACAAGTCCAGAATCTTTTGGTAAAAATGAGATATGGCAAAAAATATTTGAATACTCTAAATATTATTATGATAAATATAAAGAATGAATACAAAGGATTATTATCAGAAATACTCGACACAGGAATGGATAAGTCGGATAGAACAGGGACTGGGACAAAGTCTGTCTTTGGAAGAACAATCAGGCACGATATGTCACTTGGCTTCCCTATCCTTACAGCAAAAAAAATAAGTTTTAATGCTGCAAGAACCGAATTACTTTGGATATTACAAGGTAGAACAGATTTAAAATATCTTGAAGATAATGGTGTTAAGTATTGGCGGCCAGATTATGAACGCTCAGGTAGAACAGACGAAACATTAGGTCCTGTGTATGGAAAACAGTGGCGTGATTTTAACGGCGTAGATCAGCTTAAAAATCTTGTGCATAGCATCAATACTAACGCGCATTCTAGACGTCTTATAGTTAGCGCATGGGCTCCACACGAGATATTTGATATGGCTTTACCTCCTTGCCATTATGCTTTTCAAGTTTATATAAATAATGGTGTTATGGATTTGATGTGGCAACAGCGATCTGCCGATGTTTTCTTAGGTTTACCTTACGATATTGCAATGTATGGTCTGCTATTAGAAATGTTAGCTAAAGGAGCTGAGTTAAAAGCTGGTCAATTAATTGGTCAACTAGGCGATTGTCACTTATACAACAATCATTTAGATCAGGCTAGGGAGTTTAGAAGAAGACACAATCCAAAGCTTCCTCAATTAGAATTAGATAGCGGTATATTTTTAAGTATCAGTAATGATTTATATATACCTGAATCAAATAAAATTAAATTAATTAACTACAATCCTTTGTCTGCAATCAAAGCAGAGTTAAGCGTTGGCAAATAAAAATAAATATGTATTATATATACCACATTCCGGGTAAAAAAATTGGTGTTACACGTAATCTTAAGAATAGAGTTACCCTTATGCAAGGATATAAGGAGGGTGAGTATGAAGTTCTTGAACAGTCAACAGATATAGATTATATATCAGGCCGTGAAATAGAACTTCAAAAGTCTTATAGATATAAAGTTGACAGACAATCTTATAAAAATTTAATCAATAAAAATAATAAAATGAAATTAAATTCAACAGAGCAAACAACAACATTTCCAATGCCGATTAATAAATTAAAAGGCAATTTAATGGATAACATGGGTCTTAAATGGGCGACTGATCACGGTACATTTGGCTTAGACGATCAAACTATTAATTGGATATGTAAAAACGCTAAAGTATCTATGTTTAATGTAAACAGATGTTACATTTATAATAAAGCTTACGCTTCGGAGTTTTTAGCAAGCGAAGTGAAAGCTCCTTCTAACACCGTGTATGATGACATAAGAGCTTGGGCTAAAGCAAAAGGTATATACAAGTCTGGTGATTCTAGAACTCAATATATAAAGTTAATGGAAGAAGCAGGTGAGCTAGCTCAAGCTTTATTAAAAAATGATGAGACAGAAGTTATTGATGCTATTGGTGATATGGTCGTTGTTTTGACTAACTTAGCAAAACTAAGAGGTCATAACATTGAAGACTGTATAACATCTGCTTACGGTGTTATTAAAGATCGTCAAGGTAAAATGATTAATGGAACATTTGTAAAACAAACTTTATAATGAATAAAAAACAAATAGAATTTAGAGACCCAGTTGTTGAAAGAGTTGTAGATAAATTCGTGTCAAGATCAGATGTTGGCTTTGCCAAATACGGTGTAACACTGCAAGATGACCCATCAAAGATGTTTGAATGGCTTAATCATTTACAAGAAGAACTTATGGATGCTGTATTGTATTTACAAAAAGCTAAAGAAGTTTATACTACAGATCTTCAAGAAGATTTATTAAGTGACTTAGATGTTGACTATGAGGAAGTCATTTAAAAGAAAGAGCGGCAAGCGCGGTCCGGTAAGAGCAAAGAAAGTATCATATGATGGTATTGACTTTGCTTCAGGTCTGGAAAAATATATGTATATTGCTTTACAGAAAGCAAAGATAAAAACAAAATACGAAGGTGAAACTTTTGTTTTGTTAAACGGATTTCATTTTGAAAATGAAGTATATGAAAGACAAGCTAATAGCAAAGGGGATTATAAAAATAGAGGTTGTAAAAGAATACTACCTATAAAATATACTCCTGATTTTATTGGTGAAGACTTTATAATAGAAACTAAAGGTAGAGCTAATGAGTCATTTCCATTGAGATGGAAGATGTTTAAGTTATTAGTATCTAATCAGTTTCCAGGACACACGCTTTATAAACCACAAAACCAAAAGGAATGCGACGAAACGGTACAAATAATCCTAGAGAAGCAAAGATCATAGCCAAGCAAAAGTATGCCGAGCGACAGATTGATAAATGGGTTAAATGGAGTTGGGAAGTTAAAGGTAGGATTAGATATAAAGATTTAGTTAAATTACAAACAAAATACGGAATTACAAGCACATGAAAGACAACGAAAACAAAGCAGCATGGTCAATTGAATTAGGTTTTTACCCAGGATTTTTAATAGGCATAAGAAGTTATGAAATGGAGGACTCAAAAATACACGTTTTATACTTACCTCTTATAGACATAGCATTAACTATTTATAATTAAAAAATATGGATTACACTATAACTAACGGTAACAGCACCAGCTGTGCAAACATTAACAGCACCGGCTGTGCAAACATTAACAGCCAACGCGACTTAATGTACAACAATTTTACAGGAAACGTAGGCTTAGGTACATCACCTCCAAGCGCAAAATTACATATTAATAACCCAATAATTTCACAATCAATGAACAATCAAAATCAAATTAAAGTAGCAATTTTTAAAATAGAAAAAGTAGAAAATAAGGTAATATCATCAGAAATGATACACGAAGGGTGGTTAGATAGAACAAATAAAGAAGGTTGCATGAGTATCGACTTACAAGCAGCAAAAGAGTTTAATATATCTTATGATGATTTAGATAAAATTGTTGTTAAAGTAATTCTAAGAGTTGAGCTTTAATGGATGAGGATCTTAAATTAATAGTGGCTTCTGTAGGCTTATTTATTGACAACATATTATATGATATGAGGAATGTATCTAAGTCTACAACAAAGCCCGTTATATTGGCTCATATAGAAGCCTGGAAGAACGAATTAGAAACAATTAAAAGCTTTACACAAACATAATGGGATTATTTGATAAAAGAGTAGCGTATAAACCTTTTGAGTACCCTGAGTACTACACAGAAGGTTGGTTAAAACAAGCTCAAGCATTTTGGTTACACACTGAAATCTCAATGCAAGGCGATTTAAAAGATTGGAATGAAAAGTTAAATGAAAAAGAAAAGCACTTAGTCGGGAACATACTCCTCGGCTTTGCTCAAACAGAATGTGCAGTATCAGATTACTGGACACAAAAAGTTGTTGGTTGGTTTCCTAAGCACGAAATACAGCAAATGGCAATGATGTTTGGATCACAAGAAACTATACATGCAGTTGCTTACAGTTATTTAAATGAAACATTAAAACTAGAAGACTATGAAGCATTTTTACACGAGCCTGCTACGGCGGAGCGTTTTAATAATCTTGTTGCTTATAATGGTAACAGCCGTACTGGCATCGCTAAATCTCTTGCTGTATTTTCAGCCTTCGCTGAAGGAGTTAGTTTGTATTCTGCTTTTGCTGTTCTGTATTCTTTTCAGCTGCGTAATTTACTTAAGGGTATCGGACAACAAATGAAGTGGTCAGTAAGAGATGAATCATTGCATAGTAAAATGGGTTGTCAATTATTTAGACATATGTGTGAAGAGGATAATCAATTGCTTGAATTGTGTCGCGAGGATATCCTTAAGTCAGCTGAGGCAATGGTTAAGCTAGAGACTAATTATATTAGTAAGATGTTTGAAAAGGGTGACATAAAGGGCCTCAAATCAAACGATTTAAAACATTTTATAAAAAAGAGAGCAAATGAAAAACTTGTGGAACTTGGTTACATTGACCTGGGGTCGTATTTTGCGTATGACACTAAAGCAGCAGCTAATCTTGATTGGTTCTATCATCTTACCGGGGGCGTCACTCATACTGATTTTTTCGCAATTAGGCCAACAGATTATAGCAAAGCTGGTGAGGGTGAGGACTATGAGGATATATGGGAATAAGCATAAGTAAACTTTTTTCACCTGGGTAACCTGCTGATAATCAATTAATAATAATAATAATGTTTACAACTGCTGTAAAACCAAATGTAAACGTGTAATAATACTAATAAGAAACAAAATGGAAATAGATATGAATATAACGAGTTGGTCAGATCAAGACCTTGAATCTCTATGTCTTCCTGAGAATCATAAGATAACCTTTGATGGGTTTGAATATTGGTGGTATCATAAGTTACACGGAAACACATGGGATCTTCACGTAATTTTTGGATTTGAAGACTGGAAAAAACCCTATAGTTGGTTGCAAGCTGCACTATATAGATGGTCTAAAGAATTAACTGATCGTAAAGTAAAATCAGCATCAAGTTATTTTTATCAGATGAAACAAGATTTAGAAAGAACTAAAGAAGTTGTGTCTATAAGTAATAACAAGAAGTTAAAAACAAAAGTTAAAATTAGATTAATCAGAGAGCTAATGCCTAAACAAACCGTACAGTATGTAGCTGACGTATTAAAAATAAGTAGGCAAGCTGTTCATAGACATTTATAATATGAAAAAGTGTACAAAATGTAAACTACCAAAACCTCTATCAGATTATTATAAGCGAGGCAAAGACAAAGGTGAAAGACCAGAATGTAAAAAATGTAGTATCTCTTATAGAACATCTAAAAGAAAAGAATCTCTTGATGGGTATTGGAGAGTATATAAATTACCTAATGAAGACTATGTAGGAATAACCAGTGATTTAAAACCTAGAATGAACTCCCATAAATCGTTAGGAAAAAATGTAGATGACTTTAAAATATTAGCCAAATATAAAAGAGTTGAATGGGCCATAATACATGAAGCCATATATCATTTGCTCGGATATAGTGGATGTCATTTAATACCAAACAAAGTTGGTAGAGTAAATATAACACAACAAGAAATAGATAAACAATTATATGAAAGAACAGACACTAATTGAAATGAAGAACAAGATTGAGACATTAGGAATGATCAATCAAAAAGTAATAAGAGAATTAAATCAGCTAACTACAATAGCTTTAGGAACCTTGGAAGCAATTAAATATATGCCAGGTTATGATGAAGCAATTGAAAAACTTAAGGAAAAAGCTGGTGAAGAAAAAGTTGAAGATAAAAAACTAGAATTATAATATGTGGAACAATGATTGGGTCAAAGGAGAAGATTATCCTGCGTGGGGTGATACGAACGTATACAAGAAGACAATATCCGGGGGATACTTATATAACGGAGAAACACCTAGAGAAGCATACCATAGGGTCTCTAAAACGGTTGCTCGTAGATTATATAAACCAGAGATGGCTGAAACTTTTTTTAATTATATTTGGAATGGTTGGCTGTGCCTTGCTAGCCCGGTACTCTCAAACACAGGGACTGACAGGGGCTTACCTATTAGTTGCTTTGGTATCGATGTTGCTGATTCGATTCAGGATATCGGACAGAAAAACCTAGAGATGATGCTGCTTGCTAAGCAAGGTGGTGGTGTTGGTATTGGTATTAATCAAATAAGACCTGCGGGCGCTAAAATTACAGGTAATGGAACATCAGACGGAGTCGTACCTTTCTGCAAAATATATGACTCAACAATTCTTGCAACTAATCAAGGGAGTGTCCGTAGAGGAGCTGCCTCAGTTAATATCAACATCGAACACGAGGACTTTGAGGAGTGGCTTGAGATCAGGGAACCTAAAGGAGATGTTAACAGACAATCGCTTAACTTACATCAGTGCGCAATTATTGGCGATAAGTTTATGCGTAAGCTTAAACAAGGAGATGCTGAAGCAAGGGGTAAATGGAGTAAATTACTTAGAAAGCGAAAAGCAACTGGAGAGCCGTATATTATGTTTAAAGGAAATGTTAATAAAGCAAATCCAGAAGCATATAAGCACAACGGATTAAAAGTTCATATGACTAATATATGTTCAGAAATAACGTTACACACCGATGAAAATCACAGTTTTGTATGTTGTTTATCATCATTAAATTTATCAAAATATGAAGAATGGAAGGATACTAATCTTATATACGACGCCACTTGGTTTCTTGACGGTGTTATGGAGGAATTTATTCAAAGAGCAAAAGGACTTAGAGGTTTTGAAAATGCCGTTCGTAGTGCTCAGAAGGGAAGAGCTCTTGGGTTGGGTGTCCTCGGATGGCATACCTATATCCAAAACAAAGGTATTCCTTTTGAAGGTTTACTTGCTCAGTTTGAAACTAGGAAAATATTTTCTCAGATTAAAATTGAAAGCGAAAGAGCTTCTATGGATCTTGCTGAAATTTATGGCGAGCCTTTATGGTGTGTTGGTACTGGTATGCGCAATACTCACCTTCGTGCTGTAGCTCCTACTGTTTCCAATAGTAAGCTTAGTGGTAATGTTTCTCCAGGAATAGAACCCTGGGCCGCTAATGTATTCGCGGAGCAAGGAGCTAATGGAACTTTCATTAGAAAAAATCCTACGTTAGTTAAACTATTAAGAAAACATAAATTAAATAATGAAAAGATATGGGGTAAAATACTGGCTGATGGAGGTTCGGTCCAAGATATCAGTGAGCTTGATAATATTACTATGGGCCATGACATACCTGCTAAGGAAGTGTTTAAAACGTTTAAGGAAATTAATCAACTAGAATTAGTTAATCAAGCAGGGTTAAGACAACAGTATATAGATCAGTCTGTTAGTTTAAACTTAGCGTTTCCTTCTGAGGCAACACCAAAATGGTTGAACAAAGTTCATTTTAATGCATGGAAGCAAGGTATTAAAACTTTATATTATACTAGAACTGAATCTGTTTTACGAGGTGATATAGCTGCAAGCGCTATGAATGAAGACTGTTTAGCGTGTGACGGCTAAAGGCTAAAAGTTATAACTTTATGCTATACATAATATTAAAAGGGGCCTCAATATGAGACCCCTTTTTTTATAGGAATTGCAGGTATGGTACGCCTGATAATCTTTACTCCTATTTTTTATTTTTTCCTACAGGCACGCAATTTGGCACCATTCGTTTACCTTTCTTTTTTAAGCCTTTCATCTGGTAACCTTTCCAACATGTTTTCTTTTTTTTCATAATTTTATTTTTAATAAGTCCATAATACTTTTTGAGCCTTGTCTTTATCAATGTCTACGTGTATAAACGAATTGCCTATACCTATCCTTGTAAATCCAACTTCTCTTAATATACCTTCTAGTAAAAATCTATCAGTTGAATTTGTACACTTTATATCTGCGGCTAATCCTTTTAAATGAGATGAGGTGGGTTTACCACCAACCTCGGCATTGTGTTCAATTGTTCTATAGCCAGAGTTTGGTATTATAGGTTTACCATACTTTTTTCTAGCAACATCTAGCATACTTATTAGTTCATCACTGACTAGTTTACCACTACCTGGCATATCAGGCGAATCAAAATGCTCATATTCAAAATATTTAAACTTCATTATTTACTCATTTTATTAATTTTCTTAATTCTTTCTAATTTAGCTTTTTTATCTTTTTCTTTTTTATTTTTTGCTCTAGTTTCTTTGGCTTTTATTTTACCTTCTTCTTTTCTTTTAGTTTTAGCTTCTGTTTTTATAAGCTCGTGCTCTTCGTTTTTAACATTAACATCCCAAGTTTTCCACCCTAAAGCCAAAGCTATTCTTTGCCATTTTGAGTTTCTAGCATCTAAAGCTTCTGCAATAGAACTTACTTCAGCTACCATTCTATCTAATGGTAAATTTGTAAGACCTTCAGTCACAGATCCAAGTACTTTATACTTTGGACTTAAATTAAATTTTCCGTCAATAGTAATATCCCATCCTCTTTTTGCAATAACATCTTTGTCAAATTCTTCGGTTTTTATTGCGCTATATATTTTTCTAAGCTTAGATCCAACTGGCGGAGATAAATTTGCTGCTGCCAATATAGTATACCCTTGATCACCAATAAAACCTTTTTCTTTTTGCTTTGCATATTCTAAGTAAGCATTTTTAATAGTAGATATGAATGCTCCAGGAACTCCAAAACCTCCTTTTAAAGTAGTGTCAACCATTCCATTTACTATTCTACTTTGCTTTGTACTGTAAATTTTACCGTACTTTTCTAATTGTTCTTCCTCAGTTAGTGCATCGTCTTCATCCTCAAATCCAGGTATTAACGCGAATAAAGCATTTTGTAAAGCTGAAAATATAATATTTTGAACTGTTCCGTAGTAAATTATTTTACTTATGTTTGAAAAATCACTTTGCAACATTGTTTGTCCAGGAGTTCTTCTTCTGTTCTTTATATCTAATGCAGCTTTCTTTATGGATCTATTTAACTGTATAGGTGTATTTTGAAAAGCTAATATCATTCTACCTAGCGTACTTGCTTGGTCAGAAGATATTAATGCGGGATCCCCAGATTGTTGAGTCTCTTCGGATATTTGACTGAAATCTTCAAAAGCTTTTTCTTCTGCTTGTTTTTGTGTATAAATTTTTTCACCTTCAGCATTTACTTCTTTTAAGTAGCTGTTAGCTCTGTTTCTATAGAAAGTAGCACCTCCTGAAGCAATAGCAAAACTATCCGCTAATTGTGTTGGTGTAAAACCAATCTTTAATAAATAGCTTAATGCAGATACCGCTTTGTTCCTAGAACCTTTAACCGCATTTGCAATTTCAGCTTCGTTAACATCGCTTTTTAAACCAGACCTTCTTTGTTTTAGCTTAGAAGAATTGAATAGTGTTGCAAAGTCTTTCCAGTACTGAGGCTGGTTAGCAAAAGCTGCCCCTGCTTTTAAAACATTATTATCACCCCAGTTAATAAAGTTAGCAATAGATAACGTTTGAAGTAATGCAGATCTTCTGTTAAAAAACATGATAGCTCCAATTGAATTATTAACCCAATTGTTAAATCTATTTTCATTTTTATTAGCACCTGATGGTCTGTTAGTGCCATTTTTCATTCTGTATATAATATCTTTTAAAGCCTCTTTTTGAGCTTCACCGTATCCAGCTTCTACTTTATTTAAGTTATCTTCGCTAAATATTATATCTACATTTTCAATAAATTCTGTTAAGTATTCTTTTCTACCAACTTTTTCAGTTAAGTTATTAAGATCTGAAAGTATAGTTTCTGCATCCCAAAAATCCCCAGGCTTGCTCCATTCTTTTCTTTTAGATATTAATTGTAGTTTTCTAGCGTATTCACTTAAATCAGCATTGTCATTCACAAAATCAACTAAAGTTTTAATATCACTTTCAGATATTCCTGGTATATCATATCCAGACGCAGTCCAAAGAGCGACTCTTATTGCTTGATCATGTGTAAATTCAGTCCCTGGCACAATTTTACCAAGCTTTTTTAATACAGGCCTCATTTGTTTATTAAGTGTCTTAAAGTCGTCCTTAAACGCTTGTCTAGACTGCTCAATTGCTCTTATGCCTCTAAAGTATGGTGTTATTAATGCATCCTGGAAAAACTTTTGATCAGCCTCACCTTGTTTTCCTTTACCTGCAAACGTATATGAAGTTAAACCTTTAAAATCATCCAATGATGATGGCATCCATACCTTAAATTTACCTTTAGTAGCTCCTCGTCTTCTAGCTATAGATCTTTCAATAGTTTCACCGGCTTCAATCCCTGTACTTCGTTGCAGCATTTCATTAAACGTAGTGTTCATGGATTTGCTAAATTTAACTTTGGCTTGTTGAACCCTACCTTTAACATCGAAAGTGTTAAGAACATCCTTAACAGCTTTTACTTCATTCATTTTATTGTCAATGAAATAAAAATCATTATAACCTTCAGCTATTTTATTGATTAACCAATCAGCTTTAGCTTTGCTAGTTATTAATTCTGATATATCTTCTGCTTTAACATCTAAACGTTTGCTTAACTTGGAATATGTATTAGAATTTGCATTATTTATTGCTTTTTGCCCAGTTTCAATGTAATCCAATTCAACTGCTGCTCTAATTGTTTTAGCTAATGTAGATATACCTTTAGCTGTACTTAAAGAATCTTTACGTTCATTTTTAATTTCCTTAAAGTTAGGAAATAATCTCATATAAACTGTAGTACCAGATCTTACGGGCCTTAGTACATTGTTTGTAGTGGCTTCTAATTTTTGATAAAATCCAGCAAGCTTACTTTGATTACCAATAGCATAAGCTCCATAATCCCCTATTTGCATTAAGTCTATACCTTTGTAAAAGTCTTCTATTATAGATTGATTTCCTTCATAGCTAACATGCCCAGCTTGATTATTAGGCATTTTATCTTTTATGTTTTCCCAAAATTCACTGTAAGGTAATTTTAAATGACCATTTTTATTTATAATAGCTTTTTCGCTAGACTCAGTGTTTGCTTCATTAATAGCTTTAGCTAAATTATTTAAATACTTTTTATTATTATTTAAAAAATCTACAAATACTTTTTTGTTTTCTTCGCTTAATTTGCTATTTATTTTTAAATTATTAGAATCTTTTAAAGATATAACACCATCTTTTATTGTAAAAAGACCTGTAGATATACTACCTATTTGAGCTTTATCATTAAGTTTTACTTCTACTTTATATGTTTTTCCTCCGCCTTTAATACTAATATCTCCTTTTCTACGTTTAATTTTTTCTACTTTTATATCAGAGCTAGTAAATGTATTTAAAACAACTTCTAAAGCCTCTTCGTATTTAAGACCTTGATTTGAGGCTTCAGCGTCTTGCATTTTCTGCAATATACCTTCGTGTATAATATTTTCCAATACTGCACTAAATTCTTTTTCTGGAATACCGTTTTTAATAGCTATATCTTTAATTTTCTGAGAATTTATACCTTCAGAAATAGCTACATTTATTAGGTTTTTACGTTCTTTTAGGGACATAGAGAATTTTACAGTGCCTCTATCTAAATCCTTTTCTAATACAGCTACAAAATTATCTTTTAAAACCTCCCCTAAAGCCTCTTGATTACTTTCAAACGCTCTGCTTATTTCTGAATTTTCGTCTTGTATTTCCGCTGCAAATATATCAAAAGATAATTCTTCAGCCATAGCTTTTGCTAATGACTCTTTACGGCCTCTTATAGGCGCTCCAGACTCGTCAACTACATATCCTAAGTATGTTTTATCATCTAAGTTTTTAAATGCGTTAGGAAGTCTTCTAACGATTTCTGCTCCCGATGTTCTTCCAGCTTGTTGTGTTGTTGTTTTTTCACGATCAATCTTTTTACCTTGCCAATCAGAAATGAAGTTTCCATCAACTTGTTTTTGAATTGCTCCAGGCATAGCTTTTACTAACCAAGTAGTGGTCATGTTTTCTAATATAGCTTTTTTGTTCTTTATTAGAAATCTTTTTAGCTGACCATCTTTTTTACCACCCATTGCTTTTTTAAAATCAATGTCGGCTTGTTTACCCATATTTTCTTTAATTTCAGCAATTAAAGGAGTTACAGTTTTATTTATAGATATTTTAGTATTAAGTTTAGATTTTAAAGTTCTAACTGTTTTTAATACTTTATCTTTTACTTTAGCCGTTGTTTCTGTAGGTAATACATTACTTTTTAATATATTTCTATATCTAGGCCTGTCTGTTTTTGGTTGTTCAGTTTCTTCAACAAGAATTGTTTTAGCAGTATCAAGATTTTTATCAATACCTTCTTCAGCATTTTTAATACCTAGTCTTTCTGCTAAATTATTTGCTCTTAAAAAACCTCTGTTAACTATAAATTTTTCAATATCTTGTTTTCCTGTAAATTCATTAAGAACCATAGTCTCAATATCAGAGCGCATAGATTCCTGAAACATTTCTCTACTAACTAGTTTTTTAGCATCTTCAACAATAGGATCATATAATGCTTTTGTTCTATTAGTAATAACTCTTTCTACTACAGGTTTAATTTCATTTAGTACTTTATTCTCTAATCTTGTTTGCTTAGCCCCTTTAATAAAATCTTTATTAAATTTTTTAGCCAAAGCTTCACTTTCAGATGCTTCTTTTTTTATTTCAGCAACATCAGATCTAAGTTGAGTATCTTGCTCTGGTGTTAATTGTTTGCTTTCTTTAATACCAGGCTCAGCTTCTACTGTTTTTTCTAAAACTAATGCACCTTTTGCGCCTTTTTTACCAACTGCTTTTTGAGCTTTAGTTAATTTTCCTTTTTCAATGCTTTTATTATAATCTTTTACAAAATTATAAACATCTTTACCGTTATTAAATTTAACCTTTACACCTAAGTTCTGCAAAGTTCTACGAATTACATCGCCAATTTTTGTAAAAACACTTTCGTTAAACTGTATATCTCCAGTAGCAATAGCATCAGAAAATAAAGTTAAAACTTCCTCAGATTGAGTAGCTTCATCCATATCTTTGTAGCTTTCTAATCTTTTTGCAAAGTTGCTATCTTTAATTTGGTTAACATCTATTTTGTTTATATACTCATTTAAAGATTTACCTAAAGCGATTTGTGTTTCAGGCGAGTTCTTAACCGTTTGAAATATCAGTCCATGTAAAAATTCATGAGCAGCAACATTAACAGCTCGGTCTTTTGCTGCAATTTCTTTGTTTATTACAATTGTTTGTTCACCTGTTTTAGGATTTTGATATATAAAGCCCTGTTCATTAGATGCTTTTTTGCTATCTACATCAATATTGTTTTCTTCAATAAAATTAGTTATAGCTTCAGCGTTATCTAAAGATTCAATTGTTAGCCCTTTTACATCTTTAGTTAGCTTTTCTACTGTTTTTATTTGCGTTTCTAGACTAGATATAACGTTTAATTCAGTGTTGATCTCTTTAATCCTATTTGTTTGATTTCTAACTAATTCAGTATCTTTATTTTCTATTTCTTTTTCAATACCTTGTTTTTCTTCAATTAAATCAAATATTTTTTCTTTAGTTACAATTGAAAAGTTAGAAGGTATTTTTAAATTAGCATTTCTAGCATTTAGTATGGCTTGCTTTTTTTCTTGAAGTTCTTCTATTTTAGACGGCTTAGTTTCATTTTTAAGCAAATCGTTTATTTCCGCTGTTTTTGTATTGAAAAAAGCTTCTGCACTTTTAGGGTTTAACTTTCCGGCTACCACTCTATTTAAAGTTTTAACCTCCTGCACAGTTTGAGTAACAACATTACCGCCTAAACCAGTCATTGCTGATACTAAAAAGCCTGTACCGCCTGCTTCAAACAATTGTTCTTTGTCTAACTTTCCGTCAGCTACTCCCACTGAAATAACTTCTTGTAAAACTTCCGTTATAGCTTCGGTAGCCCCGCTAGAAAAGTTTCTTATAACTTGACCGCCAACTCTTTGAGCATATCTTTTAACACCCGTTCTTAATATAGAAGCAGCTCCTTTGTTTGTAAGATTGCTTAAAAGTTTACCAGCCCCTAATCTTTCTAATTGACCAGCTAAAAGCCCTCCAGCAACAGATTTTGCAACTAAAGTATCAATAAATTTATCATCACTAATAACATTTTTAAGCATGTCTTGAGTTATTTCTTCTCCGTCAGTTAACCCATACTTTTCTCTAATTTTATTATTTATACCGTCAACATACATTCCGCTACCCATTTGAATAGCATTACCAACCCCTGCGGTAGTAATCGCAATAGCCATTTGAGGTAATAATTGTTTTCCAATCATGCTGACACTATTTTCCAGCATGTTGTCTCCCTTCATAAAATTTTTAAACTCATCAGCGCCATAAGCTGCCGTGACTAATTGTTGATCAGCAACGTCTATTAATTTTTTTCTAATAGATAAATCTTCTGCTTCAGTCTTTTTATTTACGCTATTTTCGTAGTCACTTAAACTTCCTTTTGTAACACCGGATGGAATTATTTGATTTTCATTAGTTATTTTAACAAATTTAAAGGCATTAGCAAGATCATTATCTGATTGCCTCCACCAACCTTGCGTATTAGTATCCCACTTTTGTTTTTTTGCTTTTTCTTTTGTAGAATCTAATTGAGAAATGAATCTTTCATTCATTTGTATAGCTCCATACACTCCCGCTTCGTCTAGTCCATCTTTTATTCCTTTTCCTCCAGCATAAGTCTGCTGTATAAATTTAAAAGCAAGATTACCTATAGAGTTTGGCGATCCTGCCATAGCTTTTTCAAGAATCATACCAGATTCCCAGTCTTTACCCCTAGTAAAAGCGTCAAGACTTACTCTACCTGTTTCGTCCATTACAGAATTAAAATCTGTTATAATCTGTTTAAACTCAGGAGTAGAGTTTACTTTCGAATTAACCAACGCGTTGAATTGTGTGGTAGCTTCCTTAGTATAATTGTCTATATTTTCTTGACTAACGTTTTTACTGTTTATTCCATATTTTTCTTTAAGCTTATCATTTACAGAATCAAATTCAAATTTAGCTTGGCTTGCAGCTTGTGGTAGGATTTTATCTTGAATAGTTTTATTTTCCTTTATAAGCTTATTTATTGCTCTATCTCTAAAATTAGCTATAGACTCTTTATCATCATAATCAAAAGAGCCAAATTTATCTAATTTAACTCCTTTAGCGGATTCTTGATATATACTTTCAACTTCTTTTCTAAAATCGTCATTTATAACTCTTTCGGTTTTTTTATAATCATCTACATCAAAATCAGGTAATAACGCACCATCAACCTCACCTGTTTCTTCCCAGTTTTTATAAGCTTCTCTTTGCTCAGGATGATAATATCCTACTTTAAAGTTTTTTTCTATGTCTTCAATTCGAGAGTCCGATAAACCAACTACCGATGAAGATTCCGTATCTTTTGGATCCACATACCCGGCTTGTGATGCTGTCATTGGTTGTTGTACTGCATCCGCATCCTCTACAGTACTTGTTGGAAAATCCTGCGCTTCGTCTTCAATAGCTATAGCATCTGGAAATTTTTGCAAAAACCCTTCGACTTTATCTTCAGGTAAATTATAAGTCTTTTCGTTTACTTTATATCTTGGCATAATTTTATTTTATTTAATTATCTTACTCTTCAAATTGTGAATAATCCATTTCAGGAGAAGGTCCTGCAAATCCTATTTGTACTGGTCCTGTTCTTTCGGGTTTAGCATTTTTATTTTTTCCCCCTGCAAAGTCATACCCTAACTCAAGAGCTAGAGTTTCGTAATCTGTAGGATTTGTAATTTTACTTATAGGTTCCCATTTGTTTCCATTTTTTTGCTCTATCATCCATCCTTTGCTTTCTGTATCATCGCCAGCAAACCACCTAGCTTGTATTCCTTTTACTATAGAAGAAGGCACAACAGTAGGGGTTGGGTTTCCTTTACCGTCCCACTCTTGCAGTTTATTAAACTGTTTGCTCACTTTGGTAGCCATTTTTTCTAGTTCACTAGGCTTATATGTAGAACCTTTCTTTGTAGGTATTTTTGATTCCACAATGTTACCTAAGACTTTAGTAACTGAAGGTTGCTTCATCATATAATCTACTAGAGCTTTTTTTGCTTTTAATTTTTGATCATTAGACAACGGTGCGTCATAGCTAAAATCTGTATCACCTGGATTTAATACGTTATTGTATAACGATGCTATCTTTCTATCTGTAAACTGTGATAAAGTACTTCCTGATTGCGCCTCTAATTGATTTCTAAATTTTTTAGGATCAACTCTTCTACCAAATTTGTCTTGGTGATATAGTATTTCTTTTCTATCCTCACTTAAAACAGGCGATAATTCGCTTGTTGGATCTAATAAATTAATAGTGTTTTGTATATTTTGAGCAATATCTTTTGATATATTAGGCACAACAGTAGGCATCTGAGTGGTTGCAACATTGTCATTTATAACACTTCCTACAAACTTCTCCCCGTCTTTTGTTTTTTGATAAACATCTAAAGAAAAAACAATCTGTCCGTTTTTATTGGTTTTATACCTAGCTTTAGTTCTTCCTTCTGTTTGATTTGCTAACACTGAAAGCTTTGCATATTGCTCAGGGTTAGCTTTAGGGTCAACAGCCCCCATAGTACCAGGTATCTTATTAATCTGCTCCATCATAGCTTCTTGAGACATGGCAGTATTCTTTAACATGTTAGCCATATTGTCTCCTATGTTTTCCATACCGTTAATAAAGGTTTTTTCTTCAGCTGTTCTTTTAGCTGGATCCTTCATTAAAAGACGATTCATCAAATTTAATTGTTCATCTAAATCACCAAAATCTGCAGTTGGATTTTTAGACTGCGTTTGCATTATAGAGTTTTGAGCATCCGCAACTCTTTTATCAGCTTCAGCTCTAATTGCAGCAGTTTTAGCGGCGTTATCAGCATGTATTTTATTTATGCTAGATACAACACCTGTTCCAATACCAGCTAAGGTTTTTTGCAAGTTTTGCTCAATCTGCCCAGATTGTCTGTCTATATGTTGTGTTGGATTTCTATAACTCATTTCTTGTATTTTTTATTTATCAGTTTGGCAAGTTAGAAAAATCTATTTGACCAACATTACTATTAAAACCACCACCAGTGTTTACGTCAAACATTCCTCCACTTAAACTATCTGTAAAAGCTGTACTTCCAGTATCTAATGAAGCAGAATTATTATATGGATTTGCTTGTTGAGACGCTAAGCCAGTTACTAAGCTACCTCCAAGAGAAGCTAAACCACCTATTAATCCGGCTTGATTCGCTCTTCTATCAGCAGATGCTTGCATTCCACTAGCTTGAGCACCTGATAGTTGCGCTGATACCCTATCTAACTGTTGCATTTCTCTTTCTTCTTGAGCTCCAAACATGAATTGTTTTCCAGCTGCTTCTAAACCTTGCACTCTACCCCCTTCGGAAATTTGAATACCTTGAACCCTTGCTGCTTCTTGCATTCTCATTCTATCTAATTGCTGTTCTCCTTGAGCTCTTAACTTTTCATTATTTGCTTCTTGTTGTTCAATGCTAGCAGAAACCCCTTTTTTACTTTGTAATGCGGCTTGTGCTAAAGCAGTTGCTCCTCCAGCGCCTGAGCCAGTAGACCTTAAGGTGTCTAATGTATTTGCTAAAGATATATCAGCTTGCTCTATTTGTATTTCAGCTGCCTGCGTGGCTACACTTAAGTTAGCATAAGGGTTTGTTAAGTTTGAACTAAGATCTTGAGCTAGTCCGCTTAAATTACTAACACCAGAATATGGATTAGTTATAGCTTGCCTATTAGCTTCCAATGAACTTAATTTTCTCTGTAACCTAGCTTGTTTTTGCTGTGCTGCTCTTTCAGCTCTTCTCCTTCGACCGCTTCCAAATATAGACCCTATAACCTGAATTCCTCCAGATATTAAAGCAGCCCCAACTACAGGAGCTATAGCTATTTGAACATCACCTCGTCCAAAGAAAAATATTTCTAAAAATTCTATCATATTGTTTGTTTTTTATCTTCCGTATGTTGCACCTACTGCAAACAACTCTTTTAATTTACCCGGGTCTGTTGTTGTGTCGGTCTTTATGGTTACTGTAGCGTAGTAAGCTTTTATACCTGAGCTATCAGGTCCAATCAAAACTTGACCATCTATAGGTTGAGTTGAATTATTTTTAATAGCGGCTACATATCTGTTTTGTTTTCTATCAAAACCAGCTCTATAAGGTATACCGTTTTCTGTGTAAAGACCTTCATCATAACTCCATATTCTCGATGAAGTATCTATTGTTTCATCCCATCCAGCTCCTCTTGCATCAAATCCAGTAGCATCAGAAACTAATGATGTAATCTCCCAACCGTTTGTTCCTTCGTAATTAACAGTATTAAACGTTTTAACCCTTGTTGGATCTGGATTAATAACAAACTTCAATGTTGAAGGTAAGCTAGCAGCACCATAGAATGAATTTCTAAGCACTGGAGCAGGCGGTGCAGCTTTTGTTTGCAAAACATAATGTTCCCAAATAGATGTTCCGTTTGTTGTAAAAAATTTACCTTGAGAACTAAATCCAGTTGTTGGTTTGTAATCATAAAAACTCACCCAACCATTAGTAGCTTCTTCAAAGCTTAATGTATCTGGTAAATCAACTCCTGCATATTGCAATGATAGTACATAGTTTTTATTATATATATCGTAAGCACCTACTATTTTACCAGTAGAACTAACAGTTGCTAACTTATCTCTAAAGAAATCAACCATACCGTAGCTAGATATTTCAGTAATGCCATCCATTGATAACCTAAGTACAGCATTTCTGTTTCTATCTGTAAAGTATTTTTGGTATCCGTAAACAGCAAATGATTCTGGGTTTGTAGATATACCGTATTCACCAGCATAAGGTATTATTTGACCAATAACTAAATTAGCACTTGTAGTAATAGCTCCGCCTTCTGCAGAGTATATAGCGTCTTTATCTATTAAAGCTCTATTTACTTTGTCTTCTTGAAATACAATTAAGTTAGTATCTTCAGCATAAAGCTTTTGTATGCTTCCGCTAATAGGATCAACACTTCTAGTTATTTGCTCAGCAATGCTAAATTGATTAGATTGATTTACACCTGTTCTAGAGTTAAATATTCCAGAATATATTAATGAACTTGATCTTCGTTGTTGTGCATCGTTATCTTCTACTATATATGCTTTTACGCCTAGATCAGTTGAAGTATTGTTATAACCACCCCGTATTCTTGATTCTTCAATATACCAATCTTCCTCTACTATAGAAGTAGATGGAGCCACCCAAGGATATGGAACTAAGCTAGTATCAGGTAAAGAAACTACATTAGTTGGTCCCACTGGTACCGGTATATCAGCTATTCTCTTCAAATAAAATGAGTTAAAGTACCCTACTTCTAGTGTTATTGACATATTATATTAATTACTTGTTTTTTCTATTTATTACCTACGCTGGAGCTGGAAAGCAAGATTGGCCAGTATAGTTTTCATCTCCAAAATTAACTATCAATGATGTACCTGTCTGACCCAAACTACACATACCTCCTGTTATAGTAGTTGTTAAAACCCTATATTCTCCAGGAGTATCAAATACTTTTTTGCTACTTACCGTTGCGTTACTTCCTACTTGTAATGTTATATTTCTAATTTCATTACTACTTGAGTCAACAGCTTGAACCCATCCACCTGTAGCGCCTTTAAATTGTATTGTAAAAGTAACAGTATCATCATCCGAAGTAGTACCGCCATTATTTGTCAATGTTGGTGTTATATATAACGTACCTTGTTCTAAAGCCCCTGTAGTATGTGTTACTGTAGGTTGGCCAAAATCTCCAGGCGAACTAGGATTTTTTGCAAGAACATTATAGCTATTGGATGTATTATTAGCAGTATATGCAACACTTGTGCCGCTAGTACCGCTATTAAAAACGGTAACTGAGCTTGTAGGAACTGATGTAGGTGTACTATACCCTGCAAAAACAACACCTAAACTTTCATTACAGCCTGTAAACGCTGATCCTTGCCATCCTTGACACAAGGCTTTATTTACGCGATTACCTGCTGCTGATCCAATTTGAAATTGCACAGAAGCGGACAAGCTATCTAGCCCGTTTCCATCAGCATCAGTAGTCTTAACAGTCACGTCGTAAGCAGTAGCGTCTGTTAAAATAGCATCATTAGATAATTCACCTGTTGTTGCATTTATTTGAATTTTAGCAGGAGTTTCTACAGGACTAATTGAAACTATTGACCAATTAAGCTCTGTTGTATTAACTGTTGCGTCGGCACTACCGTTTTTACCAGCTAATGTTATTATAGTTCCTACAGCTGCGCTAACTGTTGGCTGTTGAAAGTTGTCTATTACCGGAGCAACATTTGTTAATGTTATGCTTGGTAAAACAATATTATCCGCTGGATTAGAAGCATAGGTAACATTTGCTGTTATATTATAAACACCTGTTAGAGGTGATTGTAAAATACTATCACTATAAAAGAAATCGGTATTTGTTGGTTTTATTTGAAAAGAAGTCTGGCTTGCGTTTTTCGTTATTGTAAAAAGTGTAGAAGATAAAGCAGTACCCGCTCCATCGGTTATAGTTATAGAGTTCAATGTAACCGCAGAAGCTGGAGCAATTTGCCCATCTCCTTTTAAAAAGTTAAAACCAAAGCCTATAATATCATTGCTAGTTATGCTTTCTGGAAAAGTTGTTGCTTGAAAATTAGAACCTATCAAACCGCTATCTTGTGAACTTACCAGTGAATTAAGCGTTGCTAAATTACCTGATAACGATGTTTCCCAATATATATCTAACAATGATTCTACGGGTTTCGTTTCCGCTACGGATAAAAACGGTACCATTGATAACACTGATTGAGCAGGATTGTCTTCATTTACAGAAAGAGTTGTTACATAGGCTCCTATTGGATTATTTTTATTTTGCGATTGACTACCTTTAATAATAAATGGGTTTGAGTCTCCATTGTAAAAAGTAGCGTCTGGTCCTGTTGTACCCCATGGTATTGCGCCTGTAGGTTCTGGAATTTCGTTAACACTTTCTATTCCAGTACTGGGGTCTCCTGCAGTAAAGTAATTATACGCTTGTAATATGCTAGACTCACCATACTCTCCCTCTATAGCGTTTGCTTTAAAAGGAATTGCTTGTATTTCTAAATCTCTAACTGTACCTATTTGTATTATTTCTTGTTCTATATTACCAGGATAGTATTGAGCATTCCACGCTCTGTCTTGAAGATACGGAGGATTAGCCTCTGTTTTGTTATTTATTCTAGGGTTATTAACCCTTATCATTATGTTCTCACTACTAGTAAAGTCTATATCATTAGGCCCTACTTCTGATAAATCTCTAGGTATTTTATTTATATTATCACCTAATAATGTTGTGAAAAAGCTAGTGTCTCTTTCAGCACTTAAGTTTTGTATAACAGGATAGCCATTTACAAAACCTGGTAAATAAACATTATAATACTCTTGTTGTGTTTGTTTTACAACTATTTTATAGGAATACCATCCTAAAGGATTAGTTGTTGCATTGTAAACTCCAGGTGAACCCGTGATAGGATCGTAGGCTGGATTTATTGCTTCGTATAAAGTTACGTTTAAAGCATTACCAAGCCAATCAAGTATTGGCGACTGCTGCTGTGTTGTTATGTCATTATAAGGATTAAAGACAGTAGATCCAGGTATATTAGCCACTCCATCATAGGATGATAATATAACGTCTGATTGTCTTCCGTATTTATCTGACAGCACAAAACCAACTTGATAAGTTCTATCCTGTTTTAATTGATGTTTCGGAAATTGAGTATAGTTGTCAAAATTTGTAGACTTGTTAGAGGCAAAAGCACTAAAAGCTATCGAATTAGGACCGGTGTGTCTATCTAAATAATTACCATAAACAATGCGGTTACCTATTATTTCTTGAGCTAATGCTCTAATAGGCACTTTATCAGACACTCTAGTTATTTGGTTGTTAGGTAATGTTTTATATGGTTTTGTTGAGCTGTAGTCATAATCTATGAAATGCTTTGTATTATTTCCGTTAACAGCATCGTAAAAGTCTATTGAGGATTCAATAGGTGTGGGAGTTAATAAATTAACAGTTTCTAAAACTTTAACAGCCAGCGCATCAGACTCCTTATAAAGTATATCAACATCAGTTATTTTTAATTCAGAAATCGTATTAGCAACACTTGTACTAGGTATTGGTATTTTTAATAATATATTATTTATATTATTTTCAAACCAATTAACAATAGTTGATTTATAAGTATTGTCCATATCTTGCTCGTCTGAAAAAGCACCTCCACCAAACTGACTATATTGCTTAGGTATAAACATTACTTGGCTAAATGGTGCCATTAATGAATACTCGTTATCTTCAAACTTAAATCTATAGCTAAATCTTATAAACTTATCTTCTAGTAGTTTCTCATCACCTTGCCAGGCAGCGTCATAATTTGGATTATCACTTATAGATATAACACCGGCACTTGCTAATGTAGTTGTCTTGTTTAGAGTAAAAGTTATATCTTGCCAAGTACGAAATCTTTCAGGGGCTGATGAATTTGGGGGGTTTGAATATTGATTAACTACGCTAACACTTGCTACCCTTGTGTCTGGGCTAATACCATCACCGCTAACTAAGTCTCCTATTCTAGGTATACCGTTGTCTCCTCCATATATAAAATTACTAGTGTCATTATCACCTAAGCCTTGACCTATAGTGTATGTAGCCGTTATCGGATTAGTCGCGCCTACTGCTGGTATAGGATCAATTGTAACGGCTCCAGACGAATGGTTAGCCATTTCAAAATCCCTTTTATTAGTCATACTCGGTCTACTGAAGTCAATTGCA
>Ga0208680_1000024_pt1 | contig 27882 bp, 44 predicted proteins | sample Colrivmet1556A02_FD_187672 | JGI IMG/M metagenome (GOLD analysis project Ga0208680, IMG submission 187672) | Estuarine microbial communities from the Columbia River estuary - metaG 1556A-02 (SPAdes) (version 2) | ecosystem: Environmental > Aquatic > Marine > Intertidal zone > Estuary | place...
ATCGTAAACGCGATACTTTACCATATGCATCAACTAACTCTAACTTAAAAGGTTTTGTATAATGGAAATCGCAGGTGAACAACCAGTAAGAATGCCAAGAATTTTTAGATTATTAGCAAAAGGCTTAGTTGCTCTTGGAATGTTCCTATGGGCATTCGGTGAGTCAGCAGGTAGAGCAAGAGCTGCAAGTGAATTATATCGTCAAGGATATGTAGAAGAAGCAAGAAGATTAATGTTGGAGAGTAAATAATGACTGGTGATATAGCAACAATGGGCGCATTAATTGGCGCAGGGTTAGCAACATTTGGTATGGGTGGCGCAGCCATCGCAGTAGGAATGATTGTTGGTAGTGTACTTAAAGTAATGCCTAAGAAGCCGGATACTGGTACAATGTTTGTAGGAGTCGCATTTGCAGAAGCATTAGGAATCTTTGCATTCTTAGTAGCATTATTATTAATGTTTGCGATCTAATGGTTGGTGAACAACACCTCGAGATCTCAGCGCAAGTAGTACAGAAATTAGGTTTCTATATGTTTGTGGTAATGACATCTCTAATATTAATATGCATAGCATTTGGGTTTTATGCAGTGATTACTAAGTTTAAAGAACCCACATGGAAAGAAGCGTGTATCGCACAAGGCGGTGTACCAGTACAGTTAGAAAAATCATACTTCGACTGTAAGAAGCTGTAACAAAGAGGAAACGTAATGTTTAAACGATTTATGAAATTAATGGAATATAGAAGTTACTGCATGAGTATTAAGCAGTTGAGAGAAATGGGTATGTATGATAAAGCTGATGAAATCTCAGAATTCAAACACAACATGTATAAAACAAGTTAGGATATAATATGAAAACACTTTATTTTTATTTAGCAGTCTTCGCCGCAGTATTTACAGTGAGCGCAGCAAACGCAGACGTAACAATCGAAATGTTAAACAAGCGCGACGATGGCGCTAAGATGGTTTACTCACAAGATATTACACGTATCGAAGTGGGTGAGATTATCACATGGATACCAACATCAAAAGGTCATAACGTAGAATTTATTGCAGGACCAGACGGATGGAAGTTGCCTAAGAAATCAAAATTAAATAAAGTAGTTGAGATGCAGTTCAATACACCTGGTGTATATTTGTATCAATGTTCACCACATAAAACAATGGGCATGATTGCTATTGTCGTTGTAGGTGATGGCGGAGATGGTTTATCTGTTCCAGGTAAAAAGATTAAAGGCAAGTCAAAGAAAAGACTTAAAGAAATAATGGCTGACCTATGATCGATCCAGACCACACTTACGTAAAGCCTAAAGGTGAGAAGAAAAAAGGCGGAAAGTAATAACTTTATAAATCCGTATAAATAAAGGGTAGGCATTAAGTTGTCTACCTTTTTTTGATTCAACGGAGAAATATTATGGGAAGAATACGTGATAGAGGTAATGATGGCGGTAATGTTTATAGGTGGCAAACATTAGCAAGATTCGTAAATACTAACGGTTGGAGAAGAGGCGCAGAACTAGGAGTTCACGATGGCGTTAACTACAAATATTTAATTAATAATTGTCCGAATTTACATTTAATCGGTGTAGATTTATACGAGCCACAACCAGAAAATAATGGTCCAGAAAAGTGGACTCCAGGCGAACATGGTCATGCTTGGAATCATAACGCATATTATGACGATATGAGAGAATTTTCAATAAAACACCCAGATAGAACTGATATAATTAAAGACTATACCACAGAAGCTGCTAAGACGGTTTATGATGGTTCATTAGATTTTGTATTCATCGATGCTGATCATGGATATGAAGGTTGTTTGCGTGATATTAAAGCGTGGGATAGTAAAGTACGAGAAGGTGGTATTGTATTTGGACATGATATTCATTTCCCTACTGTACAAAAAGCAGTTACAGAATTTTACGGTGAAAACTCTTGGAACGTTGAAGATGATTTTATTTGGTGGGTGCAAAAGTGAATATTGAAAAGAAGCTGACACAGATTTGGATAGGACCTAAGCCTGCTCCGCTTACATGGATGCACACTTGGCGAGATAAACATCCTGACTGGGAATATTCTATATTTGATGATAGTATGCTTCATAATCGTAAATGGCATAACCAACATTTAATTGATCGTTACTATGCAATGCAAAAGTGGCCAGGAGTATCAGACTTAATAAGATATGAATTGTTATATGAAAGAGGTGGCTTTTGGCCAGAAGCTGATATGACTTGCTTAGAAAATACTGATGAGTTGTTTACTTCACCAAAAGATCATGCTTATTCTTGTTATGAAAATGAAAAAGGAAGACAAAACTTTATTCAACCTATTATGGCATGTAATCCAGGTAATGCTTTCGTAAAACATGTCATAGATACATTACATATATTAACACCAAACGAATTAAGCCCAGAACCTTTTAGATCAACTGGAAATCTATTCTTAGCTCGTCATGTTCCGCATTGGATGCATCAACTTACAGTATGGCCCAGTCATTACTTCATTCCTTTGTTTTACATTGGCGGAGCTAAAAGATATGATGGACCTGATAAGGTTTATGCCGATCATAAATGGGGATCAACCGGCCATGCAAATAGTATAACATATGATAAGGGTTTATAATGTACATATCTCACAAATATAAATTGATATTTTTAAGATCTCCGAAAACCGCTAGTAGCAGCTTATCAGAGTTTTTTATTAAAAACATTCCCGATCCTGATGCTATATACACGCCAGTAGAAGATAGTAATATAAAAGGAACATTGAGTCAGGATATTATTAATAGATATAAAACTCATTTCAAATTTTATCATTTTACTTTGCAAGATATAATTGATAATAATATTATTACGAAAGAACAGGCATTATCATATCGTTCTATTTGTGTTATAAGAGATCCAGTCGATAGACAAAAAAGTTTTTACTACTTTTATAAAAAATGGAAACAACCTGGTTCTCAAGCGAGCATTGAACAATACAACGATTGGACATCAAACGGTCCTTTTATAGGTGAACCTAACTCTGGTATATTACAATCATCTTTTTTAAAAATCGATAACAAAATTGTAGGAGAGTATTGGTTGTATCAAAACTTTCATAATGATTTAAGTCAATTAATGCGAGAATTAGACTTATCGGTAACACATATGTTACCACAGCATAAGACAGACTTTAGAAAAAACAGAGATAACGAAATAAAGTTTAACGAGTTTGCCACTGATAATTTAAACAAATTCTTTGGTTCAGATGTTAAGTTGTATAATGAATTATTAGAAGAGACTTATGTATGAAAGCTTACATATTAAAGATTGATACTCAAACATCGAATGAATATGCTAAAGTTTGTTCTGATAGCTGCAACAATATAGGACTTGATTGGGAGTATTTTAACGGGTTTCAAAACATGTCTGGAAAGATGGCTTTTAATACTTTAAATATCCCTGGTTTACCTGTAGAAACATACAGTCACATCGATAACCCTTCTACTGGCCATAAAGCTATGTGTGCTACAGCTGGTCATTTTGCGATATGGCAGAAAATTGCTAAGTCTGACCACGATGTAGGTATAGTTTTAGAACATGACGCAGTTATGTTACAACCAGTAACTATACAAATACCAGAAAATACTATCGTTGTTCTTGGTTACAAAGTTAAAGATAAAGATAGATACGATCACAAATCTGCTGGTGTTCCTAATGATTTAATAAGAATTGACGGGCACGAAGGAGCTCACGCTTATGCAATAACTAAAAGAACTGCTAAGTTCTTGCTCAATGAATTGAGCATACAAGGTGTTCATAGCGCAATAGATAATGATTATTTTATTAGAAGACAGCGCAGAACTGCAATGCCTTTAACTATAGCATCACCTACACCAGCTATAGGATGGTTAAGGGAATCTACCATATGGCAAGAAAGTTCTCATACTAATTATGAATTTATACCCTCTTTTCATAAATATTATAAATAGAAATAAATCTCAATACAATAGGATTGCTCTCATGGCTGATGATAAAGACGTTAAAACAGATGAAAAATCTAAAAAGAAAAATTCTAAGAATTTTGACAGTTCAAAATATATAGATGTAGAACCTACATTGGATGAAAAAGAAGAGACTAACGAGGCTCTTTTAACCAGAATGCAAAGACGTGCACGCGGTATTACAATGCGTAAAAATCGTTTTAAGATTAAAAGAGGTAGAGAAAAAGCTGCCCGCAGAATGGCATCAGTCGAAATACTTAAAAAGAGAGCACGTAAACAAGCTATACGCAATTTAAAAGCCAAATTCGCTAAAAATAAAAGATATGCTGAAATGAGCGCTGGTGAAAAGATAGTCATCGATAAAAGAATTTCTAAGTTACCAGCATCTAGATTGAATGCTATGGCTCGTAAGTTATTGCCAAGTGTCAAAACTGCTGAACGCGCAAGAAAAACACATGCTAAGAAAGAGTCTGTTTCTTTATCAAGCATGGTAGATAATAATTTAAATGAAGCAACAATGTGGGGTCAAAGACAAGGCAAGCGTCCTCATATGCTTCTTGATAAAGATAACAAACCAAAATTCGATAAACGTTTTAGAATGTATAAACCTAAAATGGAAGAAAGTGTTGATGATTTTGATGAGATCCTCAATTTATTAGAAACAACAGAAGATTACGTTAGTAGCGAACAAGGACGAGAAGATATGCAAAGCTTTAAAGAAAACACAAGGCTAAAGTTAATTAATAAAATTAAAAACTCAGGCGTAGTTAAGTCAGGTTCCATGTCAAAAGACGCACCAGTTAAAAAGGAAAAAGAAGAGATCAAAGAGCTATCGATTGCTGACGTTCAAAAGGCCACAGCGATGGCAAAGAAACGACAAGAAAAGGAACGTAATGCTAAAGGAAAAACCAGTGTATCGACGACTGATCTTGCAGCACGTATGCCTAAGAAAGAAGCAGCTGATTTAGCAGATCTCGCAAACGAAAAGATTAAAGATAAAAAAGAAATTGGTGAAATACCAAAAGACAGCGAAAGAAAATTTAAGCGTCGTAAAACCGTAGTTGATAAAGAAATAGAAAAAAATGACGTGGAAGAAGCAGCAACTCAAAGATCTTTGTTAAACATTGTTGCTAAAAACGAAGCATTTGGTCGTGCAAGATTTTCTCAAGAACTAAAAAGAAAAGGAATGGATGTAAATAAAATGCATTCCGACAATGTTAAAGATGCAGAAGCTGCAAAGAAAAGATCGGCAGAAGCTGAAAAAGATTTAGCTGATTTCAGAAAAAAGCACGGAATGAAAGAGTCAACAAACGGTGTACGTCAACCAAAGCATATGGACCCTAAGCCAACAAGCATTAAATCTATTACTACAACCAAAAGAAATCCTACTAAAGTTAAACCAAAACCGGCTGCAAACAACCGGCCAGGATATGTTGCTGGAGATGAGTACATTGGTGAAGCACAACTTGACGAGTTATCGCCTGAAACAATGATGAGCTATAAAAAGAAAGCTGATTACAGTGCAGATCGTGCAGCAAACTCTGCAGCTGCTAAAATTCTTAGAGGTAAAGATAAAGACGGCAATAGAGCTGATCATTCTCCTGAACTTAAGACTATGAAAAAACGCAGAGAAGGCGACAGACTGTATAATACAAGAGCTGCCGATAAGTTAAGAAAGGCTTTACAAAAAGAAGCTACTATTCCTGATGGACAAACTGCTTTTACAAAAAGACCAGATGTGACAGATAGCGATAAAGATAAACTTCTTAAGATTAAAGCAATGATGGATAAAGAACGCTCAAAGAAAAATACGAATGAGAAATATGCTTCAGATGCTCAACGTAAAGCAGTATGGGCATCGAGAAATGATAAGAAAAATGAAGCCCAGGTAGACGAGATGGATATTTCTGTTAAGTCTATTACTAAGTCAGGACTTAGAAAAGTTGGTGATGAACCTAAACTAAAGGCTGATTTAAAAGCTTTAAGAGATAGACTTAATAAAGATAAGGGTGACGGATACGGCTCAAATAAATCATTAAAAGCTAATTACGGCGAAGAAGCTGGTGCAGGAGAACAAGGTACTGATAAATTAGTTAATAGATTTAAAAAGGACACTCCCAATGCTTAGTTTTAAACAATTTGTTATTGAAGCAAGAGATACTCATTGCTCAGATAAATGTTGTGGTTCCGACGTTAAAAGAGAAGATTGCGATTGCCCACCAACTTGTGAGCATTGTAATTGCAACGCAGTTGACGAAGCTTGTTGGGATACTCATAAACAAGTAGGAATGAAGAAAAAAGGCGATAAGATGGTACCAGATTGTGTACCTAAAGAAGATGTAGATGAAGGTATTGTTGGATCAGCTTTATCAGGCGTATTTAAAGGCGCTGCTAAAACAGTTGTAGGTGGAACACGCCTAGCCGGTAAGGGTATCAGAAGAGCATCTGTAGCAGGGAGAGCAGACGCAGCTGAGAAAAAAGCTAAAAAAGCCGAACAAAAGAATAAAGATCGTGAAAGACTTACTAAGATGAAAGCAAGATACGATGCTGCAAAAGCTAAAGCAAGAGAAAGAGCTAATGCACCGGTAAAGCCAACTAAATCAGGAGCTACTTCATGAAAAAGTTTAAGTCATTCTTAGAAGCAAAAGACCAAAATCCTGGTGAATACGATCAAGAAGGAAGCATGGCTAAGACATCTTTGCGCACTATGATAGATGCTGCAACTGAATTGTCTAATATGCTAGGCGATGATGATAATCTACCAGAATGGGTTCAAGGCAAAATTACTAAGGCCACTGATTATATTGATACCGCAAGAGATTATATGAAGTCAGAAAAGAGTTAATAAATGTTAAGATTTAAGCTTTTTTGCGAAAGAGTAACTCAGAGACAGATTACTGATTTAGAAAAATTTGGTGATAAACTGCTTAATAAGTACAATATCGATATCGAGTTTTCTAGACATTTCGCAGATAGGATGAATGATCCAAGAAACAAACCAGAGATTAAGATAGCAGAGCTTCAGAAACTGTTTAAAAAGATTGCTAAGAGAAAAGGCAAATCAATTAAACAGTTAGGGCCTGATGTGCAAGCTGTTTTAAAAGATATTGATACAGATTTAAATTTGCCTATTGTTATTCATTATAACAAAGGTGAATTTGAGATTACGCATAAAACTATTATGCGCAAAAAGAATTTTAGAACCCCAAACGACGTGGTGAAAGTATGAAAAGATTTATTCAGTTTACAGAAAACGCTAGTTACTATAAAGGCATTCCTAAAAAACAAAAAGATGACAGAGAACGTCATTTTGAAAAAGGCGCAAAGATGGATGATGGTAATCCAGCTGCTTATAAACCTGCTCCAGGAGATAAAGATGCTAAGACTAAAGAGTCAAAGCATACAAAGAAAGCACGCGCAATGGGTTTTACAAACGAAGAGTTTGATTTCTTAGGAGAAGACGCTGCAGGTAAATCTTTAGCAGATAAAGCAAAAAAATCGGGTATGGCCGCAGGTATTTTGCGTAAAGTATATAATAGAGGTGTTGCGGCATGGCGTACTGGACATAAACCTGGCACAACTCCACAACAATGGGGTCATGCTAGGGTAAATTCTTTCATTACAAAGTCTTCTGGTACTTGGGGAGGAGCTGATAAAGACTTAGCTTCTAAGGTAAAAAAATGATAACTTTTAAACAATATATAGCAGAACAAGAAGATAAGGCTACACCTGGCTTTGATAAAGATAAAGATGGAAACGTTTTTGTTGCTCATGATACTTCATTCGACAGGAAAAAAGAAAAAGAAAAGAAAAAAGATACTAACGAATCTATAATAAAAAAAGTTAAAAAAGCTTTTGGCGTTAAAGCAGATCATGAAAAATCTTTAGCTGATCACGCTGCGAGTCATAATAAAACAGATCACAGTGAACATCTATCAAACCATTCTTCTCGCGCACATGATGACAATCATGAGAGTGAAGCTTTCGGTCATTTTAAACGTAACTCTTCAGAAATGAATGAGCATTTAATAAGTCAGCATAAAAAAGGATTAAGTCCTGATCATCACAAAGGCTACAGTAAAAAAGCTGCTCACGAGCACAAAATACATAAAATGGACCATTCGCATTGGGATGACCACAGTGAATTTCCTGATCGTCACGAGCAAAAACATATTCGCAATAGCGAAGCCCATGTGCATCACACAATCCATAAACATTCTAAACCTCTTGGTAAAAAAATAACTTTGTATCACGGTTCACATCACGACTTTGGTGCAGCAGCTGCAAAACATCCAAAAGGTATAATTCACAACCCAGCTCATATGTCTACATCACATGATCATAAATCAGCAAAAGAATTTGGAAGCGGACATATTCTTGCAATTCACGCCGATAAGAAAACTAAAGCCGTTCATATAGACGGCGAAGGCGCACGCCAACAGTCCAACCATCCTGAAAAAGAAACAGTTCTTCCAGCTGGAACTAAATTAAAACATGTTAAATCACATAAAACATCCGACGGCTATACAGTACACCACTTTAAAGTCCATAGTCAACACGATAATGGCAAGCATTACGATCACTAGAGAGATATTAGATGAAAACTTTTAAAACATATATTAGTGAATTATATACTGAAGAAAAAGATCCACGTTTAAAGAACGCTGGTGTAGCCGGTTTTAATAAAGCCAAAGGTACTCCTTCTCATCCTACTAAAAGTCATATTGTTGTTGCTAAAGATGGTGACAAAGTTAAAACAATTCGATTTGGTCAGCAAGGTGCAAGTACAGCTGGTGATCCTAAAAAGGGTGAGTCTGATAAAATGAAAGCAAAACGTAAGTCGTTTAAGGCTCGCCACGGTAAAAACATCGCTAAAGGGAAAATGTCAGCCGCATATTGGGCTGATAAGGTCAAATGGTAATTTTTTTATAAATACTATCAGTAAACATACAAAAAGGAAATCAAAATGAAACGGTTTAGTACATTCATTAACGAATTAGAAGAAAGTAAAAAGAAACTTTCTGGTGGACAAAAGGCGTTAGATAAAGATAACGATGGAGACATTGACGGTGACGATTTTGCTATGATGCGTAAAAAGAAAAACGAAGAAACAGAACAGCTTGACGAATTATCACCTGAAAAGTTAGGAACTTATATTAATAAAGCTTCTGATGATGCTTCTGATTTCCAGAATACGTCTAAGCGTAAAAAAGGTATTATGAGAGCTACTAAGAAATTAGTTACGAAAGCTGGTGGCGATAAAGACCAGGTCACAAACTATTAATTAACCCAAACTAGGAGAACAACAATGGCACTATGGGGAAAAACAGATGCACTAGCTTCCGTACCAAAATGGTTGGAAGATGCTGCATCAAACACAAACAAATCAAACGATCGCGATAACGCAATCTTTGTCGACCTTACAGAGGCAGGCATTGCATCTAACCGCGCTAAAGGTATTACTGGTCCAGGCTGGTGGTTGTATCATACATCAAATAGCCGTCATTATGCAGAATGCTTGGTACCGATGAAAGTAACCGCAGTTGCTGCTGGCGACTTAGGTGTTACTGGTGATACAGCTGTTGAAGACGCGATTGTAGCTGACGCATAAACAAAATGAAATTAACAGAATCAACCTTTCTGTTATTTGCTTCGAAGTATTACGACAATCCTAATTGTACTGATATAATCGAATTCGATGAGGACTTGAAAAGATTTCAATATTTACGTAAACTTTTTGGTAGATATAGACAAGATAATGATTTGAAAGAAAGGTTGATTTTGAACCACTTGATCGTCATATATAATATTTTTGGACCTGAAGCAACTAACATGCTCTTTATGAAGCTACATGACTATCACGAGTATTTAAAGCCGTTCGTAGAGTATTTAAACTTTATGCCTTCGGTAATAGAATATGATGATATTATGCTTAGTAAAGATAATATTATTTCAGATATAAGTATAAGCGAAAAGCTTAGAGGAATTTAACAAATGGTAGTAGATCTATTTTTAGTCTATCAATTTATAAGACGTTTAGCTACACCATTTAATAAATGGGAAGCACATAAACTCGGCATCATTGATGATAAGGGTAATGTCTTAATTAAATCAAAAGAATTTACTAACTCTCGTCAGAGAAAGGCGTGGGGTATATTTGATAGAATGATAGCAAATCTAAAGAAACTCCTAGCTAAAGTGCCTGGTGGTAGTTCTAGATTTGCTACATACGCAGCTGCGTTATTCCTCATTAAAGAATATAAAGTGTTCACAGATGAATCAACTCTTACTGAAGACATAAGTGATGAACAACTACAAGAATCTATGGAATTATTTTCTAGTAGGTATAACCATTATACTGTGTTAGCTGAAAATGTCAACGAAAAGTTGAAAAAGAGTGATGATATGGGTGCTTGGATAGACGACTTTCAAGACTCAGACGCTCCTCAGTTTAAAGGTAAATCAAAAGAGAAAAAACGTAAGATGGCAATTGCTGCAAAGCTAAGTGCTATGGATGAAGAACCAGTTAATAATGTAGGTGGTGGTAATATCGCCGGAATGGATGGTGGCCATATGTCTAAAGCAGGACAAAAGAAATGGACGTCAAAGAATAGTTCTTCAAAAAATAAAAGACTAAGAGACATTATTGGAGATAAAACATGATTACGTTAGAACAATTCAGTGCAATGATTCCTTCAAATAAAAATCCTGAAGCTTGGTATGAAGCAGCAGTTCCTATGTTTGAAAAATATGAAATCAATACAAACAATCGTATCGCTGGCTTCATGGCTCAGTGTGCGCATGAGTCATTAGACTTTACCCGTTTAGTAGAAAATCTTAATTATTCAGAAAAAGCATTAAACTCAGTGTTTGGTCGTTACTTTGGAAAGGGTAAAAGAAATGCAAAAGACTACGCTAGAAACCAAGAAAAAATTGCAAACTACGTCTATCAAGATGAGTTTAGGTCCAAACGAGGAGCCTTGGGAAACGTTAATCCCGGCGATGGCTGGCTCTTTAGGGGTCGAGGTATCAAGCAGCTTACAGGCAGAAATAATTACACACAATTCGCAAATACAGTAGATATGACAGCCGAAGAAGCGGCTGAGTATGTTTCAACGCCTAAGGGCGCTATTGAGTCTGCTTGTTGGTTTTGGTCTACAAATAAGTTAGAAAAATGGGCAGATAAAGGCGATAATAAAGGGTTAACTAAAAAAATTAATGGCGGTACTATTGGTTTAGATGACCGTAATCGTCGTTGGGATGAAGCATTAGCAATCCTTGGCGGTAAAGCACCAGCCCCCAAGAAAACATCTACAAATGCAGTACGCACTCTACGTAAAGGTATGCAAGGTGATGATGTTAAAAAGATGCAAAAGGCTATTGGCGTAACAGCTGATGGTGATTTTGGATTTGGAACTCTTACTGCCGTAAAGAAATGGCAAAAGATGAACGGTTTAACTGCAGATGGTATTGTTGGACCAGCAACTCAAGCTAAAATGTTTAGTTAGTATAAATAGAATATAGTTTAAACAAAGGAGGCAGTAAAATGTCATTAGAAAAAATTATTGCAGCTGCAATCGAAGGCGATGCAGTTGAAGTCAATAACACGTTCAGCGAAGAAATTAGCAATCGTATCGCTTTGGCTTTAGAAGAAAAATATAAAAAAGCTATGGAAGCAAAAGCTGACGACGAAGACGAAGATGATGAAGACGAAGATGAAGATGATGATGACGACGAGGATGACGACGAGTAAGTCGTTGATCTAAAAATATGCCATCATTCTTATATTTAGGCATTATAATCATGGCAATGGGTGGAGGCGGTGCAGTCTACTACAAATCCACCCAAGCCAAAATTGTAGAACTTGTACAATATAATGCCACATTGACAGCACAAGTAGATCAGATTGCTCAAGTTAATGAAAAGAACTTAGCAACAATTGCTGACATGCAAGCAAACTTTGAACGTCAAAGAGAGCAATATGATGAGTTGCAAAAATCATTCAGCGAAATTAACGCACAGAAAAATCAATTGCAAAAACGCTTAGGTGACCACGATTTAGGAGCATTAGCTGCTGCTAAGCCTACATTAGTAGAAAGGGTCGTTAACGGAGCTTCTAAGAAAGCTTTTAGATGTTTTGAATTGGAATCAGGAGCTGAACTAACAGATAATGAAAGGAAAGCTAAAAATGCAAAAGCGTTTAATAGCGAGTGTCCTTGGGTTTACGATGATCTTATCGCTAGCGGCGTGCTCATCAAATCCGATAGTGGAACCACCGCCGAAAATAATAACTGAAACAGAATACGTTAAACCATCTAAACCAATTGTTCCTAATCCTCCTCAATTAACTATGAGAGAAATAGAATTTATAATTGTAACTCCAGAAAATGTAGATGAAGTATTCGCAAAACTAAAATCTGAAGATAAGGCAATATTTGGTTTAACGGATAAAGGTTATGGAGATATAGCTTTGAATCTTGCAGATTTAAGAGCATACATTCAACAACAAAAGAAAATCATAGGCATATACGAATCTCAGTATGACCAGTAAGAATAGCAGTTATGCTATAAAAAAGTCTATTTTGTTGAACCAACCAGCCCAATATTCATAAATATAGATATATCATTTCTAGTGTGATTATATTATAATCATGGAGTTCGCCACTAGCCTCCGTTATCAAAAGGCATTAAAGGAATAATATATTGTCAAAAGAACAAACTAATTGGGAAACAGATATACGCCTAATACAAAGTGATATCAAACAAATCCAAAAGTTCTTTAACAAGGTTGAATCATCAATGGAACTTATGGTCGACCTTAGTAAAAACGTTGCTGTCCAGTCAGAAGTAATCGCTTTTACAAAAGAAAAGTTAGAAGAAATTGAACGTACGGTTGACGAAACTAGACGTAATGAAGATTTACGTTTACAAGTATTGAGCGATAGGTTAGAAGAATACAGACGATCGTCTCGTGGAGACCATGAAAAACTTGCGCAGCACAACGCTGAAAAACGAGCTATGAGTAATAAAGAAATACTTGAAAAGCTTGAAGTAATGGAACGTGGTTTGCATTCTCGTATCAACGATCAGAATAAAAAAGTTAATGCCCTAGAAAATTGGAAATACTATATGATGGGTATTGGCGGGGTAATCGTTCTTCTTGTCGCGCGAATTAATTGGCCATATCTTTTTAATTAAGTTGTGTACATCTGACAGATTCCGGCGTATAATGTTATTATCACGCAACATGGAATCAATTTATAATGGTAGATTTTGTAGACATACAATATGCTCAAATGCTTTCTGGTCGTCTAGATCAGTTTAAGATAAAACATACTAATCCGTATAAAATCAACTTTCGTTGTCCTATCTGTGGTGACTCTCAAAAGTCACGCTCAAAGGCACGCGCTTGGTTGTTAGAACGAGACAACAAATTCTCATTCTATTGTCATAATTGTAATGCTTCTCAAGGATTTTCATATTTCCTTAAAGGCCAAGATATGCAATTATACAATGATTACGTAGCTGATAAGTTTGTAGGTAAAGCTAATAATACTATTAAGGATACCAAACAAGACGATGATAAGTTTAAGACTAAGGCTCCTGTTTTTAACAAAACAAATCCTCTTGCCAAAATTAAAAAGGTAAGTCAGCTTAAACATGATCATCCTATAAAGCGTTATATCAATCAACGTAAAATTCCACCATCACATCATTACCGTTTATATTTTGCGCGTAAGTTTAAAACATGGATTAATGAAATTATTCCTGGTAAGTTTCAAAGTGTAAAGCACGACGAACCTCGTTTAATCATTCCGTTTCTAGACGAACGCGGTAATTGTTTTGGTGTCTCAGCGCGTGGATTTGATCCTGAAGGTATCAGATATATAACTATAATGTTTGAAGATAGACCAAAGATATTTGGTTTAGATAAAGTAGATCAAACCCAAATATATTATATTGTAGAAGGCGCTATTGACAGTTTCTTCTTATCAAATGCAATATCTATGAATGGTGCTGAAGGTAATAGTAATTCTGCTAACGATAACGCTGTATATGTCTTTGATGCAGAGCCTAGAAATAAAGAGATATGCAATCGCATGGAGAAGGTTATTAAGAACGGCCATAAAGTTTGTATTTGGCCATCTGATATAGATGGTAAAGATATAAACGAAATGTTTCTAGCAGGATTAAATCCTGAAAGAATAATAGAAGAAAATACGTACTATGGTTTAACAGCCGAATTAAAATTAGCCGCATGGCGCAAAACTTGAAGGATTAAAAATGAAAGCTAGACTAATCGCATATTCACAACCATCCAAAGATGAAATCATTGGTTTGGACGACGTACAAGATTTAATCGCGTACTGCGCAAGAGTATCAAACCCATCGAACCAATTAAACCAAGAAACAGCTCCTAAGCTATTGTCATATCTTGCTAAACATGCTCATTGGTCACCGTTTGAAATGGCTAATGCTACTATGGAAATTGAAACAACCCGTGATATCGCTCGCCAAATGTTACGTCATCGTTCATTTGCATTCCAAGAGTTTAGCCAACGCTATGCTGATATCCGTGACCTAGATAGTAAAATGGTTGTTCGTAAAGCTAGATTACAAGATCCAAAAAATCGGCAAAACAGCGTTATGACTGACGATGTATCTCTGCATATGGCTTGGGAAGTTCATCAACGAAATGTTTGGAACGAAGCAATGAAATCATATGCGTGGGCTATTGAAAATGGTATCGCAAAAGAACAGGCTCGTGCTATTTTACCTGAAGGTAATACACCAAGTCGTTTATATATGCAAGGTTCTATTCGTTCGTGGATCCATTATATTGAACTACGTTCGTCTAATGGAACACAACAAGAACATATGGAAATTGCTATTGCTTGTGCCGAAGCCATCACAAAAATATTCCCAAGCATCGGCGCTTTTATTCAAAAAGATTGACATATTACCACATATGTGGTACCGTAGTTGATAAATACACCTACCAATTGATAGACTCATTGGTAGAATTCCAAATAAAAGTAGTAAACGTTGCATAGTTTTGTGATGCGTACTACTTTACACTTTTAAACAAAGAGGCGCCTATGATGTTAGAGAATACGCAACCAATTTCAAATGTAATAGAACTATTAAGACCGGTTAATTATGTAACAAAACGTGACGGAACTACAAAAGATTTCGATAAAGACAAGATTACAGCAGCCGTAGAAAAAGCTATGAAAGGTATTGGAATTAGAAGTAAAAACTTATCAAGTGAGATTACTTCTGAAGTCGTAGAAACTATCAATCTAGAATCAAATGATGTTATTGTAAATGTTGATACTATCCATAAAACAGTAGAGAATGTTATAATGGATATGGGTTTACACGATTTAGCTCGTGAGTATATCCTATTTCGTTTTAACAACAAACCAGACATCTTTCGTAAGCGCACAAGCTTAAAGCCATACGAGTATCCTCAACTAGTAGAATATACTGACGCTATTCGTCATTCATATTGGGTACACACTGAGTTTAATTATTCAGCTGATATTCAAGACATGAAGGTCCGTATGAAACCAGAAGAAGTCGAAATCGTAAAGAAAGCCATGTTGGCTATCTCTCAAATTGAAGTTGCAGTTAAAACTTTCTGGGCTAAAATTGGCGATAGATTTCCTAAACCTGAAATCGCGGCAGTTGGTATTACATTTGGCGAATCAGAAGTTCGTCATGCCGATGCATATTCAAACTTAATCGAGATTATGGGTCTTAATGAAGAGTTTGAAAAAGTAGTAGAAGTACCTGCGATGAAAAAGCGTATTGCTTATTTAGAGCAATCAATTGGTTCTCCTGCAGATGATAAAGACTATTTCCACAAAATCATTCTATTCTCTATGTTTGTTGAAAACGTATCTTTATTCTCTCAGTTCTTAATTATGATGGCTTTCAATAAACACAAGAATGTTCTTAAAGGTATTTCAAATGCAGTTGAAGCAACATCAAAAGAAGAAGATATCCACGCTCGTTTCGGATTTGAGCTTGTAAATATTATCCGTGAAGAAAACCCAGAATGGTTCGATAAAGATAGTAATAACGAAGTTAATCGTCTTTGCCGTGATGCGTTCAAAGCCGAGTCTGCAATCGTTGATTGGATTTATGCCGAGCATGATTTAGACTTTTTACCCAAAGCAACAGTGAAAGAATTCCTTAAGCATCGCTTTAATCAATCGTTAAAAGCTATTGATATGAAGCCTTTGTACGAGGTTGATGAAGAAGCAATTGCAAGTACTGAATGGTTCGTAGAAGAAATCCTAAGTACCAAAAATGTTGATTTCTTTGTCAAGCGTTCGACCGCTTATTCTAAGAAGACAAAGGCATTCACTGAAGACGATTTATTTTAAGGAAGTATATTATGAGAAAATACAAAAAATTCTATTGGCTAAATGATGACTCCAAGACATTTTTGTCGCGCGGTTATCTAGAAGAAAAAGAAAAGCCGCAAGACCGTATCCGTTTCATTGCTGATAAAGCTGAATGGTACCTTAAGGATATGGCAAAAACAAAAGCAGGTAAAGCTTCTTATGACGGCTTTTCTGATAAATTTTATGACTACATGAGTCGTGGTTTTTATTCCCTAGCATCCCCTATTTGGGCAAACTATGGTAAAGAACGTGGGTTGCCAGTATCATGTTTTGGATCGTACATCGATGATAGCATGTCAGCAATCTTATTCGGCCATGCAGAAAATGGCATGTTGATGAAAAATGGTGGTGGTACATCAGGTTATTTTGGCGCAATCAGACACCGTGGAGCTCCTATCCGAGACTCAGGTGAATCTTCAGGTTCTGTGCACTTCATGCAGATGTACGATACTTTGGCTTCAGTCGTATCACAAGGTTCAGTACGTCGTGGTTTCTTTGCTGCATATCAAGACATTGAACACCCAGACGCTGACGAGTTTCTAGACATTGGCACAGAAGGTAATCCTATTCAAGGGTTAACAACTGGCATCAATGTTAGTAACAAATTCATTGATGAAATGAAAGCTGGAGATCCAGACAAACGTCGTCTATGGGCAAAGGTACTACAACGTCGTTCTGAAATTGGTTTCCCTTATATTCTATTTTCAGATAACGTAAACGATGGTCGTCCACAAGTATATAAAGATAAGGATATGAGAGTACACGCTTCAAATATGTGTGCTGAAATCGCATTACCATCTTCACATGAGGAAACGTTTACATGCGTATTGTCTTCTCTTAATGTTTTACATTGGGATGAAATCAAAGAAACAGATGCGATTGAAACATTGACTATGTTCCTTGATACGGTATGCGAAGAGTTTGTTCGTAAAACAGCTGGTCAAATCTATATGAAACGTGCTCGTGATTTTGCTCTGAAACACCGTGCACTTGGTGCTGGTATTTTAGGATGGCATTCACATCTACAGTCTAAGATGATTTCCTTTGAGTCAAAAGAAGCTGCTCAACTAAATCTTGAAATTGCTAAAACAATGCAAGAACGTTCGTATGAAGCGTCTCGTCAAATGGCTAAAACATTAGGTGAACCAGAATTACTTGAAGGTTATGGAATGCGTAATACCACAACAATGGCTATTGCTCCTACTAAATCATCGAGTTTTATCCTTGGTCAAGTATCACAATCTATTGAGCCAGAATTCTCTAACGCTTATGTTAAAGATCTAGCGAAAATGAAAGTTACTATTCGCAATCCATATTTAAAAGAATTGTTAATTAGTAAAGAACAAGATACGCCAGATGTATGGGAATCAATTAAAAACCGTGACGGATCTGTTCAGCATCTTGAGTTCTTAACTGAAGACGAACGTGCAGTATTTAAAACTTTCTCAGAGATTAGTCCAAATACTATTATTGACCAAGCTGCAATTCGTCAACAGTACGTTGATCAAAGTCAAAGCTTAAACTTAATGTTAGATCCAGATATGACTGTCAAAGATATTAATGCCCTATATTTGTACGCAAACGAGATGGGTGTTAAGAGTTTATATTATGCTTATTCTATGTCAGCAGCACAATCTCTTACGAGGAAACGTGTTATGTCAGCAGATTGCGCAGCGTGTGAAGCATAAAAATAATATGGAATATATGAAATACTTTGAAAACACGATTGACGAATACAAATCAGACGGAAGATATAGAGTCTTTAACGATATATTGAGAGAGCGGGGGAATTTCCCTCGCTCAATATGGTATGGAAAATATGCTCCAAAGAATATAGTTAACTGGTGCTCAAATGATTATTTGGGCATGGGTCAAAATCAGTATGTTATTGATGCTATGCACACAGCTCTGGATCAAACCGGTGCTGGTTCTGGAGGAACAAGAAATATTGGTGGAACATCTCACTATCACGTAACACTTGAAAGAGAATTAGCATCTTTACATAAAACAGAGTCTTCATTACTTTTCTCTAGTGCTTATGTAGCAAATGAGTGGACTTTAATAGCCTTATCTAGAATCATACCAAATATCTGTTTTATATCAGATAACAAAAATCATGCTTCTTTAATCATGGGAATAAAACATTCTCGTAGTGAAAAAAGAGTATTTAAACATAACGATATGAACGATTTAGAAGCAACGTTAAAGAAAGTCGTTAAACAAAAATTAAATCCTGTAATCGTATTCGAGTCCGTGTATAGTATGGACGGTGATATATCTCCTATCAAAGATATTGTTGCGTTGGCGCATAAATATAACGCGTTAACTTATATTGATGAAGTTCACGCAGTAGGTTTATATGGTGAGACTGGTGGCGGATATTGTGAACAATTAAACATGTACTCTGACGATATAGATATAATTAACGGAACGCTTGGTAAAGCTTTCGGTGTACAAGGAGGTTATATTGCAGCTAATAAAACGATTGTTGATGCTATTAGATCAGTCGCAAGCGGATTTATATTCACAACATCCATCTCACCTGTTTTGTGTGCTGGGGCTATCGCCTCTATAAATTACGTAAAAGATCACAAATCACTTAGAGAAAAACATCAATCAAAAACTAAGCAGCTTAAGAAAATGCTTAGAAGAAGGAATATACCAGTGCATGAAAATGCATGTACTCATATTGTTCCTATAATGGTAAACGACGCGTTTAAATGCAAAGAAGCAAGCGATCGGTTACTTAACGAATACGGCATATATATTCAAGCAATCAACTCACCAACTGTAGAAGCTGGAACAGAAAGATTGCGCATTGCTCCGACTCCATTCCACACAGATAACATGATGATGGAGTTGGTATCAGCTCTAAGGGATGTATTATAATGAATCAATTACAAGCCGCTTTCTTTAGCGGTCAAACACAGAAAGATAATAGTATGACTAAGATTAAAAAAGCCTTTTGGTTTGTATTAGGCATCCTCTTGGTAGGCGTAGCTTATTTAGGAGTATTACTACCTGGACTACCGTGGAGTACACCTATTTTAGGGGCGACGTTTTGTTTTGCCAAGTCCTCCGACCGTTTACACAACTGGATTATGAACCACCCAAGGTTTGGTCCATTTGTTAAAAACTGGTCTAAACTAAGAGTTTACCCTCAAAAAGCAAAATATTTAATGGTTGCAGTAATGTCAACATCATTAGGATTTATGTATTTTGGTACGGGAAATATAAAAGCAACATTGTATATGTTTATTATGTTTGCACTAATCGTTATTTGGGCATGGCGTTACCCAGGTAGTAAAGCGGAAGCAGAACGTCGTATTGAAGCCGGTGAAAAAATCGGTTGGTTAAAGTAAAGGATATGGTTAACATGAAACAAATATTAAGTGCGGTTTTAGCCACAACTATAGCATCAGGTGCTATGGCAGGTGGACATGAACAACCCGAAGAAAAAAACGGACCGTTTGTTAACGGCACTTTTGAAATCTATATTGACGACACAAATACTGAAGGAACAGTTGATACTCGTTTTGAGGCCATGGGTGGTTACGAAACAGACATCGATCATCCTTTAGCAAATTGGGCAGGTTTTGGAGCAAGGTTCGATACAAACTATGCTTTGAACAGATCTCTTGATAACACAATTACTGAAAAGCAAATGGGACTCGGTATCGGTAATAACGCAAGATTATACGTAGGTGAAACAGATGCTCAGCGTTTAGGTTTTGCAAAAACATCTAAAATCGGTGCACCTGTTATTATTACAAAACCAAGTTCTCGTATTGATCATAACGAAAAAGTAGTTCTTACTTTTGGTGGTTGGGAAAACAACGACGAGTTTGAATTTAATACATATCGTTTAAAGCGTGATATGCCATATGGCGGCGTAGTTGGTTGGAATCCTGAAGACGATTCACTATATTACGGTGCAACTGCTCGAGTAAGTATTCTCGACGTTTCGTATATGGGCATTAAGAAAGATGATGAAACACAACATGGTTATTCGGTTGGCACATCATTCCATCGCATGGGAGTTCCAGTAGGTCTTGGCATTGAAAGATGGGAAGACGCTGAGAATACACGCATGGACTTTGGTGTAATGTATAATTATAGTAAAGAAATAATGTTTACTGCGCATAGAGTTGCAGACGACGACTTAGGATTTACATATAACTATCTTGCAGCAATTCATACTAAAGGACCAGTTGAGTTAGGATTATATCTACATCAAGGAAAAGACCAAGTAAATCCTTGGACCGGTCAAAAATCAGAAATCGATGATAGCATTAAGGCTACAATCAAATATAAATTCTGATTATAAATAAACTTAATATGGCAATCACCTCTGATATCACGTGATTGCTTTTACAAAATGTTATTGATGAGGAGTATATAATGAAGAGAATATTAATTACTGGTGGCGGTGGCTTTATTGCCCATCATTTAATTAACCAAGTGCTTATGCGAACAGATTGGGAAATTGTAACACTAGATCGCTTAGATTATAGTGGCAATCTTAATCGTTTACACGACTTGCTTCAAGAACGTACTCCAACCGAGAGGAAAAGAGTCCGCACAATCTTCCACGATTTAAAAGCAGAAATTAACCCGATGCTAGAAGCAGACATCGGTCCTGTTGATATCATTGCACATCTTGCAGCAGGCTCTCACGTAGATCGTTCTATTGATAGACCTATGGAATTTGTGATGGATAACGTTGTTGGTACTGCAAACCTTTTAGATTATGGTCGAAGACAAGATAATCTAGAACGTTTCTTGTACTTTTCAACTGATGAAGTATTTGGTCCTGCACCAGAAGGTGTTAAATACGATGAATACGATCGTTATAATTGTACTAATCCTTATTCTGCATCTAAAGCTGGAGCAGAAGAACTCGCAGTAGCTTATCAAAATACATATAAAATGCCAATATACATTACCCATACAATGAACGTATTTGGCCAAAGACAACATCCAGAAAAGTTTATTCCTATGACTATTCGTAATGTACGAGATGGCGGTACGGTAACTATTCACAGTGATGAAACAAAAACAATTCCAGGTTCACGTCATTATATTCATGCTGAAGATGTTGCAGATGCTACATTGTTCCTATTAGAAAACGAACGCACTCTTGATATGACAAACAATACAGGCATTAAGTGTCCTAAGTTTAATATTTGTGGATCGACAGAATTAAACAATTTAGAATTAGCTCAATTAATTGCAGAGTCTCAAGGGAAGGAATTAAATTATGAATTTATGGATTTCCATTCTAGCCGTCCTGGGCATGATCTTCGTTATGCTCTTAGCGGTGATCGTATGGCGAACATGGGTTGGACTCCACAACCAGTTAGAGAAAGAATTGATGAAGTGGTTCAATGGACTTTAAACAATAGAAGGTGGTTAGACATATGAGTTTTGTACAATTTATAGAAGGTGAATATAATAGAGTAAAGAACACTTTCTCTGATATTAACGAACACATCGAATTGCTATATACTTTAGGAATGGAATGTGATAGAATATGTGAAATGGGTGTCAGAGATGGTGCTAGTACTAGAGCATTTCTTAATACTAACGCATCTTTGAGATCATACGATATCGAATTAAACGAAGAAGTTCAAAACCTATTCACAAGAGCAAAGTCTGTTGGAAAAGATGTAACTTATGAAAAAGAGAACGTTTTGAATATTGAAATTGAGCAGTGTGATTTGTTGTTCATTGATACGTGGCATTCTGGTTCTCAATTAAAACGTGAGCTAGAAATACATGGTAACAAGGCTAACAAATATTTAGTATTCCATGACACTCATACATATGGATGCAGAGATGAAAAACAAAACTGGAGAGACTTTGCGGATAAACGACCAATAGCAGGCGAAGGGTTACTTAAATCAATAATCGATTTTGTTATCGAAAATCCTGAATGGAAGTTTAAAGAATTAAGAACAAATAATAACGGCCTAACCGTTCTAGAAAGGACAAAGTAATGATTGTAGATTGCTTTCCATTTTTTGCACCAACAGGAGAAGAACTCTTAAAACTAAGAGTTAATCTTTTAAAAGATGTAGTCGATAAATTTATTATTGTTGAGTCTGATAAAACTCACAGCGGTAAACCAGTACAAAGAAAGTTTCTTGAGATTGCCCAGAAGCATGGTCTTCCAATGGAAAAAATCATCTACGTCGAACATCACATTCCAGAACGTGAAGATATCGTAGTTGAAAAGATTGATAAGATTAATGCAGGTGTAAATAAAGATAATGAAGATTCAGTATATGCTCGTGCAAGAGAAAGAATGCAAAAAGATGCGGTAATGGAAGGCATGTCTGGTTTTAGAGATAACGATGTATTCTTATACGGTGATGCTGATGAAATCATTAGACCAGAAAATGTTAAATGGGTTGCAAGAATGGCTCTTGCACATCAAGAAATTATTCTCAAAATACCGTTAGCTTATCTGCAGGGTCGTGCCGATTTAAGAGCATATAATACTGACGATAGTCCAGTTGTATGGTGGAAAGCCATGTTCTTTGCGAGTAAAAAACAAATTATGGAGTTTTCAGTAAACAAAATCCGTTGTGGTTCTATGCACCTCCCAATTCGTTGGCCAACACACAATAATCGTGTGATACAAGATATGGGCTGGCACTTTGCTTGGATGGGCGATTCTGATATGAGAAAAGTAAAAGCAGATTCTTTTGCACACGCGTTTGATAATTTTGATTGGATGGAAGATGTAAAAGGATATCAAGACTATGCTAATTGGGATATGCATCTAACTGAAGAAGGACCAGCACCAGATGGAAACATCAATCATAAACTTAAAAGGTACGGAATAGAAAACTTACCTAGTATTATTTTCGAAGATGAAAGCCTGCGTGACTTCTTGTTGCCTCCTACTGATATAAAAGAAGAGTTTAAGTTTAATAAGTGTGATTGTTTTTGGTGTCAAAAGCTTAAGTTCCCTTTGATGTATAATCTCGACGGCGAAAGAAATTGGTTTGAAGTTCCGAGAAGTTGTAGTGTAACAATTAAAGAATCATTTCCTGAAAGACGTCAAGTATTTAGAGATACAGACGAATATGATGAAGCACGAGGTAGACCAATCGTAGTTTACTCAGATCCTATTAATAGATTTGTTTCATGTATTAACGGTTATCTTGTAGAAAAACAACGTTATTATCATTATGGTGAAGATATTTTTGCGTCGTTTGGTAAAAAACTTAGTGAATGTACTAAGCAAGAAAAGATAGATTTATTCTTTAAACATCTGCATAAAATCGGATCATCTCATCAGCTTCATCATTTTCACCCTCAAGCTTGGTTCGTTGATACTAATAAGTTTAAAAAGTTTACTTTAGTTAAAAAAGAAGATGTTTCTTCAACCTTTAATGTTAAACATAAACTGAACCAAACTACGAAAGAAATCTTTGAGCAAGATTTTAGTGAAGAACAAATTGATTTTCTTAAACGCCTTTATGCTGTAGACTACGCCTTTTGGGATAAGTACAAACCAGATGAAAGTTAGGGCAGGTAGTGCCAATATAGATGTTCTAAGACTTGAAATTAAAGATTTAAATAGAGAGATTAGCGATCTATATAAAGAGCATGATATAGTAAGAAACCAAAATATGATGCTTCTCGAAGTATTAACAGATCTGACCGGTGACGAAAGTTATTGGTCAGATGAAGCAAAGAAGACTGGTATTGTCTTTAAACTTACGAATGTACTAACACAAATAAAAAATAATTTTGGTCACTAAATAGTTTACAACCTATAGAAAACAGTATAGACTGATTCTATAATAATATAAACTATGAGGCAGTACTATGAAGTTTAAAAAAATTACATCAGCTCTTATTGCAGTAGCTATTAATACAGCTGCGTTTGGCGCTCTTATCTATACGGGTCAAGAGCTTGCAGCTCAAGAAGTAGAAAAAGACTTTGTTGAGTATCAAGCACAAGAAATGAATTGCTTAGCTCTCAATATATACTTTGAGACTCACGCAGTATCATTAGTTGATGCAATGTCAGTCTCTGATGTTGTATTAAATAGAGTAATGAGTAAGCGCTTTCCTGATAGCGTATGTGACGTTGTTCATCAAGGTTTTAAACCAGGAAAGAAATCATGTCAATTTAGTTGGTATTGCGATGGTAAACACGATACACCTTATGATAATGACGCATGGGAAAAATCTCGTAAATATGCACGAGACATGTATCTTGGCAATCAATACCGAGGAATTACAGAAGGTGCAACACATTACCACGCGCATTGGATGAAAGCTTATTGGGCTCCATCCATGCATAGAGTAGCGCGTATGGGTTCTCATATATTCTACAGAGAAGATTAATATGATAATAATCAGAGCATATTACAACAAAGCGTGGGTGAATAAATACTTCACTTGCGCATTAGATGCACAAGAATATCGCGATTGGCTTGATGCTAGATACGCTCAAGTTCAATGGATAAATTACTAAGGAGAAAAATAATGTCAGATGAACGATACGTCGTAGCGACGGTTGTCTCTACTCATAGGATGCGCTATGCAATTCCAGTAAGTAAGATGGAAACCGAAGAAGGCGTCCCATTAAGTATGACAGAAGCGAGTGTCATTGAGTATGTTAATGACTCAGTCACATGCGAAGAAGTAAAAGAATTTTCCCAACATTTTCTTGGAGAGCAAATCATCGATACAATGATATTAGATGAAGAGCGAATTCTTAAACTTTTTGATAAAGATAACGAATATCTTTCGGAATGGACTCGAGAACAAAAACTTGAATTTATTGATAAATGGCAAGACAATTGGAAGAAAGGTGTCTGATAGGACTTATTCGCCGATATGTTGGGTTCTAATTGAAGTAATAGAAGAAGAAGGAACCCACTATCGAGTACTCGCTGGTTTTGAAGAAAAATTAAAACACGGCGACGATTGGAGAATAAGTAAAGATATAATTGGAGTTGAAGGAGATAAAGAAACATATACGTTTCATTGCTCGTCTGGTTCTCATTATCTCTGTCAAAAGAAAGAATACAATTTGTCTAGCCAAATTATGCATGTCTCAAGATCTTTATTAGATCAAAAAGGTGATAAATGTAAAGTATTGAAAGATACTAAAGACTGGCTAAATTATGAATGGAGTTATAAAAAATGAATATAGTCATTGCAGGATATGGATTTGTGGGAAAAGCTCACGCTCTTTGGTTAGAATACGAGCATAATGTTACGATCTATGATCCTGCAATGGGCTACGGTGATATTCACACACAATTTGATAACGCGGATGGAGTAATAATCTGCGTATCAACTCCAGAAGGAGAAAACGGTGAGTGTGATATGTCTAACGTATATAATGTCATAGAAAAATGTAACCCCGGTACTCCGATCTTAATTAAGTCAACTATAAGCCTAGAAGGTTGGCGCTTAATTAAGAGAGCATATCCTTACGAAAAGATAGCGTTCTCTCCAGAATATTTAAGAGCAGCTCACGCTATTGAAGATTTCAAATCAAACAATACTATGCAAATAGGAGGAGACTCAGAATTCTGGGTTAAAACATTTGCCTATTCAACAGTCACGATTATAAACGGATTTGATGTTGAAGAATTGATTATGATAAAATATTTAAGAAATTCATTTCTTGCTTGTAAAGTAGCTTTCTTTAATCAAGTCTATGATATGTGCGAAAATGCTGGTATCGATTATGAAACAGTAAGAAACGGAGTTGCTGCAGATAAACGCATAGGAGATAGCCATACAATTGTCACTGAAGATCGCGGTTACGGAGGCCATTGCTTTCCTAAAGATGTTGCAGCTATTATAGCTTCTGGTTACAAGTCTGGAACTGACCTGTCTATTTTAGCAGAAGTTCAAAGTTATAATGAAAGGCTAAAGCTTGTCGAATAAGATAGGAATAACCTTTAGCACGTTTGATTTGCTTCATGCAGGACATATCGCTATGTTACGCGAAGCTAAAACACAATGCGATTATTTGATGGTGGGATTGCAAATGGATCCTTCATCAGATCGTCCAGATAAGAATAACCCAGTACAATCTATTGTAGAAAGATACACGCAATTAAAGGGTGTACAATACGTCGATGAGATTATACCATACTCTTCAGAAAGAGATGTCGAAGATATATTGACATTATACCAGATAAATGTTAGAATATTAGGAGAAGAGTATAGAGATAAAGAGTTTACAGGTAAAGATATATGCCGTAAAAGAGATATAGATCTATATTTTAACAAGCGGGACCACAGATTTAGTTCCAGCGATTTAAGAAAGAGGGTATGTGAACATGATTGAAGAACAGTTAGAATTCGAATTCTATGATATATACGATACTACAGAAATTCGTAGAATTGATTCTAAAATGGAAATATTTTTACACGACTTGGCTCGTAGAGAAGATAATGAATTTATCCAGAGAATCGCAAATCGTTTTACTACCCTGTCTACAAAAGCTCATAGTCGTAAACATTGGACTGGGAGTGAATAGATGATTTATTGGACTTTATTCGTTATCACAACTTCATTGTCTGAACCAATGGATAAGAATTATACCATGATTTCAAGACACAATGACAGATGGGGTTGTGAAGTTTCGCTTTCTGAATTCAAAGAAATTTATCATGGTGACGGTATAGTCAAGTGTGATAAGACAGATCAATAGGAGATTATTATGTTTAAATTGTTTAAAACTCGAAACGATTATCTTGACGAAATAGACTATACAGAAGATGTTAGTATGTTTCCAAGCGTAGAAGCTGAAATCGATCACATGCCAACTGTGTTCGAGCAAGTCCTAGATAAGTGTGATGAAATAGAAGCCAAGCTAGATATATTACTGGAACGCGTTGGTAAATGAAAATACTGGGTGTAAGTGAAGGCTTTCATGATGCTGGAGCTACTCTAATCAAAGATGGTGAAATTTTATCTGCTAATCATTCTGAAAGAATTAGCAGAATCAAACACGATAAGTGGTTGCATTATACGCAGATTGAATACGCTGATAAAATTGCCTTCTTTGAAAAAGACTGGTTAAAACGAACACGTCAATGGTATGCTGGTCAACAAAGAAAGAAGTCAAGGATTAATTACGACATTTCGTTTTATCACCATGAATCTCACGCTGCTTCTGGTTTTTACACTTCAAAGTTCGACTCATGCAATATACTTGTTATCGATTCGATAGGTGAATGGGATACTGTTTCTATTTGGAAAGCATGGGTTAAGAACGGCAAACCTCGTATGGCCAAAATCAAATCATTTAAATATCCTTACTCAATAGGATTATTCTATTCTGCTGTTACTCAATATATAGGATTAAAACCTCAAGAAGATGAATATATAACGATGGGTATGGCAGCATACGGAGAGCCAATCCATTACGAAATTATGAGCGACCATTTAGAATATCACAATAATCATAAAGGAATACGTTACTTACCT
>Ga0208680_1000036_pt1 | contig 23832 bp, 31 predicted proteins | sample Colrivmet1556A02_FD_187672 | JGI IMG/M metagenome (GOLD analysis project Ga0208680, IMG submission 187672) | Estuarine microbial communities from the Columbia River estuary - metaG 1556A-02 (SPAdes) (version 2) | ecosystem: Environmental > Aquatic > Marine > Intertidal zone > Estuary | place...
ACATGTCTGGCATGGCAGGTTTTCCTAAACCATGTCTTATGCCAAGAGATGATTTTATAACTCTGGGTAATAGAATATTGTACACTACTCATTTGAGGGATAGTGCTATAACGCAAAATTCAATATTTAATCCTAAAAGTTTAGATACGATGTTCCAAGAAGAATGGGAACAATACCAATCTGGAAAAATACCACACGGTCCACTAAAACCCACTGAATCTTTTATGCAAAAGGGAATGGAATGGAATGACGCCACATTTGAATTTTGGGCACCAGCAGTTCATCGTGTAGGGAATAGACTTATTATCGACCAAGAAGATTGGTCTAATCTTGATGAAGTGTTATTAGAAAGATATCCAGAGTTTACATCAGCAAATGTTACAGTGGGCGGTCACACAGATGGTTCAATGAATTTACCAAAACCAGGATTAGTTATTTGTGCTCCCTGGATGGGACCAAAAGATTTTAAAGATACATTACCTGGATGGGACGTACTAAGAATAGAACATCCAAATTACATGCAAGGTGAAAACTTTGAGAATTGGTTCGAGGATAAAAAAATAACAAATGGAAAATGGTGGCATCCCGAAGCAAAATCAAATCCTGAACTTGTCAAATTTGTAGAAGATTGGTTAACTAATTGGGTAGGATTTGCAGAAGAAAGTGTATTTGAAGTAAATATGCTTAGTGTTAACGAAGAGGTTATTCTATCAATGAACTATCAAAAAGAGGTTCATACTGCCTTAAAAAAACACGGCATTGAACCAATATATTGTAGATTCAGACATAGAAACTTCTGGGACGGTGGATTACACTGTCTGACATTAGATACAGTCAGAGATGGTGGTATTCAAGACTATTTTAAGTAATAATTATACAACTTAAATATTGCATTATGTTGTTAGATGTGTTATACTTAATATATATGATTATTAGGAGAAAGAAATGAGTAATGTATTTTGTTTAAAATACAACAAAGAAATGTCCGCACTTTCAACAGCACCTTTTCCTGGTGAAGAAGGCAAAAAAATCTTAGAAAACATATCGGCTCAAGCATGGAATGAATGGCTTGAGATGCAGACTATGTTTATCAACGAAAATAGTCTAAATATGATGGATAGTCAGGCTAGAACATTTCTAGCGGAACGAAGAGATGAATTTCTCTTCGAAGGTGGAGATATTATTGAACCACCAGAGCCAATTTAGATGCAAACGAAAGGCAAAGTACTAGTAACTGGTGGAACAGGTTTTATAGGAACTGAATTAGTAGAGCAGTTGTATGTTAAAGGATATGAAGTTACAATCTTAGATAGAAATGATAAACCAATCGGTCTAGACCATGTGAAATATATTCAAGGAGATTTGTCAAGTCCAGCAAGATGTGTGATGGCATGTGCTGGTCAAGATTATGTTATTCACTTGGCTGCCAAAGCCAGAATACCAGAAAGTTTTATTAATCCTGATGAATACTTTGATAGTAATGTAACAGGAACAAGAAACATATTAACGGCCGCTAGTGCTGTTGGTGTTAAGAAGTTTGTATATGCGGGTTCTAGTTCAGTATACGGAAACAATACAGCACCTAATAAACCAACTCATAAACCAGACCCACTCAATTATTACGCAATGTCAAAATTATTTGGCGAACATCTATGTAAACAATATAAGATTATGTTTGATTTGAACTATAACATCTTACGTTTCTTTACTGTGTATTCAGAAAATCAACCGACTTCTTTATTGTTTGGAAAGTTTGCTCAAATGGTCAAAGAAGGTAAGCCAGTAACTATTCATGGTGACGGAGAATTCAAAAGAGATTATATTCACGTATCTGATGTTGCGAAGGCATGTGTTGCCAGTATCGAAAGCAAAGTTAAGAACGATACATTCAATGTAGGCACTGGAAACAATATATCAGTCAACGCAGTTGTTGATATATTAAAGCAACATAGACCAGATTTAGAAGCAATTAATATAGATAAACCAAGAGGATATGCACCAGAGACATTAGCAGATATCAGTAAGACTAAAAATCTATTACATTGGTCACCAGAGATTAAGATAGTTCCTGGACTAAATGCTATGTTTGAAAAGATATTTAAGAAATAAATAAATATAGTATATTATTAAAGGAAGAATTATGAAATTAGTCGATAAAAGCAATAAGATATTAAAAACTGTATGTGACGAACATATTCTTTCAGAACATTCTGAAAAATTAGTATATGATATGATTGTAACTATGCAAGAAGCCGATGCAATTGGACTTGCGGCACCACAAGTTGGTGAAAATACAAGATTGATGATAATCGGACACAAAGACAATGGCTTTGTCGTGTGTGTCAATCCAGAATGGGAAGTAGCAGAAGATAGTGAAGATGAAGAATTCTTAGAAGGATGTGTAAGTTTTCCAGACTTAGAACTAACAATCACTAGACCTAATAGTATTATAGGAACATTTACAAATCTACAAGGAGAGAGAAAGTCATCAACATTTGTTGGAGTATGGGCACAAGCATTCCAACACGAATGCGACCATCTTAATGGCGTCACATTTGACACTCTATAATGAATTTCTCAGAATATACTCTAATTAGTTTTGGGGATAGTTTCACCTTTGGTCAGGACACTGTTCCACCATACGATAAATCAGTTAAAGACATACGTCCAATACAGAAGCAGTATAAGATAGATTGTAATAATTTATCATACACAAAGTTTATTTCTGATAGTCTAGGTTTTAAAGATTCATTAAATTTCGGAACACTGTCAGCATCTAATGAAAGGTCGTTGATGCACCTAGAAACATTTTTGCGTAATAATCCAAAAAAGAAAGTATTTGTTTTATTCAATTTTACAAGTTCCTCTAGGTTTTTAAATATTTTTCAGAAGACCGAAGGACGAGAATATATCGCTATTGATATGTATCCTAACATAGATACAAAGAAACACTATAAAGGAATAACAAAAAAGTCTATAGAAGAACAATATATTCATTGGAGAAATAGTGTACATGATGTATATAATCATATAAGAGATAGAAGAAATTTATATTATCTTTTGAGTACTTACAATACACCACATGTCTCGTTTGATATTATAAATAACACAGACCAACTTATGTTAAGAGATAACCCTATAAAATATATAGATACTTATGAGGGGGCATTTAATGAGCATATGCAAAATGATGAAGACTATATTTTTAAAGAAATGGATTTCTTTAATTCATATTACCAAGAGTTAGTTGATAACTCTCCATTACTTTGTCATATGGGAATAGAATATACAGGTAAAATGCCAAATATACATCATTTGATTTGTCAGTCAAATATTAAATATAAGACATCGAATGGTCATTGGACTGTTGGCGGACACATTGAAGCATCAAAGTTAATAGAAAAATTTATAAATGAGAGATACAATTAGAAAGGAGTAAAATATGGACTTTATAACAAGTAGAATGAAAGAAAAAGCGTCACATGGCGGACTAGGTTTAGTTGCAGTGGGCTTGATTATACTTTTTCTAGGTAGTTGGGTCAATATAGCCGCTTATGCCGCTATTGCCTACGGTGCCTATCAAGTAATCAGTAAAGGTTAAAACATTAAAATTTCTTGACAGCCACGCTAATTTGTAGTATAATAACTATATTACAAATTAGTGTGGATTGTTGAGAGATGAAAAAGAAAAGAAATAGAAGACAACAAAAACCAAAATTGAATAAAAGAAATCCTGTTGCTAAAGCACTGCGTACTCCTAGGTTTAGAAGTAAAGTAGAGATAGACAGAAAAAGAGAGATGAAAAACACAGGTAAATACTTAGATGAGGAATAGATGAGATGGCATACGTAGTAACCCAAGATTGTATTAAATGTAAGTACACTGACTGCGTAGAAGTATGCCCAGTAGACTGTTTTTATGAGGGTCCAGACTTTCTAGTAATAAACCCAGATGAATGTATTGATTGTGGAGTATGCGAACCAGAATGTCCAGCAGATGCCATTATAGCAGATAATCATCCAAAATTTACTCAACGTCTTTTGGATATAAATGACAAGATGTCTCAAATATGGCCGGTAATTGTAGAACAGATAGACCCACCAGCAGACGCAGATGATTGGAATCCTAAAAAGGGTTACGACAAGGATAAAACACCATTGTTAGACCAATTTGACAAGGAGTAAGAGTAGAACTTGATGAAAACGTTTAGAAATGGGGCAAAATTGCTCAATATTAACGCAACTACGCAGAATTTTGAGTATAAATTGAAATAAAATCGCAAAAACTTGACAAAACTCGGTTTTATGCTATAATAATTAAGAATCAACAACTAAAGGAAGTAAAAATGAAAAATATAGCAACTATAATCGCATTAGCAGTAAGTATTTTTTCAGTTAGTGCAATGGCTTCGGCCTCAACAGCAACAATTAACGGTACTGTTATATCAAGTACTCCTATCATGCAGGAAGTAATTAGAAACAATCCAGAGCGTTCTTGCTCAATTGTCGAAGTTCCTGTTTATGGTAACACTAAAGGCGATGCCTCAGATGCGATTGCAGGTGCTATCATTGGTGGTATTCTAGGTAATCAAGTAGGTAAAGGCAAAGGTAAAGATGCCGCTACTATCTTCGGTGCTATTCTTGGTGCGAAAGCAGGCGAGAATAACGGTGGTCAAAAAGTTATTGTTGGCTACAAACAAGTAGAACAGTGTGAAGTGAGATATGTACAAGTAAGAGAATCAGTAGTATCTGGATATGAAACATCTGTTGAGTTATATGGTGAAATTATTCACACTTTTGAAACTAACAGGCAGTATCGAGTTGGTTCGGTTGTACCAGTCAGAATGACGTTATCATTGAATTAAGTACACACTTATTATAACTGATAACACAATTCCGCTATAATATCTCATAAATACATATGAGAGAAACAAAAGCCTCTTTTTAGAGGCTTTTTTATTACATTATAGAGGAGGTATTTATTATGTTATTTCCAATAATTACATTTATAACCGCCATTACAATTGCGGCAATTGCCGCTTGGTTCTCAGTTGCTGGTCTTATGGCTATCTTTACTGCGTCCGCTATTTCAGTTGCCATTATGGCAGTAGCACTAGAAGTTGGCAAATTAGTATCAGCATCTTGGGTTTATAGAAACTGGAAAAGGGCACCATTTCTTTTAAAATCTTATCTTACAATTGCAGTAGTAATCCTAATGCTCATTACTTCAATGGGTATTTTTGGTTTCCTATCAAAAGCACATTTAGAACAGGCTGCCGATAGTGAAGAAAATACTGCCCGTATTGAACGCATCGTACAGGATATGGCTAGATATGAAAACACAAATGATAGACTTGAACTGAAAATTATAAAACTAGATTCTGAAGGTGAAACAGACACTTCAAAAGTACAAGAACAAATTGATACAGAAGAAAACAGAATGGACAATGTTATGGTTCGTATTCAACCTTCTATCGATGAACAGAATTTAATCATTACTACTGAACTATCAAAAGATGATAATAAAGTTGCACCATATTTAAATCAAATGGATAGCCTAGATAAAGAACTTGATAAACTTGAAGAACAAGCCAAGAAGTATGAAAATGATATTACTAATGTTGGTAAAGATACAACAAGTTATGATTATGCGGTAGCACCATTTCAGGACCAAATCAATAAAATCAAATCAGACGTTGCTACATTTAAAGAAATGTCAAAATCTGGCACACAAGAAGACTTGAAGAAAGCACAACAAGTCGTTGGTATTCCTTGGGGTTACTGGAGAAATTCAGAAGTTCTTAAAGAATGGAATGAAGCAAATGCTGTAAAGTTAACTGAATTAGGAATGAAGATTGCAGAAGTTCGTAAAGACTTTGAAAATCAATACAAACAAGAGCGTATTAGACTTAGCAATATGGTAACGAAGTTAAGAAGTGAAGACACTCAATCAGTAAATGAACGTAAGATGGAATTACTAGTAAAGATTGAAGATGCAAGAGGTGTAGAGTCTCCAGTAATATCTTCGGCTAGAGAAGAAATCAAAAGATTGCGTGAGAAAGCAGACAGAGAAGTTGCAGGTTCTTTAATTATCCTTGATAGACTAAGAAATGAATTGTTAAATGTATCACAAGTTGACAATTCAGCAGAAGTAGACACAATACAATTAACGATAAATGCGAATGATGATGCTGTTGATGTTTTGATTGACCAGAAGTTTGAACTAGAACGTGAGATTAGAAAGATAGCAACTGAAATAGGACCTATCAAGTATATCGCAGAAATGGTTTATGACAACACCGACAACGATACAATTGATGAAGCAGTTAGATGGCTTATTATTGTATTCATCTTTGTGTTTGACCCGTTAGCAGTATTACTTTTAATTGCGGCAAACTATAGTTTTCAAAACAGGAATAACGGCGGTAGACAAGAAGAAATCTTTGATAAAGTGTCACTTCTAAAAAAAAAGTAAAGAAACCACTTGACATTTCACCCAAAATAAGCGATAATATTACTAAAGAAGAAGTAATAGATATCGCTCCGTCTGAGAAAAAAGAAGAAATCGAAGAAGAAGTTGATGAAATCGAAGAAGTCTTAACTCCAGAAGAAGTTGAAGAAGTTAAGAAAGAAGTCCAACGTAAGATAAATACAGAAGTATTCAAACGAGATGGTTGGTTGGATGATGTTGACACTAATACTAAAAAGTAAAAAGGCGTAGGTGCATATTGGCAGAAAATAAAGAGTTTAAATGTTCATTTTGTGGAAAACCAAAGAACGAAATTAAAACATTAATTGCGGGACCTAATCAATACATTTGTAATGAGTGTATTGACTTGTGCCACAATATTATCCATGAAGTAAAAGCAGAAGATGTAAACAATCCTGATTACAATTCATCATCTGTTACTCCCGAAGAAATTAAAGAGTACCTAGATGAACATGTTATTGGACAAGACGAAGCAAAAGAAGTCGTTTCGGTTGCGGTATATAACCATTATAAACGCATAAATTCTACTGATACAGATATCGAATTAGACAAGTCTAACATTCTAGTCTTTGGACCTAGTGGTACAGGTAAGACTTTAATAGGTAAAACTATTGCTAAGTTCCTAGATGTTCCCTTTGCTCAAATTGATGCAACTACTTTAACTGAAAGTGGTTATGTTGGCGAAGACGTAGAGAATGTAGTACAACGTTTGTTAATCGCATCAGACTTTGATGTTGAAAAAGCAGAACGTGGTATCGTTTACATTGACGAAATTGATAAGAAAGCCAAGAAAGGTGAAAACTTATCAATCACAAAAGACGTTTCTGGTGAAGGTGTTCAACAAGCATTACTTAAAATCGTTGAAGGAACAGTTGTTCGTGTCCCACCTGGCGGGGGTCGTAAACATCCAAACCAAGAAATGATTGAAGTAGACACTAGAAAGATTCTATTCATTGTTGGTGGTGCATTTGTTGGTATTGACAAGATTGTAGAAAATAGAGTTAACACAAATCCTGGAATAGGATTTGGAGCCCAACATAAAAACGATTCATGTAAATGTAATACTAGAGAAGAAATTAGAACGCAAGACCTTCTTAAGTATGGATTGATTCCAGAATTTATGGGTAGATTTCCAATTATAGTTGGACTTGATGAACTAACACAAGAAGAATTAGTTAGAATTTTGATTGAGCCGAAAAATAGTATAGTTGCTCAGTTTAAGAAATTATTCTCATTAGATGATGTAGAATTAGAAATGGGTGATGATACATTATCAGCCATTGCCAGAATAGCACACGAAGACACAACTGGTGCAAGAGGATTAAGAAGTGTAATAGAGAAATCACTATTGAAGTTACAATTTACTCTTCCAAAATTGGCAAAAGAAGGTCTAGAGAAAGTTATAATTACTAAAGAATTTATTAATGCAGAAGCAAATACACCGATATTAGTGTATGCAGAAGAAGATAAAAAAGATGATAAGAAGGCAGAACAAAACATAGATGGGTAAATTTTACAACAACAATCAAAAAAGTATGATTGTATATAACCATCAAATAAAATTTGATACATTGCGAATAATAGGTTCAGATAAAACTGCATTGGGAATAATGAGTACAAAAGAAGCAATGGGCCTTGCTAAAACAGAAAATTTAGACTTAGTGTTGATTGTAGAGAAAGCAGAACCACCCGTTGCCAGAATCGTTGAGTTAAATAAGTATAAATATGAAATACAAAAGAACGAAAAAGAAATGGCTAAAAAAGCCAGAGCGGCACGAATTGATACAAAAGAAATAAAGTTTAAACCTAATATTGGCGAACATGATTTACTTATAAAATTAAATCATGCACAAGAGTTTTTAGATAACGGCTGTAAAGTTAAGATTACAATTCAGATGCGTGGAAGAGAAAATTCTAATAGTTCAGAAGTATTTAATCATTTTAAAGAAGCAATCGAAACGCATTTAGAGAATTTTAAATATGATTCGCATTTAGCACTAAATGGTAATAGAATAATAGGAGTATTATTTAAAGATGGGTAAATATGTAGCAAAGAAACAGAAAACTGGTAGAGAAAGACCGATAGGTACTCATGTAGAAATACAGCATGACAACTTCGAAAGAGGATTAAGACTCTGGAAGAGAAAATGCTCAGATGCAGGAACAGTTCAGGAAGTTAGAGAACGTCAAGCATTTATTAAACCTACTGAAAAAAGAAAGAAAATGAAAGCGGCTGCCAAACAACGTACCAAACGTGAACAAGCAAAGAATGTTTTACGTAAGAAAAGAATGTATTAATGTCAATTGATGTACTTGAAACACTAGACGTAAGAACTCTACAGAAAGAGTCCGCTAGAGCATTGCTAACTATGGACGGAACAAGTCACGGAATAGCACGTTTTAACAAATTAGCACATCATAACTCGCAGAATTGGTACAAAGCAGTACTAACAGCGTACATAGAAGAACATGGAGGCTTACCTTGTGATGTAGGTCCCGCAAAAGATTTAGTATTATTCTCTGAAACCATCGGATTATAAGACTAAATAAGAGTGTACTAAGCAATAGTGTTTAGTATATTACCGAGATGCCGATAGGGTCTCAAACAATAATAACTTGCTTAATATAAGGAGAAAAATTATGACAAGACACGTAACAACATTAACCCTGCCCGACTTCCACAGAACAATGCTAGGATTTGACCGATTGGTCGAAGACTTTCAAACGTTCAATGCTGGAGCAAACAACGGGTATCCCCCTTTCAACGTAGAGACTTCTGGTGATGACAAATATCAAATCACATTAGCACTTGCTGGTTTTGTACGAGACGATTTAAAAATCGATGTACAAGAAGGCATTCTTACTATCACAGGTGAGAAAGTAGAAGTAGAGTCAGAAGAAATTCAATATCTACACAAAGGTATTGCTAATAGAAGTTTCACAAGAACTTGGAAATTAGCAGAGTACGTTGAAGTAGTAGAAGCCAAGATGGAAAATGGTATGCTTTACATTTCTTTAGAACGCATTGTTCCAGAAGAAAAGAAGCCAAAGTCTATCAAAATTAACTAAAAAGTTACTTGACTTTAACTACTAAATTGGTTATAATTAAGGGAGACAGACAGAAATGTTTGTCTCTTTTTAGTAACAAATCTTGTGAATTTTGCATAAATACATACTATATGAGGGAGAGTATTAATGATTGAAAGTAACGAAAAAGAAAAGATACAATCGTCAGATAATTCGTTATTAGCAATAGGCGAACCGAAGCAGTATTATGTTGTAATGCACAATGATGATAAAACTCCGTTCGACTTTGTTATTGATATACTTATGGCATTGTTCAACCATGACAAAGACACATCGGCTGATTTAGCACATAAGATTCACACAGATGAAAAGGCAATTGTAGGCATGTATAATTTAGAAATCGCAGAGCAAAAAGTTGAAGAAACTGTTAAAGCAAGTAGAGTTGCTAACTATCCATTAACAGTATCATTAGAACCAACTACATAATCACAGATGCGCCATCGCATACTTCAATATTGCACTAACGACTTTCTACATGGAAGTGATTACTTTGATGAAGTAACAACTGGTGTAGATTACGCATTATTTCAAAGACTGCCTATCGCAAATGAGTTATCTGGACCAAACATAAAAGAAATTCATTTAGAACGAAGTGTTTCTAATATGAGAGATTCTTTGTATGTGGGAATAGCAAGATTTCATGGTAAGTCAAAGTTTGAATCATGTGTTTCATTTAATTTGCCAAGCAAAGACATAGTTAGAGCAACAAATAATAAGTTTCAAGGTTCTAAAGCATTATGCACAGGTATCGACAAAATGGTTTTTTGTAGTATACTGCCATGTTATCCTAATAGACAAGATGGTGGAACTATAGTTGGTAAAGATACTTTAGACGATGTAGATTTTATTCTTAACAAACTAAAATATACTAGATGTATAATAACAGGAGACTTTCACCATGAACCTGGCGATTTTAAAGAGTTAGAAGACTTAATCGATTCCTATGGATTTACATCTTACCTTGATAATTATGATACATTTGTTTCACCACAGTCTGGACATAAGATGAACTTAGACAGAATGATATCAAACATTGATAATCTTGTGGTCGAAAATATAAAAGTGCATCAACCTAAAACTCCAACAACTCATTTTGCAATATCTTATGATATTGGATATGATATATAATAGAGAAGAACAAAAGAGATAAAAATGAACTTAAAAATCTTAAACGAACTAGATAGAATCCTTAAAAACAACCCAGCATTAAAATCAAACAAACACGCATACTGCCAAGTTGTAAATGGTGTATTTGATGTTGAACTGAATCAAATTGATGATACAGAAATTCACGCATTAGCAGAACAAATCGATAGAGCAGTATTAAAAAATTACTTTGGTAAAGTCTGGCAAGCAGAAACAAAGAAATTCAAATATAGTGGGCTCGCAATCATAGATGAAGTGAATGATATGAATCCAGACAACGTAATTGATATCGGTTGTGGATATAACGAGTTCAAAGGAAAGATTAAAAATCTAGTTGGTATTGACCCATATAATGATAGAGCAGATATTAGTGTACATACACTAGATTATAAACCAGATGTCGAATATGATGTTGCTATCTGTCTAGGTAGTATCAATTTTGGTAGTAGTGATAAGATACTTGGTGAACTTGAAAATGTAGTAAACATGGTCAAGTCTGGCGGTTTCTTATATTTCAGAGTTAATCCAGGAATTCAACACAATCGTCCAGCGGCTAAATGGATTAATTTTTATGACTGGGACCCAGTTTTCATTTCAAATGCCGCACAACATCTTAACTGTGATGTTCTAGTCTTACGACAAGACGATAATGACAGATTTTATTTCGTATTACGCAAAAAATAATTAAAAAACAGTTGACATCCCTTGCCAATTGTGATATTATAATCGTATAAAAAGATAAATAAAACTAGTACAGAACTGTACTTCAATCATGTATAGCAGAGTTGCTAAGGCATGTCTTAAATATTTAATAAATTTTAAAGGACATTGACTTGGAAGCAATTCTAACACTACTCGCAGGAACATTTTACGGACTAATCATAGGACTTATACCTAGTGCTGGAGCCACAACAGGACTCGTAGCATTATTTGGTTTCATAAGTTACTTTGGTTTTGACCCATATTTGGGTGTAATATTCTGTATGGCAGTAGTTGCCTCAAGCACAACGGGTGATACTTACGCAGGAATACTATTAGGTATCCCAGGCGCAAACTCAGCCGCGGCAACAATGGTAGATGGATATCCACTAGCACAACAAGGCAGAGCCACAGAGGCATTAACAGCCGCAATCACAACAAGCACAATCAACGGATTATTTTGGGGTACATTAACTTTTGCCCTATTGCCTCAGTATGCGAAACTTATTATGTACTTCGGCATACCAGAATTGTGGGCATTTATCTTACTGAGTTTAGCATGTGTGGGATTTGTCAGTAATAAGTTTTGGTTTAGAAGTATTATAGCAATCTGTGTAGGCATCGGAATAGGATTAATAGGCACAGACCCAGAAACAAACATGGACAGATTTACTATGGGATGGGACTATCTAGGTGATGGTGTTCAACTTATGCCACTAGTTGCTGGTCTATTTGCTTTTCCTGAAATCATTTCTGGTTGGCGTAGAGGAAACTCAATCGCAACAATAGGCGAAGAAACGCATACGCATCAGACTTGGACAGGCATTAAAGCAGTTTGGAAATATAAATGGGATGCTTTACGTGGTGGTGCAATTGGCGCCTTTGTAGGATTTTTGCCAGGGCTTGGTGGTGCTATGGGAGATTGGATGAGTTACGGTTCAACAGTAGCAAGTCATCCCGAAGAAGAATTTGGTAATGGCAATATGAGAGGCGTTGTAGGTCCAGAAGGAAGCAACAATGCCCAAAAAGCAACTAGTATGATACCAACAGTATTGTTTGGCATACCAGGAGCAAGTTTTGCCGCAGTACTATTAGGACTATTTGCATACTTAGGTTTCGAATTGGGAACACAAGAAATTGCCGCAGATATAAAGTTCTTTGATAGTTTAACATTTGGATTTATGTGGGCGACAGTAATTACTGGTATACTTTGTGTAGCATTTAATAAGCAAATTGCAAAGATAACTTATGTTCCCTACATTTATTACTTCCCGTTATTAGTGGGATTTATTATATGGGCTTGTGTTCAATACACAGGCGGATGGCAAGATTATGCTATACTTGGTATTTGTACATGTTTGGGAATGTTTATGAAGAAATACAAATTTAGTAGACCTGCCTTGTTAATGGCATTTATACTTGCAATGAAAATAGAGGCATTATCATTACAAATGTGGTTCATTTATTCAATAGACACACTATTGACACGACCATTATTTTTAGGTATAATGACTGTAGTAATTATGCTGTTAGTTTTTAGCATAGTTAAGAGAAGTAAACTAGAATATGCTTAAGGATGCACCACACGTTCTTGAGTACAATTTAATGTGGAAAATAGGAAATAAAAAAATGAAGAAAATTATAATTGCAATGGCGCTATCAGCGTGTATCGCCACATCAGCACTTGCTGAAACATTTACATTTGTTGTTCCACAGAAACCAGGTTCTGGTACTACTGTGTGGACAGAAATTGTATTGAAAGAATTGGCAAGATTTATGCCAGGACACACTCTTAAACTTAGGAACTTCCCAGGTGCTAGAGATATTCCAGCAGTAAACGCCTTTCAAAACGAGTTAAGGTTCGATAATACTATTATTATGGTATCTCATGGCGGTAATGGTGTATCATTCTTGCAAGAGAATGTAGACTATAACTATGCTGATTGGGAATCAATTGGTATGATGAACTTAAACATCATCGTTGGTAAAAGACTTGATGCAGACTTAGAAAATATTGTCTTTGCATCAAAATCAGGACGTGTTCCAGATGCAATGGGTATGGCTCTACTATTATGTGGACCACTAGGCTCTATTGCTGAATACACAACTTGTTTCAAGTCGAAAGTTAACTGGGTACCAGGATTTGGTAACGGTGGTGACAGACGTTTAGCATTTAAACGTGGTGAACTAACTGTTGACAGAGAAAATCCAGCGGCATATAAGAAGCATATTGCTCCTAATGGTGATGCTGAAGTTTGGTTCCATCACGGAATTCTACAAGCAGACGGCACACACGCAGATGATGTCAACTATCCAGGTCTACAGATGGAAATCTTGTATGAGCAAAAATGGGGCGAAGCACCTTCAGGTCCAATGTATGATGCATATGTACTTGTTAAGTCATTCCGCGATGCTATGCAAAAAGCATTTTGGGTAAACGCTGGCAATCCTAATGCAGAAGTATTACAAAAAGCATTGTTAGAAATGTCTAAAGACCCACAAGCAATCAAAGCCATTCAAAAGAAAGTTGGTAAGTACGAATGGGTTCTTGGTGCAGAAGGTAATGCTCGTAGAGATACACTAATGTCATTTGTTACAGAAGATGCGTTACGTGGATTAGTTGAGTTCTCAAACGAGGCGTTAAACATCAAAGCAGTATACAAAGAAAGTATTCTTAATGCTGATGCAGTAGACGTTGTAGAAGAAGAGGAAGAAGGCGGAATCATTAATAAGATTAAATCTTTCTTCAAGCAAGACTAATGAAGTCAAATATATTAGTGCTTACTGGACCTCAAGGGTCTGGTAACCACTTATTCTCAAAAGCATTATCTATGCATGATGATGTTTCAGGTTGGGATGACCTGCTAAGAGAATATTGGATAAACCATGATGCGGCACCATTTAAAGATATTTGGTCACATCCAGAAACTATTAGTAGGCATGATTGGTCACTAAGCGAGAACTGGGTACTGAGTGTAAGTGGACCATATGTAGATATTATTAACGGCAAACGTCTAACAGTTTATCCAAAATACAAAGAAGTATTAAGTGAACTTAGTAAAGTAGGAAATGTTCAAGTTGGTATTATTGGCAGAGACCAAAATATTATGGGACAAAATCAACTAAGAAAACGAGGAGTAGAAAGTTATCACAACTTTCTTAACAAAGTAGAAGACCTAACAGCACACCCTCATGTGTTTTTAAGTGTAGAACTATTGTACTTGTTTAGGCATCAGTACCTGAAGTCACTAGATGCCTTACTTGATATTCCTGTAGATGCGAGTGATGAAAGACTTCACTTTATTCTTAATAAAGACCCCAATGCTAAATATGTTCATAGTGTTGAACATAGTTGGCTTGACAAACGTAAACGTGATGGACTGTTAAACGATAATAGTCATCCACATGATGAAACCGATGTACAGTAAGAAACAAGATAAGTCGGTTGTAATCGTCAAGTACGCTTCTGCGGTACTGATACTGGTAGCAATGATTTTTCATGTTGCCGGTATTACACCGTGGAATAGTATTTTACAAATGATTGCCGCAAGTGGCTGGATATATGTTGGTTATAAGTGGAATGAGAAAGCAATAATACTTAACTTTCTTCCGCAGTTTGCTATCATAATACCTATGTTAATTTGGATATATTTTATAAAGGACACAGGATTGTGAAAAGTAATTGGGAATTAGGTAAAGAACTATCAAACTATCATTTCGATAAATCAATAAAAGATACAGAATCTTATCAAAAATGCGGAAGATTTGTAGGCGATTGGAAAGATGAACTTGAAGAAGCATACAAAACTATGGCTAGTGTCACCTGGAATAACAGGTGGCACAAACATGGCAAGACTGACCCTAGAGGCAATCTTGCACAAAACGAATTAAAAGATATTATTGATGCTGGTGGTGACCCAGAGATATCAATGTATCAAGGTTCATACACAATTGGACCTGTAATGCAACAGATGATTGACACTATAGGAATGAAAAGTAGTAGACACAAACTACATATTCAAGTAACTGGTGAAGTCGTATCTATGCATATGGATAAACATTACGAAAAAGAAACAAACGGCGGTGAAGCAAGACGCTTCTTAGTTGCATTAGAAGATTGGGAACCAGGACAGATTTTAATCTTCGGTAATCAAATATGTGAACGTTGGACTGCTGGAGATATCATTACGTGGGAATGGAAAGACATGCCTCACGGTACAGCAAATTGTAGTCTACATAAACGACCTATGTTAGCAGTGACAGGCATCGTTACTAAACAGACACAAGACTTAATTGACAACCCAAAATTAAGATATAATTTAGACTAAATATACCTAGAAACTCTTTACTATTCGTATTCGATGTGTTATAATAAGTGTTTATATTGAAAGAAGGAAATCACATGGCAGTAGGAATAATTTCAGCAATACCAGAAGAGTACACGAAATTAGAATGGGATAGTGAACCAAGAACAGAAATAATCGTAAATAAAATCTTTAAGTTTGGAAGAATGAATGACATTGATGTCATTGCGGCAGAGTGTGGAATAGGTAAAGTAAATGCCGCATTAACTACTGGTTTGTTATTAGGTCATTTTGGTTGTGAAAGTATTGCATTTAGCGGTGTAGCAGGTGGATTACACAAAGAATGTTCACCAGGAGATATACTTATTGCAGACGAACTTATTCAACACGACTATGGTGCAATTGTGAATGGCCAGTTAATTAGTTCTATTCCTGGTAGTTTTCCATCGTTAGAAGATACAGATGATGCTATAGCATATGTTATGCCAGAAAGATTAAAAAATTCGATAACTAATGTAGTAGATAACGATGTTAGATTTGGTAGAATTTTGACTGGTGATACTTACTTAGCATGTGAAAACACGAGAAGGATGTTTCGTGGACAGTTTGGAGCAGATGCGGTTGAGATGGAAGGCGCCGCTATTGCTCAAGTATGTTGTGCGTGGCATGTCCCATTTGTTATTGTAAGAGTATTAAGTGACTTGGCTGGGGCAGAATCACACTTACAATTTGAAGAGTTTATTGATGATGCGAGTACAAAAGCCGCTAAAACAGTAAAAAAAGTTCTTTCTGTATTGGATGCTTGGAAATGATAGAAGAGTTTAAAGATACGCCTTTTGAGCAAAATAACCAAGAAGTCACAATAGATGGTGAGTTTTTTAGAGTATATCCAGACTTATGGCCAGCGTGTGAAGGACATCTATTATTCGTTCCTAAACTAAATACACCAGAATATATAACAAAAACAGTCGGTGAAGCGATTGCTTATGGAGATAATTTGGTAAAAACAGGCAAGATAGATGGATATCATTTTGGTATGAATATCGGAGAACCAGCAGGACAATCAGTGATGTGGCCGCATGTTCATTTTCTACCAAGACACAAGGGAGATGTAGAAGGTTTTCCAGGTAGTGTTAGATTAGCACACAAAGGGCATAGAGGGTCAGAGTATTATGGATTTCATCCTGAACACAGAGACCGTTATAGAGAAGTTCACAAACATTTATGGAATGATGAGGGAGAGTTAGAATGAACAAATCATACGAATCAAAATCAGCAATAATTATTCTTTACGGTTCATCCGAGTACAAGACCTTAGATAAAAAACTAAATGGTCAACTTGATACTATGTGTTCGGCAAACAGCATTGATAGTAAAGACACATTAGAAGTAGAGATGACTTATCCTTCTAAAGTCAACACACAAGCAATTTGTGTAATCAAAACTGACAAGGGAGCAACCTCTGATAACGATTGGAGAAATGTTGGTGGTAAGTATTACAACAAATATAAAGAACAAGTAGAACACGTATATTTTGATGATGAAATGCCAAAAGAAGTATACGATGGTGCTATGTTGGCTAAGTATTCATTTTCTAAATACAAAACTAAAGATACTCCAACCTACGCAACGATTCACGTTGATGACGTAGATACAATAGAAACTCTACACGAAAGTGTATATTTCTCACGTGACTTAGTATCAGAGCCTGGTAATGTTTTATATCCAGCAGAGTATGCCAAACGAATTAATGATACGTTATCACCTTTAGGTGTCAATGTAAAAATCTATCATCAAGCACAACTAGAAGAAATGGGCTTAAGTCTATTATTAAGTGTTGGACAAGGTTCAGCAAGAGACAGTTATGTTGTTGTCATGGAACATATGAATGGCAAAAACGGAGACAGTCCAATAGCCTTAGTTGGTAAGGGTGTTACATTTGATACTGGCGGTATTAGTTTAAAGCCAGGTCGTAATATGGGTGATATGAAATATGATATGGGTGGTAGTGCCGCAGTAGTTGGGGCAATGCATGCCATAGCAAATCATAAGTTGAAGCAGAATGTCATTGGTATTGTAGGACTTGTTGAGAATATGCCAGATGGTACAGCAATTAAACCAGGTGATGTAGTTACTTCACTTAGTGGATTAACTGTTGAAAACCTTAACACAGACGCAGAAGGCCGCTTGGTATTAGCAGATATTCTAACTTACGTACAAAACGAGTACAGTCCACGCTGTATAGTTGATTTAGCAACATTAACAGGTGCGATTGTACAAACACTAGGACACGAGATGGCAGGACTATTTACAAACTCTACTATGTGGGGAGATGTGATAACGGATGCTGGTAAAGAAGGTGGCGAAGGTTTCTTCCGTATGCCAATGGGTGAAAACTGGAATAAAATGACTGATAGTAAGATTGCTGATATGCAGAATATCGGTGGTCCATACGGTGGTTCATCAACAGCCGCTGAATTTCTATATAGATTTGTTGACCAAGAAACACCATGGGCTCACTTAGATATTGCTGGTATGGCATGGAACCGTGAAAACAAAGATACATGTCCAGTCGGTGCAGTTGGTTTTGGTGTGGCAACTCTTTATAACTTAGTAAACTCAGATTTCCCTAGTGAAATGCCAATCGATGGACCTATGAAGTACTAATTGTATAAATACGTATATAATAATATACGTAAGGAATACAACATGGCATTCATTATAGGTTTTACTCTTAGATGGTTACTAAAAGGCTGGATTCTAGCCAAATTAGCAATCGTTGTACGCAGATGGTTGGTTAAGAAATACAACCTCGAAGCAAATTTCAAACAAACTAAATCAGACAAAAAGATTAGATGGGCAGATATACGATGGTATGCTGACTTAGCCGCAAATGTTTATAAAGATAAAGACAAGATTTATTCGACATATGAAAAAGATTTCACAGTTTACATTAACGAAATAAATGAAATTAGATATGTAGTCCTGACTGATGATTCTACAAAAGCACATTATGTGTCTGTAAGAGGCACATCAAATTCTCACAACGCAATGCAAGATATTAATTTCTTTAAAGATAAGAGTAAGAGATTAGGCATTAATATCCATACAGGATTTCATAGAACAGCAGAAATGATTGCTGATGACTTATTATCCAGACTTAAAGAAGATTATAAAGTATGTGTTACAGGACATAGTCTTGGTGGTGCCGCGGCTGTTGTTGTTTCATGGTACTTAGACTATGCGAATTTCAATGTCGGAGAATGTATTACATTTGGTCAACCAAAAGTTACAGACTCTCATGGTAATAGAACAATGCGTGATAAGATTAAATTGACACGAGTTGTTAACGAAACTGATGTTGTTCCTTTAGTACCACCAACAGGCACACACAGACACAGATATGCTCATACTGGAACATTAATTAAATTATTAGACGATGGCAAATTCTGTCATCTACAGGAACCAGATAGTTTGAACTTTGGTGTCAATAGTTTCTGGTTATTTGCGGCAAGAGAAAGTTTTTCTTTCTATGAAATAGGCAAAGAACTACCAGACCACTTTATGACTAGTTACATTGAAAATATGAAAATGTGTTCAAGCACAAAAGATGGTGAAGAAGTTTTGTGGAAAGATAGATTACAACATATCAAACACGAGGGGATGCTCGGTGAATTCGGTAAGAAAAAATAAAATTGTAGTCGCTGGATGTAGTTTAAGTGGCTACACAGGCGTAGGTATAAGTAGAGTCTATGGAGAAATACTAGCAAAAAGTCTTAAATTAGAATACATACACCATGGTGCTGGGTGCGGTAGTAATTACAGGATGTGGAGAACGGTAACAAATCTTGTAATGGATGGCAAAATCACTTGCGATGATTTGGTAATAATGCAATACACAGAAGTAACTAGAGATGAATTTTGGCATGCAAAGCCTGAAACTCGTGATTCTCATATCTATGTGGGTCTTTATAGGGAAAAAGTTAGAGAACCGAAATACGGCGGTGATATAGTAAGATGGAAGACTGATATACCTCTAACATCTGCTTTAGGGTCGAACGGTGTTGATGTGACTCTAAGAAAGTTTTTTAAACTTAAAGATGAATACTTTACATCACTTGAATTTGAGGAAGAAAGATTCAAATATAATCATTATCTGTTTCATAATGCTATGATGAGTAAAGGTATTAAGGTTGTCTATGTCGTGGGTGCTGGTGACCTTAAAGGCTATGGTGGTATTTTTAAACATCTTTTTAATGAAAATGGCGAGATACACATAACAGGCGACTTCGATAAGCACGTATTCGATGATGATGACGCTCACATGAATCAAAAAGGTCATGAACGATTAGCAGAAATATTAGAAGAACAATTAAAAGAAAAGAAATTGATATAGGAGAAATAAATGGCAGCACAACAACATATTCAAGACCCGTTTTTATATAAATGTGTCATTCAACGTATAGTTGATGGTGATACCATTGACGTTAATATTGATTTAGGATTTGGTATTTGGTTATACAAAGAAAGAGTTCGTATAGCAGGTATCGATACACCTGAAAAGAGAACAAGAGATAAAGTTGAAAAAGTCTTTGGATTGGCAGCCACAGCCAAAGCACACGAATTAGTTCCAGAAGGTTCACACTGTATAATCAGAACTCGCAGAGATAAAGCAGGAAAATATGGTAGAACTATGGGTGATTTTGTACTTGAAGATGGTAGATTATACACAGAAGTCATGGTAGAAACGCATCACGCAGTTCCATATGAAGGTCAAGCAAAATCAGATGTCGAAGCGGCTCACTTAAAAAACAGAGAAATATTATGGGAATCTGGAGAAGTTGAACGTTAAAGACGATATTAAAATAGCGTTTGTAGGCGACAGTTTTTGTGCGGAGTTTCCAGAACAAGAGTTCTGGACTTCTAGGAAATCAGATATGATTTCTGACTATCCCGCATGGACTACAATGCTCTTAGAGGAATACAATGCCTCTGCTATTCAAAAAGGCATCAGAGGAGATTGTTTATTTCACGCATGTCAGAAATTACTTGAAGTCATAGATGATGCTGACTATGTAATAATCTGTGTAACTGAACCATATAGATTAGCAAACTCTAGTAAACTTCCGATGACTATTAATGTCGCTGAAGACCCAGAATCTCGTTATTTCATCAACAAAGAAGTCACAGCCTCATCCCTAATGTATTATAAGAATCTTATGAACTACGAATTTCATAGAGTAGCACAACGAGGAATTATAACACAGATGGACCAATTGTTATTAGAAAAGAAGAAAAAATGTATATGGTTTCCTTGTTTCTATAATTCAATATCAAGTGACAGACTAGAAAAGTCAGGCAACATACTACAAGAAGACTATCGAATTACAAGCGGACCATATGGCACAAAACCTCTATATGAGTTTGCAGAACTTCACAATCCTATGATACCTCATAGTAATCATTTTTCGAAAGAGCAGAACGAAAATATGTTTAAACTTATAAAAGATATAATAGATAATGACTTGTTCGAAGCACGAGAATTAGATATGGAAAGAATATAAAATGTTTGATAAAAACTATTGACATTGAGTAATAGTTTGTGGTATAATAGATGTAATTAACAATATAATAGGTAGAATATGACTGATACTCCCGAAACACCAAAACCATTAGTTGCTGAATCAGGCGAATATGAGAACCTAATGGAACTCAACGAACAGAACAAAAAAGATAAAGAAGAAAATCCCGATGCATTCGGAAGTCTGTTTGAAGTGGAAGAAGTTGAAATTGACCCAGACCATTGGACGCAACACTGGAAAGGAATGCCAGAGTATAAACAAGAAGACAACGGTCCATGGAAAACAATCAAAATGCATTTTCGAAATGAAGAAGATTTTAATGCGTTTGCGAAGTTGACTGGAAATAATTTATCTAAGAAAACAAAAAGTGCTTGGTATCCGAAATTAGAGATTACTAAAAATGCGTTACTACGTTGGATAGAAGATGACGACGGAGACGAAGACGTAGGGTATGATGACGAAGACGAAAACAACGAAGGTTGAATAAATATCAGCATGAAAGAAATCGTATCTAAGACATACTGTCCACTTCCTTTTAATCACTTATACGTACATCCCACTAACATGGCAAGTGTATGTTGTGCGTTTCGTAAGGGTGAAGAAAGAGAAGGCGGACTGCCTAACATCAAAGAGTACAAGAACTTAGGTGACCATCTTAATCATCCATTTATAAAAGACATACAACAAAAGATGTTAAATGGGGAGAGAGTAGATGGATGTGCTACTTGTTATTATGCTGAAGAGCATGGCTATCAAAGTATGCGAGAGAAAGAAATTCAAACTTGGCATGTTGAAACTTTCCGTGACTTCTCTCCACCAGATTTAGAAAATCCAAAACTAGAATTCATGGAAATGACATTTGGTAACTATTGTAATTTAGCATGTAGAACATGCCATAGTGACCTTAGTCATAGTTGGATAGATGACGAAGCAGAACTTACAAGACGTGGTCTTATGGCAACAATCCACGAAACATTTGAAAGTCAAACTCCTGCAGGTGTACCAGTTGTAGTTGAAATCTACCAGAATCTTGATGGTAGATGGAAAGTTACTAAATTTGAAATGAAAAATGATGCAGGAAAGTGGATAGATTGTGAAATCGTATCAATAGATGGGCAAAATGTAACTTCTAATGGTTTACCAAATCATACTATTGATACTGAGATAAGAGTAACAGTAACTGATACTACTGAAGCAACAAGAATAAACATTGAAAAAGAATGGCACAAAGACGACTTTAAAGATTTACAATATATAAAAATAACTGGCGGTGAGCCAATGTTACATCCTGATTTTCCTAAGTTCATGGCACAGTTAGAACAAGCAAATGTTTACTGCTTTATATTTTCAAATGCGAGTTGGGTACCAAAGAAAAGAATATTCGATATGTTGAAGGACTTTAAATATCTTCAAGTATTTCTTAGTGTAGATGGTACTGGAGATGTCCAAGAATATATGAGGCATAATGCTAAATGGGATGTAACAGAAAAATCTGTAAGAAAATGGATGGAATGGTCGGCTGATATGCCTAAGGTTCAGATTTCGTGGGCGCCGACGTGGTCATTAATGAACGCAAGTTATTATGTAGAAACATGCAATTGGTGGCTAGGACTGACAGAAGAAATTTTAAGAGATACAAAAGATGGCGCAGATTGGAATTTAGTTAAGACAAATTTCATATATGGTCCATCAATTTATCAAATGAGTTTATTGCCAAGTGAAACAAAAGAAAAATTAAAAACGAAAGCATCAGAATACATAGAAGAATTAAATAATAGTGATATTGCTGGAGTAGAACATATAATTGAAATGACAGAAGCCTATATAAAATTCTTTGATAATGATAACAAAAAGCCAGATGATTTAAAATATTATCTAAAAACGACAGATGCACTAGATGAAATGAGAGGCCAATCTCTTAAGAAGATGATACCGTTAACTTATGAAGCAATGTATAATCGTAAAGGAGAAAAATGAGAACCGCACCAAAATATCCAGTTTATATAATTTCTAAAACAAGACATGAATCAATGTTCACGTCAAGGTCTTTGGCACGTATGCGAATTAATCATTATATCGCAATCGAACCACAAGACTATGATAATTACGATAAAGCATTAGACGAATTCAATATTAGACCCTATGTTACATTATTAGTATTGCCATTCAGTAACCACGGTGATGGTCCTGGTAGAGCAAGAAACTGGTGTTGGGACCACTCGATGGAAGTTCTAGGTGCAAAACGTCACTGGGTATGTGATGATAATATTGCAGACTTTTATAGACTACATAACAATCAACGTATTCGTGTTGAGTCTGGTGTGATGTTTAAAATAATGGAAGACTTTTGTGATAGATATGATAATATAAAGATTGCTGGACCACAATATCGGTTCTTTTGTGCGGCAGACCAATCATATCCACCTTATGTAAAGAACACAAGAATTTATTCTACACTTCTAATTGAAAACGATTGTAAGTATAGATGGAGAGGCAGATACAATGAAGATACTGATATCTGTTTA
>Ga0208680_1000083_pt1 | contig 17113 bp, 10 predicted proteins | sample Colrivmet1556A02_FD_187672 | JGI IMG/M metagenome (GOLD analysis project Ga0208680, IMG submission 187672) | Estuarine microbial communities from the Columbia River estuary - metaG 1556A-02 (SPAdes) (version 2) | ecosystem: Environmental > Aquatic > Marine > Intertidal zone > Estuary | place...
CAACTGTGTAGTCCCAATTATATGCGCCTGTTAGCGGCGTGTTAAATATTTCCACCACATCTTCTACATGCGAAGGCTTTATATCTAGCTCATCATCAAAGTATAGTAAATCTTTAGGGGGACCATCTTGCTTATTAATTTTCATGTAACCTCAACTATTAGTAATTCAATGTTTACAGTGTAAACATACATCCATTCTATAGTAGTTAGCTTGTTTTGAAAAGTTTTGTTAATTTCTCAAGCAATACCTCTCCAAGTTCTTCGGCTCTATGGATAGTGATAGCGTCTTTATAGTATTTATTGACATCATGACCGATGCCAATAGCTTGAAGCTCTATATTTTTTGAAGACTCAATATACTCAATACTATCTTTTAAATGACCGTCTAGGTAGTTTTCTGAATTAGCTGAAAGGGTACTATCATCTACTGGAGCACCATCAGATATAACAATAATAATTTTTCTTTGCTCTTGCCGTTTCATTAGCCTGCTATAAGACCATAGCAAGGCTTCCCCATCTATATTTTCTTTAAGCAAACCTTCTCTTAACATTGCGCCAAAATATTTTCTTGCTCTTCGCCAACTATTATCTGCACTTTTATAAACAATATGCCTCAAGTCATTCAATCGGCCAGGGTTTGCAGGCTGACCTTTATCTACCCATTCTTGTTTAGAACTTCCGCCTTTCCAATTTTTGGTAGTAAACCCCAAAACTTCTGTTTTAACAGCACATCTTTCAAAAGTACTGCTGATAATATCTCCGCATATAGCCGCAAGACTTATAGATCTTCCTCTCATTGAACCGGAATTATCTATCAATAATGTTATCACCGTGTCTTTAAATTTATTTTCAGATTCTTGCTTATAACTAAGAGGGTAGCCTGGCTCTGCTACAACTCTATGAAGCCTAGATGTATCTAATGTTCCCTCTTCAAGATCAAAATTCCAGCTTGTATTTTGTTGAGACAGTAACAGCCTCTGCAATCTGTTGGCTAACTTTCCTATTGTTGTTAAATGGGGTTTTATTAAATTGTCGAGTTGAGATCTCAGCCTTATTGCCTCTTCTGGTGATATTAGATCTCGCGCCTCGATTACTTCATCAAATTTATTTGTAAAAACTTTATAATTTTTTTCACTAGCACCAATGAGATCAATGTTATTGATATTGCTTAATTCAATTTCTTCATCAATCGAGCTTTCGCTTGAAGAAATTGTGACTTCTTGTTGCAACTCATCAATATCCATTTCTACTTCAAGAATTTCTTCTGAATTAATATCATCACCACTGTCATCACTTCTATTTTCTGCGTTATCTTCATGTGTGGTTTCATTCGACTGACTTACGTCATCAACCATCTCTTCAGAATCTTCACTTACACTTTCAACCTTGATAAGGTCGAGTGACTCTAAAAGTTTAATTGCTAATGAGGTAAAGCTATCTTGATTATCAAGAGATTTTAATAAGCCTTGTTTGTATTCATCAAGCCTATCTTTTGCATATTCTTTCTCTAGCTCGCTAATAAGTTTTTTTGATTTTTGGTTTAAAGGGTGATTGCTTGCTTGCTTAAGCCATAAATTGAACACCATTGGAGGGTTTTCATGAATATCATAAAGCTCATCTGCAATGACATTGTAATACTCAGTAATATTTTTTTTTGAGCCATAAAATTGAGCACTTCCTAAAATCTCAACTCTAGATATTTCTAATTCACTTATTATGTCTTTTGCAAATGAATTGATATTGGGTTTTATAAGCTCCTTATGGAAAGTATGCCAGAAGGCTTGAAAATCTGATTCAGCCCTCCATGCATTAAGTTTTTTTGAAGATCTTGGGACGGGAGATATTTTTGCTTCATTAAATTGTGGAGGCCTTGAAGGAGAGCCAATTTTTGTTTCGATTTCTTTGTTATTTGATATGGCTTTCAAAGAAGAAATCCCAGCTTCATGCAGCATTTCCCTTCTTTTTTTCCAATTCATAATAAGTCTTTAATCTGGTCTTTTCTCTTGGATATCTTCACCAAAGCACCTTTGATAATACTCAGCAATTATAGGCTTCTCCGTATCATCACACTTATTAAAGAAACTAAGTTTAAATGATGCGCTTATGTCTTTAAATATAGTGAAGTTCTCAGCCCATGAAATTACAGTTCTAGGGGACATAATTGTCGAAATATCTCCATTAATAAATCCAGCTCTTGTAAGATTTGCCAATTGGATCATATCTTTAATTAAAGTTTTATTTTTTTGAGATTTTAGTTTTTTAAGCCTTGAAGAGACAACATTAAATTCTTGAGTTGGGCTTAGATAATTCAAAGATGAGAGAATATGCCATCTATCAAGCTGGCCTTGATTGATTTGCTGAGTGCCATGGTAAAGACCAGTCACATCTCCAAGACCTATTGTGTTAGTTGTCGCAAAAAGCCTAAAAGATGGGTGAGGGTTAATCACTTTATTTTGATCTAATAACGTTAACTTTCCTTCAACCTCTAAAATTCTTTGAATTACAAACATTACATCAGGCCTTCCGGCGTCATACTCATCAAAAACTAATGCAACAGGATTCTGAATAGACCACGGCAGTAAACCTTCTTGAAATTCTGTAATTTGCTTACCATCTTTAAGTTTAATTACATCTTTACCCAACAAGTCTATTCTGCTTATATGGCTATCTAGATTTATTCTCACACAAGGCCAATTTAATCTTGCCGCTACTTGCTCTATGTGTGTGGATTTTCCTGTTCCATGAAAACCCTGAACCATGACCCTTCTGTTATGTTGAAATCCTGCAAGGATGGACAAAGTTGTTTCTTGATCAAAAACATAATTATTATCTACTTCTGGAACCCACTCTGTCTTTTCTTTATAACCTTTAACAATCAAATCAGATTTTATTTTAAATACCTCTGATACTTTAAAATCAGCATTGGGTTTTTGTGGAAGTTGAATATTAGAATTAGACATTATTTTTTTCCCATTATTTTTTAAAATTATCCTACCTTTTGACATATCAAAGTTCTAGTTTTTTATCAAACAATGTAAGATGTAAACCATTATAACTTAGACAGAGAACCAGAATGCCCGACAAAGAAAATCTTTTAGAAAATTGCTTAGGGCTATTTGAGCTGAACAGAGTTGATAGAGATATTTATACCTGGACTGGCAAAAACGTTGGGTGGGCAAGAATTTTTGGAGGCCAAGTGATGGCTCAAACTTTGGTTGCAGCCTACAAAACTGTTAACAAAGATCATTTTGCACATTCATTCCACTCTTATTTTTTAAGACCTGGTCAAATGGATAAACCTATTACATTTACTGTCGATAGAATACGAGATGGAAAGAGCTTTACCACTAGAACGGTAAAAGCTATACAAGATGGAGAGGCTATTTTTAGTTGTTCTGTTTCATTTCAAAAGAATGAGGATGGCCTAGAGCATCAAATTGAAATGTCAGATTTTCCCTTGCCAGATGGTTTGAAAAACGAACATGAAATTAGAAAAGCAATGGCTAATGATATTGATCCTAAAATAGCACCTTTATTTTTGAGAAAGCGCGAGGTTGAGATGAGACCAATTGAAGTTCAGGATTATGCTAATCCACAAAAAACACCTCCTTATAAGAATACGTGGATTAGACCCGAAGGAAATCTTCCTGATAATGAAATAATACAACAAGCTTTTTTATTATATATTTCTGATATGGGGCTTTTAGCTGCAGCAAATAATCCTCATGGGGTTAATTTTTTGAATGATAATTTACAAGTTGCCAGTCTTGATCATGCAATGTGGTTTCACAGAAAATTGGATCTTAATGACTGGGTTTTGTACTCAATAGACAGTCCTATATCTGGAAATGCTAGAGGTTATGCAAGAGGAGCAATATACACACAGGCTGGTGTTTTACTTGCATCTTGTGCTCAAGAGGGATTAATTAGGCAGTGGCCAAGTAAGTCTTAATACGATCTAACCAAATCAGTTAAATATTTTATATTCTCAGGATTAATATTGGGAGTTATTCCATGGCCTAGGTTAAAAATATAACCAGGATAATTTTTGTATCTATCTAAAATTTTGTAAGTTTCTCTTTTGATAGCATCTCTGCTCTCTAATAGAATTGCTGGATTTAAGTTTCCTTGTATAGAAATTTTTGATTTCAATTGATTTATATCTATTGTGTCCATGGACCAAAAAAGGCTCAAGCAGTCAGCTGAGCTATCTGCAAGAACAATGGGTTCACATTTAGGCTCTCTTGCAAATAAAATAATCGGAATAGCCGCAGTAACAGGATCACTTTTGATCATATGTATTAATTTATTGATGTGTTTAAGAGAATATTCGAAATAATCTGCTTCCGAAAGAAGGTTTGCCCAAGAATCAAAAATTTGAAGAACATTTGCACCAGAAATAACCTGATTTTTTAAATATATAAAACAAGCATTAGTAAGTTTCTCTAAAAAAACTTCAGATATGTCAGCATTTTCAGCTACAAAGTTTCTTGTAAATGCAAAGTCTTTAGATGAGCCCCCCTCAATTGAATATGCTGCTAAGGTCCAAGGACTTCCACAAAAACCAATAAGAGGTATATGTGAAGGTAGTGCAGATCTTATGTTACTTACTGCTTTATATACATAATCTAAATCATCTGGATTAAACTCAGGAAGAGATTCAATATCAGATCTTTTTCTAATTGGATTCCTAAATACAGGACCTTCACCTTCTACAAATTCAACTTTAAGTCCAAATGCATCAGGAATAGTTAAGATATCTGAGAAAAGTATAGACGCATCGAGCCTAAACTTATCAATGGGCTGCATTGCAAGTTCACAACAGACATCAGGATTTTTGCACATGTCCAAAAAATTTTTAAATTTGCTTCTTACAGCTCTATATTCAGGCATATACCTGCCGGCTTGTCGCATATACCAGATCGGCGGTACTTCTAAAGGTTCTTTTTTTAATGCTTTTATAAAGGGAGAGTTTTCTATCATGAGACGTATTTTATAATACTTTTGGCTGCTTCGCGGCCTTCCCATATAGCGGTGACAACTAAATCCGAGCCTCTTACCATGTCACCTCCAGAAAATATTTTATTATTCGTGGTTTGAAACTTGAATTCCTGTTTTTCTTCAGCGAGAACAAGGCCATTTTTTTTGGTCTCAATCTCAAAATCTTTAAACCAATCTGAGGGGCTGGCCCTAAATCCAAATGCAACTATAACTGCATCAGCTTCATAAATTCTTTCTGAACCCTGAACAGGTACGGGAACTCTTCTTCCATTTTGATCGGGCTCGCCTAGATGAGTATTAACTATTTTCACTCCCTCAACGGTATCAGATCCAATTATATCAATGGGTTGAATATTAAATTTAAAATCAACACCTTCCTCTTTTGCATTCTGAACCTCTCTTTTTGATCCAGGCATATTCTCCTCATCTCTTCGATATAAACAGGTAACAGACTTTGCTCCTTGTCTTATTGCGGTCCTATTACAATCCATTGCAGTGTCACCCCCTCCCAAGACAATCACATCTTTGCCCTTAAGGTTAATAAATCCGTGGTTTTGCTGTTTTATGTTTAATAAATTATTTGTGTTTGAAACTAGGTAGTCTATCGCTTTAAAAACACCTGGAAGTTTTTCACCTTCAAATCCACCTTCTAATGACGTATATGTCCCCATCGCTAAAAATACTGCATCATAGTCTTGATAGAGTTGTTGAAATGGAATATCTACTCCAATTTCTTTGCCTAGAAAAAATTCTACGCCCATTTCTTCAAGAATTTTTCTTCGTCTTCTGACAACCTTTTTTTCAAGCTTGAATTCAGGTATACCAAAAGTCAAAAGCCCTCCAATTTCTTCATTTCTATCATATACATGGCTATGGACACCAGATCTTGTAAGAACATCAGCACACGCTATTCCAGCTGGGCCTGAACCAATAATCGCAACTTTTTTATCAGTCCACTTTCTCATTGACATGTCTGGCTTCCAGCCCATTTCAAAAGCTTTTTCAGTTATGTATTTTTCAGTTGAACCAATCGTAACAGCACCAAAACCATCATTTAATGTGCATGCGCCTTCACATAGTCTGTCTTGTGGACAAACTCTTCCACAAACTTCTGGGAGACTATTTGTTGAATGACATAACTCTGCAGCTTCTATTATGTTTCCTTCATTAACAAGCTTTAACCAATCGGGTATGTAATTATGGACGGGACACTTCCATTCACAATAAGGATTTCCACAATCAAGACATCTATGCGATTGATTTGATGCCTCCACCTGATTATATTCATTATAGATTTCTACAAAACTAATTTTTCTCTCTTCAATTGGTTTTTTTGTAGGATCAAATCTTCCTACCTCAAGAAATTGAAAATCATTTTCAATTTCTTGGTGATCAATATACTCATCTCTTAAATTTTGCTGTTGTGGATGTGAATTGGCTTGTTGTATGGAGTTATTTTTTAATGAATCACGCCATTTAAATAACTCCACCTTTGCTTCATCTAAATCGGATATAGGAGCAAAAGACTTAGTAATATATTTACCATCTAATCTTATTTTTCCATAAAAATAAGGTGACTTGGGCTGAGTAAAAAGAAGCAACCCTTTTTCTACTCTGTATTGTTTATTTTTATTTTGCATAGCTGGGATTTTTGTATGACGCAGTATGACACTTTTGGTCTTTAAATGGTAGGCGGTTGTGGTAGAATCATTTTTGAAAAAATATGACACAACTATTTAATAAAAAAGATTTTAGAGATAACTGCGGGTTTGGGCTCATAGCAAATACTCATGGCATTAAATCTCACTCTATTTTAACTAAATCTATAGATGCTCTTGTAAGTATGACGCATAGGGGTGGAGTAGGCTCTGATGGAAAGACAGGTGATGGGTGTGGACTCTTATTTGATATCAACCATAACTACTTTAGAAACATAATTAAACAGGAGCAAGATATATTTATTGACGAAGAGTTTGCTATTGGCCAACTATTCCTCACACAAACTATAGATACACTAGTCCCGCAATTAGAAGAAATTTTAAAGCAAGAATCATTAAAATTAATCTCACTAAGGGAAGTGCCTGTAAATAAAAATATTCTAGGTGACATTGCACTTGAATGTTGCCCTAACATCTATCAAATTTTTGTTGGCTCTAGTGATGAAGTATTTAATGAGCAAAAGTTTGAGTCAAATATCCTTCAAGCTAGAAAATTTATTGAAGAAATCTATGCAGACGATGAAACTTTATATTTGTGCAGCTTTTCACCCAAAACAATAGTGTACAAAGGTTTAATGCTTCCTAACGCTTTAAAAGATTTTTATACAGAGCTTCAAGATCCCAAATTTGAAATTTCAACATGTGTTTTCCATCAGAGGTTTTCAACAAACACCAGCCCAAGATGGCACCTTGCTCAGCCATTTAGGTTGCTTGCACACAATGGAGAGATTAATGCTATTCGAGGTAATCGTAATTGGGTAAAGGCAAGATCTAATAAATTTACAACACCACATATTCCAAAAATACAATCATTTAAGGAGCTGGTAAACGAGAAAGGATCAGACTCCTCATCGTTGGATAACATGGTAGAGCTCTTGGTAAAAGGTGGTATTGATCTTTTCAGGGCAATTAGAATGGTGCTGCCACCAGCATGGCAAAATACTCAGACGCTTGACGCGGATATAAGAGCATTTCATGAATATAATTCAATGCATATGGAGCCATGGGACGGCCCGGCTGGCATTGTTATGGCAGACGGTAAGTGGGCTGTATGTATATTAGATAGAAATGGTTTGAGGCCAGCAAGATATCAGCTAGATAACGATAATACTATTACCATAGCCTCAGAAACAGGCGTAAATCCTATTACAAATTCATTGGTAAAATCTAAGGGAAGAGTCCAGCCTGGTGGCATTCTTGCTATTAACACTGATACAGGTGAAATTTATAACCAAGATAGAATAGATAACGTGTTAAAGACTAAAAACCCATACAGAAAATGGTTAAAAGAAAATGCTCTTTACATTGAATCAAGCTTAGACTCCTATGAAGGCCCTGGACTCAAATCAATTAATCAAAGCGAATTTATAGAAACAACAAAACAATTTCTTTTATTTAAAGAAGAAAGAACGTCAGTAATAAAACCTTTGGCAGTTGAGTCACAAGAAGGGACCGGTTCCATGGGAGACGATACTGCTTTAGCAGTCATGAGCAAAATGCATAGGCAAATTTATGATTTTTTTAGACAGCAATTTGCTCAAGTTACAAACCCTCCAATAGACTCCTTAAGAGAAGTCGGCGTAATGTCGCTCGAAACATGTTTTGGTCCTGAATTGAACATATATGAAGAGTCTCCAGCTCATGCAAGGAGGCTTGTTACAACATCCCCAGTTTTATCATATAAAAAACTTCAATCACTTTTAAATAATCCATATTTTAAAGTAAAAGAATTTGACTTAGTTTTTGATAGTGATATTTCGCTTGAAGCCGCCTTAGATATCTTAAAAGCAGAGGTTGTCTCAGCTGTTAAGAAGGGTAATTCTATTATTCACCTTGTCGAAGAAATGCCAGATGAGAATTATTTATCAATTAACTCACTGCTTGCTGTTGGCGCCGTCCATCAAGAACTCGTCTCTCTTGGCTTAAGGTCTGATGCAAATATAGTCACCACATCATCTTCAGCTAGAGATACTCATCAGATTGCATGTCTTATAGGATTTGGAGCTACCGCTGTTTACCCAACTCTTGCGTATCAAACCATTCTTGATTTATCTATGAGAAAGGAGCTTAAAGGCTCGGCTCATGAAAATTGTGCAAGATATAGAAAAGGCGTTAATAAGGGATTATTAAAAATTATTTCAAAAATGGGTATATCAACAATTTCAAGCTATAGAGGTTCTCAGCTATTTGAAATAGTTGGCCTTGGAGACGATATTGTACAAAAATGTTTTACAAATACTACTAGTAGAATAAAGGGTAAGTCTTTTCAAGATTTAGATGTTGAGCTCAGATCCTTGGATGAGTATGCAAGATCAAATTTAGCAGATATCAATGTTGGAGGACTCTTGAAGTATATACATGGTGGCGAATATCATGCTTATAACCCTGAAATTGTAAAGAAATTGCAAGAAGCTGTTTCTTCTGGATCAGAGGCTGTGTATAGACAATATGCAGAGTTAGTTGATAACAGAGCTCCAGCAATGTTAAGAGACCTTCTTGTATTAAAAAAAATACAACATCCACAGGACATAAAAGCAGTAGAGCCAGTTAAAAAGATTTTAAAAAGATTTGATTCTGCTGGAATGAGTCTTGGTGCCTTATCTCCCAAAGCTCATGAAACCCTTGCAGAAGCAATGAATCACCTTGGAGCCAGGTCTAATTCTGGAGAGGGAGGAGAAGCAGTAGAGCGCTATGGTACTGAAAAAATGTCAAAGATTAAGCAAATTGCTTCAGGTAGATTTGGCGTAACCCCTCATTATTTAGTGAATGCAGAAGTGCTTCAAATAAAAATAGCTCAAGGAGCTAAACCTGGAGAGGGCGGCCAACTCCCCGGTGGAAAAGTAAATCAGTTAATCGCTAAACTAAGATATTCAACACCTGGAGTAACCCTTATATCGCCTCCACCTCATCATGATATCTATTCAATAGAGGATTTAGCTCAACTTATATATGATTTAAAAGAGGTAAATCCCAAGGCTCTTGTGTCTGTGAAGCTAGTATCTGAACCAGGGGTTGGAACTATAGCTTCAGGAGTTGCAAAGGCATACGCTGATTTAATTACAATATCTGGTCATGATGGCGGCACTGGTGCAAGCCCATTAACTTCAATTAGATATGCAGGCTCGCCTTGGGAACTAGGCTTAGCAGAAGCACATCAAAGCTTAAGAGATAGTGGTTTGAGGCATAAAGTTAGGCTTCAAGCTGATGGAGGAATGAAAACAGGCTTGGATGTTATAAAAGCTGCAATATTAGGGGCAGAATCATTTGGATTTGGAACAGGCCCTATGATTGCAATGGGTTGTAAATATTTAAGAATATGCCATTTAAACAATTGCGCAACAGGTGTTGCGACACAAAGAGACGATTTGATAAAACATCATTTTGTTGGTGAAAAACAAAAAGTAATAAATTATTTTGAGTTTATAGCTAATGATGTAAGAAATTATTTATCAATTCTCGGGGTTATAAAACTTGAAGATTTAATAGGGCAAACCCAATACCTAGAGAAATTAAATACTATTGATCCTCAGTATAAATCTATAGACCTTAGTGGGCTGCTTCATAAAGATATTGAAACAAGTGAGCCTTTTTTCTGTACTGAAAAACACAATAAACCATGGGATAAAGGACTGCTTGCTAAAAAAATATTAAGTGATGTTAAAGATAGTATAGATAATGATGAGTCTTTAACAGTTGCATACCACATTAGAAATACAGACAGATCGATAGGAGCAAGAGTTTCCGGCTATGTTGCAACTCAAAAGGGAGAGGCAGGTCTTTCCAGCCCTATTAGTATTAATTTTGATGGATCAGCAGGGCAAAGCTTTGGTTGCTGGAATGCAAATGGAGTCAACCTTACAATCAATGGCGACGCTAATGATTATGTTGGAAAGGGGATGAATGGCGGAAAAATAATCATTAAAAATGATAATAATTTTGCATTAAATGATCGAAATACTGTTCTAGCAGGCAATACTTGTTTGTATGGAGCTACTGGTGGAGAATTATTTGTTGGCGGTCGTGTAGGTGAGAGGTTTGGTGTAAGAAACTCAGGGGCAAATGCGGTAATTGAAGGCTCAGGTGATCATTGTTGTGAATACATGACAGGTGGGCATATAACAGTCTTAGGTTCTGTTGGGGCTAATTTTGGAGCAGGTATGACTGGTGGTTTTGCTTATGTTTTAGATGAAGATCGAACATTTTTTGATAAGTGTAATAGAAGCATGGTTAACATTGAAAGAATAACAACCGAAGACATGCAGCCACACAGAAAGCATCTTAAAGAAATTATTGAGAAACATTACAAAAATACTAAAAGCCCAAAATCAAAACAAATATACGAAGATTTTGACAGGTTTGAACCTCATTTTTGGCTTGTTTCGCCAGCAGCGCTTAATATTCAAGATTTATTAAAAGCCACGAGATCTAACGCAGCTTAGTTTAATTTGAATGCTTTTGAAAAGTTAGAGGGATTAAACTTATCGGTCTTATAACCAGTTAAGTCCTTGTTTAATAGGATTAAATTCAATTTTCCGCCACTAACTTTTTTATCATTCATTAGGTAGCGTCGAAGCTCGGCATATTTAAACTTTTGGAAATTAGTATCAAGGTTTAAAGAGTTTAGAATCTCATCCATTTCAATGTAATTATCTTTCTCAATCAACCCTTCCAAAAAAGAAATTCTAGCGATTATTTGCATCCCGTATATTACAGCTTGACCATGAGATATATTTTTATACCCACATTTTGCTTCAATAGCATGCCCAAATGTATGGCCTAAATTAAGAATTGCTCTAATACCATTTTCCTTTTCATCCCCAGTAACTATCTTAGATTTAGTTTTTATTGATTCAACTATAAGTTCTTCCATTAACCTCGGCTCTCTTTTGGTGACTTTGGTTGGATTGTTTTTTAAGATACTTTTTATTTTTTTATTTCCTAAATAGCTATATTTTAGAATTTCACCTAACCCAGAATTAAATTCATCATCATTTAAGGTTTTTAAGAATGAAGTGCTAACGAGCACTAATTTTGGATTATAAAATGCGCCTACTAAATTCTTACCTTGCTCAATATTAATTGCTGTTTTGCCCCCAACTGAAGAGTCAACCTGAGCCAAAAGGCTTGTTGGTATCTGAATAAAACCAATGCCTCTTAAATAAGTTGAGGCACTAAAACCTGTTATGTCTCCAACCATCCCACCACCAAGAGCAATAAGGAGATCAGATCTATCAAATTTTTGTATTGCAAGCTTCTCTATAATTTTTACATATTCTGTAAACGACTTAGATGTTTCACCCATTGGTATTTTATGAACGTAAATCTTGATGTCTTTACTAAGCTTATCTTTTAAATTTTTTAGATAGGATTTTGGTATGCCAGCATCTGTAATTATAAGAATTTTCTTTGAAGACCCGGTAACTGCTTTAAGGTTAGATTTGGTTAGTGAGTTAGAAGATACAATAACCTCATATCTAGAGCTACCTTTGCCAACATGAATAATTTTAGCCATAATTTTTAACGAGCTTTATAATCTCTGAGGCCACTTCTTGGCTAGAGAGGTTCTCAGTATTAACAACGTAATCTGCAACTTCCTCATAAAGAGAAACTCTTTCATCATGAAGCTTCTCAAGAATCTTTCCAGGATCACCATCTTTTAAAAGTGGCCTGTCTTTATCTTTAGAAGTTCTTTCTAGTTGGACATTAATTGGGGTAGCTAAATAAAAGACAGTACCCCTTGATGACAAGATATCCCTATTTGTGTCTGAAAGAATAATTCCACCACCTGTAGACAATACTATTGAGTTAAGTTCAGCAAGTTCTGCAAGAATACCGCTTTCTCTTTTGCGAAAACCTTCTTCACCCTCAAGATCAAAAATCCAGTCTATGGAAGCTCCTGTTCTTGATTCAATTTCAGCATCTGTATCATAAAAAGTGAGAAATAATTCACTTGATATAATCTTGCCTACTGTTGATTTTCCAGATCCCATCGGACCAACTATAAAAATATTCATGATTGATTTTTGTTTAATGTACACAATTTTAGCATCTTACTATCTAAAATAGATTTTTTTAGTGCTTAAAAGTTGTATTCTAGATAACTGGAATACAATCGGCTTATGGTTAAATTAATTAAAATAATTTTCTATGCATCATTATTGGCGTGTGCCATAGCAATGTCTAGTGTGATAGCAACTTATTTTTATCTTAAACCTAATTTGCCTGAAATTTCTTTGGTTGACGAATCTCAGCTACAGCTTCCATTAAAAATTTATACCCAAGACAAGATACTGATCGGAGAATATGGGGAAATAAAAAGAAGACCAGTTATATTTAATGAAATTCCCAATGATTTAAAAAATGCATTTTTAGCTGCAGAAGATGATAGGTTTTTTGAACACCAAGGTATAAGTTATACAGGAATTATTCGATCTTTCATTAGATGTATTGGCCCTAATGGGTGCCTTGGAGGAGGCGGAACTATATCAATGCAGGTGGTAAGGGGTTATGTATTAACAAGAGACCAGACGATAATAAGAAAATTAAAAGAGATATATCTTGCTTATGAGCTTGAGGGAAAGGCTTCAAAAGAAGAGATATTTGAGCTGTATGTTAATAGAATTTTTTTAGGTAATCGCTCCTATGGAATTCAAGCTGCATCAAATACTTACTTCAATAAGTCTGTTGATCAATTAACCTTATCAGAATCTGCAACCATAGCTGCTTTAGCTCAACTTCCTTCAGTCATAAACCCAATTAAATCTCCACTTAGGACAAAACAAAGAAGAAATTGGATTTTATCAAGGATGCTAAAACTTAATTTAATATCTAAAAGTCAATATATTGAAGCCATAAGCGATGAAGTGAAAGTTGTAAAAAATATAGATTTATATGAAGTAGATGCAAAGTATCTAGCCGAGCTTGCAAGACAGGAGATTATTAAGAGGTTTGGTCTCAAGGCCTACAAAGAAGGATGGAATGTATACACAACAATTAACTCTTCATATCAAACAGCAGCCAATAAAAGTGTCCAGAAACATCTTGCTGACTATGACAAACGTCACGGTTGGAGATTAGCAGATAATTATAAAAATATTTTTAGTAACCAGCAGATGGAATTTTTATCAAAAGGGTCATCAGGTTTTTTAAAAGAAGATATAGAGCAAGCATCATCTTTTAATAATAACAGCAACATCATTGGAAGCAGGGTTAGTGATGTATTTTCATCTTACCCATATTATGAATCTCATGTTAAAGGCATAGTTGCTGGGATATCTGACAATGAACTACTTTTTATTGATGAAAACTTAGATATTCAAACCATCAATTGGTCTTCGCGCTATAACTGGGCTAGGAAACAAATCAATATCAACACAAAAGACCGGCTCCCAAGCGGATTTGATGATTTTTTAAATTTTGGTGATTTTATTTATTTAATTAAGATTGGTGATTTATTATTTTTAGATCAATTGCCAATAGCTGAATCTGCTTTGATATCTGCAGACCCAAATACAGGAGCAATAAGGGCTTACGTTGGAGGTTCAAATTTCGATAAGAGTAATTTTGATAGGGTGCGACTCTCCTATCCTCAATCTGGCTCGAGTTTCAAACCTTTTATATATGCATCAGCCCTATCTAATGAATACAATCTCTCATCATTAATAAATGATGCCCCAATTGCTTTTAAGGATGATAACCTTGAGAGCGTTTGGAGGCCGCAGAATTACACTGGTAAATTTTATGGTTTAACGCCTCTTCGAAGTGCTTTGATTAGGTCAATAAATATTGTTTCTATTAAATTGCTAAGAGAAGTAGGGATTCAAACTTCAAGCGATACTATAGAAAACTTTGGTTTTGAAAGAGAAAGGCTTCCAAAAGATCTATCTCTGGCACTTGGTTCTGGTAACTTCTCTCCTGCTGAGATGGTTAGGGCTTTTGGTGTTATTGCTAGTGAAGGATATATCACAGACCCATATTATATTGATAAAATTGAAGATAGATTTGGTAATATAATTTTTTCATCGCAGCAAACCTCCCAAGAAAGTAAAGATCTAATAGCTTTCCCATGGCTAAATACATTAGAAATGGATATTAAAAAACCATATCACCTAGTAAAGCCCATAGATAGATCAGACAAAGTTATTGATGAAAGAGTTGCTTATTTAATAAAAGACACTCTTAAAGATTTTATGAAAAATGGTACAGCAGGGCGAAAGTCAGCATTTTTAAATCGAGATGATATTGGCGGCAAAACAGGAACTACCAATGATGCAATAAGCACTTGGTTCTCAGGCTTTCATGACGACTTAGTTACAACGGTTTGGGTGGGAACTGATGACTTCACATCCCTTGGAGAAAATGAGTACGGATCAACAATTTCTATGCCTATATGGCTAGATTATATGTCTGTAGCATTGGATGATTTGCAGATAAGACCAATAACAATCCCCTCAAATTTGAGTTATGTAAAAGTAAATAAGGCAACTGGAAAGGTTGATAAATCTCAGGAAGCAAAAAATACATATTTTGAGCTATTTTTAGATGAAAATATTAAAGACTAAGATTTAAATAGATTTACAGTCAAAAGGTCCCAGGCATTATCAATATAGTTGCTTGGAGAATCTTTAAACTTTGATCTAATGTATCTTGAAACATTCCCTTCCAAGTAAGTTGTAATTAATTGAGCTGATATGCCTGGTTGAGATATCAGCCCATCAATATCTTCTGCAAGAATTTGTTTGATAGTTAATTCAAATCTTTCGTAAAATTGATTAACAGAGTCAGAAACATTTTTCTCGGATGGAGACAGCGCTTCCCTCGAAAGAAGCCTTGCAAAACCTTTATTTTTTTCAACAAAAAGCATAAAAAATTTAAATATATTCATTACTTTGTCTTTTGAACTTAAATCAGATTTTTTCAATTCAGAGCTCTTTAAAAATATAGCCTCATCACAATATGAAAAAAGCTCTGCATATATAGATCTCTTGCTTGGAAAATGTCTATATAAAGCTGCTTCAGTAATATTAGATTTTTTAGCCAAAAGAGCTGTAGTGATTTTTGTAGATGAGGCCTCCTCAAGAAGCCCTGCTAGTGATTGCAAAATAATGTTTTTGCGATTTTTATCCATGCTAGGTTAAATTTATAACAATATCAGGCGAAATGCGAGAAAGCTCAGAAAGAAATTCGCTTTGTATGTTGTTCATATCTTCAATAGTGTTTCCTTCAAATCTTAATACTAGCTTGGGTGAGGTATTGGATGCCCTTATTAAACCCCAGCCATTTTTATAATTTACTCTTAGTCCATCAATAGTAATTTCTTCGCCTTGAAGGTTATTTTCACTAATAAATTTTTCAACAATTTGAAATTTATTCTCATCAGTAACATCAATATTTAACTCAGGAGTTGAAAAGGATTCTGGATAAGTCTTCATAATATCCGATATACTTTTATTGCCTTGATATTCTGACAAAGCTTCAATAATTCTTGCACCTGAGTATGGGCCGTCATCAAAACCATACCACTTGTCATTAAAAAAAATATGCCCACTCATCTCACCACCAAGTAGAGCATTATTTTCTTTGATCGCCCTTTTAATATGAAAATGTCCTGTTGGAGCCATCACAGGAACCCCATTATTTTTAGCAATTAATTCATCAAGGTGGTTAGAGCATTTAACATCAAAAACTATTGGCCCAGGTTGTTGAGATAAAATATTTTCAGATAACATCATCATATATTTATCTGGAAATATATTTTCTCCAGTATTGGTTATTAAACCAACCCTATCGCCATCACCGTCAAAAGCAAGACCTAAATCAGCATTATTATTTTTTACACTTTTAATTAAATCTTCCATATTTTCTAATTTACTTGGATCTGGATGGTGATTCGGAAAATTACCATCAACCTCGCTAAATAGCTCTATTACTTCACAACCTACTTTTTTAAAAAGTTCAGGAGCTATACAACCAGCAGCTCCATTTCCACAGTCAATAACAACTTTATATTTTTCAGGGTTTAAAATAGAAATTGATTCAGTAACTTTTCTTAAATACTCTTCTTTAATATCTTTGAATTGCAAAGTTCCTCTTCTAAACGTTTCACTCTTCATACCCTCAATTAACGCTAGAACTTCTGTTCCAGAAACTGGTTTATCATCAATCACCATCTTAAGTCCGTTATGATTTTTAGGATTGTGACTTCCAGTTATAATAATTCCACTTTTGGAGTTATTGATTTTAGCTTCAAAGTAAAGCATTGGACTTGTAACCAAGCCTACATTTGTTACATTGATTCCCGAGTTGACCAAGCTATCACAGAAAGCATCTAGCAGGGACTCTCCTGAAAGCCTTCCATCTCTTCCAACTGATATAGCATCTATATTCTCTTTCCT
>Ga0208680_1000149_pt1 | contig 14056 bp, 11 predicted proteins | sample Colrivmet1556A02_FD_187672 | JGI IMG/M metagenome (GOLD analysis project Ga0208680, IMG submission 187672) | Estuarine microbial communities from the Columbia River estuary - metaG 1556A-02 (SPAdes) (version 2) | ecosystem: Environmental > Aquatic > Marine > Intertidal zone > Estuary | place...
GATAATCGCCTATTGTATAAGGAAGAACAAAATAACCATCAGCCAGACCTTGCATTAATGCAGATGCTCCTAGCCTATTAGCTCCGTGATCAGAAAAGTTTGCCTCTCCAATTGCAAAACATCCAGGTATTGTAGTCATCAAGTTATAATCAACCCATACACCTCCCATTGTATAGTGAACTGCTGGATAAATTTTCATTGGAAATTTATAAGGATCTTCATCTACAATTTTCTCATACATTTGAAAAAGATTGCCATATTTTTGTTTTACAACATCTTTCCCAAGATTATAAACCACGTTAGAGTCTGATGGATCTTTCCCACTAATTTTTGCCTTTTCCTTTCCATATCTTATAATGGCATGAGAAAAATCAAGATAAACAGCTTCTCCAGTTTTATTTACACCAAATCCTTTATCACATCTTTCTTTTGCTGCTCTAGAAGCAATATCTCTAGGGACTAAATTTCCAAATGCAGGATATCTTCTCTCTAAATAATAGTCTCTTTTTTCTTCTGCTAAATCAAGTGGAGACAACTCTCCTTTTCTAATTAATTCTGCATCAGATTTTTCTTTTGGCACCCATATCCTTCCATCATTTCTTAGAGATTCTGACATTAATGTCAATTTAGATTGATAATCTCCTGAAACTGGAATACATGTTGGGTGAATTTGAGTAAAACAAGGATTTGCAAAATATGCTCCTTTTTTATGAATCTTCCATGCAGCTGAAACATTACTACCCATAGCGTTAGTTGAGAGAAAGAAAATATTTCCATACCCACCTGAAGCAATAACTACAGCATGAGCAGAGTGTCTTTCAAGCTTACCACTAACTAAGTCTCTAGCAATTATACCTCTGGCCTTTCCATCTACTACTACAACATCCATCATTTCATGTCTACTGTACATTTTAATTTTACCTCTGGCCACTTGTCTGTTCATGGCTGAGTAGGCACCCAATAAAAGCTGTTGACCAGTTTGCCCTTTTGCATAAAAAGTTCTAGAAACTTGAACACCTCCAAAAGATCTATTATCTAAAAGTCCACCATAGTCTCTGGCAAATGGGACTCCCTGAGCTACACATTGATCTATTATGTTTCCTGAAACCTCTGCAAGTCTAAATACGTTAGCTTCTCTTGATCTATAATCTCCACCTTTTATTGTATCATAAAAAAGTCGATAATTTGAATCTCCATCTCCTTGATAATTTTTTGAAGCATTAATTCCTCCTTGAGCAGCAATAGAATGAGCCCTTCTTGGAGAATCTTGAAAGCAGAAAGATTTAACATTATACCCTAATTCTGCCAAAGTAGCAGAAGCTGATGCACCTGCTAGTCCTGTACCTACAACAATAACATCAATATTTCTTTTATTAGACGGACTTACTAAATTAATTCTTCCTTTATGGTTTGTCCATTTATCAGATAATGGACCTTTAGGTATATTAGAATTTATTTTACTCATGATGTTAGATTATGAAAGATTGCAATAAAAATAAATCCTAATGGAATTGCAACTGAGAATATAAAAGTTGCTTTCTGAATTAAATCATAGTATTTAGAATTCACTCCAACTGTTTTAAATGATGAGCTAAAGCCATGTAAAAGATGTAATGCTAAAAAAATAAAAGAAATAGAATATATAAATGTTCTTAATGGGCTCTCAAATTTATGTACAAGCTCTTCAAAATATCTATTAGGATCTTGAGGAAGAGCTTCAACATATTTATAATTCATTTCAGGAATCCAAAAGTCAATAAAATGAAGTACAAGAAATAGAAGAATTACACCTCCGCTAAAAATCATATTTCTTGAAATCCATGAAGCATTTGAGCTTCCAGAATATTTTGAGTAATTTTTTGTTCTTGATTTAGCATTTAAAATTTCTAAATAAAATCCCATTACAAAATGAAAAATAACACCAAATATCAAAACTGGCTGGAGAAGAAATTGAACCAATGGATTATTCCCCATAAAATGAGAAAGAGTGTTAAATAAATTCTCGCTAAATACAGATGTAATGTTGATTAAGAAATGTTGTGTTAAAAACACAACAAGAAAAAGACCTGACAGAGCCATTAATATTTTTCTTCCTATAGAGGAACTCATTAGTTTCATCAGCATCAATTATTTAACAAAATTAGTGCATAAACACTTAAATAACTACTTTATTTGAAATTCCTTTTCTAAATTATCCTTATCAGTTATAATTAAAACCTTATAGGATCCTTTATCTAGAAAATCATCATTATTATTTTGATTATGCTTTAGATTATAGTCTATAAAATTTAACCCTCTATCTAGTTTATCTGAAATATTATAAACAGTATTACCATTAGAGTCAATAATTGATAATTGATAATCTTTTTTTGAAGATGAAAAAATTGAAAACTCAAGGTTTGGATCATATGATTCACTCCAGATGCTTCTTTTAACTCCCCAAGAAGGTGATCTTTTCATTGATTTTATTGGATAAATATGTAATGATGAATTTAATATGTCATCCGAAAGATTTTGAACTTTCTCAATTTCTGAAAGATAAATTGATCTTCCATGAGTTCCAACTAATAGATGATTCTCATCTTTTTGAATAACTAAATCATGAACTGCTGCAGATGTTAAGCCACTGCTAAATGGTTCCCAATTAATTCCAGAATCCAATGATACGTATACTCCGTGATCATTACCAACATAAAGAATATTGTTGTTTATATTATCCTCTATTATAACATTAATAGGAGAGTCTGGTAAATTTGAACTTATTGAAGTCCATGTTTTTCCATAGTTTTCACTTTTAAAAAGATAAGGAGAAAAGTTATCCCATCTATATCCATTTAAAGAAACATAAATAACTTTTTCATTATGAGAGGATGGATACACTTTACTAATCCACATGTCTTGAGGTAGATTCTGAGAAATATTTTTCCATGTTTTTCCTCCATTTTTTGAAACATGTATAAGTCCATCATCACTTCCGACATACAAAAGATCTTTTGTAATCGATGATTCTGCAATAGTGGTTATTGTTCCATAAGGTACATTTCCCTTTTTACCTCCATTGGTAAGATCTTTGGAAATTAATTGCCAATTATCCCCTTTGTTTTCTGACTTATGTAAATGGTTTGTTCCAAAATAAATAATATCTTGATTATGCGGAGACAAAAGAATAGGTGTCTGCCAATTAAAACGATATGGTGACTCTCCCAGCTCATGAACTGGCTTAATTAATTTTCTTTTTCCTTTATCTAATTCAAGTCGGTAATAAAATCCGAATTGAAAACCTGTATAAACAGTATTGGAATCTCTATTATCTATTTGAACCTCCATTCCATCTCCACCCATTATCATCTCCCATGGATATTTACCATTCATGTTCCATCTTTTATTTTCAGTTGAGTTATGAGGTCCTTTCCAAACACCATTATCTTGAAGACCTCCATAAACATTATACGGCTTTTCATTGTCTACATTAATTGCGTAAAATTGACCTACCTCTGTTGAATTATTCTTAATCCAATTTTTACCATCATCATATGTAATATTTACACCTCCATCATTGCCATTTATAAGATGTCCCGGTTTATTTGGATTAATCCATAAGTCATGATGATCCGCATGAACATTTTCTTTACCAATTCTATAAAAGGTTTTTCCTCCATCGTCAGATGTTATAATCGGAACACCATATGTATAAATTTTATCGCTATTGTTTGGGTCTACATGAATTTTACCAAAGTAATATCCATAGGTGTTATAAACACCATCTAAAAAAGATTCATGTGTTTTAGTCCAATTTTTCCCACCATCATTACTTCTATACACTTCAGCTCCAATAATTGGAGTATTAAATAATTCTGAGTTTGCGTCTACCAAATACTTATATAAATCTGAAGGAAGTATTTTTCCATTACTGATATCAGATTTTACTTTTTCTACAGAATATTTAGATGGAAATCTATTTGATCTTAAAAATGATTTTAAATCCTTATTACTAACCTTATTAAACTCATCTATACTCATATTTTTAAATGAATCCCTATTAAGACCTTCATCATTATTGTCAAAATCTATATCTCTGAAAAATTGATTGTCAAGTACTGCATATATTATGTTTTCGTCAAATACAGTAATTCCAATTCTTCCAACTCCTTCTCCAACTGGAAATCCACTTTCCTCTAACGAAATATTATTCCAAGTCTCTCCTGCATCAATACTTTTATAGATAGCTGAGTGTTTTCCATCTTCATCTAAATTCCATGATTTTCTATCCTTTTCCCAAGCAGATGCGTACATTATATTAAAGCTATTTGGAGCTGTAGCCATATCTATAATTCCAGTTCTATCATTTATATAAAGAGTTCTTTTCCATGAGTTACCCCCATCCTTAGTTACATATACACCTCTATTCTCGTTTTTAGAATATAAATGACCTGTGACACCAACTATAACATGATCTTTATCGCTTGGATTAATTATGATTTTTCCAATATGATGACTATCGGTTAATCCAACATTGGTCCAATTAGATCCATTTGGTTCTGTTTTTAAAACCCCTATTCCAGAGTATGAGGATCTAGATGAATTATTTTCTCCAGTTCCAACCCATAAAATTTGATTTTTCCAGTCCATAGAGATTTCGCCAATATTTTGAGTCGGCCAATCCTCTGAGATTGAGGTAAAAGATGTTCCATTATTATCAGTGAACCATACACCTCCCGAGGCATATGCTACATAAAATCTAGTTGGATCGCCTGGGTTAACTTCTAGTGCAACAACACGTCCACTCATTATAGTTGGACCTATATTTCTAAAGTGAATATTTTTAACTCTAGATGATTTTGTCAATTCCTCCTTTTTTTGATATGCATCAATTAATTGAGATGAATCTGAAGCTTGAGGCTGTGAATAGCTATATGTTGAAGCTAATAAGAGTAAGAAAATTATTTTATAGTTCTTCATAATACCAATTTTTACTTAAATTATAAACATTATATTAATTTTCTAGATATTTGATAAAAAATAAATGAGATATAAACCTTTAAATAATTCAATATATAAAAGAAATCGTTTGAATTTCATGGATCAAATGAAGGGGAATGCTATGGCAATTTTCAATTCAAATGACATTTACCCTGTAAGCGCAGATACTGAATTGCCTTTTGAACAACATAGGGATATATTTCATTTAACAGGAATTGATCAAGAGGAAACCATTTTAATTTTATACCCTTCTTCAAAAGATAATAAAACAAGGGAAAATTTATTTATAAGAAGATCTGATGAACATACTAAAATTTGGGAAGGGGAAAAATTAAGTAAAGATTTGGCATCTAAATTATCTGGAGTAGAAAGCGTTTACTTTGTAGAAGATTTCAAAAACATCCTTCACTCAATTTCAAGTAAAGTAGATACGTTTTATATAAACAAGAATGAACATTATAGGGCAAATTCTCCTGTAGAAACCAGAGAAGATAGATTCATAAGTTGGTTAATAAAAAAATATCCTGCTCATAAAGTTGCGAAAAGTAATCCAATACTTCAAAGACTAAGATCTATAAAACATTTGGATGAAATTAATCAAATAAAAAAAGCTTGTCAAATAACCAAAAAAGGATTTAATAGAGTTTTAAAATTTATTAAACCTGATGTTTGGGAATATCAAATTGAGGCTGAGTTTATTCATGAATTTATAAATAACTCATCTAAAGGTTTTGCATACTCCCCTATTATAGCTAGTGGACAGGACAATAATGTTCTTCACTATGTAAAGAATAATAAACAATGTAAAGATGGAGATCTAATTCTAATGGATGTTGGTGCTGAATATGGAAATTATTCTAGTGACATGACAAGAACGATTCCTGTATCTGGTCGATTTTCAAAAAGACAAAAGGAGGTTTATAATTCAGTTTTAAGAGTTAAAAATGAAGCAACAAAACTATTAAAAATCGGTAATAATTGGAAAACTTTTCATGAGCAAGTAGGTGAAATTATGACAAAAGAATTGATGATTTTAGGACTTATTGACAAAGTTGATATAAAGGATGAGACAAAAAAAAATCCAGCATATAAGAAATATTTTATGCACGGAACTTCACATCATCTTGGACTTGATACTCATGATTATGGATTACTCGAAGATCTATTTCAAGAGAATATGGTATTTACAGTTGAACCTGGAATTTATTTACCTAAAGAAGAATTTGGAATAAGACTTGAAGATGATGTGGTAATTAAAAGTAAAGGAGAACCTATTAACTTAATGGCTGATATTCCTATTGAAGCAGATGAGATTGAAGAGATAATGAATAGTTAGCAGCCACAATCTTTCCCACAATTTGAATCTGAAGTTTTTGCCTTTTTTATGAATTTTACATAAAGAAACCTCAGAGCAAAAATCCCTAAACCAACTACTAGTAAAAATTGAATTTCTATCATTTAACTTAATATTTGAAATACAAATAATGATGCAAAGTAAGCTAATATTGTCATAAAAAACAACTGAATTAATGGCCACTTCCAAGTATTTGTTTCTTTTTTTACAATAGCCAATGTACTCATACACTGCATAGCAAAAGCATAAAATATCATTAATGACACACCAGTTGGTAAATTAAAGATCTTATTTCCATTAGAATCTGTTTCCTGAGACATTCTAGTCTTAATAGTATCTTGGTTTTCAGATCCAACACTATATATTGTAGATAAAGTTCCAACAAAAACTTCTCTTGCCGCAAATGATGTGACAAGGGCGATACCTATTTTCCAATCATATCCAAGAGGAGTAATTGCAGGTTCAATTGATTTACCTATGATTCCAATATAAGAATGTTCTAACCTATAAGCGTCAATATTTAGATCAAGATCTTGTTCGGAAATTTCAATATTTTCATATTGGGCTTTAACAATTTGATCAGCATTTTTAAATTCTTCTCCTGGACCATAAGAAGCCATTATCCATAATAGTATTGATATTGCAAAAATGATTTTACCTGCCTCTACAATAAAGGATTTTGTTTTAGTCCAAACATTTATAAAAATATTCTTTGGAAGAGGTAACTTATACTCAGGCATTTCAAGAACTAAGTAGCTTTTTGAATCTCTCTTTATTATGGTTTTTAATATGGTTGATGAAATAATAGCTAATAAGAACCCTAAAATATATAGGCTCATTAGGGTTAAACTTTGATAATTAACTCCAAATATTTTATCAGCAGGAATTACGAGAGATATCAAAATTAAATAGACTGGAAGCCTAGCTGAACATGTCATAAAAGGAATTACTAGGATTGTAATTAGTCTATCTTTCCAATTTTCAATATTACGTGTAGCCATTACAGCTGGAATTGCACAGGCTACTCCAGACACAAGAGGTATTAAACTTTTTCCACCTAGACCAAATTTCTTAAGCGTTCGATCCATTAGAAAAACAACTCTACTCATATAACCAGTTTCCTCTAGAATTGAAATAAAGAAAAAGAGTAATGCTATTTGAGGAACAAAAATTAAAATTCCTGCTAAACCTGGAATTACTCCTTCAGCTAAAAGAGATGTAAAGACTCCTTGGGGAAGACCAGATTTAACTGATTGACTTAATGAAACAAAAGTACTATCAATAAAGTCCATAGGAATACTACTCCAGTCAAAAATTACTTGAAATATTAGAAGTAAAATTGAGAAGAAAATAAGGTACCCCCAGACACTGTGTAATAATACCCTATCTATTACACTTCTTAATCCAGTTGCTTTTTTATGATCCTTAACATAAGTCTCTTTTAGAAGACTATTGATTTTTTGATATCGCTTAATAGTTTCTCTTTGTTGGAGTTTTTTTAGGTATGATTCAGTTTGTGTTTTAAATTTTCCTTTATCATCAATTTTATTTCTTTCAAGTTTTGAGAAATTAATATCCTGAGTAATTAAGAGCCATAATTTGTATACAGATTGTCCTGAGAAAGTTTTTTGAAGATTAGAAAAATATTCAGGATCAATTTCATTAATATCAAAAGCAGGTTTATCCGAAAGATTTCTATAATTTTTTATCTCAGATTTTAACATCTCAAAGCCCTGATTCTTTCTTGCACTTAAAAGCACAACCTTTGTATCTAATTCTTCTTCTAATTTCTGTACATCAATTTCAATTCCTTTAGTCTTCAACTGGTCAGACATGTTTATTGCTAAAATTGTTGGAATCTCTAGATCTTTAATCTGACTAAATAATAGAAGGTTTCTTTTTAGATTTTCTATATCTGCAACTACAACTACTACGTCTGGAAAATCCTTATTATTTTTATTTAATAATAACTCAAATACAATGCTTTGATCTATAGATTGAGTATTAAGGCCATAGGTTCCTGGCAAATCAATTAACTGAACATTTGTTATTCTATCAATTCCAAAAAGTCCTATCTTTTTTTCAACAGTAACTCCTGGATAGTTACCAATTGTTTGTTTTAATCCAGTTAAAGTATTAAACACAGAAGACTTACCCGTGTTGGGATTACCTAGTAATGCAACTGAAATTGTCTTAACCATTTTACTTTATTAATTCTACTAAAACTTGACTTGCTGTAACAGAATCAATAGAGACATGTGATTCGTCAATTTTAAGATATATAGGACCTTTTTTAGAAGCTAAACCTATTATAGTAATTTCGTTTCCAGGAAGACAACCCATTTCCAAAAGAGTTAAGGGTATCTCTTCTGTTATCAGATCCTTTATAACAGCTTTATCTCCTTTATTTAATTTGTCTAAACTTATCAAAATTTTAGTAGTAAGGGGTACAAATTTAACAGATTAATTTAAAATTCTTTTTTTAAAATATATACATCATCTATTAGTTGATTCATAGACTCAGTATCTGTGCCATCATAGAATCCTCTAATTCTTCTTTTTGAATCAACTAAAACAAAATTTTCAGTATGAATCATATCATAAAATTTTGAACCTTCTATATCCTCAGCGACCAAGTATGACTTTCTAGCTAGATTATATATCTGCTTTTTATCACCAGTAACCATATTCCATTTAGAATCATCAACGCCTTTTTCTATAGAGTATTTCTTTAAAACACTAACCGAATCAATTTCTGGAGTTACAGTATGAGAAAGGAGAAGAACCTGATCATCATTAAGAAATTTTTCTTGAATTGTAATCATGTTATCTGTCATTATTGGACAAATCCCAGGGCATGTAGTAAAGAAGAAATCCGCAATATATATTTTACCATCATAGATTTTATTTGTAATAATTTTATTGTTCTGATTAGTCAATTCAAAATCAACAATCTTATGAAATCTTTTAACATGTTGAACCGTACTATCAACAAGCTGAAACTTAACCATGCTTGGTTGATAAATCGGTAATTTTTTCTCTGGACTTAATACATAATTAAACATTAAAATTGAAGCTATAGATATTGAAAGCATAGTAGCTACAAAAAGTCCATATTTTTTTAACATATATTTTTTTTTAAAATGCTAAGGGTAAAGATAATTCAAGGAATTAAAAAAATATTAAATTTGCAGCAAAAATTAAATTATGTTTCCAGAGTTTTTTATAAAAGCAGTTCAATTATTACTGTCACTTTCAATATTAATTGTTCTACACGAACTAGGTCATTTTATTCCAGCTAAGTTATTTGGAACAAGAGTTGAAAAATTTTACTTGTTCTTTGATGTAAAATATTCTTTGTTTAAAAAGAAAATAGGCGAAACTGTTTATGGTATCGGTTGGCTTCCTCTTGGAGGATATGTTAAGATCTCTGGTATGATTGATGAAAGTTTTGATAAAGAACAAATGCAAAAACCTCCACAGCCATGGGAATTTAGATCAAAACCTGCATGGCAAAGACTAATTATAATGTTGGGAGGTGTAACAGTTAATTTGCTTCTTGGGTTCTTTATTTACATGATGGTCCTTTTTGTTTGGGGAAAAGAAACATTACCCCAAGAAAATATTCCACTCGGACTTGAACCGTCTGCTTTAATTCAAGAAATTGGCTTTGAAAAAGGAGACAAAATAGTCAACGTAGATGGAAAGGTTTTAGATAACGTAATGCAAATAAATAGGATGCTTCTTCTTAGACCAGTTGAAAAAATTAAAGTAGAAAAATTAAATGGGAGCACTGAAGACATCATTGTCCCAGAAAATATTGGTAACGATATTTTTCAAAGTGGTCAAATAAATAGTTTTTTACCCCTCTTTAGTGCTACCCTAGATTCAGTGTTAAATGACTCCCCTGCGCTATATGCTGGGATACAAAGTGGAGATAGAATTCTGTCTATAAACAATGAGAGTATATACGATTATGGTTCTTTTATAAATTGGTTAGATAATAATGCAGATGATGTTATAGATGTTGTAGTTGAAAGAGGTGCATCTAATTATACTCTATCAATTGACAGAAATGATGATGGTACAATAGGTGTTTTGAAAAAAGATTCTAGAATTAAAACCATAAATAAAAAAGTAGGTCTAGTAGATAGCGTAAAACAAGGTTTTGATTATGGATACTGGCAACTATATGATTATATATCTGGCTTTTCTTTTGTATTCACTAAAAAAGGAGCACAACAATTAGGAGGATTTGGAACAATAGGTAATCTTTTCCCTGCGAAGTGGGACTGGAAAGGTTTCTGGGGTTCAACAGCACTTTTATCAATAATATTAGCCTTTATGAATGTTCTCCCTATTCCAGCTTTAGATGGAGGTCATGTTATGTTTCTTATATATGAAATAGTAACAGGTAAGAGGCCTAGTGATAAGTTTATGGAAGTATCTACAATGATTGGCTTCTTCTTATTAATTGCTGTCGTTTTATATGCAAATGGTAATGATTTATTTAGAGCATTTTCATGATAAAAAAAAGGCTAGATATTAAATACCTAGCCTCCTCATTCTAATAAATTGATTTATGTATTAGAAATTATATTTTAAACCAACTGAAATATTTCTACCCATTTCATAAATTCCAGCAGTTTTTAATCTTGATAAGTGATCATAATATTCTTTATCAAAAACATTACTTACTCTCCAAAATAGACTTAAATCATTATCCATAAACTCAGTTTTAAAGTTTCCAGAAAGATTTAGAATTGAGTATCCATCTGTTTCTTCTTCAAACATTGAAACTCTACTTTGATTTGCTTTAGCAATAAAGTCAATTTCAAATGAATAATTATTTCCAAAGTCAATATTAAAAACTTGGTTTAATGTTAATGGAGATATAAAAGGAAGTGCCTCTCCATCCCCAGACTCAGCAAAAACATACTCAAGAGAAGTGTAATAAGATAACCATTCAATATCAGTGTTTCTGTTTACATGAATTTCACCACCATAAAGTTTAGCATCCTGTTGCATATAATCATATACTCTAAATCCATCTTCAAACATTCTTGATGGAGTAAGATATATGTAGTCACTAATATCATTATAAAATAGATCAAATGATATGATAGAGTTTTCATTATTTATTTGATATGAAAAATCAGTTTGAAGACTTTCCTCTGCTACTAAATTAGTGTTTCCCTTTTTGTATTGAAATGATCCATGATGTATACCATCAGCATATAATTCAATTAAATCAGGAGCTCTAAACCCAGAGCTTAAATTTATTCTTAAAGTTGAATTTTCATAATTTTTTTTATAACCAATAGATCCATTAAAATTTGAATAATCACTATTGTTAGAAGCTGTAGATATACTTCTAGTATCATATCTCACACCGATTAATGCTTGTGAAGAATCCGTTATGTCTAACTGACCTAAAGCAAACAAACCAAAATCTTTCTTCTCTGCATCTGGAATTAATTCTTCATGACCAAAGTTTTTATTTTCTTGGTTAATTAAACTCGTTCCAATAATAAGATTTAAGTCATCTGACTGAGGCATTGTTAGCTTAATATCAATTGAAGTAGTTTCAAGATCCATGTCAAGCTCTGCTTCACCTTCTTCATGACCTTCGTGATCATCATGACCTTCCTCTTCGTGATCTTCTTCTTCTTCTTCTTCTTCATGACCTCCAAACTCTTTTCTTTCATTCAGCTGTCTACCTAGTGTGACATCTAGAGTATGATCATTACCCATATCAAAAGTATTTTGCCATGTTAAAGTAGTATGTTTTAACTCTTGATAATGATCCTCTTCTTCATGATCACCATGATCATCATGATCACCGTCTTCGTCATGGTCGTCATGACCTTCTTCCATATGTGGTATTCCAACTTCACTATCAGACATACTAAGTCTTAGATCTGATTTAAATTTTTCAGTTTGGTATGCAATTCCTGCTTTAAAATCATTCTGTTTAAACCAAGTGTTTTCTACCTCACCATTAGGTGATGAGTAATTTCCATTATCTGTAATATCAGCTCTAAACATCCAGCTAAATTTTCCTGAACTACCCTTTAAACCAAGGTTATTAGTAAGTCCACTATAATTTGAATTATAAATACCTGTGTAATCTACTATGGCACAACATTCGGACGTTAAATATTTTTCAGGTTCGATATAAAGTACTCCTCCCATCGCATCACTTCCATAAAGCACATACAAGGGACCTTTTACAACTTCAACTGAATTTACTCCAGAGCTACTTAAGCCAAGACCATGTTCTTCACCCCACTGTTGATTCTCTAATCTCAGTCCTTGGTTTAAAACAACAACTCTATTGGAGCTAAGGCCTCTAATTGAAGGTTTTCCAATTCCTGCACCTGTTGAAATTATTGATACACCCGGTAGCTTTGAAATTGAATTACTAATGTATTGTTTGATGATTGGGTTGATATCGTTAAAATTTAATTTGTCAACCTTTAATACTGACTTACCAAGAGTTTGACCAAATGGAAGTGTAAGCACTACCTCATCAAGCTGTACTAGATCATCATCAACTTGAGAGAACGTTATTTGAAAGACTAACAACAATATTGTTATTAGACTTATTTTAATTTTTTTATGCATTTTAATTTATTCTTTAGATTATTTTTTATGATATTTTTTTTTAAACCCCCCAAAAATTCAGAGGGGGGTTGTTTTTTTACTTATCCTTTAACTACATATGCAATATGATCGTGATCGTCATGATCATCATGATCATCATGGTCATCATCTTTACCGCATGAAACAACAGCAAGTGTAGAAAAGACAAACATTAAGAGTAATAAATATTTTTTCATATTATTCTTTTTTTAAGGTTAGTAATTATTGTTTAATTCTATTGAATTAGCTTTCGAATAAACTAGATTACTACTGGTGGGCCTCTTAAAGAATAATTATAAAATTTTTGGTAAGTATGAAAAGATTTATGAAAAGTTAAATTTGTGAAGTCCTCAGATGATGTGTTATCAAACACAAAATCATCTGTTAAATTAAAATCAATTGAATTAATAATAAAGTTATCTACTACACAGTCATCAACTTTTTCATGAATATGTTGTTCAGAGTATGAACAAGCAAAATGAGAATCAGATAAAATATAGTGATGAATAGCCAAGACATTTGGCAAATTCAAAGTAATCAATAATACTATACTTGAAAATAATCTCATATAAAATTTACTACATCAAATATATGAAATTGATTAGATAAATGTAAAAAATATTTATATTTGCCGTCCATTCCTCCTTAGCTCAGTTGGTTAGAGCATCTGACTGTTAATCAGAGGGTCCTTGGTTCGAGTCCAAGAGGGGGAGCTACTTATAATGATAAAACGGTTACACTATAAAAGTATAACCGTTTTTTAATTAAGGGGGTTTTTTATTTTTTAAATAATTTTCTTTCTATGAACATATATGGAAAACTTAAAACCATACAACAAATACTTATTTGCATTGTTGTTAAATCAGTAACCATTTCAAGTAATGCTCCAGCTGAAGCCATAACAAGAGTAAATATTAACCAAGATTTAATTGACCAACCAAGAAATAGCTTTTCATAATATTTATTTTAAATAAGTTAGCTGAAGATTAAAAGCAACAATAAACAATTAGCCCACCAATAATCAACCCTTTAATAAAGGAAATCCACATACCTTGGTAGTTAGACATTCCACAAAGC
>Ga0208680_1000153_pt1 | contig 13872 bp, 10 predicted proteins | sample Colrivmet1556A02_FD_187672 | JGI IMG/M metagenome (GOLD analysis project Ga0208680, IMG submission 187672) | Estuarine microbial communities from the Columbia River estuary - metaG 1556A-02 (SPAdes) (version 2) | ecosystem: Environmental > Aquatic > Marine > Intertidal zone > Estuary | place...
TAACAGCACCTACCAGTGCCTTTTTCTTCCATTCAGGGTCACTGTTATTTCTATCATAAAGGTCATCAAGAATTTCTTCATAGTCAGTCATTTCTCTTTTTGAAGGAGTAAACTCGTCATATTCATCATATATATCCAGCAGTTCCGGTCTGAGTTTAACTCGCTCTTCTATGCCCTCAGATATGTTTCTCTCATCAAAAAGCATTTTTGGCTCATTATTAAAGTCTTCTCGATCTTTTTTAAGATTTTCAGATGGGTTAAGCGTATCTAATGTCGCTTCAAAAACATTTTCAAGTGCAATATCTACATGATCTGTTGAGAAGAACCACCCATTCCAAAACCAATCCAGGTCTACACCCGAGGCTTCTTCCATTGTTCTAAAAAAATCATATGGAGTAGGGCGTTTGAATCTCCATCTATTGCAATATTCTTTAAAAGCAAGATCAAATAGCTCTCTACCTAAAACCGTTTCTCTAAGAATAACTAATGCAGTTGCAGGCTTAGCATATGCGTTATTTCCAAACTGCAAGATAGATTCAGAATTTGTCATAATTGGAACTTGATATGAGCTTTTCATGTAATCAGTAATCCATCTAGCTTCACCTCTTCTAGATTTATATTCTATATCCCATTCTTGTTCTGCTAGGTATTGAAGAAAAGTATTAAGTCCTTCATCCATCCACGTCCACTGTCTTTCATCAGAATTAATAATCATTGGAAAGTAGTTATGACCCACCTCATGAATAACCACTCCTATTAAGAATTTCTTTTCACTTCTTGAATATGTTCTTGTTCCATCATCTTCCAGGTCAGTTCTTGGGCCATTAAATGTGATCATTGGATATTCCATGCCACCCACTGGTCCGTTAACGCTCTGAGAAGTAGGATATGGGTAATCAAATGAGTATTTGGAATAAACCTTCATTGTGTGCATTACAGCTTCTGTAGAGTACTTAGACCAGAGCGGCTCTCCTTCATTTGGGTAAAATGACATAGCCATAACTAAAGGATTTTCAGCTGAATCTTGTTTAAACCCAGCAGCATCCCATATAAATTTTCTAGAGGAGGCCCAAGCAAAATCTCTTACATTATCAGCTTTAAATACCCATGTTTTTAGGTCCGAAGATCTAGTTTTTTCATTCTCGTAAGCTTCATCTGGGGTAACTATAAAAATAGGTTTATCTGATTTTTTTGCCTTATTAAGTCTCTTTATTTGTTTTTTTGTTAAGACATCATCAGGGTTCTGCAGAACTCCTGTTGAAGAAACAATATGATCTGATGGGGTCGTAATAGAAACTTCAAAATCTCCAAACTCAAGTGTGAATTCTCCATTGCCAATAAACTCTTTGTTATGCCAGCCTTCATAGTCGGTATATGCTGAAACTCTTGGATACCACTGAGCAACAAGAAAGATGTCGTTACCATCTTCAAAAGTTTCATACCCATTTCTAGCTCTTACTGCATTTTCTTCAACTAGCTGATATTCCCAATCAATTCCAATATCAACTGTTTTGTTGCTTGTTAGAGGCTCATCTAGGTTTACCCTAATTAAGGTTCCTACAAGATGTGTTGAAGCATCCTTGCCATTTACCTTAATTTTTAAATTTTTTAATCCGCCACCGAATTCATCCATGAAATTATTTTTTCTTAATTCGCCAAACGAAATACTTTTTGTGCTGCCGGTTGTAGCAGTCATATTTTTAATAGAGTCCTTCTTAAATATATTTTGATCTAATTGAACCCATATATATCGCAGATCTAGAGGTGAATTATTTTTGTATGTAATCACCTCAGACCCTGATAGCGATCTATTATCTTCATTAAGAATAATAGAAATTTTATAGTCAGCCTGCTGCTGCCAATATAACTTTCCAGGCTCACCCGTAGCTGGTCTATATTGATTAGGATCTGGATATTTTTCTTCTAATTGTCTAAATTTATCTTCGAATGATCCTTTTGTTTGATGAGCACTATGAGAAAAAGAAAAGACTGAAAAAATAATCAATAACACCGACATATAATTACTCTTCATCTTTTTTTTCCTCTTTATAATCGCTTTCTATAATATTTTGCTGATTAGGTTCTCGAAATCTATTAATTCTATTATTTCTATTTGTTTGATTTTTTGATGCTTTAATTTTACCTAGATTAAAGAATACGAAGAGTGAAATAGCAGCCATGCCACCAAATATAAGAGCGTTAGACATTTATCTTCTGCTATTTATTTTTGCAAGCAACCTTAATATTTCTAAATACAGCCATATTAAAGTAACCATTAATGAAAAAGCACCATACCATTCCATGTATTTTGGAAGTCCTTTCTCAGCACCTTCTTCAATATAGTCAAAATCGAGAACTAGTGATAAAGACGCAAAACATACAATGCCCAATGAAAGCCCAATACTCATTAAGGATCCATTAGTTGGCGATAGGAGACTTATGCCCGATCCAAAAAAACTCATAACAAAGCTAACCATATAAAGTATGAATATTCCCCCAATACCAGCACCAACCATTAATCTAAAATTTTCAGTTGGTTTTATAAGACCACTTTTGTAACAAACTAATAGAGACGCAAGTATTCCAAAAGTTAACCCAATAGCTTGTATAGCTATTCCGTCGTAAAGGTTTTCATACATTAATGAAATCCCTCCAAGCATAACTCCTTGGACAAGTGCATAAAAAGGAGCTGTAGTTCCAGCCTTTGATGGGCTTCTAAAGATAGTCACAAGAGCAAGAATAAAACCTAAAATACCAGCGGGCAATGTAAGAGCCGGAATATTCCAACCTACTGCAGCACCAGTAAAGCAAAGAGCTAAAAGAATTCCTGTCTTATTAACAGCACCATCTAAAGTCATAATATCAGTAGATTCAGCAACTGATGATGTTGTCCTGAAACCACTTCCAGCATTCATCTCACTGCTAGATTGAGTTCTAAATCCACCTTGATCAAAATTTCTTGAAAACGCAGGATTACGCGATCTACCAAATCGATTAATTGCAGAATGTTTAGACATAAATAACTCCTTTAAAATTACTTTTATATATTAAATACTTAAGGCCTTAATAACAAATTTAAAGCTGATGAATCCATTTTCTTAATAAATCTACAGCCTCAACATGTTGCAGAGCTCTTCCAGATTCAGGCATCATTATTCCTGGATCAAGAGATTGCATTCTATATAACAATATAGATTCATCTGGGTTTCCAGGAACTATCGAATATTTTAAATTATTACTTGCTCGCCCAGCAGCTATTGGTTTTTTAAAGTAACCTAAGTTTATTTTTCTATTTTCAGTAAAGTTAAGATAAAGGCCTGTTGTATCAGCAGATCCACCTTCGATATGACAATGACCACAATTAATATCTAAATATGAGCGAGCTCTAGTATCTAAATCTTCATTAATATTAGACCAATCCACCATTGAGTCAGTAGAGATGTTTTCTGTTATCCAGCCCTGTTGATGCCATTTTAAAAGCTGATTCATTGAGCCATCAGCATAGCTTATGTCTTTGTTAAGATTTCTAGCTTTAGGTCCTATGGGAGAAATAGTCTCATTTGATTGATGACATTCTTTACATTGATTAATATTGGGAACTCTATACCTAATATCCTGCATATCACCATATTCATTTATAAATTGAGTTGATATTGTTTTTCCAGCAATACTTTTATATGCATCTGTTTGCTCTTTATTCCAAATGTAACTTACATTTTTCCAGCCATCATCATGCCTTATAAGCAATCGAGTTTCTAAAAGCTGAGCATCAAGTTCTGATTCTGGAAAATCGTTAAGATATGCAAAGGTTTTTATTAAAACGGATCCAGTTGGAAAATCAAAAACTTCATCTGGATGGTATTCTGCAAAGCCACCTGCTGGAACATAAACGAATCTTAATTTATCAGCATAATCAGAAAATAATGCCGAATTTAAGTCATATGGAAGCACTCCATCAGTTGGTATTTGCTTACTTAAATTAGTAAAAAAACCATAGTCTGATAATTTTAATGCAACATCTTGGCTTATTACTTTTGAGTGATTAACTTCAGCAGTTATTGAGATTGAAAATATAGCAAAGGCTATAAGAATTAATGAATTACAAAGTTTCACTTAGAACCACTGGAGGGAGGGGAGTTATCTCACCAGAGAATTTTTCATAGCTAGTTTCTATAGGATCAAAAAATGGCAATATGTATTTTAATGCGTTGATGGTTAAAAAAGAGGCATCACCATTATCACCAAGTACAATTTTATCTTCCTTGGGTTGGCCAAAGACAATTTGGGGCAGGGGGAGTATCCCATCCCAAAAAATATCCGGCATGTCCCCACCAGATATTTCAAATAAAATTTTAGCTAACTCGCCCGTTTCAAGGTCGGGGTTATATCCCGATCTGCCAAATCTATTTCCATGAATCTGAATTGCTCTTGGGTGAGGGTAATAGCTTTCATCATCTGTATCATAACCATAAGTTACAACAGCAATATTTATAGTGTCATTATCTCCAATATCATTATCAAATATTTCAACATGTGAATTCGCTTGAATAATAATCCCTGACCCTCTTGGGACCTCTCCCACAATATTTCCCTCAGGAGCAAAGTTATCTGTATTATTATTCACTGATTTATTATTAAAGACCCTAATATGGTGACCGCCTTGCTGTGGAATATCAGGTAAGTCAAAAACCAATATTCCGCCTGTGTTATTGGAAGCATAATTATTAAACACATCTGCATAATAGGAATTCTCAATCTCTATTCCTGCAACATTAAATTCAGCAATTGAATTTTTTACAATTATATTCTCTGACTGCCCTACATAAATACCAGCGTCAGAAGCTCCAATAGCAACACACGAGTCTATAAGTACATTTTTTGATTCGACCGGATATAAACCATAAGCCCCATTTTCTGAGCTAGGACCTCCAGTCCATTCAGTGCGAACTCTAATAAAGCTTATCCCATCAACACCTTTAACTTTTATAGCATCTCCCTTTGCATTTTCAACCGCAAAGTCCCTAAGAATTACATTATCAGAGGTTACTGAAAGCCCTTGAGCACCAGAGAGTTGATTTTTAAATGATAGAACAGTTTCATCAATTCCTTCACCTTCTAGAACAAGGTTATTAACATCAATAGAAAGGCTATCTTCAAGCTCATATAGCCCAGCAGATAGGTGAATAATGTCACCTGGGCTAGCAAGAATGAGGGCTTCTTGTATTTCTGTGTAAGGATCCTCAGACGGAGAGATATAAACAGTGCCTGCGAAACAAGCCGCGCTCAGTAGTCCCAGGCAATATAGCCTAAATTGCTTCGGGAATATCTTCAAAACTTTCAAGAGGTTTCTTTAACTCGCTCCAATCGCACTCAAAATCATCTGGTGCATGCTCATATTCAAGCAAGCCCAATGCTTCAAATTTTGGCCTTACCGAGTCAGTTAACAAGCCAATTCTTGACAGGTTAGGGATAACCCTTGAAAACAAAAAGTTTCTAAACATTTCAAATGTTTTTGTATTCATTTGAAATTCTCTCGCTTCTTCAGGAGTCATTTTTAAAAATCTTTGCTCTGCCTTTGTATTTATTAATCTTTCACGAGAAATAACACATGCCTCATATGCAAATTCAGCTCTATCTTCTATTTCTTCTGGAGTTAATGTTTTAATATAATCTTCTAAATAATTGATACCAAAAGTTACATGCCTGGCTTCATCTCTAACCACGTAGTGAAGTAGTTGCTTTAAAAGAGGATCTTTAGTTATAGCCTTAAGCATTTGGAATGCAGCAAGTGCTAATCCCTCAATGATGATTTGCATGCCAATGAATTTTAAATCCCACCTTTCATCTGTGAGTATCTTATCAAGAAGTAATTTTAGTGAAGGGTTTATGGGGTAGTGAATTCCAATTTTATCCTGGAGATACCTATTAAAAACCTCTACATGTCTGGCTTCATCAAAGGTTTGGGATGCTGCATAAAGCTTAGCATTATAGGTTGGTGCACAGCATGCAAGCTGGGATGCAACAAGCAAAGCACCTTGTTCTCCATGGAGAAACTGGCTCATTAATTCTGCAGTTGAATGCCTATCAAAGAGTATTTTTTCTTCCTCTGAAAGATTTTGGTAGGCTTCAAGTGTTTCATGGGGTAATTCTTCATCTGGTTCAACTATTTTCTCATCTTCTGGGTGTGTGTAATCCCAATTTAAATCAATAGACCCATTCCAATTCAACTCTTTACCAAGCTCATAAAGCTTTTTAATTCTATTGTCTGCAACAGTGTAGTCCCAGTTATAAGCTCCTGTTAAAGGCGTATTAAATATCTCCACAACATCTTCAACTTGCTCAGATGTCAGGCTCACCTCATCATCAAAGTAAAGTAAATCCTCAGGTGGTCCGTTTTGTTTAGTAATTTTCATTTTGTTCCCTATAATCCCTAATTAATGTTTGCACTGCACACATTAACTTATTTTATAACAGAATCTAGTTTTTGAAAAGTTTTGTTAACTCGTCAAGTAGAACCTCACCTAGTTCTTCAGCTCTATGAATTGTAATTGCATTTTCGTAGTACTTAGTTACATCATGCCCAATGCCTATTGCTTGGAGTTCAATAGGGCTATCCTTTTCAATTTGCGATATTATCTTTTTAAGGTGATTATCTAAATAATCTTCTCTATTTGCTGATAGAGTACTGTCATCAACTGGAGCACCATCTGATATAACAATCAATATTTTTCTTTCTTCATTTCTTTTTATGAGTCTTTCATGAGACCAGCTAAGAGCTTCACCATCTATATTTTCTTTTAATAGACCCTCTCTTAGCATTGCACCAAAATGTTTTCTTGATCTCCTCCAGGTATTATCAGCACTTTTATAGATAATATGTCGAATATCATTAAGTCTTCCAGGGTTGGAGATACTTCCTTTGCTAATCCATTCTTGTTTTGAATCTCCACCTTTCCAGTGCTTGGTAGTAAAGCCCAAAACCTCTGTCTTTATCTGACATCTCTCTAATGTGCTTCCAATAATATCAGCACATATTGCAGCCAAGCTTATTGATCTTCCTCTCATAGAACCAGAATTATCTATAAGAATTGTTACTACAGTATCTTTAAAATTAGCTTCTGTTTCTTGTTTATAGCTTAAAGGGTGGCCTGGCTCTGCAATAACTCTGTGAAGTCGAGCAGTATCAAGCATTCCTTCTTCAAGGTTGAAGTTCCAGCTTGTATTTTGTTTTGCTAGCAGCAAACGCTGTAATCTATTTGCTAGTTTTCCAATTGTAGTTTGATAAGGTTTTATAAGATTATCTAATTGAACTCTTAATCTTATAGCCTCATCCGGGGTGGTCAGATCCTTAGCTTCTACGATTTCATCATATTCTGAAGTAAAGATTGAGTAATCAGTTTTTAAGGATTCTGTAAAATTATTATCAGGGTAGGAGAGTGCTTCAATTTCCTCATCTATAGAGGCTCCATCTGATGTTGATGCAACCTGCTCAATATTTTCATCTATTTCAATATCTATCTCTTCAAGAGAAGAATCAGAATCGAAGTTCTCCTCATCATCATCTTGGTTCTGTTCCAGGTCTTCATTTTCAATTTCGTTTGAACTTCCAGGAGATTCAAAAGGCTCATCTTCATCAACACTATCCTCATCACTAGTAGCTGTTAGTAAATTTATTTTTTTTAGGAATTCTTCAGATAGTTTGCTGAACTTTTCTTGGTTTGACAGCTCTTGGATCAAGTCATTCTTTAAGTGACTAAAATCTACAGAACTATATTTTTTATTAAAGTCATTAAGAATTTCTTTTGAAGTTGTAAGCAAATTGAATCCAGCTAAATCTTTAAGCCATAAATTTGCACAAAGAGCCTCATAAGCAGGAGATTTTTTATCACCCACAGCGAGGCTTTTAGATTCTAAATATTTAACTATATTTGTCTTAGAGCCTTTAAAGTGTCTAGATCCAACTATCTCAACTCGCGACATCTCAAGCTCATTAAAAACCAATCTTGCAGGAAGGGTAAGTGGGATTTCTTTTAAATTTTTATGATAAGCAAACCAAAAAGCTTGAAAGTCTGACTCGCCTCTCCAAGAAGATAGATCTTTTGTAGATCTCGGTGTTGAGGATAGTGAGGCTTGGTCTAAAAGAGGGGGTCTTTGAGGTACTCCATTTTTAGATGTGATATTTTTATTATTTGAAATAGCTTTGATAGAAGCAAGTGAAGCCTCATGAAGTTTATCTCTATTTTTTATCCACCCCATTAGTTATTTAGCTTTTAGGACCATCACTTTCAATATCTAAGTCAAAGCATCTTTGGAAATACTCAGACAATATAGGTTTCTCCATCTCATCACACTTATTAAGAAAAGTTAGTTTGAAAGATCCTACTATATCTTTAAAAATTTTATAATTTTGTGCCCATGAAATTACAGTCCTAGGCGACATTAAAATTGAGATATCTCCAGAGCTAAAACCTGATCTTGTGAGGTTTGCTAGTTTAATCATATTTTTAAGGATCTCTTGATTCTTTGTACTTTTCATCTCGCCAACTTGGGATGAAACTACTTTATATTCTTGTTTAGGATCAAGATAATTCAATGTCGAAAGGATATGCCATCTATCCATTTGGCCTTGGTTAATTTGTTGTGTTCCATGATAAAGACCAGTCACATCTCCTAACCCTACAGTATTTGTAGTTGCAAATAATCGAAAAGACGAATGAGGAGTCACAACTTTATTTTGGTCTAACAATGTCAATTTTCCTTCCACTTCTAAAATTCTTTGAATTACAAACATGACATCAGGTCTACCTGCATCATATTCATCAAACACTAAAGCAACAGGGTTTTGAATTGACCAAGGTAAAAGACCTTCTTGGAATTCTGTTATTTGCTTGCCATCTTGAAGTTTTATAGCATCTTTACCCAATAGGTCGATTCGACTGATATGACTATCAAGGTTTATTCTTACGCAAGGCCAATTCAGCCTAGCCGCAACTTGTTCAATATGAGTTGATTTTCCAGTTCCATGAAATCCTTGAACCATAACTCTTCTGTTATGTTCGAAGCCAGCTAGAATAGATAAAGTAGTCTCTTTATCAAATACATAATTAGGGTCTATTTCTGGAACCCACTCAGTTTTTTCTTTGTATCCTTTAACGGTGATCTTGGAGTCAATATTAAATGTTTTTGAAACATCAATCTTAAGATTGGGTTTTATTGGAAGATCTATATTTGAATTAATGGCCATGCTTAATTTTTATTTAGTATAATTTGTAACCATCATACTTTTTGACTTATCAAAGTTCTAGTTTTTTTGTAAACAATGTAAGATAGTCTTCGACTATAACAGCAATTATCTCAAAGGAGCTTGGGCAAATGGACAAAAAAAATAATCTTTTAGAAAAGTCCTTAGACCTATTTTCATTAAATAAAATAGATAGAGATATTTACACCTGGACAGGTAAAAATGTTGGTTGGGCAAGAGTATTTGGTGGCCAGGTTATGGCTCAGACTTTAATAGCAGCTTATAAGACAATTGGTGTTGATCATTATGCTCATTCCTTTCATTCTTATTTTTTAAGACCAGGGCATATGGATAAGCCGATTATTTTCATGGTTGATAGAATTAGAGATGGGAAAAGTTTTTCAACAAGAACTGTTAAGGCACTTCAAGATGGCGAGGCAATTTTTAGTTGTTCAATATCTTTTCAAAAAGATGAAGATGGTCTTGAGCATCAAATTCCAATGCCAGATATTCCTGGACCTGAGAATCTAAGAAATGAGATTGAAATCAGAGAAGAGTTACTCAAAAAACTCAATATGAAGGCAGAAGATATGCCTGTTTTCTTGCGTCAAAAAGAAATTGAAATGAGACCAGTAGAGCAGCAAGATTACTTTAATCCAAAAAGACTACCTCCTTATAAAAACACATGGATCAAGCCTGAAGGTGTAATCCCTGATGATCAAAAAATTCAACAAGCCTTTCTTTTATACATATCTGATATGGGCTTAATTGCTGCAGCAAATAACTCCATAGGGGTAAATTTTTTAACTAAAAACCTTCAAAATGCCAGTCTTGATCATGCAATGTGGTTTCACCGAAAAGTTGATCTTAACGACTGGTTTTTATATTCAATAGACAGTCCAATTACTAGGAATGCTAGGGGTTTTTCAAGAGGCTCTATTTTCTCCCATAACGGAGATCTAGTTGCTTCCTGCACCCAAGAGGGCCTAATAAGGCTTTGGCCTGAAACAAAAGAGGATAATTAAGTACTTCGTATTAAATCTGTAAGATATTTAATTTTTTCTGGATTTATATTTGGTGTGATGCCATGACCCAAATTAAAAACATACCCTGGGTAGTTTTTATATTTTTGGAGAATTTTTAAAGTTTCTTTTTTAATTACATCATTAGATTCTAAAAGTATTTCTGGATTAAGATTTCCTTGTATCGCTACCTTGTCAGCAGTCTGCTCCAAATCAATATCACTCATACTCCAATAAAGGCTCAAGCAATCAGAATTTGAAGTCATGATGGTTTGCAGTTTTGCCTTTGGTTCTCTAGAAAATAAAATAACAGGAATATTTTCAGTAGCAGGGTCATTCTTTAAAAGGCTAACCAAATTTGTAATGTAACTTAAAGAATATATCTTATATTCCTCTTCGCTTAATAAATTAGCCCATGAATCAAATATTTGAATTACATCAGCTCCTGCCTCGACTTGTCTCTTAAGATAAGCAAAACATGCAAAAGTTAGCTTTTCTAAAAATATATGAGCCTCAACGTTATTCTCTTTAATAAAGCTTCTTGTAAATAAAAAATCTTTCGAAGATCTACCTTCTATGGAATAAGCTGCTAATGTCCAAGGACTTCCGCAAAAACCAATTAAAGGGATGTGAGACGGAAGAGCATTTTTAATATTACTCACAGCTTTATATACATAAGAAAGGCTTTCGGTATCAAAATCTTCAATATCTAAGACGTCCTGAGCAGTTTTTATTGGATTGCCAAATACTGGACCTTCTCCTTCCAAAAAGTTTACATCCAGACCCATTGCATCAGGTATTGTTAAGATATCGGAAAAGAGTATGGCCGAGTCTAGCTCAAATGCGTCTATAGGCTGGAGAGCTAATTCACAGCAGACTTCAGGTTCTTTACACATATCGAGGAAATTCTTAAAATTTTTTCTAACAGCTCTGTACTCAGGCATATACCTTCCGGCTTGACGCATATACCAAATAGGAGGTACTGGTAAAATCTCTTTATTGAGTGCTTTTAAAAAAATGGATTCTGTTTTTATCATGATACATATTTTATTATACTTTTTGCTGCTTCACGTCCTTCCCATATAGCAGTCACAACTAGATCTGACCCTCTAACCATATCTCCACCAGAAAATATTTTTTTGTTTGATGTTTGAAATTTAAATTCTTGATGCTCCTCAGCTATTACAAGACCATTTTTTTGCATATCAATATCAAAATCATTAAACCAGCTGGAAGGGCTTGCTCTAAAACCAAAAGCAACAATAACAGCGTCAGCTTCATAAATTATTTCAGATCCAGGAATAGGTATTGGAACTCTTCTTCCATTTTGATCTGGTTCGCCTAATTGAGTTTTAACAATTTTGACACCTTGTACTTTTTTATCACCAACTATATCTATGGGTTGGATATTAAATTCAAATTCAACCCCTTCCTCTTTTGCATTTTGGACTTCTCTTTTAGATCCAGGCATATTTTCTTCATCTCTTCTATAAAGGCATTTTACAGACTTGGCGCCTTGTCTTATAGCAGTTCTATTGCAGTCCATGGCGGTATCACCACCTCCTAAAACAATAACGTTCTTGCCTTTAAGATTAATAAATTCATTTTTCTCTGTGTGCAATTTAAGAAGTTTTTTTGTGCTTGAGATCAAATAATCAATTGCTTTATGGACACCAAGTAATTTTTCACCAGCAAATCCACCTTCAAGAGAGGTGTATGTTCCCATGGCTAAAAAAACAGCATCATAATCTTCATATAGTTTTTTGAATGGGAGGTCTTTACCAATTTCTTTATGGACACCTAGTAATTTTTCACCAGCAAATCCACCTTCAAGAGAGGTGTATGTTCCCATGGCTAAAAAAACAGCATCATAATCTTCATATAGTTTTTTGAATGGGAGGTCTTTACCAATTTCTTTACCTAATTTAAATTCAACACCCATTTCTTCAAGAATTTTCCTTCTTCTTTTTACAACAGATTTTTCTAATTTAAATTCAGGTATTCCAAAAGTTAATAATCCACCTATCTCCTCATTTTTATCAAAAACATGGCTGTGGACACCTGATCTAGTCAATACATCCGCACAAGCAATTCCAGCAGGTCCTGCACCAATTATTGCTACTTTTTTATCTGTCCATTTTCTATAAGACATATCAGGCTTCCAGCCCATTTCAAAAGCTTTCTCAGTGATATATTTTTCAGTTGAGCCAATTGTTACCGCTCCAAAACCATCGTTTAAGGTACATGCTCCCTCGCACAATCTATCTTGTGGACAAACTCTTCCACACACCTCAGGCAAGCTATTTGTAGAATGGCATAGCTCGGCAGCTTCTATAATATTTCCCTCATTTACTAACTTTAACCAGTCTGGAATGAAGTTATGAACAGGGCATTTCCATTCACAATATGGGTTTCCACAATCTAAGCATCTATGTGCCTGATTGGATGCTTGGACTTGATTGTATTCCCCATAAATTTCTACAAAACTAATTTTTCTTTCTTCTGCAGATTTTTTTGCTGGATCAAATCTTCTTACATCTAAAAATTGAAAATCATTGTCAAGTTTTTCATGATTAACATACTCATCTCTGTAATTAATTGGTGTTTTTGTATCAGCAATAGCAAAGTTATTTCCTTGATTTTTGAATACTTCTTCTCTCCAATGCAAAAGTTTATTTTTTGCAATTTCAAAATCCTCTATGGGAGCGAATGATTTTGTGATGTATTTTCCATTTATTCTAAGCTTTCCATAAAAGAATGGAGATTTGGGCTGAGTAAAGAGTAAAACTCCTTTCTCAATTTTATATTGCTTATTTTTCATAATGTGAGAGTGTATGACGCAGTATGACACTTTTAGAAAACAAATGAAAGATTACATGTTATAATTTATGTTCATACAAATAACTACATTATGCCTGGGCTATTTAACAAGAAAGATTTTCGAGATAACTGTGGGTTTGGCCTAGTCGCTAATACCAATGGAATTAAATCTCATAAAGTTATCACTACTTCAGTAGATGCTCTGATTAGTATGACCCATAGAGGTGGGGTCGGCTCTGATGGCAAGACTGGAGATGGTTGCGGACTTCTCTTTGATATAGACCATAACTACTTCAAAAATAAAATTTTACAAGAACAAAAAGTGGATCTTGGTGATCACTTTGCTATAGGTCAATTATTTTTTACAAAAAAACTTAAAAGTATTACATCTGAACTCGAAGAAATTTTAAATAAAGAGTCATTAACACTTGTAGCAACAAGGGAAGTCCCAATTAAAAAAGATATTCTTGGCAAGATAGCACTAGACTGCTTGCCAAACATATATCAAATTTTTATAAAACCAAAATCTAAAGATTTTAATCATCAAGAGTTTGAAACCAAACTACTACAAGCCAGGAAGTTTATCGAAGAAATTTTTATGGATGATGAAACTCTTTATATTTGCTCTATGTCATCCAAGACAATTGTTTATAAAGGATTGATGCTTCCTAAGGCGATAACAGACTTCTATCTTGACTTAAATCAAAAAGATTTTAGAGCATCAACTTGTGTTTTTCATCAAAGATTCTCTACAAATACAAGTCCCAGATGGCATCTTGCTCAACCATT
>Ga0208680_1000174_pt1 | contig 13250 bp, 10 predicted proteins | sample Colrivmet1556A02_FD_187672 | JGI IMG/M metagenome (GOLD analysis project Ga0208680, IMG submission 187672) | Estuarine microbial communities from the Columbia River estuary - metaG 1556A-02 (SPAdes) (version 2) | ecosystem: Environmental > Aquatic > Marine > Intertidal zone > Estuary | place...
TAATTATAATACCTGAACTAGTTTTTGTTATTATGTATTTAGATTTTAATTGAAAAGAAGGAAAAACATTAGTTTTCAAAAATTCAAGTTCATTATTTAATTGATCCTGATCGCTTGAATCATCAATATTATTAAAATTAAAGTCTTTAGTTTTTAATTTAACAGGACTAGTTAAATTTTCAAAAGGATTAAAAGCTTGATCATAATCAACCTTTGGGATCGACGCTTCTTTATTTTTATATGAATAAGGGGTGTTTAAGTTAATATTATTGTCAAAATCTATTGTAGGCACTATGTTAAATTGTCCTAAACTATGCTTAATTGAAGATTTTAAAATTGCATAAATAGACTGATCATTATCAAACTTTATCTCAGTTTTATTTGGATGAATATTAACATCAATTGAGTTTAAAGGAACGTTAATTTTCAAGAAATACGATGGATATAAATTATCCTGGATTAAGCCTTCATAAGCTGTTTTAACAGCATGATTTAAATGACTATTTTTAATAAACCTCTTATTTACAAAGAAAAACTGAGTTGATCTTGATTTTCTAGAATACTCAGGTTTAAAAACAAATCCACTTATTTTAGCTATATCAGTTTCTTCATTTATCGGAATTAATTTTTGTTTGGATGATTTACCAAAGATCCTTACAATTCTCTCTTTAAAAATTGACTTAGAAAGATTAAAAAGTTCATTGTTATTATTTATAAAAATGAAATTAATTTCATGATTAATTAATGCAACTCTATGGAATTCATCAATAATATGTTTTAATTCTACATTGTCAGACTTCAAAAAACTTCTTCTTGCTGGAATATTAAAAAAAAGGTTTTTTACTGATATTGAAGTTCCTTTAGACGAAACAACTTCACTTAATGATTTTTCTTCACCACCTTCTAATTTAATTTCAAATCCAAGTGAATCACTAGAGTCTTGGTTAGAAACAATACTCATATGTGAAACTGAAGCAATACTAGAAAGAGCCTCTCCTCTAAAACCCATTGTTTCAAGTGAAAATAAGTCTTTTGAGCTACGTATTTTTGAAGTTGTATGTCTAAAAAAACATTTTTTTAAATCGTCTTTACCCATTCCTGTCCCGTCATCAATCACTTGAATAAGAGTTTTTCCAGCGTCTTTTACTATTAACTTAATAGTTTTAGCTTCACTGTCAATAGAATTTTCGAGAAGTTCCTTTACAACAGATGAAGGTCTTTGAACAACTTCGCCAGCAGCAATTTGGTTAGCTACGCTATCTGGAAGTAGTTTGATTATGCTCATAAATATTATTTGTAAAATATAGTAAGATCGAAATCTATTATGAACAAAAACACAAACACTAGGCAAAGAAGAATAATTAATAATGTTTTAGAAAAAAAACTATTAGATCTATTTCTGTAAGCAAATCTATCTTCTTTCCAAACAGAAGAAAGATCATATGAACTTCTGTAATTTCTTTGTTTTTCATAGACAGAATCAAAATCATAAATATTCTCAACAGATTTATCTTTTAAATATCTAGGATTATAATTAAATCTTTTATTTTTATTAAGTTTAAATAGATTGACTTTCAATTCAAAACAGTTTATGTCAAATGTACAAAATTGAGAATAAATTTTAATCAATTCATCTCATTCTAATGCTTATATTTGAAATAATGAAATTTGAAAAAATAAAAAAACTAAAAGAGCTAATTAATGATAGTAAAAGCATTGTTATTATCCCTCATACAAGCCCTGACGGAGATGCAATAGGAAGCTGTTTAGCTCTTTTTAATATGCTTAACACAATTAATAAAACATCCCAGATAATCAGCCCAAATAAAGCTCCAGATTTTTTAAATTGGACGCCTGGATTTGATAATATAATTTACTTTGATAGTGATGAGAAGAAATGTAAAGAATCATTATTGAAATCTGATTTAGTTTTCACCCTTGACTTTAATGATCTTAATAGAATTGGAGAACTTAATGAGTTTGTTGAAAAATCAAACTCTAAAATAGTCATGATTGATCACCATCAAAATCCGAAAGATTATGCTGATTTAGTTTTTTCAGAACCTAAAACTGGATCAACATGTGAGCTACTTTATGAAATATTTGAATCTATCGGATTAGAAAACAAACTCAACAAAGACATTTCATCATGTCTTTACTTAGGCATCATGACTGACACAGGTTCTTTTCAATTTTCATCTGTTACAGCTAGAACTCATGAAATAATCTCAAATTTGTTGAGTAAAAAAATTGATCATAATAAAATTTATAATAAAGTATATAATGACTCCTCTGAAAGTAGACTTAAAGTTTTAGGCTCTGCTTTAAACAGTCTGACTCATATCAAAGAATTAAACACTGTTTTTATGTCACTAAAAAGAGAAGAATTAGAAAGGTTTAATTATAAAAAAGGTGATTCTGAAGGTATTGTAAATTACGGGCTTTCCCTTAAAGGGGTTGTTTTCTGTGCTATTTTTATTGAAGATACAATCAATGATAATAATGTTAAAATATCCTTTAGATCAATAGGAGAATTTCCCTGTAACCTATATGCTGAAAAAAACTTTTCTGGAGGAGGACACATAAATGCATCAGGCGGAAGGTTTGATGGAAATTGTGAAAAAGCAATTGAAGAATTTTTAAAAACAATACCTAAATACAAAGACAAATTAATTTAAAAAAAATGAAAAAAAATATTTACTCAATAATTTTATTATCAAGTTTATTAATCTCGTCGTGTGTAAGTACTCATCCTGATCTTAATGATGGACTTTATGCAGATATTAAAACTAACAAAGGAAATATATTAATCAATCTAACATTTAAAGAAACACCTGTAACTGTTGCTAATTTTGTTTCACTTAGTGAAGGAAAAAACAAAGAAGTTACTCCTGAATTTAAAAATAAAAAATATTACGACGGACTAATTTTTCATAGGGTTATTGAAAACTTTATGATTCAAGGAGGTGATCCATCTGGAACTGGTCGTGGAGGACCTGGTTACAACTTCAAAGATGAGTTTAATGAAGATCTAATACATGATTCTGCTGGAATATTATCAATGGCAAACTCAGGCCCTAAAACTAATGGCAGTCAATTCTTTATCACTCATAAGGAAACACCATGGCTGAACGGAAAACATACTGTTTTTGGAAAAGTCATTAAAGGAATTGAGACAGTGGATTTAATTGAACAAAATGATACAATAAAAAATGTTTCAATTATAAGAAAAGGTAGAGAGGCTAGAGCTTTTAACGCTTCTAAAATATTCTCAAATCATTTTGAAGATGATCGAATGATGGAGGAAAAAAAAATAGCATTGCTTGAAAGTATAAGAACAGGGAAAAAAACTGCACATGAATCTGAAAAGTCATATTCAAAGAAAACGAATACAGGATTAGAATACACTATAACTTATAAGGCAGATAACTCAAAAAAAGTTGATGGTAGTAAAATCGTAATGACTCATTATGCAGTTTATTTTGAAGACGGTTCTCTATTAGATACTAGTATTTTAGAGATTGCTGAACAATATCAAACAGTAAATATTGTTAAAAAAAATCAAGGGGGTTATGCTCCAATTGAAGCAAAAATAGGGCCAGAGGATTCTATGATATCCGGTTTTAAAGAAGGGCTAAAACTTCTTAATGTTGGTGACAAAGCAACTCTATTCCTCCCATATTATCTTGCTTACGGAGAAACGGGCAGAAGCCCGCAAATACCACCTAAATCTAATTTGATTTTTGAAGTTGAAATTATTGAGTTGAAATAATTAATGAAATTTTTATCTATTTTATTTAGATTAAAATCATTTTTACTGTGTGTATTAGTTTTATTATCATTTCAATTTATAATACGATATCCTCATATTATTGAAAGTTATTACTCTAATTTAGTTTACAAGAATATTTCTTATTATACAATATTGTTTTTCAATGAATTCCTATTCTCTTTTGGAGATTTTTTATACTTATTTATCCCAATAGTTTTTTTCTTTAAACTTAAAAACACTAACACTAGAAGAAAAAACTTAAAGATTTGCTTTCAATTTTTATTAGGAATTTATGTGATTTTTAATATTCAATGGGGACTAAATTACCATAGAGTTTCACTAAAAGATAAACTAACAATTTCAAGAAATTATAGTCTAAATCAACTTAAAAACACTACACTGTATTTCATTAATAAAACAAATGATATTCACAGAAAAATTTCAGACAACGACTCTATTTCAGTGAAATTTGACAATAATCTATTTTTTGAATCTTTACAGTCGATTAAAAACTCTCCTTATAACAAGAATCAAAAATTAAACCCAACTATAAAAAAATCTTTATTCAGTTTACCGCTTTCTTATATGGGTTTTAGTGGATATATAAATCCTTTTACTCTAGAAGCTCATATCAATACTAATGTTGCAAAATTAAATATACCTACTACAATATGTCACGAAATCGCTCACCAACTAGGATATTCAGCTGAAAACGAAGCAAATTACATAAGTATTGAAGCTACTCTAAATTCCGACAATGAATACGTAAATTATAGTGGAAGTACATTTGCATTAAAATACTTGTTGAACGAAATATATTTAAATGACAAAAAAACATATGATGAGTTAATAAGTAAAATTAACATAGGAGTGTTAAAGAATTATAAAGAAGTATCTGAAAATTGGAAAAGATATAAAAATCCACTCGAGAAATACTTCAAAAAATCATATGATATTTATTTAAAAGCAAACAACCAAACTAAAGGGATAAAAACCTATAATTTGGTTGTTGATTTATTGGTTAATAAATATATTAGTTCAGAACTTTAGGAGCTCCTAATTGTTCTAAATCGTTACTTAAAACATCAACTGCTTTAATAAATTTTTCAACTCTTGGTGAAATACTATCCCATTGATCTTTTGCAATATCAAAACTATCCATATGGTGTTTGGTAGGTCCATATGAATTACCATAAAAACCTCTTTTAGCAATAGAAATTCTTTCAGAAACAAGAGAAATATCTTTTTCCATTATCTCTTTTTTTGATTTATTTCCATAAAGTAAAACATCAGTTAAATTCATTTGATCTTTTAATTCGTTTAATTTATTTAATATATCAGAATCAATATTTTTTATATATCTCAAAGTATTCTCGAAACTTGATTGTTTTTTCTTAGACTTAATGTAATTAGAGATCATAACTGAATACTCAATTTCAAATTTATTTAATTCTAATATGAATTCATCAATTTTAGAACTCAAAGGATTTTTTAACACATTCTCTCTAATTCTTTTTACATCAAACGTTTTACTCTTGGTTAATTCATTAACACCACCCTGAACTAATTCTAAAAGATGTACTGAGTATTTACCTGGTTTTACTGTAAGAGATGATCTAGACCACCTAGAATTTGAATTCAGTATTGTTGGTAAAGGTTTCGAAAGATTCCATGAAACTCTATTAATACCTTTTTTAGTTGAACCATTAATTCGATCTACTAAATCTCCATTATCATCTCTAATTTCCAATATTATTTTAGATTTAGTCTCATTAATTTCTTTATCCAATTCATCCCATCCTACAAAAGGAATGTCTTTATTTAATTTGTCTAATTCTTTTTCTCTTTTAGATCTAAGGGATTTTAAGGATTTATATGAATCAGGTAAGTTGTAAGAAAATATAGCACCATAAGGTGGATTTTTAGATGCATAATAAGATGACCCTTGACTAGAAGTTCCTGATCTAATCGGATTATATTGAAGTGCTTCTTTTACATCAAACAATATAACCTCACTACTATTGGATTTATTTAATTTTCTTAACGAACTAAAGTCATCTAATACATAAAATCCTCTTCCAAATGTTGCCAAAACTAAATCATTTTCCCTTTTTTGAATTACTAAATCTCTTACTGAAATTGTTGGTAATCCAGTTGAAAGCTTAATCCACTTTTCACCTTGGTTATTAGAAAAATACAACCCATATTCAGAGGCTAAAAACAATAAGTTTGGATCAATATGATCTTGAACAATTCGCCAAACAAAAGTATCTTCTGGTAATCCATTAATAATAGGCTTCCATGACTTACCACCATTCGAGGTTTTGTATAAATAAGGGCTATAATCTCCAAACTTGTGATTATCTAATGCTACATATGCGACTTGATCATTATGAAGATCTGCCTTAATATCATTCACAAAAGAAGAATCAGGAACCCCTGGAAGCTTATCGACAGTGATAGATGTCCAAGAAGAACCACCATCTTTAGTACTATGAATTAATCCATCATCAGTTCCAGCATATAAAATATTTTGATCTAATATAGATTCACTTAATGAGGTTATTGTATTATATGTTGACATGGCATAAACGTCCCAAGCAGAATCCCAACTCTGTTGTTTACCCATAATAGGCAATTCTAACCTTTCTTGATTCTTAGTTAAATCTTTAGAGATTGGAGTCCAACTGTCTCCCCTGTCATCAGACTTCCAAACTCTTTGAGAGCCAAAATACAAACGCTTTGGATTGTGAGAACTGACTAGAATTGGTGAATCCCAGTTAAATCTCTCAAAGTCTTCATTTAGTCCAGAATAAGGTTTAATAAATACGGCTTCACCTGTGGTTCTATCTACCCTATGAAGATTCCCTTGTTGAGACTGAGCATAAACTATATTAGGATTTCCAGGTTCAGTTGCTGGTTGATGACCATCTCCTCCAAGAAGCACAAACCAATCACTATTTACTATACCATTTGAACTGAAAGTACGACTTGGTCCACCTTGTGTATTATTATCTTGAGTTCCTCCATAAATATTATAAAATGGATAAGAGTCGTCTACAGCGAGTTTGTAAAATTGAGTCAAGGGAAGATTATTTACATATTTCCATGATTTAGTATCATCAAAAGATTCATAAATTCCACCATCTGTTCCAACGAGTAAATAGTTTGGATCATTTTTCTTAAACGTCATCGAATGATTATCAGAATGCTTATTTCCTTCATTCATTCTATAAAAAGTTTTTCCTCCATCATCAGAAACTTGAACTCTTACATCCATTAAATAAATTTTATCAAAATGATGAGGAGATGCGACCAACTCCTGATAATAATGTGGCCCTGTAGCGCCAGATACTGTATCAGACATTTTTTTCCAGCTTTCACCTCCGTTGGATGTTCTATATACAGCTCCTTTTCTTCTCTCAAGTTCAATTGCAGCATACAATACATCAGGGTTTATTTCAGAAATAGCCAAACCAATTTTACCCATCTTTCCAGTTGGTAAACCGGTTTTTAATTGTCTCCAAGAATCACCTCCGTCTGTACTTTTAAATAATTTAGTTCCTGGTCCTCCACCCATATAAGCCGCAACATTTCTGTGTCTTTGCCAAGTGGCAGCATACATAATATTTTCATCTCTTGGATCTACAACTACATCGGTTACTCCAGTCCATTTGTTTACACTCAAAACTAAACTCCAACTTTCACCACCGTCAATTGATTTATAAAGTCCCCGATCACCCCCACTGGACCAAAGTGGGCCTTGCGAAGCAACAAAAACGTTATTTGAATTCTTTTTATTTACTATAATTTTAGAAATATGCTCAGATTTATTCAGTCCTTTATTTTTCCATGTTTTTCCACCATCTAAAGAGAGAAAAACTCCTTTTCCAACACCAACGTGTCTTCCACCAACATTTTCTCCAGTACCCAGCCATATAGTATTTGTATTATTTGGGTCTATAGTAATACTTCCTGTTGAATAAAAAGACTGGTTATCTGTAAGCGGTTGCCAGGTAGTTCCAGCATTTACAGTTTTCCATACACCTCCAGAACCCACTGCAGCATACCATTCGTTCTCATTATCAGGATTAATTGCAATATCCGCAATTCTTCCTGACATAAAAGCAGGTCCAACGGATCTAAATTTAAGACCTGAATAAAGGCTTGATTCATTTTTTACATCTTTTTTATTTTTTTGTGAAAATGAATTTGTCATTGAAAAAACAAAGATCAAAGACAAAGTGATTTTTAGAATTTTTTTCATAATCTAATTTTTTTACGATTAATTTAAATATAATTAATAATATCTATTTTTTCATTTTAAATTTGCTGAATGTCAAAAAACAAAATATTCCTATCAGTTAAAATTCTTGATCTAGGATCAAAGGGACAAAGTATTGCTAAATCAGATGAAGGAATAGTTTTAATGGTAAAAAACGGGGTGCCTGGTGATGTAGTAGATATAAAAACCTACAGAAAGAAAAAAAATTATTTTTTAGGAAATATTATAAAATACCACTCATATTCAAAAAACAGGATTGATCCAACATGTAAACATTTTGGTGTATGCGGAGGATGTAAATTACAAAATATTTCATATGATACACAAACCGAGTTAAAAGAAGATAAAATCAAACATTCAATATCAAGAATCTTTAATGATGCTAAAATAAACCCTATTATAAAGTGCGATAATCAATTTTTTTATAGAAATAAACTTGAATTCTCTTTTACTGAAAACAAATGGTTAACAGAAGATGAAATCAAAAATTCCGACAACAAAATTGATAGAAGAGGAATTGGTTTTCACAAAGCAGGAATGTGGGATAAGATTGTAGATGTTGAAAAATGTCACCTTCAAATCGAACCATCAAATAAAATTAGGTTATCAATAAAACAATTTGCAATTGAAAATAATCTTTCTTTTTATAACACTAGATTAAGGAAAGGATTACTTAGAACTCTTACAATACGAAACACAAGTCTAAATCAATTTATGGTTTTAGTTCAGTTTTATGAAAATGATAAAAAAAATATAAACTTAGTGATGAATTTTTTAAAAAATTCGTTTACTGAAATTCATTCTCTACTATACACAGTTAATGATAAAGAAAATGACAGCATTTACGATAGAGATATAAAACTATTTAATGGAAAAAACTATATAGAAGAAAAAATTAATTCATTGACATTCAAAATTTATCCTAAATCATTTTTTCAAACAAATATTCATCAAACTATAAAATTGTATGAATTAATATTAAAATATGCTGAAATAAAAAAAAATGAAATTGTTTATGATCTTTATTCAGGATTAGGAACTATAACTCAATTTGTTGCAAAAAATTCTAAAAAAGTTGTAGGAGTTGAAAGTGTTGAAGAAGCTGTAATTTCTGCAATAAATAGTGCTAAGGAAAATAAGATTGATAATGTAGTTTTTGAATATGGTGATATGAAAAATGTTTTTACAAACGATTTTATTTTAAAACACGGAAAACCTGATGTGATTATTACAGACCCTCCAAGAGAAGGAATGCATAAAGATGTAATTAATGAGATTTTAAAATTGAATACTCAACGAATTGTTTACGTAAGCTGTAACCCGTCAACTCAATGCAGGGATTTAGAATTATTAAAGGAAAAATATTCAATTAATAAGGTTCAGCCAGTGGATATGTTCCCTCACACTGATCATGTTGAAAATATTGTACTTTTGGAACTTAAATGAAAACATTAAAAAACAATCGTATACTACTAGGTTTATTTGTATTCTTACTTTCGTGTGAACCAGATGACATATGTCTTACATCTATTGAAGATACACCTAGACTAATAATAGGTTTTTATGACAAAAATACTGGAGAGTTAAAAGAAGTAACCAATTTAAAAATTCAAGGACATGATAATGAAGAAGTATATATTTTCCAAACCCTTGATTCAATTGGAATTCCTATAAAAAATTCAGATAATCTTACGACTTACAGTCTAACTAAAGATTTTAATGAAAATACCTTAAACTCTGGAAACAATGATAATCTTCACATAAATTACAGTTATAATTGGGAATACATAAGTCGTGCATGTGGTTTTAAAACAACATATGAACTAACTAATTTAATTATTGAAAACGATTCGAATAATTGGATTCTAGATACTGATTTGATTAATAATAATATAATAGATGAAAAAAATATACATGTTAAAATATTTCATTAGTTTTTTAACTGTAATTTATTGTACTAGTATTTTTTCGCAAGAAAAAATCAATGACAGTCTTTATAAATCAACTTATGGTATAAAACTAGGAATTGATTTTAGTAAACAAATAAGAATGTTGACAGAGTCAGGTTATAAAGGTCTAGTCGTTGTTGGTGATTACAGACTTTTTGAAAAAATTCATATAGCTTTTGAGTTAGGAAATGAGGAGAAATTTGTAAAAAATGAAGTTTTAAATTTTAATACCAAAGGAAATTTTTTTAAAGCTGGAATAAACTATAATGTATTTAAAAACTTACAAGATCTAGAAAATGAAATATACGTTGGTTTTAGATTTGGCTCTTCAAAATTTGATCACCAATTAAATTCATTTACTATATATAATGTTGATCAATACTGGAATCAAAATAATATCGAAAATCTAATTTCTTTTGATAATCTATCTGCTAATTGGTTAGAATTTATCGTTGGTTTTAAAGCTCAAGTAATAACGAATTTTTATATGGGCTTAAATTTTAATGTTAGTAGATTATTAAATCAAAAAAATCCTGAAAATTTCAATAATCTATACATACCTGGATTCAATAAAGTTTTAGAAAACAATAGTATAGGAGTTGGTTTATCATACACTATACAATATCAAATTCCTTTGTTCAGGAAACTGAAAAATTAATTTATATTTTTTTTAGCTTTTTTTGATCCACTGTAAATTTCATACTTAGCTAATCTGCTTTCTAATTTTCCATTAAAAAGTTTAATTTTTCTTGAAGGTCTAAGTCCTACAAATTTTAATGCCTCTATACTAGAGGTAATAAACCAGGCATTTGAGTTAGAATAATCGGTTTTAAGTTTATCACCAATTTTTTTATAAAATGATTCAAGATCAATACGCAATCTTTCCCCATAGGGTGGGTTAAAAACTAAATGAATATATTCATCGTTTATTTTAGTAGATCTAAAGAAATCTTCTCTAGAAATAGAGACAAGGTCCTCAAAACCTGCATTAATTATATTTTGATCACACTTTGAAATTGCAGAGGGAGATTTATCAAAACCTGAAATCTTATAATTAAAAGGTTTGATTTTACTTAAAACAGACTTAGTAATCATAACAAATAAATCTAAATCAAAATCTTTCCAATTTTTAAAAGAAAAATTAGATCTTTTAATATTTGGAGGGTAATTAGTAGCTAACATTGCAGCCTCAATTAAAAGAGTACCACTTCCACACATAGGGTCTAGAAAATCTGATTCTAAATCCCAATCACTTAATAATATAATACCTGCAGCTAATACTTCATTAATTGGAGCAATATTTGTTTGTGAACGATACCCTCTCTGGTTCAACGGTTTACCAGAGGAATCTAAAGAAACTGTGCACTTATTATCCCTTATATGAATATTAATTTTAATATCAGGATCAATAGAATCTACATTAGGGCGCCTTTTATATAATTTCCTGAACCTGTCAACTATTCCATCTTTTGCTTTTTGTGAAACGAAAAGTGAATGAGAAAAAAAATCAGAATTTAAAACAGATTCGATAGAAAAAGTAAGATCTAATGATAAAAAGTCTTCCCAATTAAAATTATAAAAGGAACTATATAACTCCTTTTCATCATTTACATTAAAAAAAGCGATAGGTTTTAAAATTCTAATAGCAGTCCTTAAAGATAAATTACATTTATAAAGAAAACCTAAATCACCAAAGAAACTTACATTTCTAACACCTTTTTCTATTTTTTTAGCTCCTAAAGTTAATAGCTCGTCAGAAAGAACATCCTCTAAACCAAAGAAAGTTTTAGCAACCATTTTAAAATCATTATTATCAGTCATAATTATCATTAAAAATACTTTATTTTTGAACCAATCAACAAGGAAAACATAAATAGATTTGAATACTAAATACAACAACTGGTTTGACTCAAAATACTATCATATTTTGTATAAAAACAGAAATCATCAAGAAGCAAGAGAATTCATAAAAAAACTATTAAAGCACTTAAAGCTCAAAAAAAAATCTAAAGTATTAGATGCTGGATGTGGAAAAGGAAGGCATTCAATAGAAATTGAAAAACTAGGACATATTGTAACTGGAATAGATTTATCTAAAAACAGTATAAAATCTGCAAAAAAACATGAAAATATCAATCTAAAATTTCTAGTTCATGATATTTTAGAACCACTTAATATTGAATTTGATGCAGTTTTAAATCTATTTACAAGTTTCGGTTATTATGAAAGGAATAAAGATTTAGAAATATTATTATCTCTTCAAAAAAACTTAAATAAAAATGGAATTGGAGTTATAGATTTTTTTAATATAAAAACCGTAAAGGATAATCTAGTAAAAAAAGAGGAAGTAATTTTAGAAAATATAAAATTTAATATTAAAAGAAAAATAGATAAACTGTCTGTAACAAAAGAAATATTGTTTATTGATAATAATAAAGAATATAAATTTAAAGAATCAGTAAACACATTATCAATAATAGATTTTAAAAATTATTTCAAGAAGACTAACTTAGAAATTATTGAATTTTTTGGCGATTATGATTTAAATAAATTTGAAGAAAAAAAATCTCCTCGTCTTATAATTATTTTCAAAAAAAAATCCCAGTCAAATTAATGACCGGGATTCGAAGAAGGCGGTGACATACTCTCCCACCAAATGGCAGTACCATCTGCGCTATTAGGCTTAACTTCTCTGTTCGAAATGGGAAGAGGTGAGCCCTAATGCAATAACCACCCTAAAGTTTCTCACAAAAGTGAGTTGTTTTACAGGGTAAAACACAATAAGTTAACATATTAAAATTTAAGATAATAAAATAGCATTGTATAAAAAACAATAGTAAGAAAAAGTTGCACGATAGGCCTACGGGTAATTAGTATCACTCGGCTATGACATTACTGCCTTTACACCTGTGACCTATCAACGTAGTCGTCTCCTACGACCCTTAAAAGAAATCTCATCTTGTGGTAGGTTTCGCGCTTATATGCTTTCAGCGCTTATCCTTTCCCGACATAGCTACTCTGCGATGCTCCTGGCGGAACAACAGATACACCAGCGGTCAGTCCAACTCGGTCCTCTCGTACTAGAGTCAGATCCACTCAAATTTCTAGCGCCCACTACAGATAGAGACCGAACTGTCTCACGACGTTCTGAACCCAGCTCGCGTGCCACTTTAATGGGCGAACAGCCCAACCCTTGGGACCTTCTCCAGCCCCAGGATGTGACGAGCCGACATCGAGGTGCCAA
>Ga0208680_1000211_pt1 | contig 12426 bp, 20 predicted proteins | sample Colrivmet1556A02_FD_187672 | JGI IMG/M metagenome (GOLD analysis project Ga0208680, IMG submission 187672) | Estuarine microbial communities from the Columbia River estuary - metaG 1556A-02 (SPAdes) (version 2) | ecosystem: Environmental > Aquatic > Marine > Intertidal zone > Estuary | place...
AAATGACAAAAAACCGCGGTTCATAGACCTCGATTCGCGTTTCACGCTCATCGGTCGGTTTTATTATTGAATGAGTTAATTCTGACTCATTTATTATTAGTTGTAGTATTATTATAAGAGAGGAGAATCTTATGCACGTCTTAAATCTAAACATTGAACGTTGGACTATGTTAGAACCAGAACATGTTCAAAACGAGTTAGATTTCAATAACTATGATCTAAGTACTACCTGCGACATTCTGCTAGAAACTAACCTAGATTCTAGCAAAAGCGAGACAGAATACCCTTGGGCTTATCATTTACCAAAAGCCGCTCGCTAAACCCGTAAGGCAGTACAACCAAGCCGATTCAATAACCATTTCATGGTTATTGGTCGGTTTTTTCTATGTCTTAGACAATATCGTCTTTGATTAATATTCATCCTAGGAGGATGCTATGAAAAACGTAACTTTTATCGACACCATAATCACTAACATGTCTAGCCACAAGAATCGTAATGGTGCAATAGCCAAGTTAGTAGATGAGCAAGACGCACCGTTAGCGGCGAACCGCATTGCAGCAGCGTGGGACGCGTTAGGTGAGGCTCGACAAACTGCAAGACTGGAATCTGTACGTACAGGTATCCCTGCTGAGCAGGCAGAAATAAAGCCTGAGCACTTCCCATCATTCGTGCAACAAGTCATGAACAACAGCTGTTGGGCAGCTCGCAGAGTTGCAAATTCTGGTAAGCGTAAAGATCTTGCAAATGGTTTGGACTTCTCTCAGTCGGTCGCAGAACAGGCTGGTAACATTGAGTCCGCGGCACTAAAAGACATTGAAGTAACCCTTATGGATGACTTCGCTGTCTTAAATGAGTTGCATTCTTGGCTTTGTAGTGAAATGAACTATCTCACTGACCTCGATCCATTATTCCTCTTCGCAGAGAAACAGTGCATTGACGAAGATCAGCAGATCTGGGAGCACACGCATATGTTAATGGACATAAACGATGTCTTTGCAGTGCTCGAGGAAAAATCACTTGAGCTAGCTGAGCAAAGTAAAGTCAAGAAAACGACTTTTGCAAAAACCCACGTTTTTGGTGCTAAAGCAAAGCCAAAAGCGAAAGCAAAAACTAAAGCGACTGGTAAGAAAGCCGCTTAATTAAAGGTCTCCTCTAGACCCCCACTCGATCAATCCAACATCTACTGTTTGGTCGGGTGGGTTTTTTTATGTCAACCATAGGCCGCGAACCGTGCGTCGTGCGTCGTACTTAAAACACAGCAGTAGGTGCGTCTTGCGTCGTAATCCGAGATTAACAGGAAGAGCGGCATGCCCCATGTAAAAGGAAAAACAACCATGTCCCATAACGCCCAACTGAAAACAATACATAACAACTTAGTTTTTAAAATTCTAATAGACCGTAACCGACAAGCAGTTGCAGATCTAGCAGGTATCCATATCAATACTGTTTCCCGCTTCCTTAATAAAGGGAATGTTGGATGGGGGGCAACCCTTGCTATTGCAAAAGCTGTCGACACACTAACCGAGGACCGCGAACCATGAACAACGAACAGATATCCCAAGCAATAAAATTTTATGCAACGTTTTCTGCTGCAAAACTATGTGCAGTATTTGCAACGACATTCACCTGGCTGGGCAAACGCTTCTCTGACTTAGAGATATGGCTAGTTGCCCACGCAACAAAATATCGGGAGTAATAACCATGAATACAATCCACGAACAAGACTTCCCTTTCAATGAACTTCGCAAACCTAATGGGGACTATTACGACAATAGAACTCAAATGGAACGCGCAGGGTTTGCTGTATCCCAAATGTGGTCTGTCACTGATGCAGAGGGTGATCACGGCGAAGAGTACCTCTGCTATGGACCCGTACAACACTACATCAACCTAATTGGGTACATTGCAACAGCCGAACACCATGACGGCGACACTTATTACATGGAATGTATTAAAACTGCACAAGAGGCTGCAGAAGAAGCCGCTTACTTCTGCGACAACTGCGAGGATTAAGTATGAACAACAAACAGTATTGCATGCATCACGACGAAGAGAGCTGGTGGGAATACGACGCCCGAGGAATACCCCTATGTAAAGTGTGTGAATTATGCCGCGACGCAAAACTCAGCGCTTACCGAGGCGACGTATTAACCAATCCTAGTTACTACTCAGACGCACCTATAGAGGAGAGCTGAACCATGAGTGACACTATTTATGACACTGACTGCATAAATGCTGATGGGAAGTATGAATGTAAAGAAAAAGACATAAACCCGAAAAATCAGCAAGAGGCTGATGCTATTTATGACGACTTAGGTTTGTACCTATCGCCAGAAAATATCCATTCCGATGGCGAAAAATCAGAAAGTGAGGCTGAAGACCACATTAACTTCTACATGCGCAAAGCAATACAAGTAGAACGTTGTGGTTTTCTCCCATCTGAAGACAGCGACGCTTGGGCGGCAGGAACACGACCAAGTACGCAAGGATATTACTCATGAGCAAACTAACAAAACCCGAACGGCTTGCCATCCAACAAAAACGAGATAAGGAAACTCAACTGAAAGATATACAAAATCGTCAGTTCGAACTTTTTCTCAACGGTCCAAGCTATGTAGACCTTGCTTCAGCCTTAACACCAAAAAAACAATTTCACTACGACGAACCCTATAGCGAAATAAAAGAGCATTTGCACTTGTTCGCTGAAATGCTAGACCGACTAATCGCGGAGCGTAAATCATGATTAATACACAAGAAAACATCAATGCATACCGACACACACTACTTGCCATAACCGATCTGGCATCCGACGCCGTACCCGCACACGAACAAATATTCGCAGGGCTTTCATACTATGCACACATGGCCCACGGCACTGCACCTACTAAAAAGCTTGCAAAAGATATTATCAAAGCAGGGCTTGAGTATGGCAAACAACTTCATGCTGAAGACATGGAGGACGAATCATGAACCGCATGCCATGCAGCATAACCGACGACCCGCAATGCGATGCCAGCGATTTCTATGAAAAAGAAGGCGTCTATAAAGAAACACCTGAACCCAACCCTGATGACCAGTACGACAAATGGGTAGAAGACCAACTATTTAATAAACTTAAATCATCCTTAGAACCATTAATCACACCTCATATAGGAGATAAAAAATGAGAAGTATACGACCATCTGATCTCAGTAGGGAGATCAAAGCCAACGCACTGGCTGGCCTAGCAACAATGATATGGGGCGCGCCTGGCGAAGGTAAGTCCGAAATCGTTTACAGCCTTGCACAAGAAATGAACGCAAAACTGTTCGAAGTACGTGCTAACTTATTCGACCCTGTCGACGTACGTGGCGGCTTAAAAGTAGTTGAACAAGAAGATGGCACATATCGTACACGGTATGGTGTGCCCGAAGATTATCCCGACTCCAACTACCAAGGCACTGTAATCATCTTCATTGATGAACTCAGTACTGCACCCAAAGCTACACAAAATAGTTTCTTGCAACTTCTAACAACCGGCAAAATTGGTACGTACCAAGCACCACCCAACACAATATTCATCGCAGCTGGTAACCGCGCGATTGACCGTGCCGCAGTACATGAAATGCCAACACCTGTTAAGAACCGCTTCAGTCACTTTACTCTCGAAGCGAATATTGACGACTGGGTAGCATGGGCCGTGAACGCGGACATTGAACCGTCGATCGTGAGCTTCTTACGCTACCGCCCGCAACTACTAAGTGATGTTGACGCAACACAAAACGCATTCCCAACACCTCGTGCCTGGGACTATGTCAGCCGCAAATTACCATTCATGGCTGATGAGTTTTACGGCGTTGCGTCCCTGGTCGGCGATGGTGCCGCAGGCGAATACATCGCATTCAAACAAGTTTACACAGAAGTACCGGACATCGATGACATCCTTGCTAAGCCAACCACCACCAAAGTACCCACTGGCACATCAGTGTTGTACGCGGTATGTGGCGCACTAACAGGACGTGTTGATCAAACCAACTTTGAAGCAATTATGAAATACACGAAACGCATGCCACCTGAGTATCAGGTCATTGTAGTTCGTGACTCACTCGCGAAGGACCGTACGCTCATGCAATCAGAGCACTTCACCAAATGGACTCAAGAAAACGCAGACGTACTTTTATAGGAGAATAATCATGGCCTCAGTAAGAATGACTAACGAATTGCGAGACGACATCCGTCGTAAAGCAGAAGAAGCATATAGCTTAGCTAATCCCCACCCCAAACCAAGCAACAAATATGTAACCGCTGTTCTTGACGCAGTGCGACACAGTCCCGAACAAACGTTTCTACGCGACATAAAGAAACTCGGTGAAGAACGCGCCGTAGATAGCGATACTCGCTACGGACAAAACATCTTGCCACATAAACCAAAAGAAGTAGTAACAAGCATAGAATTGCGTATCAAAACATTAACTGGCGTTATAAGTGTTCACGGTCGTGACTACAAAGAAACCACCATTAAATTCGATACCCCTATCGCTGATTACTTGGTAGTAGACGGCGATCGCCACCGATGGAGTGACCCAGTTGTATGGATCAATGACCTACGCCTCGAAGACAAAACTCAAATTATTGAATACTTTGAAGCACACTTAAAATCTACTGAAGAACATAATCAAGCCAAAGGTCTGTATGATCAAAGCATCTACAATCTAGTAAGTACCTGCACAACGCTCAAACAGCTTCTAGAAGTCTGGCCTGCAGCTGAGTCACTCGTGCCTGCTAACAAAATCCAAAAGATGCACACAAAAGTAACCAGAAAACAACGCGCCGCTACAATCAAAGAAGAAATCTCTTTTGATCCAACCATTGCTAACCAAGCCGTACTCACAGCTAAAATGCTAGGAGGCTAATATGTCCGCGGAAAGCGACATGCTCAAAGCTCGGGCTCAGCTGCTAATGGATCAGCCTTTCTTTGGCACATTAGCACTCAAACTCAAGCTAGTAGAAGACAGTAATAACTGTGATACAGCAGCTACTGATGGCACACGACTCGTCTACAATAGTAAATTCATTGGTAAACTTGATACCGTTACACGCAAAGGTCTCATTGCACATGAAGTGATGCACTGTGTCTTCAACCACATGACACGTCGTCAACATCGTGACCCTAAAATGTGGAACATTGCTACTGACTTCGCCATTAATAACCATCTCGTCGACTGTGGTTTTGTGCTACCTGAAGGCGGTCTTGTTGATAAACAGTACAACGACATGACTGCCGAAGCTATTTACAACAAACTTGACAAAGATAATCTACCAAAACAATGCCCTTGGGGCATGGTTATGGACGCAGGAGTCGGTCAAGTGCAAGCTGGTAGCAACGCGGCAATGGAATCCGATTGGCAAGTTGCTGTCACACAAGCCGCAGAAGTTGCTAAAAATGCAGGCAAGCTCCCAGGCAGCATGGAACGCTTCATTCAAGACATCGTCAAACCAATCGTTGATTGGCGGACTGTATTGTGGCCGTTCTGTACGTCACTCACTCGAGACGACTACAGCTGGCGCAAACCGCACCGCGCATACATTAGCGAAGATGAGTACTTACCCAGCATGCTTAGTGAAGCTGCAGGTCACATTGCAATCATCATTGACTCTTCAGGATCATGCGCTGACTACTGGAAGCAATTTATGAGCGAGATATCAGCTATTCACTCAGAACTGCGCCCATCTCAAATGACAATTATTCATTGTGACTATAATGTAGCGCACTGTGAAGAAGTCATGCCAGATGATGAGTTCCCAACGACGCCTATTAAAGGTGGCGGCGGTACAGCGTTTAAACCAGCGTTCGATTACATCAACGAACACTATCCAGACGTAGAAGCAGCTGTGTATCTTACCGACCTCGAAGCATTTAACGAAGACTTCGGTGAACAACCAATGTACCCCGTTCTATGGGTTGCAACTACGCGCCTTGCTGCCCCCTGGGGGCAAACGACGCGCATCCAGCTGTAATAGTTGAACTAATATATTAGCGATGCTACTATTTCGCTCTTACTAGGAGAGTATGATGAGTATAAATGATGCAACACCTCAAGAATGGACCGAAGCAGCTAAATCAGCCAATAAAAAAGAATATATTGACCCTTACGACATCCGACCCAACCCAGTATCTTCACCCCCACACTACAATATGGGCAACATCGAGTGCATTGAAGCTATCGAAGAGTCTATGTCTAGCGTGGCCTTTAAAGGGTATCTCAAAGGTAACTGCCTAAAATACCTCTGGAGATACGACTATAAAGGCAAACAAGTAGAAGACTTGGAAAAAGCAGGCTGGTACTTAAGTAAATTAACTACCCAAGTAATAGGAGAAAACGCTAAACAATCCACCTAGGAGGGTGAAATGGACACAAAAGAATACTTCGACCAATTAAAAAATCTAGAAGAAGACAAAATCAGCCCTGAATTTCATACATACACTACTGTATTCATGAAATCTCGTATGCCTGAAGCCTATAAAGAAATCTTATCCCGTTACAAAGTGCTAGAAAATGAGATTTATGCACAGCACGAATGCAATGGAGCGCCATTTTAATGCTAGTAACTCTCGACTTTGAGACATACTTCGACACCAAAGTGTCTCTTACCAAACTCACCACAATGGACTACGTTCGACACGAACAGTTCAAAGTGTGGGGCGTTGGCATCATGATCGATCATGATGAAACAGAATGGTATGGTGAAGACGAAGCAGAAGCCGCGATCCATGCCATCGATTGGAGCAACGCGACCCTCATATGCCACAACACCCCCTTTGATGGTTACATTTTAACCAGATACTACAAAATCATACCAAAATATTACGTAGATACTGCGGCTATGGCGCGCGCCTTAGCGCCCGGCCAGTCGGCCCGGCTAAAAGACTGCGCGATACGTGAGTTCCCAGATGACGAAACCATGCGTAAAGGCGAAGAACTCATTGATGCAAAAGGTATCTATAACTTAGATCCTGAAACAGAAGAAGCCCTCGCTGGTTATTGTATACAAGACGTTGACCTCACTTGGGCTCTTTATCAAAAAATGATTACCCAAATGCCACAAAGTGAGATGGACCTTATTGACATAACCTGCCGTATGTTCTGTGAACCAAAGCTACTCGTGGACCGTGATGCGCTAATCGAGTTCCGTGATGAAACCATCGCAACCAGTGAAGCGCTCATTGCTGCAGCAGGCATCGACCGCAAAGTACTGAGCTCCAATAAACAATTTGCAGAACACATATATAGTATGGGCCTTGTACCTCCGTGGAAAAAAAGTCCTACTACAGGTAAAAAAATCCCAGCCCTAGGTAAAAATGACAAAGCATTTACCCAAATGCAAAAAATGTACCCTCAATTCCAACACATATGGGCCGCACGGCTTGCAACAAAAAGCCGCATTAACGAGACCAGAGCGCAGCGCTTTATCGACGCAACCCATAGCGATGGAACAATTAGTGTGCCATTGCGTTACTACGCAGCTCACACTGGCCGCTTTGGTGGCACAGAAAAAATTAATATGCAAAATATGCCGCGCAACTCACCTTTGAGGCTAGCGTTGTGTGCACCGGAAAACAAATTAATATTCGTTGCAGATTTATCAAACATCGAAGCCCGTATGCTTGCGTGGCTAGCAGATGAAGATGACCTACTTACACAATTTAAAAATGGTGAGGACATCTATAGCAATCTTGCTACTCAAATTTATAAAAGACCAATCCATGCTGACCATGACCCTATCGAAAGATTTGTAGGTAAAACTGCTGTACTTGGGCTAGGTTATGGTATGGGGGCTACTAAATTCCAGGACACTTTAGAAACTGGAGCAATGGGGCCCCCTCTAAAATTTACGTCATCCGAAGCCTTCGAAGTTGTTAACACTTATCGTACAACCTACGAAGGTGTGCCACTCTTATGGAAAAAACTAGAACTTAAATTAGCAAATTCCATTAACCCGAATTATGAAGAGCACTGGCACGGCTTATTATTTAAAGATAAGAAGATTTATTTACCGAACGGTTTAGCATTGCACTACAACAATCTACGATACGAAGGCGGTAAACTCACATATGATTCACGTACAACTGAATCAACTTGGGGCGGACGTATCACCGAGAACGTAGTGCAAGCTTTATCTAGGATCATTGTTACCGATGCAATGCTCCGTATTCAGAAAGATGAAGATCTAAATGCAGATGTAGTACTAACTGTACATGATGAAATCATTTTAATTGGCCAAGCTAATAAAGCAAATGCTACAATGTCTACACTAATACAACATATGTGTATCCCCCCATCATGGGCTTCTAATTTGCCCTTAAATGCAAAAGGCGGGTTTGACATTCGATATAGCAAATGACAAATGGCGCGACTAGTTTTAACAAGAAAAATAGACGAAGTAGTTATTATCCATGATGACGACGGTGTTTTGGCGAAAGTTAAAGTATCTAAAATTGACAGGAATCAAGTTCGCTTAACCTTTGAAGCGGATAACAAAATCAAAATTGACAGACAGGAAGTCTACGATAAAAACGCTAATCCTACTGATAAATGTACTAATTAAATATTAGCCATGCTATTATTGTTGCTCTGTAGGAGGAGCTATGCAACTTACCTTTTTAGAGGCCGCTAATGGACAGCGGCTAAGTAAAAAACACTGTCCAAAAACCGGATTCACTCCTTACCCACACGTTAAAAAAGTAACATCTCACAACCATCACATACCTTTAGACAGCACTGGCTTAGCCATATTAGAACGCCTTATTCTTGATGAAGGCGGCAAAGGTTATTGCTTGTTAAAAGGTGACTTAAAACGCCCATTAAACAACGAATCGCGAGCAGGAAAAACGAACCGCGTTGCGTACTCCAGCCTACTTGTACTTGATATTGATGGCATTATTTTGCCTGGGCACACTAACCCTAAAACTTATGACGCTATTACAGTAGGTAAGTTAGCAAAAGCTGTACTACGTGAACTACCTGCTCAAGTACAAGACTGCAGCTTCATAGCACAAGCTTCTTCAAGCCTCGGCATGAAAGGTGACAAAGTATCGTTACATATCTTTATGCTACTTAAACATGCTATGCCTGCAAAATCTGTAAAACTATGGCTACAAGCCTGTAATTTTGAATCTCAGCTATTCTCATCTCAACTAGAGCTGTCCTCTAATGGGCATTCACTCAAGTTTCCACTTGATGCAAGCGTTGCTGATAATTCAAAACTCATCTTCATTGCCCCTCCTACCTTTGAAGACGGAACCCACGATCCGTTCAGTTCCTCTCTCTCTGAGCGGGTCGTGCGTGTTTCCGGTATTACAAATACTCTAGACCTTGCAGCTCTTATGAACGACATCAGTCCTGAAGTTGTCCACCAAAAAAGTAACCACCATAAAAACAAGCTACGTGTACAGCGTGGCTTTAACGCTAAAAAAGAACGACTTACCATTGCTACCGTTGATAACAAGTCAGAAGAAATTCTAGACAACCCAGACAGAATGTCTATCCAAATTACAGATGATACAAACCCCCCGTACATACGATGCAACGTAAACGGTGGAGACAGTAACGCCTATTACTTTAAGCTTGAAGATCCAACATATATGTTTAACTTTAAAGGCGAACCTATCTGGTCTATTGAAAAAGCCGATCCAGACTTCTACAAAACACTGTTTGATGTATACCAAGAAGAAATGGAAAAAGAAGGTAGGGCTAACTTCCCTGTAGCCTTACGTGATTTTTATACAGATACCTATTACAACGGTGTCTTTAATCCAAACCTTAATCAGTTTAGTGACGACTTCCCTTTATTACCTTGTTCTTCAGCAAGCATTGAAGGGTTCATGCGATCACATGGTCGTAGCAAACCAGACTTTGTGCCTGATGCAAAAGTTGTATTCGACCCAGCATCTAACGATTTAGCTGTGAACTTAACTAACGTGCCATACCATATCAACATGTTCCGAAAAACAGAGTACATGATGTCGAACCGTGGGCACGAATCGCTAAGCATGGGTGACGCACATAAAATCGCGAACGCATGCCCCCTAGTTTATAAACTTTTGACCCACATACTTGGTGGTCAGAATTTAGAAGTTGAACACTTTATCAACTGGTTAGCTTATATATTCCAAACTAAAAAGAAAGCAATGACTGCCTGGGTACTGCAAGGTGTACCTGGGACAGGTAAAGGTATCTTTTATACCAAAGTACTCAGGCCACTATTTGGTGTAGAGCACGTACCAATGCGTGCGCTACAAAACATTGAAGAGCAGTTCAATCTCTATATGAGGCAAGCACTCTTCCTTGTTGTTGATGAATTTCATATGGCATCAGCTAACGCGGGCACAATGAAGATTGCCGACAAACTCAAGAACGCTATTACAGAAAACACGATGACCATTCGTGCAATGCGTTCCAATCAAGTAGAGATGCCTAACTTCACTAACTTTATCTTCCTCACTAACCGCATGGATGCCGTGAAAATCGAGGAGGGAGACAGGCGATACAACATCGCTCCGAGACAAGAACAAAAACTAGAACATGTGTACCCAGAAGTTATAGAAGGTATTGATGATATAAGTAGTGAGCTAACTGTCTTCGCAGCAATACTCAAACACTACAACATTAACAAACAACTTGTGCGTACACCTATTGCTAACAATGCAAAAGCACAAATGGCTCAAGTAACTATGTCAGTTATGGAGGAATTCTTTGCTGCAGTGCGTCATGGAAAACTAACGTTCTTAACGGACATACTCGACATTGAGCTGACTAACGTATTGCAAGGTGCAGAGATCACCACCGCTCAACGCTTTGTAAAACAGTGGATTGTTGAATCGCAAGCAGAGTACTCAGTAATACCAATGGAACATCTTCGTGTTGTGTATGGCGTACTAACTGACGACCGCATATCACAACGTGAATTCATTAAGCGAGCAGAACGTAATGGGCTGGTTCGTGAACGCAGACGCGCGTATAACGCACCAAGGTCAGCTAATGTGCTCACAGGCATAGTTGTTGAGTGGTGCATCGATGATGAACAATTTAATGAATTAACTAGTAAGTATTTTGATGCTACTGATTTAAAACTACTTGCTGCTGTATAGCTCTCTTGGTTATAATATTAGCCTGACTAATAATTCTTAGGATGTAGAATGATTAAGCTAACTCAGGACACGAGACCAGACGACGTTATAGATTTTGAAAAACCTGAATCACTAGGTGATGTTCGAGCATGGAGCTACTCAGCTCTTAAAGTTTTTGAAGAATGCCCTTACCGTACTTATATTAGCCGAGTAAAAGGCGTTAAAGAACCCAGCGGTCCTGCAGCGGATCGCGGTACACAAATCCACCAAGAAGCAGAAGACTATGTCAATGGTACACTTGGCGAGCTTCCTGACTCTTGTAAAAAATTTCAAGATGAATTCGAGGAACTACGTAGCTTATACATTGACGCTAAAGTAGAACTCGAAGGCGAATGGGGCTTTGACCTTGACTGGGCACCTGTAGGTTGGATGCAAAAAGAAACTTGGGCTCGCATCAAGCTAGATGCCCTGGTCCAAGAAGACGACACATCAGCCCGTGTTATTGATTACAAAACAGGTAAGCACTTTGGTAATGAGATCGCTCATGGCCAACAGGGCTTGCTCTATGCCATAGGCACTTTCTTTAGATACCCACATCTCCAGTTTGTACAGACTGAATTTTGGTATCTAGATCACGCCAAGACTACAACAAAACAATATACGCGCGAGCAAGCTATGGTCTTCGCACCAGGCTACCACCGCCGCGCAGTGAAAATGACTACAGAAACAGAATTTGCTCCAACACCCAACAAAAACAGTTGCAGATGGTGTTCGTTCCGTAAAGGAGATGAACCTGAATGTGTTTGGGGCGTAGACTAATTACCTTGATCCCCTAGTAAGACCCTTGCCTCATTAAGATTCCCCTTTCTTAGTGAGGCTTTTTTATTCCCGATCGGAATCCAACTGATCCTCATGAACCATGAAAAGAGAATCCCTATGAAAAAATTATGTAACAAAATAATTGTATACATTGGCTACGCACTCGCAGTAGCCGCTTTATTAACTGTCTTTGCCAACATGATTGCTATAAGCGCCTATATGTTTGTGCTTATAGCGATTGTGTGTGGCATAGCTTATTACCACTTAAAGGATACACATGACAATACTTGATTTAGTAATACTAACAACTGTGATTTTAGGAGTTATCTATGATATTTGCAGGGCTTATATCCGCATTAGGGATTCTGTTTCTTCTGTTTAAATTTGGCGTACGCCGCATTATTTCTTTCGACATCCCTATTGACATAGCTTCTACCGGCCTCCTTATGTTCCTTTTTGCAGGGACATTTGGGGGCATGATGGCTGCTATGTTTGGTGG
>Ga0208680_1000243_pt1 | contig 11779 bp, 22 predicted proteins | sample Colrivmet1556A02_FD_187672 | JGI IMG/M metagenome (GOLD analysis project Ga0208680, IMG submission 187672) | Estuarine microbial communities from the Columbia River estuary - metaG 1556A-02 (SPAdes) (version 2) | ecosystem: Environmental > Aquatic > Marine > Intertidal zone > Estuary | place...
AGACAGTATGCCAGACCATCTCAAGGACTAGCAGACACAAAGAAGGGGCAATTAAGCCCCTTTTATTTTGCCTGAGTTTCCTAGGAAATTAACTACATTCCTTCTGCCCAGTTTCAAAGTTAATGTAACAAGCTTCTGCCTCCTTTTCTTTAGGCACTTCCTTCACATTAAGAATACCATATCGCTTACCTCCTGAGTTAAACGTGGTACACCCTTTACAACCCATCTCCCAAGCATTCATGTAGATAGCTTTGAAGTCCTCCCATGCCATATCAGGAGAGCAGTTAATGGTCTTACTCACAGCACTATCTACATACCTAGTTGATAATGCTAGTACAGCCAGATGCTCGTCAGCAGTACACTCGTTAGCAGTACGGCCTTTAACGCCCCAAGTACGATACCCATAATCCATGACTTCTTCAATGATAGGACCATCCTCTGTTTGGATAGTACGATCATAGCTGTGGCTAAATACAGGCTCAATCCCGCCACTGACATTATCAGCAGTAAGAGAGATAGTACCAGTAGGAGCAAAGCTAAGAAGGTGGCTATTGCGTATTCCATACTTACGGATACCAGCCCGAACAGTCTTAGGCAGAGTCTTAATGAACTCCCCTTTAAGATACTCAGGAGAGTAAGCAGGGAAAGCACCTTTCTCTTTAGCCAACGCAACAGAAGCACGATAGGTTTCATCACGTAGGATTCTAAAGATATCCTCAGCCACTGCCACAAACTTCTCACTGCCATACGGGAACCCTAAAGCTTCAATTGCATTAGCTAAACCAGTAACGCCTAAGCCCATTCGACGCTTTGCTTTACTCTCTGCTGCCTGTTCCTCTAAAGGAAACACAGTATTATCATGAATGTTATCCATTGCTCTTGTAACAATAGGGATATCCTGCATAAGCTGTGCAAAGTTAAAGCTCCTAGTACCTTCATCATCAAAGTCCACGTACTTAACTAGGTTATAAGAGCCTAGTAGACACGCTCCGTTAGATGGTAAAGGTTGTTCGCCACATGGGTTAGTAGCTTCTATAGTCTCACAGTAATGTAAGTTATTACTATCATTGATACGATCAATAAATAAAATTCCTGGCTCTGCCCAATCCCATGTACTACGCATGATCATTTCCCATAGAGCAGGGGCGAATACTTGCTTGTGTACAGTACCTTCAAAGGTGAGATCAAACATCTGCTTATCGCGTACACATTCCATGAACTTGTTCGTCACACCAACAGAGATATTAAAGGCAGTTAGCTCAGTGGAGTTCTGTTTAGCATGGATAAACTCTTCAATGTCAGGATGGTCAACACGTAACACACCCATCTGAGCACCGCGTCTATGTCCTGCACTACTCACTGTCTTACACAGGCTGTCATAGATACGCATGAAGCTAATCGGGCCAGAGGCTTGACTACCTAGTGAGGCAATGAGAGTACCTTTAGGGCGCAAGCGAGAGAAATCGTAGCCAATACCACCGCCTTTACGCATTGTACGCCCTGCTTCTTTAGCGATATCCATGATGCTGTCAAAGCTATCTTGAATAGGCGAGGATACAAAACAGTTAAAGGCTGTAGTCTGATTCGGTGAGCCAATAGCCAGTTGTGTCCGACCACCTCCCATGAATCGCTGCTCAAGCAGTATGGATCGCAGTGAGTAAAAATGTTCCTCGTTGTCTGCAAGGGTTGACGCGAACCTATTCTGTGCTTCTTTGAAACTCTCACCTTCACTCCTATACTTTGTTGCGTGTACTTCTTGGCTTAGTCTTGTTTGTGGGCCTTGCATTGCTCATGTCCTTTTCAATATATTTAAGTAGGTTTTCTAGCATAGCATCAGTAAGTGCTACGCTGTTCCCTGCACTGGTCACAACCAGTTTAGCATCGGGGTTAAGAAAGACCAGTTGATCTAAGTTTATGTATTCATCTTCTAATTTAATCCACATTAGCTGTCTCCAGCTCATACTGCACAAGTAAATCAATACAGTGTTTGGCCTTAGCTAAGTCCTCCAAGGGAGTTCCTTTAGCAGCATACCTCGTTATGTATTTGATAGCTGTATGTTGTGCAGCATTAAGCTTGTTAAGCATAGAGTATTCCATAGGCTGAATCGCTAGGTTCTTATAGTGATCACCACCTACTTGTCTCATGCTGGCTGATGTAGCACCTAACAAGTCTCCTAGGTCTGGTTCTATTTTATTCATAGACCCTATCCTCCAGTTGTAATTCTAGATCAGTGAAGTTCTTCTCTACCAGCTCTTCAAATCTGTTTACTAAGTCCTCAGATTCTAATTGAAGTAGCTCTAATAGAATGACTTCATCCAACTGCTTTAAGCGTTCTTTCAACTCTTCCAAAGTTAGAGCCATAAGTCCTCCGTAAATATTCCATTGATACTGGAAGCTCGTCAAAGCCACCATCCTTAACATCATTAAATACCCATAGACCAGACCATGATCCATTAGTTTGTGGGTTAAGGTACTCTTCATCATGTTGATAGTAGATGCCAGCAAATAAACCTGTCATGTTTTTACCATCAGCTCTACGGGCATACGCTATATCCCTATCCTGTACATGACCCATAACACAACTCATATACTTCTTTTGTAGTAAGAGTTTTGCTGATGATACAGGTCTACCCATCACGCCAGAGGTGAAGTAGTGAGCGTAGCATACACCATCAATAACTACAGGCTCTAAGAAGTTATATACTTCCCAACCCTCTAGGTTAAAGTCGTTGTAACTAATAAGCCCGTCAAGCTTTGCATCATTCTGTACAGCACGATCAATACGATACTCATGATTACCCATCAGGAATACAAGACGAGGATTCCATTGCTTCTTCTTGTTTACCTTTAGGCGTTCTTGTTCCCTGCGTATAGGGGCGAGGAACTGCTCTAGTGCTACGTTGCCAGAGGCTATGTCTTTGGTATATCGTCTTCCTTCAAAGCTCTTTTTACCAGTGTCATAACTACTTAGGCTAGGCATATCCCAATGATCACCTAGATGTATGATTACATCAGGCTTCATGTTAACAGCATAGTGACCAGCCCACTCCATGTGGCTAGTATCTTCGTCAGGTTTGATCTGAGTATCAGGTATAACTAAATGTCTCATTTCTTCTTCCTCTCTTCGCGTTCATCTCTAGTCTTTGCACTATGACACTTCCAACACAACACTTGGTAGCCGTCCTCTTCTAGAAACATACGTTCTATGTACGTGTTCCAGTCGATGTAGCCTCGTCTAGTACAAACAACAGGATCAATATGATCAACAGCAGCATTATTTCTTCGCCGCTTCTGCCCTTGAAGGGGAGGCAAAGTAGCTGGGCCAACGTCACCACAACAAGCACATAAGTAGCGCCCCACATCAACTCTAGCAGATTTCTTAACATCAGCTTTAACTCCCCATTTACTATGTGCTCCACGTAAAGCAGAGACTATAAAGGATTTGTGTCTAGCTTCTGTCCAGCGTCCGTTGTTACGGGTTTTGGTGGTTGCCATATTTCATCATCCTTCCTTCGTAAGTGTAAGAGGATGCCATTCTCTATAGCCCTCTCTTCGCTTCCTAGTTTATCTACGCAGATTGCATACATCTCTAACTCAGTCTTATCCTTCAAGAGCTTCTCAGCTTTCTTAGGGCCAATGCCTCTAACACCTTTGATGTTATCAGCAGAGTCACCTACTAAGAACTGCATATAGAAATTGTATACTGCTTCCTTCTCTGTCACATAGAATAATTCTTTCTTGACAAAGTTATAATGACCACACACCAACTGGTAGAAGTCCTTATCAAGGGATACTATGATCGCCTCTGGATTTTGCGTAGCTCTGATAGCTATCCTATCGTCTGTCTCTTCACCTTGAGTCACTATCGCCCCATGCTTCGCAACCAAGTGGTCACGTAGAGCAGGGAGATGTTGAGGTTTCTTATTATTCTTACGATTACCTTTGTACTCTGCCGTAACAGCGTAATCGAAGCGGAAGTTACCTTTACCTGTTAGGTAGAGTTCAACCTCATGTGTCTCGTCATCAGAATCCATTACTAGATCCTCAATAATGTCAGTAAGAAAGTTACTCATAGTCCTACAAGCAACTCCCTTACTTTCATTCTCACAGGCGAAGCCGATACGATAACAAAGTATATCAGCGTCTATGAGAAGCAGCATATCTAGATGCTCGGAATGTCATCAAAGCCAGCATCATCTTTCGAGAATACTACTAGCTCGTCAACACGCGCCTTAGATAAACCTACACCTACACCCGTCTTACCCTTGAAGTTATAATCGTAGGGCTTGATGATGAATGTAACCTTACTGCCATTACCTACAGGATCAGTCATTTGGAAACCATCAGCATCCTCAACTCGCGGAGCAAACTTAGAGGACTTAGCAGTTACGAAGTAACCACGATCATCACCCTTGTTCTTTACGCTGATCCCTAACCCTTCCAAGCGATCTACTTGTTCCTCAGATAGTTGACTAACATCAACTTGGTACTTATCTGACATCTCATTCTTCTCTAAGAAAGAGAACCAGAAAGCCGTTGCTTGAATCTTTACTACGTTATGTGTTTGCATGGATTTTATTCCTTAATTTTACAATTTAAAAGTACACTAGACCTGTTTGCAAAGTTTCCTAGGAAACTCTAGTGTGTTTCTGCCCAAGTGGTTCCTACTTTAAAGTCACCATCTAACGGACAATTCATTTGGAAGTGCTCACCAGCTTCTTTGATGGCGAGTCTCCCAAGTTCTCCTACTAAATTGGCATCAGCCTTAGTAGTTTCTATCTGCCATTCATCATGTACATTAGCTACAAACTTGTACCATATACCATGATCAATTAGCTTCTGGTCTAAAAGCACTAGAGCTTTCTTCATTACTATCGCACCTGCTGATTGCAATAAAAAATTCAAAGCTGAATGCTCTGACTCAACTCTAAGCCTCCTCCCATCTAGCCCTCTCAGTGTACCTGAACTACGCATTGAAGTCAACACCTTGTCCTTCAACTTAGCATAAGCAGGTAAGTTCCTCATGAACTTATCAACCAACTGCTTACCTTTACGAGGTGAACCTCCAGCTATCTCACCTATCATAGCAACACCTCCACCATAAATCAGAGCGTATATGAAAGTCTTCGCCTGATCTCTCGTGTATAGTCCTGCCATGTTTTGATTGTAAATATGAATGTCTCCATCCAATATCTGCCTTATGAACTCCTTATCATTCATGTAGTGTGCAAGCATTCGTAGTTCTAAACCAGAAGCATCTATACCACACAATACATTACCTTCATCAACAATCCAACAGGCTCTACAGTCTGTGCCATACCATGAGGCTCTGCCCCAGAGTAGTTCACCTGTCTTCTTGTCGTGCTTACTCGCAGGTACTTGAGCCATGTTAGGACTCTGATGTGTCATACGTCCAGAGACTGCACCATTAGTTATTACCCTGCCGTGTACTCTACCATCATCTGCTACTGCGTTGACCCAGTTATCAATCTGTCCTACACGTTTCTGTAAGGTAAGGTATTCACCTATCATACGCGCTTCTGGTAGATCAATACCAGCCAAGGTCTTTTCATTAACAATGGTGTTACCTTTCTCAGTCTTATCCTTAAAGACTATTCCTTTGTCTTGGAGGCGCTGGGCAATTTGCTTTCTGCTTCCAAGGTTGAACACTGTGACTTTATCCTTGAGTCTTTTGCCTGTCTTTTCTGAGATTCTCTCCTCCACCAAGGGCGGAAAGACTTGTTGCACTTCTCGTTCAAGCTCATTCATTCTCCCCATAAGATCAGTGAGTAATTGATTAGCTCTATCTAGGTCGAGCTTGAATCCGTTACTCTCTTGTTGTGCTACGATTAAAGCAACATCATGCTCAAGTCTTTGACACTCTTCACTAAAGCCATCTGCTGCTAACTGTTTAGTCAGATGGTCAAGTAACTTACTCGTTACCTCTACATCTTTCTTACAGTAGACCTTCATATCATCTGTGAGGCCGCCATCATAGTCAGTAAAATCAAGCTTAGGATAACCCAACCTATCTCCCCACGCTGCCAGTGAGTGACCACCGAGTAGCCTAGGATTCCACAGGCGAGATAGTAATAAAGTATCCCAAAGCTTGCTGGGTTCAAGAGTAACTCCCCATAGCGTAGCTATCTTGGGAGCGTCGAAGGATATAATGTTGTGTCCAACAATAGATTGCGTACTCTTGGTAAGCTCTTGCAACTGCATAGAGTTTACTAGTATGCGCTGACGTTTCTCGTGATCCGTCTGTATCCCACAACACCAGATGTGATCCATCTTGGAAGTTGTTTCTATATCTATTATCGTACTCATTTTCCTGCCTCTCTAATACATAGTTTCCTATCTTGCTCATGATAGCACCTCTTCTATATACTCTTCATCTAGTTCATCAGTGTGGACAATAACCATCTCCTTAAACTGGCCTTGCGTACCCTCGTTGTCCATTTGCATTTCTACTTCCAGCCTATCATTAGATGATACGATGTGAGTACTGAACCATGTATCATCCCCTGCATACTCTGATCCAAACAAGTGCCATTTTCTTACAGGTTCCCTAGGATCAGGAAAGTTATCATGGTATGGGTGAGTATGGGTAAAGTTTACATCACTCATGGGATAAATGTACACAGGGTTTATATCATCATAGTCATTTTCTACACGTAATGCCTTAGCTTTCTTTCTACATTCATTATAAGATGAAGAGTAGATTACTGATATGAATGAGCAGGGTTCATAATCCTTGCCACCAGCTACACACGATTCCTTTACTACATGCCATAGTTTCATAAGTTTCATAAGTCATTCTCCTCTACCACCTCTAACATTCTACCAGTGTTATGGTTGTACATCAAGGGTGCTGCCTTACCAGTGATACCGCAGAAACGATTCTTCAATACCCTAACATGGGTTGTGTTGCGAGTCTCTTCATCCTCGGCCTGACCATTACGTTCAAGACCAATAACCATATCACTAAGCTGTGCGATAGAACCAGAGCCACGTAACTGAGATAGGCTGGTAGCTGCACCCTCTTCGTGTCCTTTACTATCAGGTCGCTTGAGGTGAGACACAACAAACAAAGCAATGCCTGTCTCTTGTACTAGCATACGAAGCCTAGTCATAATCTCGTCTAACGCCTTACGCTCGTCACCACTAGCCTGTGCTGATACCACAATAGATACGTGATCCAGTACAACATACTTACAGCCTAATCCTTTAGCCATATAACGTACACGACTAATGATATTATCAACACCAGTAGAACCGAAGTGATCAAACAAGAACACACGATCAGTACCTAGTGTACGCTCGAAAGCATCTAACCTTTCCTCGTCAGTCGCCTCAGTATCAGGCAAGTGCAGAGGTTTATTAGCAGCTAAACTCATTAGAGATAAGCCAGCCTTTTTGATACTCTCTTCTAGGAAAAGGATACCTATATTCTCTTCTGTCTTACTGATGATCTGCCAGATAATCTCTCGCATGAACTGACTCTTACCTAATCCAGAGCCAGCCGTAACTGTGACGAGTTCTCCATAGCGGATACCATAAGTGAGCTTATTGATTCCGTCGTATGGGTAGAGGCACTGTGCTGGTGCGATGGGTTTATTAACTTCGTCCCACAAGCTACTTCCTGCAACAATTCCATCGGGAACAAATCGTTCTGACGACCACCACCGATCAACAAACTCTTTAGTGCGATTGTACTTAACATAATCGTTTGCATCTTTTTCATCCTTAGTATGTTTGAATACCTTTGTCTTGCCCCCAAACAACTCAGCCACTTGGTTGGCAGCTTTCGTACCAGCCTCGTCTGAATCAAAGCAGACTACAATATTTTCATAGCTATCTAGATACTCGTAACTAGCACGACAATCCTTCAATGCCCCTGCGCTGCCGTTCTTTATAGACACTACAGGATACTTACTCCCTAGCATCTGATAGGCTGACATAGCATCGTACTCACCCTCAGTGATAGTAATATACTTACCACCCTTAGTGAATAGATTCTGTCCAAACAGTACAGTATCTTGCCAAGTACCTTGAGTACGAAAGTCTTTATCAGGTGAGCGTGTCTTAGCGCCAACTAAGTACCCATCTTTATCATGATAACCGAAGTGCATAGTCTCGCCCTGTAACTGGGCCTTGTATGCCTTACATGTATCGCTTGATATGCCTCGACTAACAACACTCTTGTATTGTCCAGACAATAGACTATCTTTTAGTTTATCAAAACTACAATTTGGTTTCTTATCTACTCCCATTGTAACTACTCCATTATCTTTAGTTCTGGTTTCACACACAAAACAGTGTGACCACCCCTTATCATCAATTGATCTGCCATCACTGCTCCCACAGTCATCACACGCTACGTGCGTCTGTACAAATCCCATTCCTGTCTCCCCATAAGGATACATATTCCTTATCTGATAACATTAACTTTAGTACGTCCATCAATGCGTCTTGCACGTAGGCCGCATCCCAAGGATCTATCCCAAAGGTATCAGGTTGATCCAGTTCATTCATTAATTCTTTAAGCCGAGTCGTAGTAATGTACTCGACTTGATCCACCTCCAAAGATACTTGAAGTGTGTGATTATTTAATCCTCCCATACTGTACCTCTCTTATAAAGTTTCATTGCCATATTAAAATCACAATCAAAGCTTATCATGATTTCCCTCAGTTGTGTAATGAATAGCATCACTAACCTCCTTACGTTTATGTTTATGTAGTCTATTACCCTTACAGTACTCACAACTTCCGTGGTTCCTACAGTTAATTGATACTGACTTAGCTCCTGTCTTATCTTTTCTCTTTGTTCTACTCATGCTACCTCCTAATCATTCTACCTCGTCCATAATAGCCTGAATCAATACCTCTTGTCTAGCAGCAGCTAGTTTACTGTGTCCATACTTACACATAACCACTGCACAACCAGCTTTACCTCTATGAAGTAACTCACCACACTTTTTGTATGATACTCCTATGGCACGTAACTCTACCAACTGCCTAAGCTCTTTGGTTGACCATGAGTTATACTCCCGTTGAGCATCAGTTACTTTTGGTTCAGCTACTACCTCTCTAAATCCGTAGGGTATCTTAGGTACAAATACTATACTCATGACTCGTCCTCCCTAAAGAAGTTAGATAACACATCGTCACACATTCCGTTACCTTGCATAAAACCTACTACCTCACCAGCAGCATCTCGCTTAACCATTACTGGTATACTGCGGAAGCCTAGCTCCATGAGAGTGTCTCGGTGTTCCATCATATCTGTACTGCGTGGTTCAAAGTTACTAATACCTAAATCAAGTAACCGATTCTTTAGGGTAACACACGCTGAACAACCCTGCCCTGTAAATAATTCAATCATTCTTCATCTCCTGCGGATAACAAATCCATTCTATTTATAGTTGGTATCTCGTCATCAAACTCATGACAACAATCATTACATGCATCTAGAAAAATACCTACTTCATATTTTCTAGTTGCCTCATAATCTGTTAACTCTGTATCACAACAAACACACCTCATAAACATACTCCTAAAGTTTCCTAGGAAATTATTATAACATATCCCTTTACTTCTAACAAGAAACATGCTACCCTTAAAACACTTATGAGATACGAAGTAACCAACATATTAATACATATATAATTATAAATAAAAGTATCTTTCTAATTATCATCAAGAAATACTCCTTGAGTCTCTAGAGAGCTAGCTATAACAGACACTACCTCTTCAAAGAAGAACTCACACAAAGACATATGATGCTCTGCTCCTACCTCTTCCCCTTCTTTAGCCCAATCAAAAGTATATACATCTAGTATACCTGTCTCTTCTTCAATACTTACCTCTGCATTCAGCACGTATGACCCTGCTTCAATACCTTTAATTATATATGTTGGCGTGTTCATGCTACGTTCCTCGTTTTTATTAGCTTCAAACCCTTAGCACCATGCATAGGATAGGCAATGACCTTTGTCTCTTTGTCCCAACATAGGCGACAATCACCACATTTACCACCACGTTCATAGGCTTTACATACTTCTGTCGTACTCCCTACTGGATGGGAACTATCTGGTATGATAGTGCTAGTAGTATTTCCTGCCACAAGTTCCCCTGAGATGCTATCACTGCTAAACCTAACGACAACATTACCCAATGATTCCATTTCATTTAACACCTCCAAAAACTTACCAAATTTATACATACGTGTAGGCAACCAATGGTGTACCCAAGGCGTACGCTTCATTACTTCTAGAATTTTCTTAGCTAATCGTATGTGGTATACATCACCACTATCGAACCACCTAAAATATCTATGCGTATCTAGCAGTGCTACAAATTCATCTACCCATTCTTCACGCTGCCAATCTTTAGCATTGTGCTGACGTAGTGCCTTAACACTAGGCATTTGATAGAAACCTCCAGTTGCATAGCAAGATTTACACGCATCAACTAACTGTCCATCCTTGTCTACCGAAGCAGGGCAATGATAGATTGCCTCAGTACTCCACGAATGACAAGGCACTTTACTTGGATTGCTTAACTTGATCATGATACCACCTCTCTAAGCTCCTGTAAGGCTGCTCACTGCAATTTCCTAGGAAACTTGAGCTACCCTACAGGGTGCTTTATTAATTGCTTACGGGACACTTACGTAATGCTTCAAATATAATTCAATGTGTTTAGGTGAATCATTTCGGTGGCGTTGAATTACTTGCCAACTCTCTTGGCCTCGCGTCCATACCTTATGATCATCACTCATTTGATAAGCCCAATCATGAGCCTTTAACATCTTCTCAAACTCTTCTAAACTAATCATGCCACCTCTCCTATGTGAATATGCTCCAACCAATTAGGAGGACTCACTTCACTAATAATCTTAATCTTATCTGCTAAGTACACAGGACTACGTGCATGCATCTTCTTACGATAGTTCTTCACTTCACATAATACTATCACCTTGTCAGTTGGATCATCAAAGTTCTCCAGATATATAGCAGCATCAGCATATGTAGGCAGTACATGTATACCAGAGAGATAGCGAGTACCTCCACTACCATCAATACACCATTTCTTTGTAGCCTCCACCCATACATCAGTAGGGACGTGCTTACTGCCGTCAATACCATGGAACAAGGTTGAGAAATAACTGGAGTTGTTATCATCCAGCTTATTACTATACTTCATTATCTTATATGCCATCATTATCATCTCTCCTTATCGTTTCCCTATACCCATATTGATCATCACCTAACTTAATGATAAAGTCTTTATCTACTGCCTCTTGAACTAGATCATCTACATCCATCTCAAAATTATAATCAGGCGCATGACGCATCCAAAACTCCTCACTTGTCATCTGCATGATAAGTCTCCTCGATCATATCCACCATTAGATTCCATGTTAACATCGCCTTGCTCTTTTAGGTATTCGTTTAGTTCTAACCTTGCTTTATCCCAAGCATCCCAAGCAGCATCAGCAGCAGCATCGGCAGCATCAGCAGCATAATAAGCAGCATAATAAGCAGCATCATGAGCAGCATTATAAGCAGCATCAGCAGCATTACAAGCAGCCTTAGTATCTACTACATTTTTTCGTAGTTGTTCTAATGTCTTATCCATTGTCTTGCTCCTTACTCGTCATCAGCATGATATGTCTCTTCAATCATATCCACCATTAGATTCCATGTTAACATCATACCTAATAGGAATGCTGCCTTCTCACTCCCATGGTACATATCTGCCTGTTCAATAAT
>Ga0208680_1000249_pt1 | contig 11589 bp, 10 predicted proteins | sample Colrivmet1556A02_FD_187672 | JGI IMG/M metagenome (GOLD analysis project Ga0208680, IMG submission 187672) | Estuarine microbial communities from the Columbia River estuary - metaG 1556A-02 (SPAdes) (version 2) | ecosystem: Environmental > Aquatic > Marine > Intertidal zone > Estuary | place...
TCCTCACAACAAGGGAATAACTCTAGGCCCCTTGTTCCAAGAAGGAATTGATTGGTTTTTACAGACTTTCTTCTTTTCTTTGCAAGGCTTCAATAAGTGGCTGATTGTTGATGTGCTCTTCCCTATGAGGGAAGCATTTTTATCAATGCCAGTCATTGCAACATTCTTTTTTACTCTTTTTTGAGTAAATAATGAAACTAGTGAGGTTAATATAGTTATACCTGCACTGGGCCCATCTTTTGGTGTAGCACCTTCAGGAACATGAATATGTATGTTATATTTTGTATAATCTAATTCATTATTTATTCCAAGTAACTTATGATTTGATTTAATATATTCTAGAGCAATAATAGCGGACTCTTTCATTATTTTTCCGAGATTTCCTGTTATTGAAAGATTCCCTTTTCCATCAGAAATAGATGACTCAATGAATAAAATTTCACCACCGACAGATGTCCATGCTAATCCAGTAACAACTCCCGCAACTGAATTGTTTTCATATTTATCTCTAAAAAACTTTTTAGGACCAAGAACATTCTTTAAATAGTCAATATCTTTAGAATCATTAAGTTTAGATTGAGAGACAATATTCTTAGCTCTATTCCTAATTAATTTTGCTATTTGTTTTTCTAAATTTCTAACACCTGATTCCCTTGTATAGCCACTTATAATATCCTTTAATGTTTGATTATTAATTTTGAAATCATTACTCTTCATTCCATGTTCTGATAATTGCTTCTTAATTAAAAATTTTGAAGCAATTGAAGTTTTTTCTTCAGATGTGTAACCTGATACATTTATTAATTCCATTCTATCTAATAAAGCTGGATGCATAGATGATAAGTTGTTAGCGGTAGCTATGAACATAACCTTTGAAAGATCATAACCAATTTCCAAAAAATTATCATGAAAAGAGTTATTCTGTTCAGGATCAAGCAACTCTAATAATGCTGAACTAGGGTCTCCTTGTGATCCACTTGAAATTTTATCTATCTCATCTAATACAAATACTGGATTTGAAGTGCCTGATTTTCTAATACTTTGAATAATTCTACCTGGCATTGCACCTATGTATGTTTTTCTATGGCCTCTAATCTCTGCTTCATCTCTTAATCCTCCGAGAGATACCCTAACATATTCTCTATTAATTGATTTTGCAATAGATTTACCAAGTGAAGTTTTTCCAACTCCAGGAGGGCCATATAAACATAAAATTGGAGATTTCATGTCACTCCTTAGCTTAAGAACAGCTAGATACTCGATAATTCTTTTTTTGACATCCTCTAGTCCAAAATGGTCTCTATCTAAAATCTTTTGCGCTTTATTTAAATCGAAATTATCTTCAGAAAACTTCTCCCATGGTAAGTCTACTAATAAGTCAAGATAATTTCTTTGAACAGAATATTCAGCAACTTGAGAATTCATTCTCTTAAGCTTTGATAATTCTTTCTCAAAATGGATTCTAGTTTCATTATTCCAATCCTTGTTTTTTGATTTATTGATCAAGTCCTGGATGTCTTCTTCATATGAGTTATCACCCAACTCTTCCTGGATAGTCTTCATCTGTTGTTGAAGATAATATTCACGTTGTTGTTGGTCTAAATCATTTCTTACTTTAGATTGAATATCATTTTTTAATGCAAGTTTTTCATATTCAACATTTAATAATTTTAAACATTTGAGCGCTCTTTTGTCAATACTAATACTTGAAAGTAATTCCTGCTTTTCTTTGACAGTAATATTCATGTTAGAGCAAACAAAATTTATTAAAAAAGCAGAGCTATGAATGTTTTTTATTGCAAAAGAAGCTTCAGATGGTATATTAGGATTCTCTTTAATTATTTTTAATGAAATATCCTTTATTGCATCAATTGTTGCAGAAAATTTACTATCAGACTCTTTTTGACTCTTGTCAGATACTGAATCTATAGTAGCTTGGATGTATGGATCTGTTTTAACAACTGATTTTATTTTAAATCTTTTCTTACCTTGAATTATAACTGTAGTATTTCCATCAGGCATTTTTAATACTCTTAATATTTTTGCCACAGTTCCTACACCATAGATGTTTTCTACACTAGGATTTTCAATTTTAGTGTTTTTTTGTGCTACAACACCAATTAATTTATTTGATTTGTTTGCATCATTAATTAGTTTTATAGACTTATCTCTACCAGCATTTATAGGAATAACAACACCTGGAAACAAAACAGTATTTATTAATGGTAGAATTGGTAAAACTTCTGGAAGACTTTCTTTCTCTAGAGCTGCTTCATCCTCAGATGTCATTAATGGAATGAATTCTGATTCTTCTCCAAGATCATCAAATGACATTTTGTCTATATTATTAAAAATGATACTCATAAAATATTTTTACAGTCATTTTGTCATAAACTAAAATCAATTAAATACTAATTGAGTGATTATAACTATTACATATATATAAGGGCAAAAGCTATGCCAACTTATTTTTGTCTATACGAGGAACTCTTATAAGAAGTATTGCTCCTAAAAAGAAGAAAAACATAAATATTATTACTGAAAATCTAACACTGCCTGTAATTTGTGCAGCAGTTGCATAAAAAAGCATACCAAATACTATTCCTATTTTTTCTGTGACATCATAGAAACTAAAAAATGATGTTGTATCATTAGTCTTGGGTATAAATAAAGAAAATGTAGCTCTTGTAATAGGTTGAGTTCCGCCCATTAAAAGGCCTACAAGTCCAGCAATCATATAAAATTGCATTGGAGATTTAATAAAATATGCATAAAGACAAACAACTCCCCATAGAAAAATAGCGAAGGTTAAGACTATGATATTTCCATATTTTTGAGCTAATCTTGAAAAAATGTATGCGCCACCTATGGCTACAATTTGGATAAGTAAAATGCTAATAATCAACCCTGATGTTTGTTCACTTGAACTACTCCATTCAATTTCACTTACTCCAAAATATGAAGCTATATATAAAATAGTTTGAAGAGAAAATGAAAATATAAAAAATGCTAATAAAAATCTAGTAAATCTTTTACTAGATCTAATTATTTTATAGACTGATTTAAGCTCTCTAAATCCATTCCAAATAATATTTTTTGGAATTTTAACACCTTTGTTACCTTTTGGTAAATGATAAAATGAATATTGGCTAAAAGCTAACCACCATAAACCTACAATTGCAAAAGATGTTTTCATAGCATATATCTCAGAAGAAAAGCCAAATGACTCATAATAGTTAATCATAATTAAATTCACTAATAGGAGAATTACACTTCCAATATACCCCATAACATAACCTCTAGCACTAACTTTATTAGTCTGTTTAGGATATGTTATATCTGTTAAATATGAGTTATAATAAACTAGGCTTCCCCAGAAACCAATTAACCCAAGCACATAAAACACTAGACTAATTTCAATTGTCTCCAACTCAAACCAATACAAGGATATACATGAAAAAGATCCTAGATAAACAAAGAATTTCATAAATATTTTTTTATTACCAATATAATCAGCAATACCACTTAGAAGAGGAGAAAGAAAAGCTATTAATAAAAAAGAAAGACCTGAAACTGAACTAATTAAAGTGTCTTTATTTATTTCCAAATTAAATAAAATTATACTATTAGTATCTGCAAAAATATATTGAGAATAATAAATTGGGAAAACAGCAGAGGAAATGACTAAAGAATACACAGAGTTGGCCCAGTCATAAAGAGCCCAAGCACCTATTAGTTTTTTACTGCCTCTAGGATGATCAGTTTTTTTATTAAACATAAATTTAAATGATTGCCAAAATAAGCAAATAAATCAAAAGATATTTATATTTGTCAAAAAAATAGATGTACAACAAAATACACTTATTTGGAGTTTTATTTTTTAGCTTATCCCTACTAAATTGTCAAACTTCTACAAATAATAAAGAATCTAAAATAACTTTTAAAGTGAATAAAACTGATAACGAGTGGAAAGAAGAACTTTCTTCAGAAGAATTTGAAATTCTAAGAAATAAAGGAACTGAAAGACCCAACACAGGTATTTATAACATGCACTTTGAAGAAGGTGTTTATGCGTGTAAAGGATGTGGTCAAGCTCTTTTTAATAGTGATAACAAGTTTATGACAGATTGTGGATGGCCAAGCTATGAAAGTGCAATTCCTGGTGCAATTACATACAAAAAAGATACAAGTTTAGGGATGATACGAACAGAGATTTTATGTTCTAATTGTGGTGGGCATCAAGGTCATGTTTTCGATGATGGACCTACCTCCACTGGTAAAAGATATTGTGTCAATTCTGCTAGTATTAATTTCATAAATAATAAAAATGAATAAAAAATATGATTTAATTGTTCTAGGTAGTGGTCCTGGAGGTTACGTAAGTGCTATAAGAGCATCACAGTTAGGATTAAAAACTGCAATAGTTGAGAAAGAAAGTCTTGGTGGAGTTTGTCTTAATTGGGGCTGTATACCCACTAAAGCATTATTAAAATCTGCTCAAGTATTTGAATATCTGAAAAAAGCTGATACTTATGGTCTAAAAATTAAAGATTTTGATAAAGATTTTGAATCAGTTGTAAAAAGAAGTAGAGGTGTTGCAGATGGTATGAGTAAAGGGGTAAACTTCTTAATGAAGAAGAATAAAATTGATGTAATCAATGGATACGGTAGATTGTTTCCAAATAAAATTATCTCTGTCGAAAACGAAGGAAAAACTGAAAACTTTGAGGCTAATAATATAATAATTGCCACTGGGGGAAGATCAAGAGTAATTGATTCAATTCCACAAGATGGTAAAAAAATAATTGGTTATAGAGAAGCTATGACTCTTGCAAAACAACCTAAAAAAATGATAATAGTTGGATCTGGAGCAATAGGTATTGAGTTTGCATATTTCTACAACTCTATGGGAACTGAAGTCACAGTAGTTGAATATATGGATAGAGTTTTGCCTGTGGAAGATAAAGATATTTCAAATCAATTAAACAGAACATTTAAAAAATCAGGAATTAAGATACTAACCAATTCAGAGGTAATTTCATCTGACACAAAAGGTAAAGGTGTTAAAGTTCAAATTAAGTCCAAAGGACAAATTTCAGAACATGAAGCAGATATAGTACTTTCTGCAGTTGGTGTAAAAAGTAATATTGAAAATATTGGACTGGAAGAAGTTGGAATTGCAGTTGATAAAGATAAAATAATTGTTGATGAGTTTTATAAAACTAATATACCAGGTTACTTTGCTATAGGTGATGTAACTTCAGGACAAGCACTAGCTCATGTTGCATCAGCTGAAGGTATTTTATGTGTTGAAAAAATTGCTAATCACGATGTTGAACCTATTGATTACGAAAATATACCTGGATGTACATATTGTTCTCCTGAGGTTGCTTCTGTTGGTTTAACTGAAGAAAAAGCTCTAGAAAAAGGGTATAGTATAAAAGTTGGTAAATTTCCATTTACTGCTTCTGGAAAAGCTAAAGCATCTGGCCATCCAGAAGGCTTTGTTAAAGTAATATTTGATGAAAAATATGGTGAATGGCTTGGCTGTCATATGATTGGAGCTGGTGTAACTGACATGATCGCTGAAGCTGTTTTAGGTAGAAAGCTTGAAACTACAGGTAAAGAAATTATAAAATCAGTGCATCCTCATCCTACAATGAGTGAAGCTTTGATGGAGGCTGTGGCAGATGCCTATGATGAGGTAATACATCTTTAATTAATTATACTCTCTAAAGCTAATCTATAGCTATCTAGACCGAAACCTATAATGATTCCATCTACAACAGGTGACAAAAAAGAGTTGTGTCTGAATTCCTCTCTAGAATATGTGTTTGATATATGTACCTCAATAACTTTACAATCAATTGATTTAACAGCATCTGCAATTCCAACAGAAGTATGAGTGTAAGCAGCCGCATTCAAAATGATTCCATCACAATCTTTAGACTTATGGATAAGATTAATAATTTCACCTTCAATATTTGACTGAAAATATTCAATTGCAATTTTTGGAAAAGAAGTTCTGAGTGAATCCAGGTATGAGTCAAAGTTTTGACTTCCATATATATCAGTTTCTCTAGTTCCTAGAAGATTCAAATTAGGACCATTAATTATCGTTATTTTCATATATTATAAAGGTAACGCATAAAGAGTAATTAAAAAATTAAAATGAATTGGGATTCTTGCTTTGAAAATTTTAAAAATTATTTAAAATTAGAAAGGGGTTTAAGTGATAACTCAATTAAAAGCTATGATTTTGATCTTAATTTATTTAAAAAATTTTTAGATTCAAATCAAATAAATGATACTCCACTTAACTGTAAGGCTGAAACTATAAAAAATTATTTATATAAAGATTTATCAGATAAGAAATCAAGAAGTCAGGCAAGAAGTATATCAGCTTTAAAAAGTTTTTTTAATTATTTAATTTTTGAGGGACATATTAAAGAATCTCCGGTCTCAAATATTGAACCTCCGAAACTTGAAAAAAAACTCCCTGAAGTCTTGACAGAAGATGAGATTAATCAATTAATAAAATCAATTGACCTAAATCACGTATTTGGTCAAAGAAATAAAACGATAATAGAAGTTTTATATGGTACTGGGATTCGTGTAAGTGAACTTGTGAATTTAAAATTATCAAATATATTTTTCAAAGAAAACATTCTTAAAGTAACAGGAAAAGGAGATAAAGAGAGGTTTGTGCCTCTAGGAAAAATTGCATCTACTGAAATTAAGACATATATAAGTTTAAGAGATAAATTAAAAATTGATTTAAAATTTTCAGATATATTATTTCTTAATAAATATGGAAGAAGACTAACTAGGTCAATGATTTTTAAAATAATAAGCGATGCTTCTAAGAGTATCAAATTAGAGAAGAAAATTAGCCCACATACATTAAGACATTCATTCGCAACTCATTTGCTTAAAAATGGTGCAGATTTAAGAACAATTCAGTTAATTCTTGGACATGAGAGTATAACAACTACTGAGATATATACTCATCTTGATACTTTCCATTTAGAGGAGGTATTGAAAAAATACCATCCGAGAGGAGATTAGAAAAGTATCATTTATACTTATTTAATACCTTATCTACTCTTTTGCTAGTCTAAAGCCTTCTCCATGTACATTAATAATTTTTAGTGTCAAGTCTTTATCAAGATACTTTCTAAGTTTTGCTATATATACATCCATACTTCTAGAAGTGAAGTAATTTGAATCTCTCCAAATCTTATTTAAGGCAATGTCTCTAGGTAGAAGATCGTCAAAATTTAAAACAAGCATTTTAAGGAGTTGATTTTCTTTTGGGGATAACTTGTAAGATTCATCATCTTTATGAGTTAGAATACGAAGCTTTGAATTGAAATTAAAATCACCAAACTCAAACTCAAATGTATCTTGTTCATTATTATATACATTAGATTTTCTATTTAAAATAGATTTAATTTTTGCAAGCAAAATCTCTGAATCAAATGGTTTAGTTAAGTAATCATCTGCACCAATTTTATAACCTTTAAGAACATCATCTTTAAGGTTTTTTGCAGTAAGAAAAATTAATGGAATCAGCTCATTAACCTCCCTAATTTCCTTTGCTAGTGTGAGACCGTCTTTAAATGGCATCATTATATCGAGAATGCATAAATCAAAGTCGGATCTATTAAATTTTTCAAATCCTTCTATACCATTTACAGCAAGAGACACCTCATAGTTATTTATAGTTAAATAGTCTTTTAAGATTCTTCCAAAATTTGGATCATCTTCAACTAGTAAGATTCTTTTATTTGATTTCATATTAAATATTTTTTAGAGTTAAATAAAACTTTGTACCTACACCTTTTTTACTCTCCAATGAAATTTTTCCATTATGAAAGTCAACAATTTTTTTTACGTAAGATAATCCTAAACCATGACCTTTGATATTATGTATGTTACCATTCTGTTCTCGATAAAATTTTTCAAAAATCAATTTCTGAGTGTTTTTATCCATTCCGATTCCATTATCTTCAAAGCATATTATAATATCTTTATTAGAATTAGTTGATGAAACAACTATCTGTGGATTTTCTTTTGAATACTTTACTGCGTTATCTAAGATATTTATAATAATATTTTCTAAGTGATTACTATTTCCATTAATATCAAAATTTTTAGCTTTAAGAGATAATTTTATTGACCCTTTTTTGCTTTTAACAATTAACTTCACGTGCTCTAAAGCATCCTCAATTACTTCGTGAATATTTGTCTCTTCCATGTCAAAGGGATTTGAACTTTTCTCTAACTGAGATATCCTAAGTATGTTTTCAACTTGTGACAACATTCTAGAATTCTCTTCTCTAATCATTCCTAGGTAAGAAGTGAATTTCTCGTTTAAATTATTCTTAGAACTTGAAATTGAATCAAGAGCTAAATTTATTGTTGCGATAGGTGTTTTAAATTCATGAGATATATTATTTATAAAATCATTTTTTATCTCAGATAATTTTTTTTGCTGAATAATTTGATAAAGTGCACTAGTTGATATGACCACAATAATTATAGTAAGCATAAATGACAAAGCAGCAACTCCTACAATACCTGAAAGAACATATTCTTGCTTTTCAGGAAATGATACAATTAAATTGTAAGATATAGGGCTAGATCTATCATTAAAAAAGGGTATAGAATACTTTGGACCAGATTGAACTTCTAAATAATTATTTGATTTAACCTTGGTTGACAGTCCATTACTGTAAATCCCAAATTCATACGGTGTAATAATATTTCTATCATTAAAACCTTTATTTAGTAGAATTTGTATCTCACGAGAAGTAGTTCTTTTATGGATTGGAAGAGATGAGGCATATTCTTGAAAAGCTGACTTATATTTCTCAAACTTAAATAAATCTATTTCTTCTACACTTCTTAATTTAGAGATAGATGAATTCAACCTATTTTCCCTTCTATCAAAAATATTTTTATTAACTATTGTTGTTTTTACTGCTTTATAATCTTTTAAATCATCATCACCATATTTATTAGAGAGGTTATCAGGTAAGTTTATATTATAATCTTCTTCAAGAATTCCATAAGCAAAGAACGTAGAAAGGTTAGAAGATTGATCTTCATCTAAGAATAAAAAAACATCAGTAAAGTTAGATTCATCAGGAGTTCCAATAGAATCAATTAGCATTTGATAAGTATAAACATAATCATTAAGTTCCCTGCTTTGAATTTCATCAACAACTTCGCGAAGTGTTCTAGTAACTGCAAGCGTAAACTCTTCTTCTTTATTCTGCCATGAAGAATAAATCCAGTAGCCTTGCAATAAGATTATGCCTATCAAAGAAAATGACATTAATAGAACTAAGGATGTATAAAGCTTTTTATTCATTTATATAAAATTCTCAATTTTAAAATTAAAATTTCTTAATGAAATGTTAATATCTATTGATTAGCCTTTTAATTCAAGATGAATAGATAGGACTTTATCTTTTAAATTCTTAATGTTCTGGTTATTGATTATGTAATCACATTTATCAATAATTGAATTTTCATCTAATTGATTATTAATCCTTTTCATGACTTCTAATCTTGAAAGACTATCTCTATTCATAACTCTTTCAATTCTAACTTCTAGAGGTGATCTAATTAAAATTATTTTATCATAATTACTCTCAGACTTAGTCTCAAAGATAATTGCAGCCTCTTTTACTATATAATCATCATTATTTATTTCTAAAAAATTCTTAAAGTCTAAAGCTACCACTGGGTGAATAATTGAGTTTAGTAATTTAAGTTTTTCAGTGTTTCCAAAAACAATTTTAGATAATTTTTTTGAATCTAAAATGTTATCCTTATAAATATTATTTCCAAAAGAAGTCTTTATAAGATCTATTAATTTTTCATCAGAATTAACCAATTGTTTAGCAGATATATCTGCGCTATAAGTTCTTATACCTAGATTTTTAAAAAGTTTTAAAACAGTAGATTTCCCAGAACCAATACCCCCGGTTAATCCAATGATTTTCATTTTGAATTTAATTTATCTATAATTTCTTGACTAACTCCAACATTAGAAAAGCCACCATCATTATATATATTTTGAAGTGTTACTCTTTTTGAGTAATCTGAAAACAAAGACACTGTAAGATTTGCGCAATCATCTGCTGTTGCATTTCCAAGAGGTGAAGTTAATTCTGCATAATTTAAAAAGTCATCAAGACCTTTAACACCCTTACCTGCAGTTGTTAGAGTTGGGGATTGAGAAATTGTATTAACTCTAACTTTTTTCTCTTTACCAAAAATATATCCAAAACTTCTAGCTATTGACTCTAAATATGCTTTATTGTCAGCCATATCATTATAATTAGGAAAAGTTCTTTGAGCTGCAATATAGGTGAGAGCAACAATACTTCCCCATTCGTTCATTGCGTCTAATTTAAAAAGAGATTGCATTAACTTATGAAAGGAAACAGCAGAAACGTCCCAACCTTTAGTTAACCAATCATAATTTAAGTCTGTGTAATGCCTCCCTTTTCTTACATTAACCGACATACCAATAGAGTGTAAAATAAAATCAAGTTTTCCAAATTTCTCTGTAGCTATATTAATTAAGTTTTCAAGGTCATCAAGGTTTGTTGCATCTGCAGCCACTAAGTCTGAATTTGTTTTTTCAGCTAATTCATTTATCGAACCCATCCTTATTGAAACAGGAGCGTTAGTCAAAACAAATTCACCACCCTCATTATAAACATTTTCAGCTGTCTTCCAAGCAATAGAACTACTATCTAAAGCGCCGAATATAATTCCCTTTTTACCTTTTAAAATATTATTTTTCATTGTATCGTAAATATAGTTTAATTCAATAATTCATTTGCAAGTTCATTAGCAGATTTATTCGATTTATCACCTGACAACATTTCTGCTATCTCATTAACTCTCTCTTTATCTGAAAGCAATTTTACATCCGTTATGATTTTATTATTCTCTTCTCTTTTGAATACTTTATAATGAAAATCACCCTTTGATGCAACTTGAGGAGTATGTGTAATAACTATAACTTGCATTTTACTAGACATATATTTCATAAGTTCAGCTACTTTAGAAGAAACAGAACCTGAAATTCCTGTATCAATTTCATCAAACATGATAGTTGGCAACTTTTGGTATTTAGATATTATATATTTGATTGTTAACATAATTCTTGAAAGCTCACCACCAGATGCAGCTTTTTTAAGAGGTAAAAACTGACCTCCTTTGTTAGCGTTAAACAAAAACTCTAAATGATCCTTTCCGTTATCTAAATAAGAATCTGATGGATTTAACTTAATCTTAAATTGTGCGTTAGACATACCCAAATCATAAAGGTTAGCTTCTAACTGCGTAACCAATTTAGAAACTATAGATTTTCTTTTTTTGTGAATCGTAAGAGCTTCGTTATCTAATTGTTTTACATGAGATTTTAGTTCATACTCGGCTAATATTATAGATGCCTCTATTGAAGCTAAAGAATCTACTTTTGTTTCCAGCTCAGACTGAATACCAATAAGTTCTTGTATCGAATTAACGCTGTGTTTAGAAAACAAGTTGTTTACTTTTTGA
>Ga0208680_1000274_pt1 | contig 11209 bp, 12 predicted proteins | sample Colrivmet1556A02_FD_187672 | JGI IMG/M metagenome (GOLD analysis project Ga0208680, IMG submission 187672) | Estuarine microbial communities from the Columbia River estuary - metaG 1556A-02 (SPAdes) (version 2) | ecosystem: Environmental > Aquatic > Marine > Intertidal zone > Estuary | place...
ACAACGCAACTGAATACCATTTAAGGTTTCTATTGCTAAGAAAATACTCGTCAGCTGTACTTTTTTTATTAACCTTTCCTTTAATTGCCACCAAAAAAATTAAAATAAAATAGAATATAACTATAGCAAAATCTATCATAAATATTTATTTTCTTAATCCGTTTCCTAATGGACTATCTGGATTAGATTTAGGTACTCTGTTAAATTTTTTTGAAAAATGAATATTATTGAATTTTGGTAAAACATATTTAGCAAATAACTCACATTCATTTTGATGCGGATATCCAGACAGAATAAATGATTTTATACCCATATCTACATATCTCTTTAATTTATTATAAACCTGATCTGGATCTCCAACAATTGCAGCTCCACATCCAGATCTAGCTAACCCTATTCCAGTCCAAAGGTTAGATTCTACATAATAATCTTTATCAGATCTTGTTCTTAGTGAAGATTGCATTGAAACTCCCAGTGATTTTGCATCCTGAGCTCTGTTTTTAATATCCTCACCTTTTTCAAAATCTAAATTTGAGATTAATTTATTAGCATAATCTTTAGCTTCTCGCTCTGTTTCTCTAACTATAACATGAACCCTAAGTCCAAACTCTACTGTTCTATTATAAACAAGCGCCTTAGTTTTCATATTAGATATCAAAATTTGTAATTTATCCTCAGTATCTGGCCACATTAAATATACATCACAATGCTCAGCACACAAATCAACTCCGTCGGGTGAATAACCACCAAAATATAGTAAAGGCCCACCATTTTGTTGAAAAGGCTTAACTGGAGCAGAACTTAAATTAATATTATAAAAATCTCCCTTAAAATTAATTTCGTCCTTTGTCCAAGCTTGTTTTAATATTTCTATAACTTCTCTGGATCTTGCGTATCGCTTTGAAGATTCAAGTTTATTTCCTGGTAAATCAGAGGATATTATATTTATAGTCAGTCTTCCTTTTAAAATATGGTCTAACGTTGCTATAGCCCTAGCTAGCATTGGAGGATGAACTTCACCGCATCTTATTGCTGCCAAAAAATTTATTTGTTTAGTCAAGGTGGCCATTGCAGAGACATATGTCAGAGTATCTTGACCAACTTGAAAGGATGAAGGACATAATACATTAGTATAACCCAACTCATCTGCTGTTTTAATAATTCTTGATGTATTTTCCCATGTACTTTTATAATTTGGATTTCTTGACCCTAAAATGTCATCATCTCCATCACATATCGGGGCAAACCAAGAAATTTCTACATCATTTATCATAATATTTTATTTTTTAAACATTAAAGCATCCCAAGCAAGTAATTCAATATGTTTAGATGAAATTCTTGGTTTCGTATTTCTATTAGAAAACTCTAAACTGTATTCCATTAAATTATCAAAATTATAATTTATTGAACTATCAGACATGTTTAAAATCATTAAATATGTTGTTTTGAGTCCAACTCTTTGATACATAAAGATGTTTTGATGATTAGGATCTAAATCAAGATAATCTCCGTAAATAAGATCTTTTGACTGTTTTCTTATCTGTAAAAGTTTTCTGTAAAAATGAAAAATCGAATCTTCATTGTTCAAGTCATTTTCAACGTTGATTCTATCATGATTTGGATTAGATAAAAACCAATTATTATTTCCATTACTAAAACCTCCCTTCGTGCCGCTACTCCACTGCATTGTTGTTCTGGAATGGTCTCTTGATGTATTATTTAGATGAGTTATATAGTCTTTTTTACTAATTCCTGATCCCATAGCTTTATCTAGATTTCCAAGAACCTCCAAATCATCGAATTGATTTAGATTATCAAAATTATGGTTTGTCATACCAATTTCTTCTCCTTGATATAATACAGGTGTTCCTCTTTGAGTTAATGTAAGCATTGCTAATAATTTTGCAGATTTAATTCTATAATCCTTATCATTTCCATATTTACTTACACTTCTTGGATTGTCATGATTATTTAAAAAAACTGTAGGCCAGTGAAATTCATCTACATTAGACTGAGTTGTAAATAATTTTTTTAATTGAACTAAATTCCATTTGTTTTGAATCCAATTATCACGGCCAATTCTTACAATATCAAATAGAAAAACTAAATCAAGTTCCTCTTCTCTTTCATCAGATAATTTTATCATTGTATCCTTACTAATACCAAATGCTTCACCAATTGAAACAATATCATATTTAGAAAGAACCTTTGAATTCATTTCTTTCAAGAACTCATGTAGCCTTGGTCCTGAAGCATATACTTTCTCTGGATTTAAAAGTTCTTTTTTTGATAAGTTATTAAAGTCTTGATCTTTGGAAATAAAAGGGATAACATCCATTCTAAAACCATCAATTCCTTTTTCTAACCAAAATTTCATTAGTTCATGAACTTCTTTTCTGACTTTATTGTTTTCCCAATTTAAATCAGGTTGTTTTTTAGAAAAATAATGTAAATAATAATCGTTAGAAATTGAATCTTTTTTCCAAGCAGAACCTCCAAAAAAAGAAGTCCAATTATTTGGTGGATTTTTTTTGTCTCCTTCTTTCCAAATATAATAGTCTCTAAATTTATTGTTTTGTGATGATTTACTTTCAATAAACCAATCGTGCTCATCACTTGTGTGGTTAACAACTAAATCAATTATTAACTTCATTTTTCGAATATGAACTTCCTTTAACAATTGATCAAAGTCCTGCATACTTCCAAATTCCTCCATTACTTTCTTGTAATTTCTTATGTCATATCCGTTATCGTCGTTAGGAGAATCAAAATGAGGGCTAATCCATATTATATCAATACCTAATAATTTTAAATAATCTAACTTTAAAATTATTCCTTTAATGTCCCCTATTCCGTCGTTATTAGAATCATAAAAAGATCTTGGATAAATCTGATAAACAACTTGTTCCTTCCACCACTTTTTAATCATGTTTTTTTCTTACTTGACATTCTACATTTCTGACTACAATAAACAACATTATCCCAGTTTTTTTCCCATTTTTTTCTCCATGAAAATGGAAAATTGCAAATAGGACAAGTTTTTTGAGGAAGATTAGATTTTTTCATTAATTAAACAAAGTATGTTCATCTGGCCATGGCACTATTGAATTAGTGATTTTATTGAAAGGCATTTGCGCATCAACTGATTTTAAATATTTTGTTAAAACATTAGCTAGTAACTGAGATTTTGAAGTGTTTATAGAAATTAAATTATTATTTTCAGAAATATCCTTATCCAAATTATACAGTTCGATGATTTGAGTATCATGAAAATAAATAAATTTCCATTTACCCTGTCTAACGGCACTGTAACTACCAATTCCAGGTCCAATTGGTCCCCACCAATTAGGGTAATGCCAAAATAATGGTTTATTTTCTATGACTTCGTTTTTCAATAGAGGTACAAAACTTTGACCGTCTATTTCTTGGGCTAAACTACTGTTTTCTGAACCAGTAAATTCTAAGATCGATGGAAAGAAATCATCAATTATAACTGGGTGGTTAATTTCCTTAATATTGGAATTATGAAATGGTGAATAAACAATCATAGGAACTCTTATACCCCCCTCATATATTGATCCTTTTCCACTTTTTAATGGATAATTATGATTATGCTTTTCTCCTTCTCTAGCAACTGCACTTAATCCTCCGTTATCAGACATAAATACAACAATTGTGTTTTCTAAAATATTTTTCTTTTTAAGTTCATCCAACACAACACCTAAAGCATGATCCATACTTTCAACCATAGAAGCATATTTAATTTCAGAGTTTTTTAAACCAATATTTTTATATTTCTCAACAAAGCGATTATCTTCCATTAAGGGAGCATGAACATTATATAAAGAAAAATAAAGAAAAAATGGAGATTTTGAATTAATAGGTTTTTGTAATTTCTCTAAAACTTCTTCACTTATTGCTTGAGTCAAGAAAATATCTTTTCCATGATATTTTTCAAGACCAGGAACAGCCCATATTTTATTTTTTGGATCATTGTTTCCAAAATTATCTAGACCCAAGTAACTTTGCGGAGCTCCAGCAGCGTGTCCAGCTATATTAATATCAAATCCAATATTTAAGGGGTTTGAGGAAGGATATCCAATAGCACCTAAATGAGCTTTACCTGCATGAATTGTATAATAACCGTTATCTTTTAAAACTTGAGGAAGAGGTGTAGCATACACTGAATTATTAATTGAATCCGAAGTTGACAACCCATTATAGTTCCAATCAGGAAATTCAAAAGATTTATGATTAATTTCAGCTGGTTTCTTTTTGTTTGGATGAAGAGTCCAGTTAGTAACTCTATGTTTTGCGGCGTTCATTCCTGTCATTAAGCTAATTCTAGATGGAGAACAAACAGGAGTTGCATAAGCATTAGTAAATTTCACACCCATCTCAGCCAAGAGTTCCATGTTAGGTGTATTATATAGTTTATTATAATTCGTTTTATTGTTCCAAAACGGAACAGAAGTATCTTGCCACCCTAAATCATCGACCATAAATAAAACGATATTAGGTTTACTATTATCATCTGAATAATTACAAGAAATAAATAAAAAAAGAATTAGGACATTAAATGTTTTAGATAAAGACATTTATACAATATACGAAAATGAAAAAAAACACACATGTTAAGCTAGCTTAACATTATTTTTGTATATATTTGTAAAGTTAACTTAACATATAAATAAAAATGAAACTTAAAATACTAAGAATTATGGCAATAATAACAGGACTAATTGGAACAACTTTGTTTAATAGATTTTTGGAAGGAGGGGCACTTTTTATGTCTCTTATTCTTATTTGTTTATTAATATCATTTTACTTCACAGTAAAATCTGTTTTAAATATTAAAACAAATACAGAAATTTCTAAAAAAATGCTTAAACACATAAAGGATAGTGGTACACTTGGACTAGCTTTAGGTGTTATGGGTTCGTTTATAGGACTTATAACTGCTTTTGATGCACTTGAAGCAACTGGAGCTGCAGAGCCTTCGGTTATTGCTGGAGGATTAAAAGTGGCCTTGTTATCAACTCTATTTGGACTTTTTACTTATACAGTTTCCAAACTTTCAATACTTATACTTAGAATTGTTCAAAAATAAAATCATGACACTATCAAAAAAAGAAATATCAATTTTGATTGAGATTATCTATTCAATTGTGTTTGCATTAATTTTCCTTCCTTATTTTTTTGAAAATCAAAATAAAACTCTATTATTAACGGATGGATTAATTGAAATAATAATTCAAATTATAATATATACTGTAATCTATTTTTCTATTGCTTATTCTGTTTTAGAAGTAGTTTATAAAAAGAAAGAAACTACAGACGAGAGAGATGATATGATAAATTCAAAATCGTATAAATTAGGTTATTTACTATATGAATTCTCTTTATTCATTTTTATTGGATACGTATTTTCTAAATTTCAAAATAAAGAATTATTAAACTTAACTGGAAACCAGGAATTATACAATAGCTTTCAATTAACTGATGGTGGAATTGTTTTTTATATACTTGTACTACTTGCATTTATATCAATATTAAAATCATTATACCAGTTTTACTTATATAGAACCGTTTAAAATGATCTTAAAAAACAACTTAAAACAAGTCAGGCAGAAAAAGGGTTTAACTCAAGAAGAACTAGGCGCCAATGTTGGAGTCAGTAGACAAACAATTATTTCGATTGAAAGATACAGGTACAAACCCACTCTAGAACTGGCAATGAAATTAGCTGAAGAACTCAATATTAAAATTGAAAAATTATTCTATTTTGAGTAAGAATAGTTCTAGAACTAAATATTGTGAAATCTGTAAAATAGATTATTCTACAATGTATAGAATTCAATATAAAGCTAATAAGGAATGGGTGTTTTCATGTAAAAACTGTTTAAGTATTGTAAAAAAAGACAATCAGTTTTATAAATATGGAGGTACTTGGAAAAGATGAATAGACTACTTATTCTTATTTTTAATTTTGGCTAAGACTTGCATGTCTTTTACTGTATCCGTTTCATCCATGATTTCACGCCCCAGTAAAGTTTCAATAATATCTTCCATAGTAACAATCCCTCTTACAGTTCCATATTCGTCTGTGACCATAGAAATATGCTCTCTTTCTTTAATTAATTTATCAAATACTTTAGGTATTGGAGATTCATAATTTGAAAAAATTGATTTTCTTTTTATCGAAACTAAAGACGAACTACCATTATTTTTAACAATTTGTTCAAGAATATTATTCTTCAATACATATCCTGTAATATTATCCATTTTATCAAAGTATATTGGAATTCTAGAAAATGATAATTTTGGGTTTTTATTATAAAAATCTTCAATTGAGTTTGATTCAGAAGCAATTTTCATTACTGAAAATGGAGTCATTATATTTCTGATTTTTACATCTTTAAACTTAACCATATTTTTGATGATATCAGATTCAGATTCTTCAATCACACCTTCTTCTTCTGCAATTTCAGCCATAGTTGAAAAATCTTCTCTCGAAAACACATTGTTATTTTTTGATTTACTAATAAGTCTAGTGAAAAACTGTAATAGAAACAACATACCTGAATACTTGAAAACAGGGATGATGCTGTTTAAAAAAACTGAAGTGAATCTAACTAATTTGTGCCAATAAGTAGCGCCTAGAGTTTTAGGAATTATTTCTGAAACCAATAAAATTAGAACAGTCATTACACTTGAAACAATTCCAACAACTAAATCCTCAGTAAGTACAATTCCAAAAATATCAAATGAAATATTATTAAATGATGAATAAACTTCTTTAGCTTGGACACCAACTAAAATTGCTCCAACTGTATGTGCAATTGTGTTTAATGTTAAAATAATGATTAAAGGCTCATCAATATTATTTTTCATTCTTTGAAGATTCTCAGCATATTTTTTACCTTCAGAAATCTTAATCTTCAAAAAAGTTGAATTAACACTTAAAAGTACTGCTTCCAAAACAGAGCATAGAAATGATAAGGTTATTGTTAAAGTAGCATATAATATTAGTAGATTCAAAGCGCTAGTGAATTATTTTAATGTAAAGATAACAACTGATTGGTAATTTATTTACTACTAAATAATTGAATTTGGTTTTTCTCAAATGTTTATAATATCATATATTTAAAAAATGATATTAACCAAAGAGGTTGAGTTCAATTATGATAATCAAATATTCTTCAAATTTCAAGATATTGATTTAAAAAGTAATGAAAACTTATTAATTATTGGAAATTCGGGTGTTGGTAAAACTACATTAATGCATCTTCTTGCAGGGCTGCTTAAATCGAACTCAGGATCAATTAAATTGTTTGACCAAGAACTTAGTCAATTATCTTCACACCAACTAGATAGATTTAGAAAAAAAAATATTGGAATTGTATTTCAAAGACCTCATTTTGTCAATTCTCTCACTGTAAAAGAGAACTTACAGCTTGCTCAATATATTGCAAACAAAAAAGACAATAATAGAATTGATAGTATTCTTAAAAACTTAAATATTTTTGACAAGTCAAATAAAAAAACAAACCAGTTAAGTCAAGGTGAAAAACAAAGAGCTTCAATAGCTTTGGCAATTGTAAATTCACCTAAATTGATTTTAGCTGATGAACCTACATCTAGTTTAGATGATGCTAATTGTTCAAAGGTTATTGAGTTACTAAAAAAACAAGCTACAGATTTTGGAGCTCAATTAATAGTTATAACTCATGATAGCAGAGTAAAAAAACATTTTAAAAACTCGATCGAATTGTGAATATATTTAAATTAAGTATTAAAAATATTTTCAACAAACCGTTAAGTTCGTTCATTAGCTTAGCGTTATTAATCCTTGGTATAGGCATTATATCTCTCTTACTTCAGTTAAACACATTAATTAAAGATCAAATGGATAATAATTTGAGAGGAATTGATATGGTAGTTGGTGCTAAAGGAAGTCCTTTACAACTTATTCTTTCATCTGTTTATCATATTGATTCACCAACTGGAAATATTTCTCTAAAAGATGCTGAGAATATAAGCAAAAATAGAATGGTCGGTTCAAGTATTAAAATTCTCTATGGGGACAATCATAAAGGATTTAGAATTGTTGGTGCTGAAAAGAAATTTATTGAGCTATACAAAGGAGTTATTAAAGAGGGAACAGAATGGAATAACCCTTATGAAGTTTTGGTTGGTTCAAAAGTATATGAAAAATTAAATATCAATTTGGGAGATAATTTAGTTAGCTCGCACGGCTTGAGAGAAACAGGCCAATCCCATGATGAAGGAACTTTTAAAGTAGTAGGATTATTAAAGCCATCTAACTCTGTAATTGATCAATTAATTATTACATCTCCAGAAAGTGTTTGGGATATACACGATACTCATAACCACGAAGATGATCATAAACATGAACACAAAGATGATCATGAAAATGAATACGATGACAGGGAAATAACCGCAATGCTAATAAAGTTCAAAAGCCCAATGAACATTATTCAATTTCCTAGACAAATTAATGAAAACACAAATCTTCAGGCTGCAGTACCATCGTATGAAATTTCAAGATTATTTAAACTTTTTGGATTTGGTATTGAAACTTTAAGCTATTTAGCTTATTTAATTATTCTTGTTTCTGGATTCAGTTTATTTATAAACTTGTTTAATTCAATGAGAGAAAGAAAATATGAAATGGCACTAATTAGAACACTAGGCGCCTCAAGATTTCAGTTGTCTTCAATGATCACTCTAGAAAGTTTAGTTCTTACAATTTCAGGATTTGTATTAGGTATATTATTTAGCAGGTTTGGAGTCATGTTTGTATCTTCGTTGATGGAAGAAAGTATAAATTACAATTTTAGTTCCTTTAAAATTTTAAATGAAGAATATTGGCTATTAGGTTTATCTATTTTAATTGGTATTATATCTTCTTTAATTCCAGCTATACAAGTATATAAAATGAACATTTCAAAAATATTAGCAGATGCGTAAACTGACTTTCATAATTGTGTTTTTTATATCAACTAATCTGTTTTCACAGGTAGAAATTGATTGGCTTAAATTAAGAGATGTTTATTATAAATCTGAATATGCTGAAGACATGTATGGTTATGTTCAAATCCCATATTTTGGAGAAGCAGTTGAACCACTTGATAATAAAGAAGTTAAAATAACTGGATACATGCTTACTCTTTCGCCTGACGAAGGTGTTTTTGTTCTTTCTGAGAACCCTTACGCTGATTGTTTTTTCTGTGGTTTTGGAGGTCCAGAATCAGCAATAGAATTAAGATTAAAACCAGGATATGATGATTATTTAATGGATGAATTAGTTACAGTAACCGGAATTCTAAGATTAAAAAGAGAAGATGTAAGTAGCGGCGTTTATATAATGGATAAAGCTACTGCAATTAAAACAGAAGAATAAATAATGAAAAAGTATATCTTAACATTAATAGTTTTTTTAACTATTAATTTTGGAGGTTTGGCTATCGGACAATTATGGACAGGTGATGGAGTTACATCTGATTGGTATACATCATTAAATCAAGCACCATGGACTCCTCCAGGTTGGGTATTTGGACTTGCTTGGACAACTATAGCTATTACATTCTCTTTATTAATGACTTCATTTTATTTAAAAAACAGTGCCAAATCATTAAGATTATTTTTTCCTGCACTTATCTTAAATATTTCATGGAACCCTGTTTTCTTTGGTTTACATTGGGTATGGACTGGTGTTATGGTGTTGGTATTGCTATCATACTTTATCTACTTAATCATTGATTCAAATCGTAAAATGTTTGGCTGGAAATATGCTTGGCTAGGATTACCGTATTTCATATGGTTAATGGTTGCAACATCACTAGATATGTACATATCCATAATGAATTAACCTATGTATTTGTAATAAAAAAACCCTACTAAAGCAGGGTTTTTTTTATTATTTTAATTTAACTATTGTAGTTTGGCTTCATTCCACGACTCCCAATGTCTTACTATCTTTCCGTCATCGTTAAAAGTGTGATTAAACATTACAGGGAAAACTATTTCTTTACCATCATTTTTTCTTGTAACAGAAAGCCTCCACCAAGATTGAACAAAATTTGAATCTGATTCTATTTTAAAGAATTTAATCCACATATTATCCATACTGTTTATTTTGTAATTGCTCTTAAAGGTTTTAAATCCTGATTTTAAACCATCTAAATTCATTGGATCACTTCCCCAATCATTAAATAATCCATTTACATTTACATTTTCAGCAAAATCAACAAATAAATTTTCATCATCGTTGTATTGAAAAGCTTTAACAAATCTTCTAACTGTATTTATGTTTGAATGATGAGAATACACATCTCCATCTTTCATTTTCATTTGACTATTTGAAGTTTGTGAATATGGATACTGATTCAAGTAATACCTTGCAAAAGCAATTTGATTATCCTTGTTAACTACGTACTGAGTATGTCTTGGTTGTGAATAATCAATACCAGTTGTTCCACCAACAGCAGTAAAATATTCCCAACTATAAACCCATGTTCCACTAAAATTTTCGTCTTTGTACTCAACAGCATCTGGATATCCATTTGAAGATTGTCTAATATTGAAATACTTTGAAATCTCGTGATTATTTTTAACTTGTTGAATAAATTGAGCTTTAGTTTGAGGCTTTGCATCTTTATTCATTTGATCTCCGGCAACACCTCTAAAATCATCTGCTATTATTTTTGATAATGCATCAGAATTATTTGAGTTCATTGCTGAATGAAGATTATCAACAACATCAAAAGCAGGATGTTCGATAAATATGGTTCCGTTTTTTTTCTTTTGTGCATTTAATGATATACATACCATTAAGACAACAATTAGTGTTTTGAATTTCATTTTCATTATATATGATTTTATTATTATTTTCTACTAATATAAAAAACATTCTGAATAAAATGTTATTTAAAAAAATGAATTAAATAAAGAGTATAGTTAAACTGCAATAATAGCTATAATGGCAATTCCTGCTATTAATAGGAGAAAATAAGTGCTTACAATTCCAGTAGCAGTTTTTAAAACTGAAAACTTTTTAACTTTTAATTCTTGGATTTCAGTCTTTTGAATTGTTTGGAGTCCCCTATTATTTTCGATAATAATTGAATTTTCATTTTTTGAAATTAATCGTCCTGTTAGCTTAGAGCTATCAAGCTTTTCGATT
>Ga0208680_1000329_pt1 | contig 10377 bp, 7 predicted proteins | sample Colrivmet1556A02_FD_187672 | JGI IMG/M metagenome (GOLD analysis project Ga0208680, IMG submission 187672) | Estuarine microbial communities from the Columbia River estuary - metaG 1556A-02 (SPAdes) (version 2) | ecosystem: Environmental > Aquatic > Marine > Intertidal zone > Estuary | place...
GGTTCCTTGGCGGCGTCGCAACCAATCGCTCCTGATCGCGGCGCAATTGGTTCACCCGAACGACAATGCGGAAAACTACCGCATCGGCATAGAGTACCGCCCCAACCCGCGGATGGCCGCACGCATCGGAAGCAAGCTGAATACCCGTGGCCAGAGCTGGCCCGTGGGAGGTCTGTCCTATGACGGAGGTGCCATGGGCCCCTTCCAAATGCGCATAGACGTCGCCGTACAACGTACCGACGCCATGGGCTGGCGCAACACGCTGGGCCTGGTCTTTACCCCTAAAACCGAACGCCCATGATGCGCCTTCGCCTTCTCGCCTTTGCCGCCGCGCTGAGCTTCATTAGCTGCGAAGGCTACTTTGGCACCAAAACCGATTTGGGTTTCATCGACGTGCCCAATTACAGCGTGCGCGACATCGCCTACGTGCCCATTCAGCCGGCCTTCACAGGCTTTGTACATCCCTCCGACCTCTGCATCGGTTTTGATGAATTGCTCTATGTTGTGGACGAAGCCACGGAAGAGATTATCTGCCTCAACGAGTCCGGCGTGGAGCAGGGCCGATTGACCATCCCCGGGGTAACCACGGTCCGCCAAGATCGTAGGCTGGACCTCTTGGCCATTGGGCGTCATGACACGACCATCAATGGGGTCGCCTATTCGTTGGCCTGCCTATACCGGATTCACCAGATTGGGCCGAATGGGGAATATGGCTTGCCCTACGCCGAAGTCGTCCACAAAACGGTACACCCATTTTACTTCAAAAACACGTTTTCAACGTCCGATGCGCAGGTCCAATTTGGCCAGGTAGCAGTGCTTGCCAACAACCAATCCGAGAAAAACAACCGTTACTATCTAACCCGAACAGGTCCTTCCTCCAACAATGCCAACCAAGGTCCAGACGATGCCGTCATCTTGTTTGACAACGAGGACCAGTATGTGTCGCCCATTTCCGTCACCACCTCCTCCGGTTTGTATACCAACTACTTCCAAGATCCACGGGGCTTAGTCAGCTTTGCACAACCTCCTCAATACACCGCCGCGGTAGGCGATGATTTTTGGTTTACCTCGATGGACCCGAACCAAGCGCTACAAGTACAGCACATGACCTTTGTGGAAACGGAATTTGGTGCGGATTACCGTCCCGTGATTTACAATGGGGACAATAGCTTAGCCGATGATTGGATTAACAAAGCCAACCGCTTTACCGAACCTTGCGCTATGACAATGGCCGGCGATGCAACCCGGTATCTCTTTGTGGTGGACCGCCAGCGGGATTCCGTGTACCAGTTTACAGCCAGTGGGTTGGAAGGGATTCCCCCACCCCCAGCCTCTGGTGAGACCCGCTACACGAAAGTATCCTTCGGCGGAGAAGGAAGCGGACCCATGCAATTCATTGAACCCGCCGCCGTGGCCCACTATAAGAAAATCCTCTATGTGGTGGATGCCGGAAACGGCCGCATTTCCCGCTTCAAATGCACCCTCGACTTTGAATAATTGCTTAACCTAGACCTAACCCCTAGCTATTCTAAACGCCGTATTTTTGACCCAATCAAGGACCGTACTATGAAGAAAATCTACACATTAGCCGCATTTGCCCTCAGTTTCTTGGCATTTGCCACCAACCATGCCGTTTCCGTGGTGAACAATAGTTATTCCCCAGCCACGCTGGCTATCGCCGTGGGAGACACCGTAACATGGACCCAGGTCAATGGCGTGCACAATGTGAATGGGTCGACGAGCACCTATGCGAGCAACCCTGCCAGCTTTGGCAATGGAGCCGCCGCAGGAGGGACCTGGACGTACCAGTATGTATTCACCGTTCCAGGTAGCTACCAATACCAGTGCGACCCCCATGCCTCCTTCATGACGGGTAGCATTACGGTCACCGCAGCGGCTACGACGGTTACCCCCTGTACCGAGTTCTTTATTTCGGAATATGTCGAAGGGTCTAGCAATAACAAGGCGTTAGAGATCTACAACCCCACGGGCGCTGCCAAAAGCATTGCCGGCTATACCTTGGCCCTGTTCTCCAACGGTGCCACAACGACCACCAACACCTTCGTCTTCCCTGCTGGAACGACGATTCCCGCACACGGCACCTATGTCATTGCACATGGATCCGGGGTAGCTGCCCTTCTTGCTGTGGCGGATACAAGCTACGGCTACCCGAACGTAGTCAGCTACAACGGCGACGATGCCGTAGTGCTCTTGACCCCCACCAACGATACCCTTGATATCATTGGTATAGTCGGTGTTGATCCCGGAAGCAACTGGACTGTCGGATCAGGTGCTACCAATGAATATACCCTGGTTCGCAAAGTCGCCATCGAGAAAGGCCAGCTTGACTGGGCGATTGGGGCAACCGAATGGGATGTATACCCCCAAAATACTTTCACACAGTTGGGTGCACATACCTCCAACTGTGCCAACACCCCTCCGGCTTATGATATGATTGGCGACTACACTTCCCTAGATGCCAACGGTGTGGCCGACAGCTTGACCGCCTATGCCCACTTCATTGGTACCATCTTCACCATTGATTACGACGGCAACGCAGGCTATAGCTTCTACATCCACGACGGTACGGGTGGCATCAATGTGTACAAATCCAGTGATTTGGGCAGTTACACTTCTCCCATGCGAGGGGACTCCATTGAGGTGTATGGTACGATCATTCAGTTCAACGGATTGACGGAAATCGCGCCTGATACAATCAACGTTTTGGCCACGGGTGCAGCAACGCAAAACCCCACGGTGACCACCATCTTGGACGAACCGCAAGAGTCCGAGTTGGTTCGCATCAACAACGTCAGTCTCGTGACACCTTCGCAATGGAGCAACAGCGGTTCGGGCTTCAACGTTGACGTTACCAATGGAACCAGCACCTACGTGGTGCGTGTTGACGCAGATTGCAATCTCTACGGCACGGCGGCTCCTACGGGCACCTTTGACGTGGTAGGCGTTGGCAGCCAGTACGACAACAGCAGCCCCTACACCAGTGGCTACCAACTCTTCCCACGAGATACCAATGACATCATTTACGGTGGAATGGTTTCCAACATCGATGCCATTGGCGACTACAACAACGTGGACGCTTCAGGCGTCGCCGACAGCTTGGGTGCTACGGCACGCTTCCAAGGCACCGTTTTCACCATTGACTTCGACGGCAACGCAGGCTACAGCTTGTACATCCACGATGGAACTGGCGGTATCAACGTGTACAAGTCCACCGATATTGGCAGCTACACCGCTCCCATGATGGGCGACGTGATCAAAGTATACGGTTCCATTGCCCAGTTCAATGGTCTGACGGAACTCATTCCCGACAGCTTGACTTTGGTCAGTATGGGTGCTTCGATTCAAACGCCCACCTTGTCGAGCAGCCTTGGCGAGACACAAGAGTCTGAATTGGTTCGCTTCAACAACATGTCTATTGTCACTCCTTCGCAGTGGACGAACAGTGGTTCTGGTTTCAACGTGGATATCACGGACGGCTCGAACACCTACGCCATGCGCATTGATGCCGACTGTAACCTTTACGGTACAGCAGCCCCAACCGGATTGTTCGACGTCATCGGCGTGGGTAGCCAATACGATAACAGCAGCCCCTACACGAGCGGCTATCAGCTCTTCCCGCGCGACACCAATGACATCATTCCCGTAGCGGCCACCAACCCAAGCATCCGCTTCGCATCCGCAGCCGCTTCCGCTTTGGAGGGCAACGTGACGGAGCAGGTCTATCTGGTGATCAACCCCACCTATGCGAGCGCTTCAACGGTGACCCTTTCGCATAATGCCGGAGCTGGCTTTGTGGTGGGCTCGGATGCGAGCTTTAACCCGAGCATCTCTGCCACAGGTACCAGCATTACGGTTCCTGCCGGCGCAGATACCGTGACCCTCTCCATTACCATCATCGACGATGCTTTAACAGAAGGTGACGAGCATATTGACTTGCTGATTGATGCGGCCGGTACGGGCCTTCAGGTGGGCGCTATTGATTCTATGCGCTTTACCATCATCGACAACGACATCATCATCCCTACCTATACCATTCCCCAAATCAAGGGTCAAGACGCCAACGGCGTGAACGATTCCAATGGCGTGTATTGTAAGGTGATCGGTACCGTCCTAGGTGTGAATACGCAATCTGCCAGCACCGGCAACGTAGCCTTCACCATTCACGACGGAAACGTTGGATTCGGGGTATTCTCTCCGGCTAGCACCAACCACAACTACAGCGTGAACGAAGGTGACGTGGTACGTATTATCGGTACGATCGGCCAGTTCAATGGTTTGGCACAAGTCAATGCGGATTCCATCGCCATTGTCAGCACGGGTGCTGCCCTGCCCACTCCTACAACGATTGTGGCTTTGGATGAGAGCACCGAAAACGATTTGCTCCGCATGAACAACGTCACCATTGTGAACCCCGCTCAATGGACCAATGCAGGTTCTGGATTCAACGTGGACATCACGGACGGCACCAACACCATCCAATTGCGCATTGATGCGGACGTAGACCTCTACAGCCAACCTTGCCCTGTGGGCACCTTCGACGTAGTCGGTATTGGCGGTCAGTATGACAACAGCAATCCGTACACGAGCGGCTATCAAATGCTGCCTCGCTACATCGCTGACGTCATCTTCCCCACGCCTATGTCCTACGACTTGGCGGTGACGGAAATCATGGCTGGATCCAATGATCCCAACAGCAACGTGAGTGAAGACTGGTTCGAAATCCTCAACTACGGTTCGACTGCGGTGAATTTGGACGGTTTCTCTTGGGACGACAACAGCTTGGCTCCAGGAACCTCTACCTTCCAAAACGTTGCCATCGCCCCGGGCGAAGCGATTGTAGTATGGGCAGGTGTCCAAGCCAACGAAGGCGACTTCAAAGCCGCATGGAGCTTGACCAACACCAACGTTCAAGTTATCTCATCCGATGAGTTGGTCAACGGGGCCTATCCTTCTTTGAGCTCGAGCAGCGATGTCGTGGTTTTGTTTGACACTTCGGCAAACCCCATCGAAATCTGCAAGGCGGAGTACACCAGTACACTTGCCGGCCACTCCGTAGAATTTGACACCAACTGCACGTACTTGGGCAATGCTTCCGTGGGCGTGCGAGGTGCCTATACCTCTGCGGGAACAGACGTAGGTTCACCAGGCAACCAGACCATCAGCGTAGGCGAAAACAGCCTCGAGAAGGTCAGCCTATACCCCAACCCTGCGGGCACCGTAGCTACGTTGAAACTTCCTATGGATGGCAGTAAATCCGTGACGGTCCTCAACGCGCTCGGTCAACCTGTACTGAGCCAGCGTACGAGCCAAAAAGAGCTTACCCTCCAAGTAGGTTCGTTGAAGGCCGGTATCTACATGGTCCGCATTCAAAGCGAAGCCGGTCAGCGCACCTTGCGTCTGATCGTTCAGCACTAAGGATTTTCTCTTCTTTCCAAGAAAGCCGGCCTCTTTAGGCCGGCTTTTTTTATACCCCGCAAAAACGGGATAACCCTCCATCAGGTCAGGTGATCTCTTGGCGAGGAAGTCTCACCCAAAAAACAAAAGCAAGCCATAGGGGCTTGCTTTTTACTTTTTGTTTCTCACCGCATGGATATAGAACATGCCGCGGCAAGAAATAAAAAAAACCAGCGCTTTCGGCGCTGGTTTTTTGGGTGGAGCGAAAGACGGGATTCGAACCCGCGACCCCGACCTTGGCAAGGTCGTGCTCTACCAACTGAGCTACTTTCGCAGTGGGGCGACAAAAAATAGAAAGAAAAGTTCTGCGAACAAGCAATTTTAACAGGAAAATTTAGCCTTTTCCAAAGCGTTCTTTCCAGCGCTGCAAAAGCAACAAGGCTTCCATCGGAGTCAAGGCATTGGGGTCGATCTGTGCAAGCTCCGATTTCCAAGCTTGGGTTTCGGGCTCTTCCCATTGAATGAAGGAGAGTTGCATCGCACCCCCATTTTGAGAAGCCTCCGAGGAAGATCCTTCGGGACTTTCTCCGTGAAGAGCTTCCAATTCCGTGAGCACCTCCTGGGCGCGAAGGACCACGGGCTTGGGCATACCCGCCATACGCGCCACATGAATGCCAAATGAGTGGTTTGATCCCCCGGGGGCCAATGTCCGCAAAAAGACCATTTGGCCAGCCTCCTCCAAGATGGATACATGCCGATTGGCGATACGAGGCCAATGCGATTCCAGGGCATTCAACTCGTGGTAATGCGTGGCAAAAAGCGTCAGAGGACGGAAGGGATGCTGGTGCAAATACTCGGCAATGGATTGGGCGATACTTAACCCATCGTAGGTGGCTGTTCCTCGGCCAATTTCATCGAGAAGGACCAAACTTCGCTCGGTTAAGCCGTGCAAAATGCTGGCTGTTTCGGCCATTTCAACCATGAAGGTGGATTCCCCTTCGCTCAAGTTATCGCTGGCCCCAACGCGCACAAAGAGCCGGTCCAATAAGGGGAGCTGGGCTGATTGTGCCGGAACGTAGCCACCCATTTGCGCCATAATGGCATGGATGGCGGTTTGGCGCAATAAGGCGGACTTACCACTCATGTTGGGCCCCGTGATGATCCAAATCTGCTCCTCGTTCGCACTCAAATGGACATCATTCGGTATGTAGGGCATGGCGTCGCGCAAGCGCTGCTCAATCACCGGGTGTCGGCCCTGAATGACCGCCCAATCGAGCCCGGCCGAAAATGTCGGTCGGCACCATCGGTGACGCTGGGCGAGATGGGCCAACGTTAAGAGCACATCCACGGCGGCCATACTGCGCGCAGTGGCGAGTAAGGTGTGGACATGGGCTTGGGAAGTGGTGACAAGTTCCAGATAGAGGCGTTGTTCGAGAGCATGTACCTTCTCGTCCGCTTCCAAAATTTCGGTCTCAAGGGTTTTGAGCTCCTCCGTGATGTAGCGCTCTGCATTCACCAGGGTTTGCTTCCGTATCCACTCGGCGGGAACGCGGTCTTTCTGCGTGTTGCGTACCTCGAGGTAGTAGCCAAAGACGGAATTAAAGGCCACCTTCAGCCCTTGGATGCCCGTCGCCTCCGTTTCGCGGGCCAAAATGGCCTCCAAAACCTGGTTCGCATCGCGCTTTAAATTTTTGTAGCGGTCCAATTCTGCGTGATAACCCGGTCGGAAGAGTCCACCCTTGCTAGCCACAGCTGGCAGCTCATCGGCGAGTGCAGCCAGGGTCGCTTCCCGCCATGATGCCATGGGGTCTAGACGTTCGAGGTAAGGCATCCAAGCACCTTCCCCGTTGAGTTCCGCCCCCAATGCCTCCACGGCTTCGAGGGATTGCGCCAATCGTTGCAGTTCGCGTGGACCAATGCGACCGGTAGCTAGACGCGTAGCCATGCGCTCCATGTCTCCAAGTTGGCCCAATAGGGCGCGCAAGTGTTCGCGTTGCTCCGATTCGGCGAGTCCCGCTGCCACCGCATTCTGCCGTTCAAGAATCGCCGCCTCTTCAACTAAGGGCAGGGCCAACCAACGTCGCATCCACCGTCCGCCCATTGGGCTCGCGGTGTGATCTAGTACATCCAAAAGCGTCATTCCGCCCCCATGTGCCGTGCTAAACAACTCGAGGTTACGAAGGGTAAACTTGTCCATCCACAAATGGGTGGCCGGGCGCAGGCGTTGGACCGTCAAAATATGTTGGGTCGCCGTGTACTGGGACTGCCGGAGGTAGTGCAAAAGGGCCCCGGCGGCTACCACCGCAAGGGGAGCATCCTCTAGGCCAAAACCTTTGATACTCTGACTCCCAAATTGGGTTTGAACGGCCTCCTGCGCATACTCGGATTGAAAGACCCAGTCCTCCAAACTCGACAGAGTCCGACTACCCAGTAATTGCTGCCCGAGCTCCGTTCGATGCCGACGGTTGTAGACCACTTCAGAAGGATGGAAGGTGGTCATCCACTTTACTGCCTCTGCGGGAAGGCTTTGGGCTACCCAAAATTCCCCCGTGGACACATCCAGAAATGCCAAGCCGACCTCCCCGCCCCCTTCATGGAAGCAGGCCAGATAGTTGTTCGATTTGGACGGCAACAAGCTGTCTTGGTGGGCAATGCCAGGTGTCACCACCTCGGTGACACCCCGCTTGACGATGCCTTTGACCGTCTTGGGGTCCTCCAATTGTTCGCAAACCGCCACTTTGTAGCCTGCCTTCACCAAGCGTGGTAAATAGGTGTCCAAGGAATGATGGGGAAAGCCCGCCAATTCCATATCCGCAGCCGCCCCATTGCTGCGTTTGGTAAGGGTGATCTCCAAGGCTTTCGAGGCCTTGATCGCATCCTCGCCAAACGTTTCATAGAAATCCCCTACGCGGAAAAGCAGGAGCGCTTCCGGGTACTCGGCCTTGAGGGCATAGTACTGGCGCATAAGGGGGGTTTCTTTGGATGCAGAAGCCATAAATGGGCAGGAAAACAGGGGTTACCTTTGCGAAGATAACCATGCAAAAACGTCTAACTACGGAACTCGGTCGGATGACAGTGGAAGAATACGCCGCTTCCCCCAAAACGCCCGTGTGGATCATCCTTGAAAACGTCCGAAGTGCGCACAATGTGGGCTCCTTCTTTCGCACGGCCGATGCCTTTGGCTGCGCGGGAATCTCCCTTTGTGGCTATACGGCCCAACCACCGCACAAGCAGGTAGACAAAGTCGCCCTCGGTGCCACGGACAGTGTGCCATGGTTGGGATTTGACAATGCCCTAGCGGCCATCGCGGAGGCCAAAGCAGCAGGCTACCTCGTTCTGGGGGTTGAACAGGCCCATGGGGCCTTTTCTCTGGCGGACATGCCTTGCCCGGAATCGGGGATCGCGCTAGTTTTTGGCAATGAAGTCGATGGCGTGGAGGCTGACACCCTCGCGGTCTGCGATGGCGCGGTTGAAGTGCCCCAATTTGGCATGAAGCACAGTTTAAATGTCAGCGTTTGTGGAGGTGCCGTCCTTTGGGAGGCCACCCGCCGCTACCGAATCTAAGCCCTTTTTCTATTTGGTGATCCATCCCCAAAAGCGCTTGTGCAGGGCAGGGATAGCCACGCCCATAATGGGCACCAAAATCAGGGTAAAGACCAAGGTTTTCACCCATTGTGGCTGATCCGCCAGCAAGGGAAAAAGCAGGGCAAACATCCCGTTCACCACGGGGTAGACAAAGAGCCAGGAGATGACGATCATCTTCCAGCGTTTGGGAGGAGTGCTAGCGTTCATATACGTTTAGATAAAAAAAAAGAGGGGCCGAAGCCCCTCTTTATGAATGAATCCAGCGAATTACTGGATGAATTGGAATTCTACACGGCGGTTGTGAACATTCTTCTTGCTGAGAAGCTCTGATTCGCCTTTAGAAACCACCTCGAAGCGGGCTTCAGAGATGCCGAACGTCGTTGTCAAAACGCGAACTACAGCCTTCGCACGACGCTCACCTACTTTGAGGTTCACACGCTCAGAACCGGTAGCATCCGCGTGACCTACCACGCGCAAGCGCAAACTGGGGTTGGTCTTCATCATTTTAGCGACGACCGCCAATTTCGCCTCGTCCTCTACGCTAACTGTCGCAGAGTTGGTAGCAAAGTGTACTTCAGGGATGAAGGCCTCGGCTACTTGCGTGGTGACCGTACCCTCGATTTTCTTGCCTTGGAAGTTGACCAAAGCACCCGCGGGGGTGTTCGGCTCCATATCTTTTGAATCCATCACGCCGTCGCCGTCGCTATCCAATTCGCGACCTGAAGCATCTACACGAGCTCCACGCTGCGTGAAAGGATCGGTATCCAGTTCATGACGGATTCCGTCACCGTCTAGGTCCAAAGCACGGCCAGAGCCGTCAACTAGGGCACCTTTGGGAGTATTTGCTTCAAGGTCAAACGCATCGGAAACACCGTCTCCGTCCGTATCTGCTTGGACTTTCGCCAAGTCGCCCTTCAAGGTGCCTACTTGCTCTTCAAGTTCTTTGATGTTTCCGCAGGAGGCCAACGCCAAGGCGGCAACTCCCAAAACCGCATATTTCATGTGTGTCAATTTTCTGTTGTTTGGTGCAAATGTATCAAATTTTCGTCGCTGCAACGGGTCAGCAGCTCTGAGACGGTGCATTTTTGGATGGGATGCTGCCATTCGCCCCAATGTTCCGCCAATGGATGCAATACAAAGCGCCGAATTTCCATTCGCGGATGCGGAACTACCACGGAATCAACACGGTACTCGCCTCCGCTCCAAAGGATGAGATCGATGTCCATGCGGCGATTTTCGTAGGTCGTGGCGGATGGATTTCGGACCCGTCCCAGGCGTTTTTCCACCTCCAGCGCCCATGCCATCAACGCTTCCAATGGCTCCTCCCAATGCGCCTCAAGCACTTGGTTGAGGAAATCAGGGCCCTCGAAGCCCCAG
>Ga0208680_1000344_pt1 | contig 10180 bp, 9 predicted proteins | sample Colrivmet1556A02_FD_187672 | JGI IMG/M metagenome (GOLD analysis project Ga0208680, IMG submission 187672) | Estuarine microbial communities from the Columbia River estuary - metaG 1556A-02 (SPAdes) (version 2) | ecosystem: Environmental > Aquatic > Marine > Intertidal zone > Estuary | place...
TTGATGAAGCCTCAGGGTTGAGCTTCTTACCGTTCAGTGAACACACGTATCAACAGGCACCTTATGAAGAGATTGATAAGGCTACCTATGAGGCTATGCTTAAGGTTACACCTACTGAGGTGAACTGGGATATTGTTGAAGCAAGTGACTTGACAGAAGGAGCACAGACTCTGGCTTGTACTGGAGGTGCTTGCGAGATTTAGCAGACAAACAAAAGGCCCCAAGGTGTGAACCAAGGGGCCTTTTTTGTGCTTAAGATTTAGATCCAATCAGAGAATAGACTTTCAATGAAACCTTTCTCCTTAGGCCTGCCTGTCGGCTTCCATTGCTCCTCCTTTGTGGCCAAGAGGTCTTCACCAGCCTTACGTATATTAGAGTAAGCTTGTTCCTTCTCACGATAGAAGTCAGAGGTGTTATCATTAGGAGTACCTTGGAAAGCCTGAGCGTCCCCTAAGAATGCCTCCTGAAGATGATCACCTCCTTTAGAAACATCATCCATCAACTCAGTAAAGAACTCCCTATCAGCCTTAGAAGTCTTCAGTGTCTGAAGTTCACTATAAGCATCTTGACCATACTTAGCCACAAACGCTTCAGGGTCTGAGTCAGCATGTTGTTGAATCTTATCTAAAGCTTTATGTGTAAACTCATGATTCCATACCTCAGGTCTTGCAAAACCTCCTGTGGCCATGACGTCACCAGCATCTGCCCTGAGTGAGTCATCGAGACTAAAGCCCTGACTGAGTAGACCTGAGTACCTTTGACGCCTATCCATACTCTCAGGAACATAGACACCTTGCTCCTTGCCTCCTGAGAGCATACCAATACCTTTAGCCTGCTTAGGATCATAACCTAAACGAGCTAATGGATTCCAAGACAACTGTTTGTCTAAGTCACTACGGAACTCAAGGTCTCCAAAGGCCTCCGAAGAGGCTGGCGGGTTACTGAAGTAAGACCGAGGGCCTGTCCAACCAGTAGGTGTCCAAGGCATTATCTAGTCTCCTGATCTTCTACAGGTAAGTTAGAGCCTGTGACCTTAGCACCTAAGTACGCACCGCGCCCACTTACTTCCGCTAAGACAGCTAAGAACTCTTTACCTTCTTTATTGATGGTAGCCTTTCCGTCTTTAAAGTCAATGGCCTTACCTAGTGCATCTAAAGTGTCCTTAGATAAGATAAAACGCATTAGTTGTTGATCTTTAATGTTCTGGAACTGCCGCGTACCTGCCATGGATGATAGGATGGTTATTTTCTGCCACGCACTTATAAAAGGCCTACGCCACATAGCTGTGACATTAGAAAGACCAAAACCTACCGTCTGCTTACCTGCCTCTTTATCCCTGACCTTAAGAGCTTGTTTTAAACGTGGTAACTCCAGCTCAGCCATAGAGTCACCTATGATAGCTAGGGCCTCTAAACCCTTAAAGTAAGAACGTCCGAATACCTTAACATAAGCTTCACGGTGTTTGGGGTCATTAATGAACTCCTGTATCGTTATATCCCGTAGGTTAGCCTGTGACATGGCCTTATTTATCATTGACTGTCGCACCCCGTCCATAACAGCCGTTTGGTTATTAGAGGACATAGCCGCTATACCTGCCAGATGTTTTTCACGCTTACCAGCATCATTAAGCATCTCACCAACAACCTTATCAGTGCTTGTACCTAAAGACTCAAAGAGGAAGTCCGTTTGGTGACGAGATGCTAACTCCCTTTCAACACCTACAGCAGCCAGTTCTTCTTGCATGCCTTTTACTAAGCGAGAAGTATCTCTGACCTCATCCTCAAGCCCGTCCACCATGCCCAAAAGAAGGCGGTTATCTGCTTTATCCAGCCAGCGTTCTACAGCCTTGGGTTGTATAATACCGTTCTTAAACATGATATCATTAAGACCAATCAAGATACTATGGCGCAATATAGAAGGGCCTTCATCGCCAGCGACAGCTAGAAGCTGTTGAGCAATTTCTGGTTTCATTACTTTCTTAACTACGGACTGGCTGAACTTAGAGCGTGAAATGCTCGCTACACCTTCAGCAGAGTAAGGCACACCGATGTTCTCTAAATACTTTAGATCGGCAGCGCCATACAGTTTATGAAAGTCAGCATCTGTTTCCTCAAGCAGTTGTTTAAATCCTTTATTGAGATCCTTCAGTGTTTCGCGTTGACTGCTATCTAGATTACCCCGTAAAAGGCGGTTGATTTCTCTTTTGAAACTATCAATCTGAGGTACAGACAAAGGCTCAAAGGGCGCATCTTTCTTAAGAGGCTTTAGGTCGTTAATCAAAACAGAGAGGCGAGTAGACGCTCCAAACATTTCATCTAAACGTAAGTTTTTATTCAGATTGAATAGCATCTCAGTAGCTTCAGGGGGAAACTCCAGACCCGCGTCCTCTGCATCTTTTAATATCTTATCATACTCCATAGATAGCTGCTTACGAGCTAGACCTTCCTGTGCCTTTATTAGGTTCTCTATTTGACGACCACTCTCTACAGAATCACCTTTCTCATTAAGACGATCCGATGTTTCTGCTATACGATCCTCAATACTATATTGTTGATCTTCTAGTTGATCCTCAACCAACTTCTGCTGCGCACCGATACGTTTTTTTTCATCAGTGATTGCTTTCGCCTGCTTACGTGCTTGTGTTGCGGGATTACCTCCAAACTTAGAGGTATATGACTTAAGAACATTATTATATTCTGTAATAGCGGAGTTAACTGACTCACGAAACCCTGTGTTTGACCTATAAAAAGACTCGAAATCTCTATTGAGTTGATCATTAGCTACCAGTGGAGCTAAGCGAGCAATCTGTAAATCAGGCACACCTAAACGTGCTGCCATACGCTGTGCTTTCTCTATCGTACGTATAAGATCGGGCTGTGAGTTTAACATATCAACCCTGAGGTTCTCATGCCCTACCTCAACAACGTCCTTTATAAACTCATCACGGTTAGCTATGCGATTACGTAAGCCAGCCATGGCTCCACCTGCTTTCTTAGCTGTGTAGGCAATAGGCGCTTGTGTTAAACCTGTCACGGTGCCTGTTAGGAGACCCACACCTACGCCTATCGCTTGTTGGCCTGTCTCACCCACATCAAACTGTTGTGCTGTCTTTACAGCCTGTTCACCAGCAACAGAAGCTGTGTAGGAAGGGAATAGCGAGGCAACACCTACCTTAACTACACCTTTAAGAGTACCCGCACCTACGTAGGTCAAAGGATCACCTAGTTGGCCCACTGTAGCTGCAGCAGCCCTAGCGTGGGGTGTCTTTAGACCTCCGATGGGTCTATACTGCTGACCTACAGATTCAGCTAGGAACTGTCTATCCAGCTCAGCCGCCTTAGGATCTTTGAAGCTATGAAACCAAGGTAGGCTGGTGTTTAGTATACTTTCATCAGTACGTAAAGCACGTACAAGGTCATCAGGAGCGAAGAAGTCTATGAAGTTGAGCAAGGCGTCTTGTTTACCTGAGGCACTAATCGAAGGGTCTTCTTTCTCTATAGGTGCTACATCTTCTAGTTGTTTGTTACGTGTGGTTAAAGCGGTTTCATCGAAAGAATCTTCAACCCGTACTGGTGCTGTGTCATCCTGCTCAATGCGTGTTGTTAACTTAGTCTCGTCAAAAGCCATTGGTATATCCTAAAGTATTTATAGTTTCAAGAAGTGACCAGCTACTACAGTGAACACCTCGCCTTCCTCATTATCTTGTACGGAACCCTCAGGGTAAGCTTCATGGTCTTTCACTTTACCCATTACACTGGCTGAAGGAAAGAAACTAAGTAACTGTGATTGTAGTTGAGAAGGGTCTTCAACAGAACTAAGGGTACGCCTATACTCACGAGATACTACTCTAGCTGTATTGCGTGTAGCCCCTCGCTCACCTGCTTTAATAATTTTCTCTAACTGAGTGATCGTTTCAGGTGAAAGTGTACCTAATGTTCCTGTTGTCAGACCGTCCATTAAGCCACCTAAGAATGTGTTTGCATCCTTAAGGGCAGCGATCTCTGTTACAGCCTTAGAATCGCCATTGAATATCTCTGAAGCTGTTCGTATTAAGAGCGGAATACTCTTAACCTGCCCACTCTTTACGTTAGCTAAGGCTTCTTGGGCCAATGTGACTTTAGAGAAGATAGTATCACTTTTCTGAATCACCTGTGAACTAGCCATAGTATCATAAGAGGCTCTTGCAATCTGTAAGGGCGTGTCAACAACAACAGTTTTGTCAGTTGTACGTTGGATCGGCCTATTAAGGGGAACCACACCGTCAGCAGTTAGTTCAAACAGGTTACCATCATTATCCTCACCGACTCGTATTTCTTCCCCCTCACCGTCCACCGCCCAGTAGGTTTTAGTGAATACCTTATCCGTGTCACTATCCGTATCCGCTACCATTTTTACAGCCGCTAAAATAGCTGCAGGGTTACCCGCTTCCACAAGGTCAGCTAGTCTACCGTTGTCCTTACGTATACTATCAGCAAGTTCTTTGTTAGCTTCCTTTTCAATGTTTGAAGCAAGTGCCGCTTCTTCCTCTCCCATGATACGTGCTTCAGCCTCAGCCCTTGATGTTAGGTCATCCTCTAACTTCTGTTGTGCTTTGAGGTCTAGAGCGGCTTGCTTTTGTGCTTGTGTTGTGGCATATTTAGTGGCTTCGAGGGCTAGAGCAGTCTTTGAAGCCTTCTCATCAGCAAGCTTCTTAGCTTCAGCAGCTTGTTGTTCGTTAACCCTTTCATTTAAGTCCTGTGCATACGCAGGGTAGATAGGTGCTATCTTATTAATAAAAGCTCTCTTCTCAGCTATAGTACCGCTGGAGACTGCTAAGGCTTCTTGCTGCAGGGCTTTCTGTGCTGCCTGTGTTGCCCTAATCTCTGCCAACTGTTGATCCTGACCACCGCCCACAGCACCACTTAAGGCCCTGCCAAGGGAAGAACCAAGTAAGCTGAATGCACGAGCCTTAGCTGGTGTACGTGAGCCTTGAGCAGCCTGAGCCATAAGCTGCTGTTGTAAGTTAGTAGCTCGTGTGTTACGTTGTTGTAATAGGTCTTCTACTGAAGGCCCTTGAGTAAATAATCCTGCTTGTTGAGTAGCCATTATGAGAACCAACCTCCCTTACCAAAACCTTGTGATAACCAATTACTACCTGCGTCAGTACCTAAGAACGCTGATGCTAGACCAGTACCTGCGTCCCACCAAGGACTCTCTGTTTCACCACCACGCTCAAATGTCCTATCTTGTAAGTCTGCACCACGTAAGGCCAACTCATAGTTCTGACGTAGAGCCTCAAGACCTGTAAGGTTACCAAACAGTTGCTGTTGTGCTCCTTGGTTAGCTCCCCATTGTGATAAGTCTAAACCAGCACGTTGCATGGACTCACCAAAGGCATCAGTAGATGACCGAGCAGCTAAGTCTGCCAGAGCTTGTGATTGTGCCTGACCAAGACCAAAGACATCTGGTTGTACCATACCTGAGCCAGCACCAGCGCCTTCACCTGCCAGACGTAGACCTAGGCGACCTGAGCCAAACATACCTTCTTGTAACTGAGCGCGTTGTTGAGCAAAAGCAGGCTGCAGTAAAGCTAAACGTTGGTCAAAGAGTTCCTGAGAACGTTGTGCAGGATCAAAGTTATAATTAAACTCCTCAGGCTCACCCAACATACCTTCAGCCCTACCCATGAGGTCAGAGCCTATAGACGTACCTTCAGTACCTGTACCTTCAGTATCTGTAGCAGGTCTAAAGGTTACAGGTTTAAAAGTACCTGAATCAGCAGGGCCGCTAGGTACTAAGGCACCTCCAGTGCTTATAGCACCTCCTGAGCCTGTAGTCACAGGTGAGCCGTTGGAAGTAGTAAGACCACCCCCTACGTTAGCACTGTCCTTGTATTGCTGTCGAGCCATTTGTACTAGTTCTGCTTGGGATAGACCAGCGTTAGCAGGGTCTGCTACCAACGCACCATAGTTACTGGCAGCGGCTTCATTCATCCCGTATTTAGATTGATTAAAAAGATCACTGCCTACCTGTTTTACACCATAACCAATAGGCCCTGTAGCCATGCTAAGGTAATCCAACATAGAAGGAGTTGTGGTGTTAGGCGCGGTGCCTTTTGGATAATAAGCGCCTGTACTGCTCTGTGTTATGGGGTATTGTTCACCCGCCTGAGCATACGCTAATCCCATTGTTTGTTGTTCTAACTGATCTGCAATACGTCGTGACTCTGCATTAGAGCCTGTCACATTGGAATAGATATCTGGTTCTGGCATAATAAAAATCTCTCTGTTAAATCTGTGTTACTGTGAATGAGCTTGGGTTATAATAATCGGCACCAGCAACACCGCCCGTACCTTCTTCCGACTCTAGTACGTGGGGGTCTGTACCGTGATCACCTACAATATGTGAACCATCAGCACCAGATACTCCGTAAGTACCACCAGAGCCGCCTGAGCCACCACCAACTGTTCCATCGAAGCCTCCAGTACCGCCAGTACCAAATGAGGATATAGTGCCATCAGCACCGTTAGTACCACTATAGGTAGTAGAGCCTCCGTTACCACCAGAGCCTAGAGGATAACCACCGCCTCCTCCACCGCCACCACTGTATGCTGTACCAACGTGAACAGCACCAGCGCCACCTCCGCCGCCTCCGCCACCACCACTAATAGTACCATTATTGTCAATGGTTACTGGTGTTTCAACGTGGATAGCTATACCACCGTCCGTACCATCAGTTGGTTGAGCAATTTGGTTATAAGAGTAACCATAACCAGCGTTACCACCGTCACCACCCCGACCTAATATCTTACCATTGTTTTCAATCGTTAACTTTACATAAGTGGTTCCTGTCTTCAACGCATAACCGCTAGTGGAGCTTGCCACCAATATAGCGTCGGAAGGAACAACAACCTTGACATTATGATATTTGTCTAAGCTAATTGTATCCAAGTCAACGTCTGTATGTGTACCTGAACTGAACGTGTATACAGACTCATATTCATAGGTGTTCTCCCATGTGCCTGATACTTTAGAGTAGCCTTTCTTGACTTTAGTCCAAGATCCACCTACCTTTACGTGGGGCTTCGCATCTGTCCAAGCCCCTGAGACTTTGACTTTAGTATTCAAACCATACATCTCCATCGTTACCTTCTGAGGCAGGGGCATCATTATCAATATAGATATTCTTACCTGTAGCACCAGAAGCACCATCAACGATCACAGTATCAATGCCCATAGCAGGGCTAGCTGCTTGTACAAAGGCCGTAGTGGCTACTTGAGTAGTATTAGTACCTGAGGCCGCTGTAGGCGCTGTAGGCGCTCCTGTGAGGGCTGGTGAGCTTGTATCAGCCTTAGAGTTAACTGATGTTTGAATACTAGTAAATTCATCATCAATCTCAACACCACTTACGGTCTTGAGAGGGTTACCTGTTGTATAGGTATCCTTGGCTGCAAAGTTAGTTGCTTTAATATAATTAGACATTGTTAGAGTACCTTACCTTGTTTGGCATAGATTGATAATTTCTGAAGTGACATAGGAGCACCATTGATTTCAGTGGTGAAGCCTATTTGTATAATGTTTCCTGCTCCTTGAGTAGAGGCTTTCTGATCATTGATAAGTACTGAGCCTGTGTACTCAGCTATGCCGTACTCAGCCACTCCATACTCAAAGACAGTACCAGTTTCTAAGGTGAAGGTATAAGAATAATAAATAGGACTATACTCATAACCTACCTTAAGTGTGAAGGTTTGACCTGTGGCACCTACTGTGGTTGCTGCAAGCTTCTTCACTATCTTGTTAATGTTAGGCATCTCAAGATCAAAGTAGTTACTGTAGTAAGCCATCTCGTACTTAAGACCGTTATCTTGATAACCAAAGTACTCTGCAATACCATCGGGTTGAGCAAAGTATAGATCAGAACCTGAGGATAGGAAAGCAGAGGGGGTCAGTGAGGGCCAAATGGTTACCCTGAATGAACCGTCCTGTAAAGGTGTTCTAGTATCAAAACAGAAGGTCTGTGTAGTACTTGGGAAGGTTAGTAGATAGAAAGCATTGACAGGGGAGTAGACTGATTTAACCAATGATAGGTCTTCAGAGGTTACAGCTTGTATAATGTCATCCCTAATGTTCTTAGAGATATCACGCATAGGCTGAGACTTCTCTTGTACAGTACGGTTTAATGAACGTACACCAGTGTTACTTAGGAATAAGATATCCTCACCAGTGTTCTGTACGGAGTCTCTGGCAATACAACCAACACCTTCGATTACTTCGACTAAGGTTAAGCTTGAAGTGGACATACCTAACTGGAAGTTGTCATTGTCACCATAGATGATAATGTTGTTCTTACAGAAGATAATTAAGTAACCGTTATGAGCACCCAGTGCTACAATCTCGTCCATGCCTTGAGTAAGGACACTTGAGATGTCAATAGAGCCTGACGTACCTGTTTGATACTTAGCACCGTCAAGTACATCAGTAAACCATACTGTAGTCTTATTGGTTACCGTATCAGCAGCCCATAGGCGACCATAGGCCGCTAGAACTGTATTAGCTGAAGGCATTCCAGCAGTGGCGTGAGAATGATTACTGTAGGACTCAAACGCTGGAGAGCCTGATTCAGCAGTGTAGATTAAAGGTTCATAACCCCTTTGGTAGAAGAAGTGATGATCATTCAGTGTTGCTGCCTGCCAATTACCTGTGGTGATTGTATCTGAAGTAGTTGGCGTGATTGTGGTTAAGTCTAAAGTCCCTTTGAAGAATGTAGTGTCATTCCATGATAGGCGGGTATTTACACCATTTATATCTTTGAAATCAGCGATACCTTTAAGGTCAACACCTACGTTAGCGTCTGCCACAGTGTCCTTAGAAGCACTACGCGTCACCCAGCCCTTACGAGCACCTAAGCGTCCATACTTGTCAATGACACAGTTGTCCGCATGTAAGGCAAAGCCCTCCTGTAGTGTTACACCAGACTCTTGGGTGTTTAAACCAAAGAATGCAGGTGCAGCAATGGAGGCTGCCAGTAGTTGTTTAGCCATCCTTAGGGTGCCTCCCAGATAAGTTCCTCAGGGTGCTTGTTAGCATCAAGTGCAATAGCATCTGAGAGGTAGTTAGAGGCCAGTACCTTAGCTGAGGCTGCTGACATACCACCGTCTTCACCACGCTCCTCTACAGCCATAGCGTAGGCCAAGGCTTGTATAGGCAGGTAAGGCACAGTGATGTTATCATCATCATTCACAAGGTCATGGCTACGTTTAATAACGTTAAAGAATAACTGATAAGCACCATCAGGGATAGGGTAAAGATCTACTTGTGTATCACCAGCGGTGTTGATACCATTGAAGACGTAGTAACTGGGACTACCTACAATAGGATCATTATTCAAGAAGGTATTATTAAACCACTTAGGGTCTTTATACTGCATGAAAGTATTACTGGTGTTATTGACAACATCAAGAACTGCTGAACGATTACCTGAGTCTGTTAATACGTAGTTGAATACGTCAGCTTGTGTGTTCACAGTCAATGTTTCCCGAAGGGCTGACCAGTTCCAAGCATTCTCAACCATCTCTTTAGCATCATGTACGAACAGACCTATGAGCTTTGAGTAACCATTCTCATTGACGGTTGAGACTTCACGCTCCCTAAGCCGTATCAGTACGTTGTTGACTATTTCTTTATATGTTTTCATTTGTTACCTTTCTTCATTACGCTATCTGCTAGACCACCACCAAAGTAGAACATTACAATTGATAACATTATCCAATCTATTTGAAACTCTGCCAGTATACCTTGTACGCCTGTAACATCTTTACCCAAGAAGGTCATGACTATCACAGTAATATAAGTACTGATATAAGTACCACCAAACATCAAAGCTAAGTAGCGTTGGGCTATCTTAAAAGGAGCGTAGGCCAGCATTAGATCAGTCTTAGCTTTAGTCTTAGATTCAAGCATCTCTACATCAGAAGTGTATGCGTCATCAATCAAGTCTAAACCTTTAGTGATTACGTCACCACTGCCGAATATTGTACTCAGTATACCCATCGTATTAACTCCTCAGCATAAACGCTAGACCAGTAACCAAAGCAGCTATGAGAATACGAATGAACCACTCGTTGCCTCCAGCCGCTTTAGATACTGTGGCCAGTTTAACAGCGTGATTATCAATAGTCTCTGAATGTTTATTGAGCCTGC
>Ga0208680_1000353_pt1 | contig 10028 bp, 8 predicted proteins | sample Colrivmet1556A02_FD_187672 | JGI IMG/M metagenome (GOLD analysis project Ga0208680, IMG submission 187672) | Estuarine microbial communities from the Columbia River estuary - metaG 1556A-02 (SPAdes) (version 2) | ecosystem: Environmental > Aquatic > Marine > Intertidal zone > Estuary | place...
AGAACATGTTTGTGGAATTAAAAAACCAAATGTTAGTCTTTTAAATCTAGGTGAGGAAAAAACAAAAGGGAACATGCTTACACAAGCTACTTACAGCATGATGGAAAATAATGCAGATTATCATTTCACAGGAAACATTGAGGGTAGAGATATTTTTGATTCAGAAACGGATGTAATTGTTTGTGATGGTTTTACTGGAAATATAGTGCTTAAAGAGGCTGAAGGAATCTTTTCAATCATGGAAAAGAGAGGATTACTTGACGATTACTTTAAGCGTTTCAATTATGAAAACTATGGAGGAACTCCTATCCTAGGATTAAATAAAACGGTTATTATTGGGCATGGAATTTCTAATGAGATTGCAATAAAAAATATGATTACACTTACTAAAGATGTTGTAGAAGCAGACTTAGCTAGTAAAATAAAAAACAACCTTAACTAATGGGAAAAATTAATGCTGCAATAACAGGTATTCAAGGCTATGTTCCTGAATATATACTGAACAATAAAGAACTTGAAACAATGGTTGATACTAATGATGAGTGGATTGTTAGTAGAACTGGAGTAAAAGAAAGAAGAATATTAAAGGGGGAAGGAAAAGGAAGCTCTGACCTAGGAGCAAAAGCGGTACAAGGACTTTTAGAAAAAACAAATACCTCAGCTGATGATATTGATTTAATCATCTGTGCAACTGCAACTCCAGATATGGTTTTCCCTGCTACTGCTTGTATTATTGCTGATAAAGTAGGAGCTAAAAACGCATTTGCTTATGATTTAATGGCAGCATGTTCTGGTTTCTTATTTGCCCTAAGTACTGCTTCAAAATTTATTGAAACAGGTACTTACAAAAAAGTAATTGTAGTCGGAGCAGATAAAATGTCATCCATTGTTGATTATACTGATAGAGCAACATGTATTATTTTTGGTGATGGTGCTGGAGCTGTACTTTTAGAACCTACTGAAGATGGATTAGGAATTCAAGATGCAATACTAAGAACTGATGGTTCAGGCGGAGAATTTTTACACATGAAAGCTGGAGGTTCAGCAAAACCAGCTTCACATGCTACTGTTGATGCAAGAGAACATTTTGTATTTCAAGATGGACAGCCTGTATTTAAAGCAGCTGTAAAATCAATGGCTGATGTTTCTGAAGAAATCATGCAAAGAAATAATTTAGCAGCTGATGATGTTGCTTGGTTAGTTCCTCATCAAGCAAATAAAAGAATAATTGATGCTACTGCAAGAAGAATGGGAGTAGGTAACGAAAAAGTAATGTTGAATATTGAAAAATATGGAAACACCACTAATGGGACCATTCCATTATGCTTATGGGAATGGGAAAATCAATTAAATAAAGGAGATAATATAATCCTTGCTGCCTTTGGCGGAGGATTTACTTGGGGCTCAATTTTTATAAAATGGGCTTACGACTCAAAGAAATAATTACTTTTGTACTATAAATAAAATTAAAAAAAATGGATTTAAAAGACATTCAAGAATTAATAAAATTTGTTGCTAAATCAGGAGCAACTGAAGTAGATTTAGAAATTGATAATGTAAAAATTTCAATTAAATCTCCAGCAAAAAAGAAAAGAGGTGAGGTTGATGAAATTACAACTATTATCCAACAAACTCCTGCACAAGTTGTAGCAGCGCCAGTAGTGGCAACAGCACCAGTTGCAGTACCTGCAGCAAATACATCATCTCCTGTTTCTGAGGATGAGTCAAACTACATTACAATAAAAGCTTCAATGATTGGGACTTTTTATCGTTCAGCTTCACCAGAGAATCCTCCATTTTCAGGAGTTGGTGACACTATTAAAGAAGGAGATACTATCTGTATTATTGAAGCAATGAAACTTTTCAATGAAATTGAATCTGAAGTATCAGGTACTATTGTAAAAGTATTAGTTGATGATGCTTCTCCAATTGAATTTGATCAGCCATTATTCTTGGTTGACCCCTCATAATTACCTTAAAATAATTTATTATGTTTAAGAAAATCCTAATAGCAAATAGAGGTGAAATTGCACTTAGAATTATCCGTACTTGTAAAGAGATGGGGATAAAAACAGTTGCCGTATACTCAACTGCTGATAAAGATAGTTTACATGTTCGTTTTGCTGATGAAGCCGTTTGTATTGGTCCTGCTGCTAGCTCAGAATCCTACTTAAAAATTCCTAATATTATAGCTGCAGCTGAAATTACAAATGCGGATGCTATCCATCCTGGCTATGGGTTTTTAGCTGAAAATGCTAATTTCTCAAAAATTTGTGATGAAAATGGAATTAAATTTATTGGCGCTTCTCCTGAGATGATTGATGGTATGGGAGATAAAGCAAATGCAAAGGAAACCATGAAAAAAGCAGGTGTTCCTACAATTCCTGGTTCAGTTGGGATTATCCCTGATTTTAAAGCTTGTAAAAAACTAGCTGTTGAGGTTGGGTACCCTGTAATGCTAAAAGCAACAGCTGGTGGTGGTGGAAAAGGAATGAGATTAGTTTGGGAAGCAGAAAATCTGGAAGATGCTTGGAATAGTGCAAGACAAGAATCAAAAGCTGCCTTTGGAAATGATGGTATGTATATGGAAAAATTCATTGAAGACCCAAGGCATATTGAAATTCAAATTATTGGAGATCATACCGGGAAAGCCGCTCACTTATCAGAAAGAGATTGTTCTATTCAAAGAAGACATCAAAAATTAGCTGAAGAAACACCTTCTCCATTCATGACTAAAAAGTTAAGAAAAGAAATGGGAGAAGCTGCTATTAAAGCTGCTGAAGCTGTAAAATATGAGGGAGTAGGAACAGTAGAATTTCTTGTAGATAAACACAGAAAATTCTTCTTTATGGAGATGAATACTCGTATTCAAGTAGAACACCCTATTACTGAAGAAGTTGTTGATTATGATTTAATTCGTGAGCAAATTAAAGTAGCGGCTGGAATTAAAATTTCAGGAGAAAACTATGACCCACAATTGCATGCAATTGAGTGTAGAATAAATGCTGAAGACCCTGAAAATGATTTCAGGCCATGCCCTGGTATGATTACTAATTTTCATGCTCCAGGTGGACATGGAATTAGAATTGACACTCATGTATATGCAAATTATATGATTCCTCCTTTTTATGACTCAATGATTGCTAAGGTAATTACTGTTGCCCAAACAAGAGAAGAAGCAATTGCAAAAATGGTTAGAGCTTTAGATGAATTCATTATTGAAGGAATTAAAACTACCATTCCTTTCCATCAAAAATTAATGAAAGATAAAGATTTTATTGCTGGAAATTATACTACAAAATTTATGGAAACATTTGAAATGTAATCTTAAAAAATAATATAAAAGCCCACTTAATTAAGTGGGCTTTTTATTGCTTCAATTTTTATACATTTATCCCATGAATGATTATTTAGTAGAATGTTGTGCAAACTCTATTCAATCTGCAATGCAAGGAGAATTAGGTGGGGCAACTAGAATTGAACTCTGCACTAATTTAGAGGTTGGAGGAATGACTCCATCAAGAGAAGATATTGCAACATTAATGGAAAGGATTAACATTCCTATTCGAATACTCATTCGCCCAAAAGCTGGAAATTTTATATATACCGATCCTGAATTATTGCAGATAATCTCTGACATTCATTTTTGTAAAAATATTGGAATTGAAGGGGTTGTTATTGGCGCATTAAATATGAATGGTTCTGTAAATAAAGAACAAACTAAAGCAATGGTAAAAGCTGCAAAACCTATGAATGTTACTTTTCACAGGGCTTTTGATGATTGCCATAATTTACAACAAGATTTAGAAGATGTAATAGATTGCGGATGTGATACACTTTTAACTTGTGGACAAAACAAGAATGTCACGGATGGAATTTCTAATTTGGAACAATTAATAAAGCTGGGAAATAAACGCATCACGATTTTAGCAGGAAGTGGTGTAAACCATACCAATACAGAGGCACTTTATAAAATTGGTATTCGTAATTTTCACCTTTCAGGCAGCATAAAAAATCAGCAAGGAAAACTAGAAACTGATGTTCTACTTATTAAAGCTGTAATTGATAAACTGGTACAAATTGCATAAATATCTAATCATAGTATTGGTGATTTTTTCTGCTTGCAAAAAACAAGAAGAAACTATTTTATCACAAGAAATATCAGATTGGAAGTTTGAATATCAGGGAGATTGGCATCAAGCAGAAGTTCCTGGAAATAACTTTTCTGATTTATTAAAACACAACTTTATACCTGACCCATTTTATGGCACTAATGAAGACAGTATTCAATGGGTGTCCGAAAGAAATTGGCAGTACAAATCTCAATTTTCAGTACCTAAAAGCACTTTAGAAAATGAAAAACAATTGTTGGTTTTTAGTGGATTAGATACTTATGCAAAAGTCTATTTGAATGATTCGCTTATTCTTCAAGCCAATAATATGTTTCGAACTTGGGAGGTAGATGTAAGTGATATCCTGAAAAAAGACAATACGCTACTCATAAAATTTGATGCAGCATCAAAAATTGAAACTGAAAAGCAAACAACTTTAGGGTACAGTCTTCCTGGTGGTGAGAGAGTTTTTACACGAAAAGCAGGCTTTCATTACGGTTGGGATTGGGGAGCAAAAATATCCCCAACAGGAATTTGGCGAAAAGTAGAACTGCAAAGTTGGAGCGATTGCAAGATAAAAAATATTTATATATCCCAAGATAATTTAACAGACACACTGGTCAGCTTAACAGCTAATATTGAAATAGAATCTTCAGTTGAAAAAGGAATTACGATTAAGGCTTATGATAAAGTTTGGGGAAATTTTAAACTGCAAAAAGGGAGTAATCAACTTTCTGTTATCATCCGTATTCCAAACCCTGAATTATGGTGGCCAAATGGCTATGGAGAGCAAAAATTATATGACATCAATATTTCTATATCAGATGAAAATAGGCTGCTTGATAGCCAAACAAAAAAAATTGGTTTACGAAAAATAGAATTAATTACTGAGCAAGATTCAATAGGAGAAAGTTTTTATTTCAAAGTAAATGATAAACCTATTTTTATGAAAGGAGCCAATTATATTCCTCAGGATAATTTACAAAATAGAGTAACAAAAAAACATTATCGCAACTTGCTAAATGATGTAGTTAAAGCCAACATGAATATGATCAGGGTTTGGGGAGGAGGGATTTATGAAGAAGATATTTTCTATGATTTATGTGATTCGCTTGGGATTCTAGTTTGGCAAGATTTTATGTTTGCTTGCGCTATGTACCCTTCTGACTATTTGTTTTTAGAAAATGTAAAAGAAGAAGCCATCCAAAGTGTAAGGCGTTTACGCCACCACCCTTCCATTGCACTTTGGTGTGGTAATAATGAAAATTCAGAAGGCTGGCACAGATGGGGTTGGCAAAATGCATTTACCCAAAAACAACAAGATAAAATTTGGGATGGATATCAGAAAGTATTTCAAGAGATGCTTCCAACTATAGTAGCTGAAAATTCTCAATCAGCCTACTGGGAAAGTTCTCCAAAATTTGGAAGAGGCAATCCAAAACATCAGTTTGAAGGGGATGCGCATTATTGGGGGGTTTGGCATGATGCAGAGCCCTTTGAAAATTTAGAAACGAAAGTACCTAGATTCATGAGTGAATTTGGCTTTCAATCTTTTCCTCAGCTTTCCACCATTGCCACTTTTGCTGATAGTTTGAATTGGGATTTAAATTCGGCTGTGATGCAAAAACATCAAAAACATCCAAGAGGAAATTCCCTTATTACTGAATATATGACAAGAGAATTTAATGTCCCAAAAGACTTTAGGAAGTTCGTTTATGCAAGTCAAATCCTACAAGCAAACGGCATGCGAATTGGCTTAGAATCTCACAGGAGAAATCAACCTTATTGTATGGGAACTTTGTATTGGCAACTGAACGATTGCTGGCCAGTAGCCTCATGGAGTAGTCGTGATTATTTTGGCAATTGGAAAGCCTTACACTATACAGCACATGATGTTTTTGCGCCAATATCTCTCTCTTTAGAAAAAACTAAAAACAATAGTTTTAATATATGGGCTATTTCAGATACTACAAATTGTGCTGACACTTTGCTTATCAATACTTACTCCTTAGAAGGAGGATTAGTATCTAGTAGTAAACGATTTGTAAAAATTAAATCCAAATCACAACTTATTGATTCTGTCCCTTTTTGTAAAGATGATGAATTTATCATTTGTAAGCTAAAACAGCAAAAAGCACAATCAAAAGTTGGCTTTACAAAAGCAATTAAACATTATGTTTTCCCAAAACCAAATATTCAATATCAATATATAGGTATTCAACTAAAACTCAAAACTGATACACCCGCTTTTCAGATTTATTTACATGGCATCAAAGGAAATTTTTCTGATAACTTCTTCTCTTTATCTCCTGGTGAAGAAAAAATAATAGAAATTGAGACTCCAGGATTTAACCCAAATAATTTAGTAATTTGGTCGCTATACGATTTGAATAAAAATTAAACATATGTCAAACAGAAGAAATTTTATAAAAGGAGGGCTTTTAGGAGCAGTTGGAACAGCCGTTTTTCCTAAATTAATTGCTGCCAAAGCAGAAAAAACAAATCCTAATTCTGAAGAAGGCCACCCAATGGTTATTTCCACTTGGAAACATGGGATGCCCGCCAATGTGGCAGCTATGGAAGTGCTGCAAAGCGGAGGTAAGGCAATTGATGCAGTAGAAGCTGGTGTAAAAATACCAGAAGCTGATCCGGAATCTATGTCAGTTGGGTTGGGAGGCTTGCCGGATAGAGATGGGAAAGTAACACTTGACGCTTGCATTATGGATGAAACAGGGAATTGTGGTTCAGTTAGTTTTTTACAACATATAAAACACCCAATTTCTGTTGCCAGAAAGGTAATGGATGAAACGCCTCATGTAATGCTGTCCGGGGAAGGCGCATTACAATTTGCATTAGAACAAGGATTCCCTAAAGAAGATTTACTTACTGAAAAAGCAGAAAAAAGATGGAAAGAATGGTTGAAAGAATCTGAATATAAACCAATAATAAATGTGGAGAACCATGACACAATTGGGCTATTAGCATTGGATAAAAAAGGTGATATTTCTGGGGCATGCACTACATCAGGTCTTTCTTGGAAAATGCACGGTAGAGTTGGTGATTCGCCAGTAATTGGCGCAGGAATGTATGTTGATAATGAAGTAGGTGGCTGTTGCGCTACAGGAGTTGGAGAAGCTGTGCTGAAAACTTTAGGTTCTTTTTTAATTGTTGAGTTAATGCGACAAGGCGCTAGTCCTCAAGAAGCTTGTGAGGAAGGAATTGCTCGGATTGTAAAAAATCAAAATTATAAGGATATGCAAATTGGTTATTTGGCCATCAATAAAAAAGGAGAGCATGGCGCTTATGCTGTACATCCCTGGTTTAATTATGCTTTACATCAAGGAGGTGAAAACCGCATGATTGATTCCTTATCTTATTTGAAATAATGAAATATTGGTTAGCTATATTCTGTTTGCTGTTTTCTTGTACTAAGCCAATTGTACAAGAGGTAAATCTTATACCAAAACCTCAAAAATTAGAGGTAACTGATGGCGTATTCTCACTAAGTTTTAACACAAATTTGATAGTTGATAGTCTATTTTATGCTGAGTCAGACTACATAAAAACATTGCTGAATCTTGAGTTAAAAGGAAATGGAAATACAATTGAATTATTAAAAAAAGAAGGATTGCAAGAAGAAGAATTTTTTCTAAATATTTCAGAAAAAAAATTAAAAATAGAGGCGTCTACCCCTAAAGGAATAATGAGAGGGATACAAACTTTAAGGCAGTTAATTCCAACTAAAAAAGGAGTAGTAAAAACAACAATTCCTTGCTTAAAAATTCATGATTTTCCAAGATTTTCTTGGAGGGGTATGCTCCTAGATTGTTGCCGTCATTTTATGGACAAAGAATTTGTAATGCGCTATATTGATTTGTTGGCTTATCATAAAATGAATGTTTTACATTGGCATCTTACGGAAGATCAGGGTTGGAGAATTGAGATTGATAAATATCCAAAACTGACTGAAATTGGAGCTTGGCGAACAGAAAAAGATGGCAGTATTTATGGTGGATTCTACACCAAAGAAGACATCAAAGAAATTTTGGCTTATGCAAAAACAAGACATATTACAGTTGTCCCTGAAATTGAATTCCCAGGTCATAGTGTTGCTGCTATTGCCTCCTACCCTCATCTTTCCTGCACAGGCGATAGTATAAATGTAGGAACTGAGTGGGGTGTTTATAAAGATATTTATTGTGCTGGGAACGATACCGTTTTTGCGTTTATGGAAGATGTGCTCACAGAAGTGATGGAATTATTCCCATCAAAATACATTCATATTGGAGGAGATGAAGCTCCAAAATACAGATGGAAACATTGCAGAAAATGCCAGCAAAGAATTGCGGAAGAAGGACTGCATGATGCACATGAATTACAATCCTATTTTATTACAAGAATTGAAGAATTTCTGAATAAAAATGGAAGAAAACTAATTGGTTGGGATGAGATTCTGGAGGGTGGTTTAGCACCCTCAGCAACTGTGCAATCTTGGAGAGGAGAAGAAGGCGGAATTGCTGCAGCCAAAAGTGGCCATGACGCCATTATGTCGCCAACTTCACATTGCTATTTTGATTATGGTTTGGATGCAACAGATTTGAAAGAGGTTTATCATTATGAGCCAATCCCAGCAGAGTTAACAGAAGATGAAGCCAAACATATTTTGGGTGGAGAGTGTAATATGTGGAGCGAAAGAGCCCCACAAGATTTGGTAGATAGCAAAGTATTTCCAAGAATTTTGGCTATGAGTGAAGTCCTTTGGAGTTCCTCTGAAAAAGATTATGAGAATTTTTATGCGCGTGTACAAAAGCACTATCCTAAACTGGATGCGATGGGAGTAAACTATGGTTTTGAAAGCGTGCCTATTACCTCAACTGTTGTGTTTAATGCTGATAGTTTTGCCGTTTCTTTTTTTAAAGGCAGTCCTGATATGGATTTGGAATATAAACTCAACAATGAAAATTGGCAAACATATACTATCCCTTTTGGTGTAAATACAACTAGCACTTTAAAAGCCAGAGGATTTAAAAACGAAAATCCTTATGGGGAATTTAAGCAAGAAATAATCAGGCATATTGCCACTGGCAAAAAAGTACATTACACCATTCCTTATAACAAACATTATAAAGGTACAGGTAATTATAATTTGACAGATGGCTTATTAGGCAGTACAGAAAATTTCAGAGATGGTTACTACCAAGGATTCTCAGGTACAGATATGGAAGTGATTATTGATTTGGGTCAGAATACTACTTTCTCCAATATTCAAACTACTTTTTTTCAATACTATTTATCTTGGATAGTATTGCCAACTTCTGTAAGTTATGCAATTTCTGATGACGGAGAAAATTTTACCGAACTTGACAGCCTAACACATAACATACCACTTATGAAAGAGGGGAAGTTTAAGCACACTTTTAGTTTTGAAAACGAAAATATAAAAACCAAATACCTAAAAGTAAGTGCTAAAACGGTTGGAAAACTACCAAAAGAGCACCCTGCAGCTGGCTCAGATGCTTGGATTTTTATAGATGAAATAATTATAAATTAAACAATTTACTAATGAAAAAGTTACTGTTTATATTACTTTGCTTGCCTATGATTGGGATTGCCTCTTTTCCAATAATTACAGATACTAAAGAATGTGAAAGAATAACAGTTCCTTTAGATTATAATGTTAATCAAAAGACAGATAATGAAAATAGTAAAATAGAAATAATAAAGTCACCTTTAGAAAAAGATAGTTTTTGGAAGGTTATTCGCTGGTTGCGTATAATCTTTATAATCTTTTTGTCCATTATTGTTATAGCATTAGTATTGGCTGATTTAAATTAATTTCAATAGATTAACGTAGAGAAAAGAATAGTTATAGAATAAATGAAAAAAATACTCCCTTTTATATTACTGCTTTTTATG
>Ga0208680_1000365_pt1 | contig 9864 bp, 7 predicted proteins | sample Colrivmet1556A02_FD_187672 | JGI IMG/M metagenome (GOLD analysis project Ga0208680, IMG submission 187672) | Estuarine microbial communities from the Columbia River estuary - metaG 1556A-02 (SPAdes) (version 2) | ecosystem: Environmental > Aquatic > Marine > Intertidal zone > Estuary | place: USA...
TCAAATAATAAAAATGTTACAATGAGAGTAATGGATTTTTATCATCATGATGAAGGAAAAATAAGAGAGAACTGGGTTCCAATTGACATAGCTCATATTTTAAACCAAATTGGTGTTGATATTTTTGAACTAATTAAAAAATTATAATGTCTAATATAAAATTTACCAATATTCATAAATCATTTGGAGCTAATAAAATTATAAATAATTTTAATCTTGAGGGTAAAGAAGATGAATTTTTAGTTTTAGTTGGACCTTCAGGCTGTGGAAAATCTACTTTATTAAGAATGATTGCAGGGTTGGAGCAAATTGATGAAGGGGAGATATTTATTAATGATCAATTAGTTAATGAATTACATCCATCAAAAAGAGAAACTGCAATGGTTTTTCAATCTTATGCTTTATATCCACATATGAATGTTTATGAAAACATGTCTTTTGGTCTAAAAATTGAAAAAAGACCTAAAGAGGAAATTGAACAAAAAGTTATGCAAGCTGCCAAAATTTTAAAAATTGAAGAATTATTAGAGAGAAAACCTAAACAACTTTCTGGTGGACAAAGACAAAGAGTTGCTATTGGGAGAGCTATTACAAGAAATCCAAAAATATTCTTATTTGATGAACCGCTATCAAATCTTGATGCAGCTTTAAGAGCTGAAATGAGAGTTGAAATTTCAAAACTTCACAACCAAATAAAAACAAATATGATTTATGTAACACATGATCAGGTTGAAGCTATGACTTTAGCTGACAGAATAGTTATTTTAAATCATGGAAATATTGAACAAGTTGGTACACCAGATGAAATATATACAAATCCTTCAAATGTTTTTGTGGCTCAATTTATTGGTACTCCTAAAATGAATATTTTAAAAATTAATGGTGATAATGTCATCTCAAATAATGAAATTAAGTTTCTAGGAAATTCAGTTAAAATTAAAGAAATAAATTTTTCTAAGAGAGACTATTATTTAGGTTTAAGACCTGAGCACTTGAGTGTTTCAGAAAATAATGAATACAAGTTTAATCCAAAAGTAGATTTAATTGAAAATCTAGGTAATGAAAAAATTGCCTATATCAAAATGGATCAATACGAAATTAGTGCTAAAATACCAAGTCATCACAACATAGAAAATACAATGGGCTTTAACTCAAAAGATATTTTCGTTTTTGATGAAAATGGTAAAAGAGTTAAATCCTAATTAGAATAACCGTATTTTTTAAGTCTCACATCACCAGTTCTTGCGTGCGCTTCCATTCCTTCATATCTAGAAAGTCTAGCAGCAGCTGCACCAACTAATTCAGTAGATTCTTTGGTCATTCTTTGAAAACTTAGAGTTTTAATAAATTTTCCAACAAACAAACCACCTGTGTATCTTCCAGCACCTTTAGTGGGTAAAATATGGTTTGTTCCTGAACATTTATCACCATAAGCAACAGTTGTTTCTTCACCTATGAATAAAGATCCATAATTTTTTAATCTTTTGTGAAACCATTCTAAGTTTTTTGTTTGTACCTCTAAGTGTTCTGGAGCATATTCGTCGCTAATAGAAGCCATTTCTTCATCAGTATCACAAAGAACTACTTCACCATAATCTCTCCAAGCTGCATCAGCATTAGTTCTTGGAAGTTCTGGTAATTCAGCAATCAACTCAGGAACTCTTTTTATCACTTTTTCAGCTAATTCTTTACTTGTTGTATAAAGCCATGCAGGTGAATTGTAGCCATGTTCAGCTTGACCAACTAAATCTACTGCAACAATTTCAGGATCAGCAGTTTCATCTGCTATAATAGCTATCTCTGTAGGACCTGCAAATAAATCGATTCCAACTTTTCCAAATAATATTCTTTTAGCTTCAGCTACAAACTGATTACCTGGACCAACTATTATATCTGCTGGTGCATTGTTAAATAATCCATTTGTCATAGCCGCTATTGCTTGAACACCACCTAAATTCATAATTACATCTGCACCACAAAGGTCAGCCGTATAAACTATAGTTGGGTGAACTCCTACACCAGGTTTTGGAGAACTACACACTAGAATATTTTTTACACCTGCAACTTTTGCAGTTGTTACACTCATAACTGCAGAAGCAATATGAGCATATCTTCCAGCAGGGACATAACATCCAGCTGTGTTAACAGGAATTAATCTTTGACCTGCAAATAATCCTTCAGAAAGCTCAACTTCAAAATCTTGTCCATAGTTTTTTAATTGTGCTTCAGCAAATTTTTTTACTCTCTCATGAGCAAATTGAACATCATCTTTAGTTTTTTGATCTAATGTCTTTTTAATTTCTTCAATTCTTTCCTTAGAAATAACCACATCACCTTCAAATTTATCAAATTTTTTTGAAAGTTCTTTACAACCCTCTTCTTTAGATTGCTCTATATCTTTTAGAATTCCTTCAACTATTCCTCTGGTTTTTGTATCGTCTGTTGAAGATGTTTTTGGTGATTTTTTTAAATATTGTATTGCCATTGATTATTTCCTTTGTTTTAAGAGCATCTTAATAAGGTAAAAATTGATTTTATTCAATGACTTAAAAATAAAATCTATAGGCCATATTTACACTAGTTACACAAAGAATAATTACTAAGAAATATAAACTAATATAATCAAAAGGTTTCATAAATTTTATTTAGAATTAATCTAAAGCAACTACTGCAGCTGCAATAGAAGCTAATCTTGCTTGAGCTTCATCAGATCTACTTGTAATTACAACTGGAACTTTACCACCAACAACAACACCTGCTGCACAAGCTCCCATAAAATAGATCATCATTTTAACCAAACCATTTCCTGTTTCTACACTTGGAACTAGTAATACATCAGCTTTACCAGCTACTTCATTTTTTATTCCTTTTATGCCAGCAGATTTTTTTGAAATACTATTATCAAACGCTAGTGGTCCAAAAACATCAGCATCTAAATTTTCTTTTTTTGCAAGTTTAGTTAATTCAGCAGCATCTAAAGAACTTGGAACACTATCTAAAACTTCTTCAGTTGCTGATAAAACAGCAACTTTTGGTCGTGATATTCCTATTCTATTAGAAAAATTAATTACATTTTTAAGAATATGCATTTTAGTTTTTATATTTGGTAAAACATTTAAAGCACCATCAGTAATGATTAAGGGTTTGTCATCTTTTTCAACAGTCATGTGCCAAATATGACTTAATCTAGTTTTTCCTAATAAATTATATTCACGTTTTAAAACTTCTTTCATTAATACATCAGTATGAATATGACCTTTAACAATTATTCTTACTTTTTCTTCGCTAGCAAGTTTTGCTGCAATTTTTGCTGTATTGTTTTCAACAGGTTCATCAATTATTTCATACTCTGAAATATCCCATTTCAAATCTTCAGCGCATCTTAGAATTTCTTTTTTGTCTCCAATAAAAATAGGTTCAATTAAATTTTCATTTACTGCATCTTGAACAGAAAGCATAGGTAATGGTTTGCCTGCATTTACAACTGCAACTTTTACACCTTTTTTTTTATGAGCTTCATTGAGCAGATTGTTAGGACAGATAATTTCTTTATTTGAAAGCATAAACAATGATTATAATTAAATTCTAAAATGTATATAGTAGATTTTATTATTTTAGATATTAAATTTATTAAATGATTAAAGAATTCAACATTAATTTTACTAAAGAAGAAATATCTTTAATTTATCAAAAAGTAAAAGACTATCCATGGGATTCTATAGCTAATTTAGAAAGTTGGGATCATGGAACTAATAAAGGTTATTTAAAAGAATTATGTAATTATTGGATTAAAGATTTTGATTGGAGTAAACACGAATTAGAACTTAATAAATTTTCAAACTTTACTACTAGTGTAGACGGACAGGAAATTCATTTTATTAAAGAAGTAGGAAGTAGTCCAAATTCTGTCCCATTGTTACTAATGCATGGATGGCCAGGATCTGTTGTTGAATTTTTAGATATTATAAAAAAACTTGCACATCCTGAAAAATTTGGAGGGAATAAAAAAGACTCTTTTGATGTAATAGTTCCTTCACTACCCGGGTTTGGTTTTTCTAGTAAACCATCAAAACCTATTGGCCCAAGAAAAATGGCTAAAATATTTAACAAACTCATGACAGACAATCTTGAATATAAAAATTACATTGTTCAAGGTGGTGATTGGGGTGCAACTATTGCAAACTGGATTGGCTATGATTATTCTAAGTTTTGTAAAGCAATTCATATAAATTGTCTTACCATGCGTCACCCAGATGGCCCTCAATCTACTGAAGAAAAAGATTGGCAAGTAAGATTTGATAAAGATCAAATTATACAAGATGGATATAGAACACAGCAAGCAACTAAACCTCAAACTTTAAGTTATGGAATGATGGATAGCCCTGTTGGTGTAGCTGCATGGATAATTGAAAAAATGCATGCTTGGTCTGATTTAAAAGATAACAAAATTGAAAGTGTTTATTCAAAAGATAAATTACTGGCAAATATTATGGTTTATATTTTGACTAAAACCTTTGATACAGCAACTTGGATTTATTATGGAAGAAGAGAAGAGGGTGGAAGGTTTTTTCCAAAAAATTTTAAAAAGATAGAAATTCCAACAGCTATAGCAATATTTCCTGCTGAAATGTCTGAATGGCCACCAAGATCTTATGTTGAGAGAATATTTAATGTTCAACAATGGACTGAAATGTCAGCAGGTGGTCACTTTGCAGCTTTAGAACAGCCAGATCTACTTGTTAACGATATAAGAAAATTTTTAAGAAGTTTAAGATATAATCCTTATGATGAAAGGGACGGTCAATTTAATCTTTAAGAACTCTAATGTCTTTTTCATTAAGACTTAAAAATACCTTCTCAGCAACTTCAAATACGTCATTTGTATCATGTGAAATAACGTATAACTTTCCTATTTCAGATTTTAAAATATATTGATAACTACTACCAACAAAAGAAGCATTGTTTACTGTTGCGTGAATACAATTATTGTTATCAATTCTTTCAATTTTAATTTTTTCAGGTCTTAAAGCTATAGAAACTGTGTCATTTAAATCATTATCACTTTCAATTTTCACATTTATATCTGCTAATTTTAATTCATAAATATTTGATTGTTTGTTTATTATTTCAGCTTTAACTACATTTGCATCACCAATAAAATTAGCTACAAATTTATTTTTTGGAAAATTGTAAAGATCTTTTGGACTTCCTTCTTGAGCAATTACAGCTTTATTCATAACTATAACTTTATCTGAAATCGCTAGTGCTTCTTCCTGGTCATGAGTTACATATATAGTAGTTACTCCAAGTTTCTGTTGAATTTCTCTAATATCTTCACGAACTTGTCTTCTTAGTTTTGCATCTAGATTTGAAAGAGGTTCATCAAATAATAATACTTTAGGCTTTAACACAATTGCTCTTGCTACTGCTACTCTTTGTTGTTGGCCTCCAGATAATTCAGAAGGCATTCTATTTTCATATCCCTCTAGGTTTACAAGTTTTAAAGTTTCTAAAGCTTTTTCTGTATATTCTTCTTTATTTACATTGATCATTTTTAATCCATATGAAACATTTTCAATAACACTCATGTGTGGGAATAACGCATAAGATTGAAATACCATTGAAACATCTCTGTCAGTTGCTGGTAATATAGTAACGTCCTCATTATCAACTAAAATTTTTCCTTCTGTTGCTCTTTCTAATCCTGCAATTATTCTTAATGATGTAGTTTTTCCACATCCAGATGGACCAAGCAAAGTTGTTAAAGTTCCAGCTTCAAAAGTACAACTGACATTATCAACAGCTACAGTTTCATTAAATTTTTTTGTAATATTTTCAAATTTTACTTCAGCTTTTTTCATTATCCTAAGTTTCCTTGTAATATGCCTGCAGATTGATCTCTTCTTCCTAATTTACGTTGGCCTATTATTAATTGCATAAGTAAAATTGTAAACAACATAACAACTATTAATGCAGATGAATATACTATCGCTAGACCATAGTCATTATTTTCTAATCTTCCTAATATGTATGAAACAGCTAAGTCATAATTTGCACTTACAAGGAAGATAACAGCGCTAATTGCTGTCATTGCTCTTACAAAACTAAAAACTAATGATGCAGTGATTGCAGGTTTAAGCAATGGAAGAATTATGTTTCTAAATGTTTGAGAGCTAGATGCATTTAATGTTGATGAAGCCTCATCTAAATGAGGATCAAGTTGATTCATTGCAGCCATTCCTGCTCTTACTCCAACAGGCATATTCCTAAAAACAAAAGCAATTACAAGAATTATTCCTGTTCCTGTTAATTCAAGAGGAGGGACGTTAAAAGCAAAAACGTAACTCACTCCAATAACACTTCCAGGTATGGCAAAGCTTAACATTGTTCCAAATTCAAAAGCATTTTTTCCTTTAAATTTGTGTCTTGTAAGAAGATAAGCTGTTAAGATACCTATTGCAGCTGTGGGTAAAGCAGAAATTATTGCTATTGCAAATGTTGTATTAAAGGAATTCCACGCAGTACCAGTCCACAATAATCCTCTTTCTTTTACCCAGTCAATGCTAAATGCTTCAACATAATGTTTTAAGGTGAAGCTATGATCTACGCCCCACATTTCAACAAAACCTCCAAACATTATCATCAAATAGATAATAAATGTCATGAACGCCCATGGAAGTACGGTTGAATAAATTACCCACTTAGTTTTTTTTGGAAGTTCAGGGTGCACCCCACTATCACCTTTACCAGAAATTGAAATATAAGATTTTTTACCCAACCACTGATTTTGAAGATAAAATACTACAAGAACAACAGACAACAAAATCATTGCTAATATTGCTGCTTTTGTTTCATCATATTGTGCACCAACAATTGCAAAAAATATTTCTGTAGATAAAACATCGTATTCTGCTCCTAGTACTAAGGGGTTACCAAAGTCTGCCAAGCTTTCAATAAAGCCAATTAAGAATGCATTTGCTATTCCTGGTCTCATTAACGGTAAAGTAACAGTTTTAAATACTTGCCACTTAGAAGCTCTTAATGTCTGAGAGGCCTCCTCCATTGAAGGACTAACACTTTCCACAACTCCAATTAAAATTAAAAATGCAATAGGGGTGAAAGCTAGTGTTTGTGCAAACCATATTCCTGGTAAACCATAAATCCACCTAGAAGGTTCAATATCAAATCCCCATTCTAAAAAAGTACTTACTACTCCAGTTCTTCCAAATAAAATTATTATTGCTAAACCAATTACAAAAGGTGGAGTGATTATTGGTAAAACAGACAATATTCTTATTGTTTTTTTAAACTTAAAACTAGTTCTTGCTATTAAAAGAGCGAAAGCTAATCCTAAAATTGTTGATGAGAATGCAGTAAGAGTTCCCATGGTAATTGTGTTCCAAAAAACTCCACAAGCATAATCACTATAAGTACAATCTAACCCCCAAATTCCTTTATTAAATATTTTGTCTGAGAAATTACTAATTTCATAACCTCCTTCAGTTCCTTTAAAAGCAACTGCAAACATTCTAAAAATTGGGAAAAATACAAAAGTAGAAACTAAAATAATGATACTTCCAATACTGCCAACGATAAAATTATCCCCATTAAGCCATCCACGAGAAGAAAGTCCATGAGTAATATAAAATATAAATGTACAACAAGTTAAAACTGCACCAGATCCTACCCCAAACTGATTTTCTACATCACCAAAAATTGATTGAAAAATTTCAAAATTCCATCCTCTAATGCCAATTGAAAATCCCTGAAGAAAAAAATAAAAAAAACCAATTAATCCTGAGTATAAAAAAATTTTAGAATAAAGAGGGTTATTTTGGGTTAATTTTAGTGTTGTTAATGGAAAAAATAAAGGAATAGTTAAAGGTAAAAGCCAATACTTTTTGTTTATAAAAACTTGAGGTAATACTGAACCATAGTCTTCTAAAGAATATTCTTTAATCCAGTTAATAGAGAAAAACCCGTCACCCGTTACATACCAAGGAAAGATTAGGAAACCCAATCCTCCTATGAGCATCCAACAGATAACGAGTCCTCTCATTAATTCCTAATATTATCTAGGAATTACAGATACGTCATTATCCCATTTGGACAACAGGCTTGCTCTAGTATTTTTATCTCCATAAACTTTAAAATTATAATCAATTAAGTTTATAGTTGATAAATCTGGAGCATCAGGATCAGCTTGTGCTTTAGTATTAGATGGCACTTGCAAAGATTTTCCTGAAGTGAAAACCATAGTTTGTATTGCAGGACTTAAAGCCCAGTCATAAAACTTTTTAGCTTCCTTCATATTTCTTGCACCTGCAATAATACTCATAGACCCAACCTCGTAACCAGTTCCTTCAGCAGGAGAAACGGTAACAACAGGTAAACCTTTTTTAGTTTGTTTAACACCATCATGTTGGAAACAAATACCTATTAAATTTTCACCTCTACCAGTCGCTTTAATTGGAGCAGAACCAGATTTAGTGTAAGTATTTATGTTCATATGAAGTGCTTTCATATAATCCCAACCTTTATCTTCTCCAAAAATTTGAAGAATTGTTGCTAAAGTAGTGTAAGCAGTTCCAGATGAATTTGGATTTGCTACTTGGATTTCACCTTTATAAATAGGCTTAGTTAAATCCATCCACGATTTAGGAGCAGGTAAACCTTTTTTTGCTAAAAGTTCTTTGTTATATCCAAAACCTAATGCACCAACATAAATACCTACAGATTTATAGTTTGCATTTACTGCTTGATTTTGAGCCGCTGGCAATAAATCATTAAAATGTTTTGATTTATATTCTGCAGTCAGATTTTCTTGAGCAGCTGTTAGGTGTGGATCACCTGTTCCACCAAACCAAACATCTCCTTTAGGATTAGATGACTCTGCTTTTATTTTAGCAAATGTTTCACCACTACTTGCTCTTGTCATTGCAACTTTAGTGCCTGTTTCTTTTTCATAAGCTTGTTCCAGCATTTCACAAACATCAATTTCAACACTGCAATATAAAGTTAGTTTTGCAGCAGAAGCCTTGTTTGTTAGACCGAATAAAGTAAATAAAAGAACCAAAGCAATTGAAGCTAGTTTCATTATATTTTTCATTATGTCCTCTCTCTAGTTAATATTTTTGAAGGTTATTATGAATTAGTTATGTTTGTCACTATTTTTTTTGAAGTAACTATATTTTACAATTTCAGGTTTTATTAAATTTGATATTTATAGTTGATTTAATATAGTTCAAAAAAATAAAATATTAATTATGGAAATTGTAACAAAGATTGCACCAATTTGTTTAGCATTAATTATGTTAGGACTAGGTCTTGGTCTTTCAGTTAAAGATTTTACAAGAATATTAAAAACACCAAAGGATTTTTTTGTTGGTTTTTTTTCTCAATTAGTAATTTTACCAATCGTTGCCTTAGGTGTAGCTTTAGCATTAGATCTTCCAGCTCCATTAGCTGTTGGTTTAATGATTATTGCAGCAGCACCAGGAGGAGTTACTTCAAATGTATTAACTAAGTTTGCAGATGGAGATGTAGCATTATCAATTTCTTTAACTGCAGTTGTAAGTTTAATTAGCATTATATCAGTTCCATTTGTTGTCATTAACTCAGCCGAATTTTTAGGAGTAGTTGTTTCAAAAGATATTTCAATGACAGGCATTGCATTGAAGATGGCATTAGTTGTAACAGTACCAGTTATTATTGGAATGATTATCAGAGGTTTTGCTGAAAAATTTATTTCATCTAAAATTAATATTATTAATAAATTAACTGGCTGGTTATTTATAATTGTCTTTGCTGCAATTTGGATTGAAGAAAAAAATAATATTTTAAATTATCTTGCTCAAGCAGGCT
>Ga0208680_1000374_pt1 | contig 9765 bp, 5 predicted proteins | sample Colrivmet1556A02_FD_187672 | JGI IMG/M metagenome (GOLD analysis project Ga0208680, IMG submission 187672) | Estuarine microbial communities from the Columbia River estuary - metaG 1556A-02 (SPAdes) (version 2) | ecosystem: Environmental > Aquatic > Marine > Intertidal zone > Estuary | place: USA...
CGTGAAATGATTTGGGACAATACAAATAAGCCAAATTTCTTTTTAGTTGGTGCCGCAAAAAGCGGAACAACCTCATTGAGCTCATGGTTAGATTCTCATCCAGACTTGTACGTAAGTCCTATTAAGGAGCCGAATTATTTTTCCACGGACATAGATGTTTCAAAATTTAGAAAAGGGTATTTAAAAAGTTTTGAGGCTGAAGACTCGATTGAATTGAAGCCTCTTAAAAAAAGACAGATCGCATTTTTACGAGATGAAGAGTTATATGCGCAGCTTTTTAAACCAAATAATTTCATGGTGCACGCTGGCGAGTGCAGCACTTCGTACCTGTATTCTGATGTTGCAGCCGAGGGTATTCATGCGTTTAATTCTGATTCTAAGATTTTAATAATGCTTAGAAACCCTTTAGAACGTGCCTACTCTCATTATTTAATGGCTGTTCAAATGGGCTTAGAGAGCAATGAGTTTTTATCCGCGTTTAAGCGCGATATGAATAAAGCTGACAAAGGGTGGGGCGTGAGTGAACTCTATTTTGAATTAGGACAATACAGCCAACAGCTAAAGAGATTCTTAAAAGTGTTTCCTGAAAATCAAATAAAAGTGGTGCTTTTTGAGGATTGGATTCAGCAACCAAAAGAAACTCAGGAAAGTATCTGTAAATTCTTAAATGTTTCGATATTTGCCGCCCTTCAAAATGAGGTGCTTAACAAGAGTGTAAGTCCTAAAAATCCACGATTGCATCGCTTTTTAATGCAAAGCGGATTGAAGGATTTAGTCAAGAAAGTTTTACCAAAAGAATTCTTTGATAAAATTAAAGGAGGGCAATACAAAGGCGAAAAAGAAGTTTTAGCACCTGAAGAAAGAAAGTATTTAGTAAACCTGTACCGAGATGAAATTCTAGAATTACAAGGTTTAATAAAAAGAGATTTAAGTAACTGGTTAAAGTAAAAAGATGGATTTTAATTCTACGAACCTAGTAGTACTGATGTACAAGTGGCGCAAGCAGCTCATTATTATTCCGGCCATTGGTGGTGTTTTGGCGATTATTTTTTCGATGCCTTATTTTATTAAACCATTATTTGAATCTTCTGTTGTTGTGTTTCCATCTACAACGAATTCGGTTTCTAAAGCGCTTATGCCTCAGCAAAATGGATATGCAGATGAAGATATTCTAGAGTTTGGTGATGAGCAACAGGCTGAGCAGTTGCTTCAGATTTTAAATTCTGATGAAATTCGAAATAAGATTATTAAGAAGTTTGACCTCCTGCATCACTACAATATTCCGGAAGATGCGCAGTATAAAAACACATCTAGTAATATCTCTTTCCGAAGAACAGAATTTATGTCTGTTGAGATTAAGGTTTTAGACACTGATCCAGATACAGCAGCCTTAATTGCAAATGATATTGCAGCACTTTTAAACGAGGTTAAACGAAGAATTAAAGCTGAGCGTGCACAAATCGGATTAGAAATTGTACAAGGAGAATATAAGAGGATTCAGGCTGAAATAAGTTTGAAGGATGATATTATCACCAGCCTGCGCTACAAAGGTGTGCATGACTATGAATCACAAGCTGCGGTTATATCTGAGCAGTTATCTATTGCGCAAGTCTCAAATCCAAATGGTGCTGGCGCTAAAACCCTTCAATCTAAGCTAGATACTCTGGCAAAGTATGGCGGTTTGTATGTTTCATTGAGAGATGAACTACGTCTTTTAAAAGAAGAAGAAGTACGTATTAAGATTAAATATTCTCAAGCTAAAGTTGACGTAAATTCCGTTTTACCGGCAACATTTGAAGTAAACAAGGCCTATCCAGCGGAACGTAAAACATATCCAAAAAGGTCAATCATCGTAATTATGGCAGTTTTCTCTACGTTCATTTTAACTTTGGTGACCAAGCTTATTTTAAATACGATAAAGACTTCAACTTCTGAGGATTGACCAATTCTTTAGAAAATAAATGGCTTTATGGGGTTATCGCCACATTTTTTGTGGTGTTCTCAATTGGTATTGTTTATGAGCAATATTGGGTATTGGCAATTCCTGTCGCTGTCGCAATTGCGGGTTTAGCATTCTTTAGTTTAGATAAGCTGATGTGGTTTATCCTTTTTGTCACTCCCTTATCTATTACCTTAACCGATAAACAATTTAATCTGGGCTTAAGCTTGCCGACAGAACCGTTGTTGTTTGGGGTGCTGTGCATTGTTGTGTTCAAATGGCTAAGCGTTAAAAAATCGGATCCGCTTTTCTGGAAACATCCTATTGTTTTGGCCATCTTATTTTATCTCTTTTGGATTTTAGTGACAAGTTTGACAAGTGAGTTTCCAATTATCAGCTTGAAATACTTTTTAGTTAAGCTTTGGTTTATTGTGCCTTTCTTCTATGTCATGGTCTATATGTTTAGAGATGATGTAAAAAATTACAACCGCTATTTGTGGGTGTTTTTGGTGCCGCTTTCTATTGCTGCGATATATACGCTTACTGTGCATGCACAACATGATTTTAGTAAATCAAGCTCCACTTGGGTGATGTTCCCTTTATTTAAGGAGCACACATCTTGGGGAGCTGTTCTAGCCATCTTTTATCCTGTATCAATCTATTTAGTTGTTAGAAAAGGTGATTTAGGCATTAGGGCAATTGCCTCTGTTATTCTAATCATAATGACTTTGGCTCTAGTATTGTCGTATACACGTGCTGCTTGGGTAAGTTTAATCGGAGCAGGTATTGTTTATGTGTTATTGTATTTTAAGGTTAAGTTCTCGCGAATTTTGGTACTAGGATTAGCAGGCTTAATCATGTTGTTTGCTGCCAGAGAGGAAATTGCAAAGAAGTTTGAAGGAAATAAGCAAGATTCTTCAGAGCAACTTGGTGAACATGTACAATCTATTTCAAATGTTTCTACAGATGCATCTAACCTTGAGAGAATAAATAGATGGAAGTCTGCTTACAGAATGTTTGAGGAGCGACCAATTGTTGGATGGGGCCCCGGTACCTATATGTTTGTCTACGCTCCGTTTCAAAAACCTCATGAAAAGACCATTATTTCTACAAATGCTGGTAACAGAGGAAATGCCCATAGTGAATATCTAGGCCCGTTGGCTGAAAGTGGGGTTTTGGGAATGGTGAGTGTAATTCTTCTTGTCACTGTGCTTATGGTTTATGGCATTAAATTGTACCATTCCCTTGATAAAGGCACTTTAAAAGATTACACCTTATTGGCCATTTTGGGGCTTATTACATATTTCACACATGGTTTTTTGAATAATTTCCTAGATATGGACAAAGCTTCTGCTCCAGTATGGGGTTTTTCTGCAGTTTTGGTGTCAATTGACTTGTACTACAAAAAAAACAGTAAGGTCAGTAAAGGCTGATTTATATTGTTTAATGAGCTTATAATCAATGCTCATGAATAATATTTACTAATAAGTTTGTGTTCTATTTAACAACTTTAGTTGGTAATGTGAAATTTTCTTCACACTTTCACGGCTACGTTTAACTCAAAATTACAATACATGAAAAACAACTTCTCTTTGTTAGGAGTATTGCTTCTTGTGCTGTTTACTAATTTGGCTATAGGACAGTCAAAAACAGTATCCGGCCTAGTAAAAGCATCAGACTCCGGAGATCCCCTTCCCGGGGTGGCAGTCTTAGAAAAAGGCACGCAAAATGGTACCGTCACAGATTTTGACGGAAAATTTACGCTAACAGTTTCCAGCGGCTCAGCTACTCTTGAATTTAGTGGTATGGGTATGGTTACTAAAGAATCTAGTGTTGGTGGAAATGATTATATGGTCGTTAATCTGGACATGTCTTCTGACCAATTAGAAGAAGTAACTGTAACAGCTCTTGGCCTAGAAGCCAAAAGAGATGAAACTGGTGTAGCTTCAACTAGAGTAGATGGAACACAACTTGCAGGTACTGGTGAAACAAGACTTATTCAAAATTTGAATGGTAAGTCTGCCGGTATTAACATTACCCAGTCTTCTGGTGATCCAGGCGCAGGTTCTAAAATTCAAATTCGTGGTGCAACTTCTATTACGGGAGATGTTCAACCCTTAATTATTATTGATGGTGTTCCAATGTTCAACGATTCATACTACGGGCAAGCATTTGCTGGCGGTGGAGCAGTTGGTTCAGGTGGAGGAGTTACTCAACAATCAAGGTTGAATGATTTAAATCCAAATGATATAGAATCTGTTGAAATATTAAGAGGAGCTTCTGCAGCTGCAATTTGGGGCTCTAGAGCGGCAAATGGTGTGTTGGTTATTACAACAAAAAAAGGTACAGCAGGCGGAGCTAAAGACTTTACCGTAAATATCAGTGCCTCTGCTTCATTCCAAACAGTGAATAGAAAAATTGCACTGAATGAAACGTATGGTCAAGGGTATAACATGACCTATAAAGATGGTGCTCCAGCAGGGTTTGCAAGATCTTTGTCTTGGGGTGATAAAATTTCGAATCGCTCTGGTGCTGCTGACGAAAGATATTTGGAAAGTGATGCTGAGTATATGGGTTATTTCACAGATAACACTAGCGGTAATAGGTATTACAGATTAATTGATGGAACTCAGGCTGATCCCAATGGTGGTAAAAATAGTAATACTGTATACGATCCTTACGAGTCTATATTTAAGACAGGTGTAACGTGGGACAATTCTGTTTCTATTCAGAGTGCATCAGATAAAGGAAGTGTTTACTTCTCTTTAGCGGACACTCGTCAAGACGGTATCGTTAAAAATGGTAGTAATTACAATAAGACTTCTGTAAGATTAAATGTATTTAAGCCAATGGGTAATAAATTTAAAATTACTTCAGGCTTAAATTATACAAATACTAACTCTGATAGAGTTCAGATGGGTTCTAACTTGAGTGGTTTATTCCTTGGAGGTTTAAGAAGTCCTGCTGATTTTGATATGAGTGCTAATACTGGTACTTATACGGACGCAAATGGAGGAACTTTTGCTAATACTCCACGTGCTTTTAGAAATGCAATTGGTGCAAATCCAGGTTATGGGTATGACAACCCGCTTTGGATGATGGATAACATTACTTCAAACTCTAAAGTTCAACGACTTTTTGGTAAAGTTGAATTTGGTTACGATCCAACATCTTGGTTAAGTTTCATTTGGAGAAATGGATTTGATACCTATACAGATAGCAGAGATGATTTCTTTGATCCTTTATCAGCCGGTTCAAATAATGGCGGTCGTTATGCTAAAGAGAAGTTTGTAAGAAATCAATTTAATACAGATCTTATTGCTCGTGGTACATGGCAACTAGATGATAATTTTGATTTAACTGCTTTAGTGGGTACAAATTATAACATCAGAACATATGATGACGTATATGGAGATGGAAGAAGTTTTGTGAATCCGACGGCTCCACCGCAACTTTTAAATGCAACCAATACGGTATTAGGAAATGTGTACAGCGAAGAAAGAACTGTAGGTTATTATGGAAATGTTAACCTTTCAATGTTTAATCAAGTGTTTGTAAACCTTTCTGGACGTCAAGATTACTTGTCAACATTACCTCAGGATAACAATGGTATATTTTATCCAGCAGCTGATGTTGCATGGCAATTTACCAAAGCCTTAGGAATCAGTGATGGAGCTTTTAGTTTCGGTAAATTGAGATTAGGCTGGGGTCAAGTAGGACGCGGTCCTGGAGCTTACTCTTTAAATACAGTGTTTATTTCGCCTACTGCTAATACAGGAGGTTTTGGCGAAGGCTGGGGTCCTGGTGTTAATCCAGCAGCTTATGGTGGTGGACAATCACTTTCAAATGTTGCCGGTAACCCGAATCTGAAGCCAGAAGTTAAAACTGAAATTGAGATTGGAACAGACTTGAGATTCTTTAATAACAAAGTTTATGTGAGTGGTACGTATTACAAAAACACTACTAGAGATTTGATTATTCAAGTATCAACTCCACCATCCACAGGTTTTGCTGAACAAGTAGTAAACGGTGCAGAAATCGAGAATGAAGGTTTTGAACTTGAATTGGGTGGCGATGTAATGACAAAGGATAACTTTGCATGGAACGTGTACGGTACTTTTACGCAGAATAGAAACATTGTTACTAAGATGGAAGGTGTGAATCGCATCTTTTTATCTGGATTTAGTGGTACTAGTTCAAGTGCGGTTGTTGGTGAGCAGTTAGGTGTTCTTTGGGGTGCCAAATGGGCTCGTGAAGAAAATGGCAGTCAAGTTTTAGACGCAAACGGTTTCCCTACTATTGCTGCAGCTGCAGGAGTAATAGGAGATCCAAATCCAAATTTTAGATTTAGTGTTGGTTCTGGAATGACTATTTACAAGCAATTTAACGTGAACTTAATGTTTGACGCTGCAGTTGGCGGAAAAATGTGGAATGGTACAAAAGGTGCTTTAGCATTTTTCGGAAAAGCTGGTTACACGGCAGAAGAGACTACTTTATCTAAAGATCAAGCTGATAACCTAATCACTTATTATGGTGATGCGGTTTCTACAGTTTATCCACATGCTCAAAATGCTGATGGTACTTATACCGTTCGTGGTAAAATTGAAGACTTTGGCGGAGGTTCAGTATTTCTTGATGAATTATGGTACACTGATGGTCCTGGTTCTGGTTTTACTGGTCCTGATGAGCAATTTGTTGAAGATGTGTCATGGTATAGGTTGAGAGAGTTGTCTGTTGGGTATAACTTAACTAAGAAAGCAACTGACAAACTAAATATTCAAGGTTTATCGGTAAACTTAATTATGAATAACCTATTCTTAATCACGAATTACGATGGAAATGACCCAGATCAAAGTTTAAATGGTGCAGGTCAGAATGGATTAGGTTTGGATTATTTCCAAAACCCTTCTGTTAGAACAATAAGAATAGCTTTAAACTTAACTTTATAATACGAGAATCATGAAGATACTTAGACACACAACATTTTTATTAGTAGGATGCGCTGTTCTGTTCTCTTCTTCTTGTAAGAAGTGGGTAGAAGATATAAACGAGAGTCCTAATAATGCGACAGATGCGCCATTGGCGGCTGTAATGACAGCGACATTAGTTGGTGTAATACAGCCTAACTCTGGCGAAGATGCTAGATTGGCCGGTATATGGACACAACAATTTACTGGAACAGATAGACAATATTCTGGGTATGACGCCTATAATATCTCTTCTGCTGACTTTGATTGGGATGGACCATATTATTCTGTTACTCAACAAGCGAACATTTCAATAGCTAAATCTCGAGAGGCTGGAAATAAATACTATGAAGGAGTGGCTATAGTGCTGAAAGCGTTGTCTTTTGGTATGACTACTGCAGCGTGGGGTGATATTCCTTATTCTCAAGCGAATGATATAGTTCAATACCCATCACCATCGTTTGATGGACAATTAGATGTATACGCTGGAGTTCAGGATGATTTAGATGTAGCTATCGCTGCATTGACAGACGGAACTGGTGGAGATGCATTTGGTGTAGACTTTTACTTTGCTGGTGATCAGGATAAGTGGAAAGCTGTAGCGCATACGTTAAAAGCAAGGTTCTACATGCATGTAGGAAATTTCATCAAAGCTGGTGATCATGCAGCACAAGGTGTGATGACATCTGATGGCGACTGGATGATACCTCATGGTGGAGCTTACAATCAAGACATGAACTTATACCATTCATTCCTTGCAGCAGATCGTCAAGGCTACATGTCTGCTCCAGGCGCTTACTTGCCAGAAGCTCTTAATCCGGATGCAGCTAAACAAAATCCTAGTTGGACGGGTGTGAGAAGAAATCATGCAAAAACAGATGAAACTGAAAGATTTGGAATGATCTATTCAGGTGATACGACTGACACTTATGATTTGAATTATACAAGTGGAATGTGGCAAGCGACTTCATCTTTCCCAGTAGTTACTGCTTTAGAAAACTTGTTAATCATTGCGGAAGTTGAAGCAAACAAGGACGTTACTTCAGGTGTGACGGCTCTAAATAATGTAAGAGTTGAATTGGCTGCAATGTATCCAAGTGGTACTTATAGCGCTTTTTTAGGTTCTGATTTTGCTACTGGTGCAATAGAGGACAATGGTGGTGCTGATGAAAAGGCCAATCTACTTTATGAGATTTACGAAGAAAAGTATACATCTCTAGTTGGTCAAATGGAAGTATTCAATGATTTTAGAAGATTGAAAAATCCATTGGGAATCGCTCCTAAACTAGGGAACGATTTTCCTCAGCGTTATTTAATTCCTCAATCTGAATTGGATGGAAACACAAATGCTCCATCTCCTCCAGGTTTGTTTGAACCTACTGAGGTGAATAAATAAGGAGATTCCTTTAATCACTTAAAAGGCCATCATGAATATTCATGATGGCCTTTTTCAATTTGGATAAAAGTTAATTGTTATTTATTCTTTTCTAAGAATTCAGGTAGCTTCTTAAGAGAAGCTATTTCTCTGAACTTAGTACGAACATCCTCCGCAGGAGATCCGAAATAAGTACCTTTCTTTAGACTTTTAGCCACTCCGCCTTGAGCGTACACTACAACGCCTTCTTCGAGTGTGACATCGCTCTTAACGCCAACTTGGCCCCATAATGTTACCTGGTCTTCAATAATTACACAACCGGCAATACCCACTTGAGAGGCGAATAGGCATTTCTTGCCCACCTTAGTGTCGTGACCTATTTGTATGTGGTTGTCTAGCCTAGAACCCTCGCCAATGCGAGTTTCTCCGCTCACTCCACGATCTATTGTGCAGCTTGCACCAATATGAACGTTGTTTTCTATAACAACTTTTCCAGTTGAGAGTAATTGATCAAACCCTTCAGATCTCGTTTTGTAATAAAAGGCATCTGCACCTAAAACGGTGTTTGCATGAATAACAACATTGTTACCGATTACGCAATTGTCGTAAATCGTAACATTTGGATGTATAATTGTGTTGTCGCCAATAGATACATTGTTGCCAATAAATACACCTGGAAACAATTTGGCACTCGCACTAATAGTTGCACTCTCGCTGATTGCCACATTACTTGATGCTGCTGGCGAAAAGTGCAGACTTAATTTGTTGAAATCCCTAAAAGGATCATCAGAGATTAAAAGACCTTTCCCTTCAGGACAGTCTACTTCCTTGTTAATTAAGATTGTAGTTGCAGCTGATTCTAAAGCTTTGTCGTAGTACTTAGGATGATCCACAAACACAATGTCGCCTGGGTCTACAACATGAATTTCATTCATGCCTAAAACTTCGTGATTCGCATCGCCTACAAATGGGCAATCAATAATTTCAGCTATTGTTTTAAGCGTCTGCGGTGCGCTAAACTTCATTACTTACTTCTTTCCTTATAACTTCCGTCAGCAGTTGTGATAACAACTGTTTCACCTTCTTCAATGAACAAAGGAACTTTAACTTCTGCTCCAGTTTCTAACGTTGCGGGCTTTGTTGCATTCGTTGCAGTATTTCCTTTTAACCCTGGCTCTGTATAGGTTACTTTAAGCTTAACAGTTTGTGGCAAATCACAAGACATTGCTCTTTCCTCATCTGCATGAAACATGATATTTACGTTCATACCGTCCATTAAAAATTGTGGAGCATTGATGAGATCTTTTACAAGTGTAATTTGCTCATAGGTATCGTTGTTCATAAAATGATAATCAGAACCATCATTGTACAAATACTGGTAGGTTCTGTTTTCAATTCTAACCTGAGTTACTTTCACACCAGAATTGAAAGTATTGTCTATCATGCGACCCGTTTCGAGGTTACGCAATTTTGTACGAACAAAC
>Ga0208680_1000413_pt1 | contig 9370 bp, 8 predicted proteins | sample Colrivmet1556A02_FD_187672 | JGI IMG/M metagenome (GOLD analysis project Ga0208680, IMG submission 187672) | Estuarine microbial communities from the Columbia River estuary - metaG 1556A-02 (SPAdes) (version 2) | ecosystem: Environmental > Aquatic > Marine > Intertidal zone > Estuary | place: USA...
TTTTTGAAAGCATCATTGATATGAGAAGGTTTTAAATCAAATAAATCACTACCAATAACGATAACTTTTTCATAGTTGTTTTTAAAGCTTTCGTCAAAAGCATTTTTCATTTTTTCTCCAAGATCACTACCAAATTGTTCTCTTTTTTGATAATTGGATCGATTCCATAGATCATTTTCTGTAATTTTTTCAGAATAGTAAACTTTCTTATCACAAGATATATTTTTAGTTACCTCTTTAGTTTTTTGTAATAAAAAATGATAAATGTCTAAAGCTGTTTTATTTCCAACGGATTTTGCCAAACGTGTTTTTACTTTTCCTAATTTTGGATTTCGAGTAAAAATTATTAAAAGATTTTTAGAATTCATTACGCGACAACTCCTTGACAACTACTTCCTGCTCCTGCAGTGCAACCATAGCAATGCTGATTGATAATAATATTTCTATTTTGCAATAGTTTCTCGTTATATTCTGATATGTGGTTTACTTTACTAGCTACTTTTAAGTTGAGCATTTGATTAAAATCACAATCAAAGAGCCATCCATCCCAGCTTACGGAAAGTGTATTGGTACACATTACATTTTTTACAGCTTCAGGGTTATATGCCTCTACCAATGAATACATGTAGTCTTCATAATTTTCTGAAGCAATTAAATAATCTAAGAACCTACTAATAGGTAAATTTGTTATGGCAAATAAAGAATTGAAATTGATATTAAATTCCTCCTTAAGCGCTTTTTTGAAATCATTTTCTAAAGCCTTTTGATCTCCAGGTAAAAAAGCACCTGATGGATTGTAAACTAAATCAAGTTTTAAGTCACTTGCTGGAATTCCATAACCTACAGCATTTAATTCTTGAAGCGCTTTTATAGATTTGTCAAACACTCCATCACCTCGTTGCTTGTCTGTTTTTCCTCTCGTCCAATGAGGCATAGAGCTCACTACATGAATGTTATGCTTTTTAAAGAAATTTGGTAAATCATAGAATTTTTTATTGGCTCTTATAATTGTTAGATTAGAGCGAACAATAAAATCGTTGATGCCTACCTTGGCAGCCTCTTCAACAAACCATTTAAAATTTGGATTCATTTCTGGAGCTCCACCTGTCAAATCAAGTGTGTGTGCTCCTGTTTTTTTGATAACATTCAAACATTCTTGCATGGTCTTTTTAGTCATAATTTCCTTTCTGTCCGGACCAGCATCAACATGGCAATGGGCACAAACTTGGTTACACATATAGCCCATGTTAATTTGTAAAACTTCTAATTTCTTAGGACGTAATGGAAATTGATTTGTGACTGCTATTTTTTCTGCAAATGTTGGTAATTCTCCATTAGAAAATTGTCCGTTGGATAAAATCTCTAATTGTCTTTTTGTATTGGCTAGATCATTGTTTCTAGCTAAAAGTGATTTTTTACTCATGTTACATTTCTAATTTATTCACTTTGTTCATCATTTGAACTCCGTGCACTAAAGTAGCACCACTTTTAATGGCGGCGCCCACATGAACAGCCTCCATCATTTCTTCTTTTGTAATCCCTCGTTGTAATCCGTCTTTTGTATAGGCATCTATACAATAGGGGCATTGCTCTGTATGAGCTACGGCCAATGCAATCAATGATTTTTCACGAGCAGTTAGAGCACCTTCCTCAAATACTTTTCCATAGTACTCAAAGAATTTATTTCCAAGTTCTTCACTCCATTCTGTAATGTTACCAAATTTTCGTAAATCGGCAGGGTTATAATATGTTTTAGACATAAAAAATTTATTTAATGTTCAATCTCCAGTCGTAAGTTAGGTATTTTATGCTTGCTTTTTCACTTACTTTTATACTTGCATATTTATTTAAATAATCTACTAGTGTTCCATTTTTTGTAAAATCAATAGAAAACCAATCAAATATTTTTGATAGTTCTAATTTATTTTCACTTATTTTATTTCTATTACCATTGTTTATAAAATCCAGCATTAAATTGTCTAAAGCGGTTTCTATATTATCCTCGGAAAAAGCAAAGTTTCCTAATTTTGGACAAGATATAGAAGCACAATTAATACCCACATGAATTCTTGGATCATTAAATTTTTTTCTTAAGATTTCATGCTCAATCCAGTCTAGTGTGTAATTTTTTTTACCAATTTTAATAAAAGGAATCTTCCAAACTACTTTACCTTTTTTTTTGATTTCTTTAATGCTCTTTATAGGATAGTTATTTAAAATAATTTTAATGGTGTATGCATTGTAGGTGTTAAGCCAATAAGCCTTTTGTTTATTTAAAGACCAATTTTTAGAGGGTTTAGTCGTTTGCAAAAATATTAAATAATCGTCTAAGAGTGCTTCGTTTTTTTTTAAAGATTTATAATCTACCATTCCATTTTCATCAACATTTTTGTTTAGTAAATTATCAAAAATAATGGTTTGACCTTGCATCGAAATAAAGATCAGCATGCAGGTCAATGTTATAAATTTAGTTTTTAATATATCATTTAGATATAAATTTGTAGTAAGTTTATATTTCATAAAACAAATTTAAATTTCTATTTCTTCTCCCATTTTTAAATTAAAATGTTTTCTAAATGAAAAAACAATAACGTATAAGATAGGGGTGTCTAATGCAGCTATCATCATTTTAAAAATAACCCCACTAACTAATAATCCATAAAATTTATCCCAAGCAATAATGTCAAAAGAACAGAGCAATATCAAAACAGTTAGTGTATCTATAATTTGAGATGAAAAGGTTGAAAAATTATTTCGTAACCACAAGTGTTTTCCTTTTGTGAGAGTTTTCCAGAAATGATAGACTCTAATATCTATAAACTGAGCAAATAAGTATGCCATCATAGAAGCTAAAACTGCTAAGGGAGCAGCGCCAAAAACTTCAATAAAAGTATTGTCATTAACCACAGACCAAGAAGTAGACGGGGTAGTCATGGAGACATAAACAATTCCTAAAGAAAAGAATGAGGCAAAAATACCAGCAATGACAACATGGTTAGCTTTCTTTTTACCATAAATTTCGGATAAGACATCTGTGATTAAAAAAGTAATAGGATAAGGTAATAAGCCTACAGACACTTCAAATAATTTAACACCAAAAACCTCAGCATCAAATGGATACCAATAAAAAAATTTTTGAAAAATTAAATTGGAAGTTACCAATGAAGCAATGAATAGAGATGCTAAAATTAGATAAATGATTTGAGCTTGAGATTTTTTTTGTGAAACCATACAAACGAATTTACTAATTATTTATCATTACAAACTCAAGTGATTTAAACTATTTGTTAAGATTTTTTTTGGCTTATTAAAAGTCTTCGTAATCAGATAAGAAATACTTATTTTTGTGCCCATAACTTAAGAATTTTATTGAAATGAAAGCATATATTTTTCCAGGCCAAGGCGCTCAATTTACAGGAATGGGTTTAGATTTATACACTAATTCCAAAATGGCTCATGAACTTTTTGAACAGGCTAATAAAATTTTAGGATTTCGTATAACTGACATTATGTTTGAAGGAACTGCAGAACAATTAAAACAAACCAATGTCACTCAGCCGGCTATTTTTCTTCACTCGGTAATATTAGCAAAAGTTATGGGTAATTCTTTTCAGCCAGAAATGGTTGCTGGACATTCTTTAGGTGAAATTTCTGCCTTAGTAGCTGCAGACGTTTTATCATTTGAAGATGGACTTCAGTTGGTTTCTAAACGTGCTTCAGCAATGCAAAAAGCCTGTGAAATCAGCCCTTCAACTATGGCTGCGGTTTTAGGTTTAGAGGATCAAATTGTTGAGCAAATATGTGAAACTATTGATGGAGTAGTTGTGGCTGCAAATTACAACTGTCCGGGTCAATTGGTAATTTCAGGTGAAGTTTCAGCCATTCAAAAAGCCTGTGAATTATTAACTGAAAAAGGCGCAAGAAGGGCGCTTATTTTACCTGTTGGAGGTGCTTTTCACTCTCCAATGATGGAGCCTGCAAGAGAGGAATTAGCTGCTGCTATCAAAGAAACTCAATTTAATGAGCCTGCTTGCCCAGTTTATCAAAACGTGCCTGCAAGTGCAGTAACCTCAGCTACTGAAATTAAAGAGAATTTAATGAAACAATTAACGGCTCCTGTCAAATGGACACAATCCATTCAATCAATGATTGTTGACGGTGGAACACAGTTTATTGAGGTTGGGCCAGGTAAGGTGTTACAAGGCTTAATGCGAAAGATAGATAGAAGTGTTGAGGCAACTGGTGCTAGTTTTGAATAATCTGGTATTATTGTTTTAATTGCCATTGCCAAGCAGCCAATAATGCTTCATCTAATGTTTTTTCTGTTTTCCAACCCAATTCAACTTTAGCTAAAGTAGTGTCTGCATAGGCAGAGGTAATATCCCCCTCTCTTCTATCAACAATTTTATAGTTAAGTTTAATCTTGGAAACCTTTTCAAAAGCTTGAATAACCTCTAAAACGGAACTCCCTGTTCCTGTTCCAACATTAAAAACTTCAAAATCTTTTTTATTATTATTTTTTAATAATCTTTCTAAAGCAGCTATGTGAGCCTTAGCCAAATCTACAACATGTATATAATCACGAACAGCTGTGCCATCTTTGGTAGGGTAGTCGTTTCCAAAAACAGATAACTCTTTTCTAATGCCAGCTGCAGTTTGTGTTACAAATGGAATTAAATTTTGAGGAACTCCTAATGGTAATTCTCCTATTTGAGCTGATTCATGAGCCCCAATTGGATTAAAATACCTCAGAGCAATTGCTTTTAAGCCATTTGCTTTACAACTTTCTTTAATAATCTCCTCACCAATTTGTTTGGTATTTCCGTAAGGAGATTCTGCAGGTTTAGTTGGAGCATTTTCTGTAATAGGTAACTTATCTGCTTGACCATATACGGTACATGAAGAGCTAAAAATAAAGTTAGATAACTTATACTTTTTCATCTCTTTGAGAAGATATACTAGGGTGCTTATATTGTTTTCGTAATATAATAATGGATTTTTTACGCTTTCTCCAACTGCTTTTGATGCAGCAAAATGGATAACACCATCTATTGTGTTGTTTTTAAAAAAATCTTCAACTGCTATTTTATTTCGTAAATCAATATTGAAATATGAGGGTTTTATTCCTGTTATAGCTATGATACTTTCTAAAACTTCAATTTTTGAATTGTATAAATTATCAATAATAACAACTTCATAACCTGCTAGTTGAAGTTCAACAACAGTATGAGAGCCGATAAAGCCTAAACCTCCTGTTACTAATATTTTTTTCATATGGGGATTTTTTAAAATTTAACTATCCAACAAAATCATTGATTGTTTTTGTAATAAAAGCCAACTGTTCTTCATCTAGTTCTGTGTGCATTGGCAAGGAAATTACTGTTTCAATTAATTCATTAGTTGTGGTAAAGTCATCTTCTTTATACCGATTGTCTTGATATGCCTTCTGAGCGTGTAACGGCACTGGATAATAGATAGCATTTGGAATTCCATTATCTAATAAATGTTGGTGTAATTCATTACGTTTACCATTGGTTATTTTAATCGTGTATTGATGAAATACATGACAGTCACAAGAGTCACAAATCTCTCCACAATTTTCTGTTGCATTCGATTTTGTAGTTGGTGTAATAATGTTAGCATTATGAGAAAATGCGTTGTTGTAGTGTCGTGCTGCATCTCTTCTAGCATCACAATATTTATCTAATAAAGGCAACTTAGTTTTTAAAACCGCTGCTTGGATACTATCTAATCTTGAGTTTACACCTACTACGTCATGATAATAACGTTTATACATACCATGATTAACCATTCCACGTATGGCATGAGCTAAATCATCATCATTAGTAAAAATTGCACCACCATCACCATAGCAACCTAAGTTCTTTGACGGGAAAAAGGATGTGGTTCCTACATGACCAATAGTTCCAACTTTTTTCTTGCTACCGTCTTTAAAAGTATAGCTAGCACCAATAGCTTGGGCGGTATCTTCAATAACAAATAAGTTATTTTTTTTAGCAATTTCCATTACTGCATCCATATTGGCACACAATCCGAATAAATGTACTGGAACAATGGCTTTTGTTTTTGGAGTGATGGCTTTTTTTAAGGCATTGATATCAATGTTAAACGTATCTGGTTCCACATCAATCAATACTGGGGTTAATTTTAACAAGGCAATTACTTCAACAGTGGCTGCAAAAGTAAAATCTACAGTAATCACTTCATCACCTTGTTCAAGTCCCAAGCCCATCATGGCTATTTGTAATGCGTCGGTTCCGTTTGCACAAGGAATAACGTGTTTTACAGACAAATAGTTCTCTAAATCTGCCTGAAATTGATGCACATATGGGCCATTAATATATGCAGAGGAATTCAAAACTTCTTCAATAGAGGAATCGATAGTTTTTTTGATATTTGAGTACTGACCTTGAAGATCAACCATCTGAATTTTTTTCATTGATACAGGATTTGTGGAGATCAAAAATACAATATAAATCTGTTATCTTTGGTCAAAATTAAATTTATCAGAATGAAAATCCTCTTAAAAATTATTAAAATAATAGGCATAACCTGTGGTCTAATTTTTATAGCAGTATGGTTATATTCAAGAACATTACAACCAACTTACAATGGAGAATTATCATTAAATAACCTCTCGGAAGATGTTAGCGTTCATTTTGATGATAACGGAGTGCCTCACATAAATGCACAATCTCAAAAAGATGCTTACACTGCCTTAGGCTATGTTCACGCTCAAGATAGATTATGGCAAATGGAACTTATTAGAAGAATAGCTCCAGGAAGATTGTCAGAACTTTTTGGAAAAGATTTATTAGATACAGATGTCTTTTTTTCTGGTCTAGGAATAGAAGAGGCTGCAGCTATAGCAATTAATAATTTAGATATAAATTCAGAAGCTTATTTATTGGCTCATGCTTATTTAGATGGTATTAATCAATACATAGAAAAAGGAAAAACACCTTTAGAATTTTCATTAGTAGGAGTTAAAAAAGAAAAATATACGATTAAAGATATCTATAATGTATTAGGTTATATGTCTTTTAGTTTTGCTGTAGCTCATAAAACAGATCCTTTATTAACGGAAATCAAAGAAAAATTAGGGAACCTATATTTAGATGAAATCTTAGGTTCTCATCCAGAAAACTTAACCATAAACAGAACAGATAGTATTTCTAAAATACATGCAAAATTTTCAAAAAGCGTGAGTCTTATTATGGATAAAATGCCAGTCTCTCCATTAATTGGAAGTAATTCATGGGTTATTGGAGCAGATAAAACAAAAAACGGAAAAGTTATTTTTGCTAACGATCCTCACATCGGGTTTTCACAACCTTCCGTTTGGTATCAAAATCATATTACTACACCAGATTTTGAAATGTATGGTTTTAATTTAGCATTAATGCCTTATCCACTTTTGGGTCATAATAGAAATTACGCTTATGGTTTAACTATGTTGGCAAATGATGACTTAAATTTTTATACTGAAGAAAGCAACCCAGATAATCCCTCTGAATACAAAACAAAAGGGGGGTTTAAAAAATATGAATTTCTAACAAAGACGATCAAGGTTAAAGATGCAGCCGATACTACTTTTCAAGTAAAAATTAGCCAACATGGCCCAATAATGAATGGTTTAATCAAACATATTGATGAAGACCAGCCAGTTGCTATGAATTGGATTTATACCCAATTAAAAAACGAGATGTTAGCTGTCTCTTATGGGATGACTCATGCTGAAACGCTGGAAGATTTTAAAGTATCTGTTAGTAAAATTCATGCTCCCGGTCTAAATGTAATGTATGGTGATAGTCAAGACAATATTGCTTGGTTTGCATCTGCAAAATTATACCAATTAAGAGAGGGTTTGTCTTCTAAAACGTATCTGAATGGTGCTTCTGGAGAAGATGAAATTATTGAGGTGTTAGATTTTGAAGAGAATCCAAAGGCAATAAATCCTAAGTGGAATTATGTGTATTCTGCGAACCATCAACCAGATTCTGTTCGAGGGAAATTGTATCCAGGATATTATCAACCAGAAAATAGATCAAAAAGAATTGTTACGCTTTTAGAAGCAAAAGATGATTTTACCAAAGAAAATGTTGCGGAAATGTTGTTTGACGTTACGTCATCTTTAGATCACGTTTTTGCAAGAGATTTACTCTCATTTTTATCTAAAAAAGAGTTAAGTGATTTGGAAATTGAAGCTTATGAAACACTGAAAAACTGGGAAGGAGAATACTTGATGACATCAGTTGGCCCTACAATCTATAATCGGTTTTTATTTGAATTCCTTAAGAATACATACAAAGATGAAACAGGCGATGCCTTTAATCTCTTTATAAATTCACAACTTCAAGATCAGGTATTGCCTGTTCAAATAGCTAGAGAACAATCTGTTTGGTGGGACAATATAGAAACAAAAGATGTAGTTGAAACAAAAAAAGAAATCATTTTAAAATCGTATAGGAATAGTATAGCTTTTTTAAAAAAACAATTAGGAGATGATGTAAATAAATGGAATTGGAATCGGGTTATTTCTGTAGAGCATGAACATGCCATTGGAAAAGCAGGTGGGTTTTTAAGGGATTTTTTTAATGTAGGTCCTTTTAAAACTGCTGGAGGAAACGAAGTCATCAATAACCAGATTTTTAAACTAGATAGTACTGGATTTTATAAAGTTACTGCAGGACCATCCACTCGAAGAGTTGTAGATTTTTCAGACGTAGAAAATGGGTTAAGCATCATTCCAACAGGGCAATCCGGAAATGTATTTAGTCCATATTATAAAGATCAGGCTCAAAAATACTTGAAAGGTGATTTTATAAAAATGGAATTGAATCCATCCGAGATTTTAAAGAGTGAAAATCGATTAATTTTTAAGAGAAAGGAAAATTAAATTTCTTTATAAACTTCTCCAAAAGGAATTCTAAAGCGTTCCCCATAGACACCTTCTGGTTTTCTAATACCACAAGAAACAATCATATTTATTTCTGCACCTCGTGGCAAGTTTAGAACTTTCTTTACTCGCCAAGTGTCAGAACCCTCCATTGGGCAAGTGTCATAGCCCTCAGCAGCCATGCTTAGCATGAAATTTTCAGCAGCTAGCGCACAAGTCTTGTGAGCAACTATTCTCATATCACTATTTCTAACTTCTCTAAAAATAGGTTTAAAAAGCCCGATTACTAAAATCATTAGATATTTTAAAAATCCAAAAATTCCTAAAAAATCACTGTAGGCAAATGGAATTAATTTTCCATAGTAATTTCTACTTACCTTTTCTCTACTGCTTTGTTCAGACTTTGGTTTTGGCGGAAAAATGCGATCAATCATTTGTAAGTTTGAGTTT
>Ga0208680_1000417_pt1 | contig 9326 bp, 19 predicted proteins | sample Colrivmet1556A02_FD_187672 | JGI IMG/M metagenome (GOLD analysis project Ga0208680, IMG submission 187672) | Estuarine microbial communities from the Columbia River estuary - metaG 1556A-02 (SPAdes) (version 2) | ecosystem: Environmental > Aquatic > Marine > Intertidal zone > Estuary | place...
TCCTCGGCCGAGAGGAAGTTTTCGATGGTGAAGTGACTTTTTGGTGACATATCATCCTTTTTGTAAGTGGTGGTGTTAGTCATAAATCGAGTATTCCATAGATGTTTGTCTCCTTCCTTGACCTGACTAATGAGTTCTTGTACCTCATCGTAGTCTATCTCTCTCTGTTCATACTGATTCAATACTCCACACTTGAAACTTCTGCAGACATGAGGACGTTTATCGTATATTCCACACTTTCCATCTTCACCTAACTGAGGACAAGTGCCTGGATTTAATTCATTTAAAGATAAATCCATGTACGCATTCCATGGTGCATCATCTTCTCTCAGTTGAATGACGTTCAATAGGTCATTCTTCAAACCTTCGTATTCATCAGGGTATATGCGTATCCCTAAATTACTTGAACAACAAAGATTACAGTCTATGCATATATCAGATGCAGTTAGAGTATCCATAGTCGTGCATACATATCCGTCTTAGGGTCATCTTCACCCTCTAGATATAGGAATCGCACTTGTTTTGCAATGTCTCTCCATTCATGGTTGTATGAAAACAAAGGTGCATCCATTTCGTCTTCTTGAGGTGGATACCATTCTGTTGGGTAGTAAGGACGAATCTTCTCTTCGTATTGTGCATTGAGAGAATCGTTTTTCTCTTGGTCGTTTAGATGATAAGGACTAAATTGTGCAAGTTTGGTGGGTAGAACGACTCCTTTGAATGAGTCTTCGATGTATTTCCATACACCCCCTTTGTCTTTATATTCTGCAACTGTATCTATCGTCATGTTCACTGCAATATCTTTTAAATCACTACCATTAAATCCCAAGTACCATTCACCTTTATATTCAGTCAAACCTTCGGGGTCGTCCCACCATTTGAGAGGCAGTTCAATGAAGGGCATTTTATTTTCTTGAATGGTGTTCAATGTCTCTGCATCCATTCCATGACCGATAGGAAGTTCTGCAATGTTTCCTTTATTCGGTATATTAGATAGAATTGCAGTTTGACATAGGTCAAGAGGAATCAATCGTGGATTCCATATGATGTTCTTGGTGAAGTCATCGTTGGTTAATATGGGTTCTAATAACAATTGCAGGATGTCATAGGACTCGTCACCGTAGTTGGTGTCTGCGTTTTCTCGAATGGGTAGATGAATAATGTTATCCAGTAGTCCAGTGCCGTCTTTTGCGAGACAATAGAATTTTACCTGTCCACCTGCAACGGTAGGGACACGATACTTTAGAAGTCTTACAAATGAGTCGTTGATAATTTCTGAAGAGAGACCTTCAGGTTTGTGCATAATAATGTTTGTTGACATGATATTCCTATAATATATTCAGTTAATTAATTGTATTTATGTTTTAAATCAATACCTCTATTTTACTAGAGGTATGTGATTATTTCAAGAGGTTATTTGTATAAAGTTTCTAAAACTTTGTCCATGTGTCCCTCTTTCATCATGGTATTGAATTGGTCTGCCCATCTTTTGAGGATATCGGCAGACAATGATGCGTAATATTGCATTTTTATCTCCTATATTGGTATGGACTATCCGTGAACTGCACTTCGAACTTAATCTACTTTGTCTTGTCACATAAATGTCACATTAATATATAGGGATATCAACAGGTTATTCTATTCATCGTCTGCAAAAAATCCAAATCTTTGTAGGGTCAATCTATCCTTCGCATCTCTAGAAACTCTCAAGAGGTCGCCCTCTTTGATTCCCAATCTCATACCTAAGTCGGGGTCTTCGTCTAATGCGATATCACCCTCTGCATTTATATAGAACTTATAGTCTATAAATGTCTTTTTATCCATGCCTTCTGGCACTTGATACTTATCCATTCCATTCTCCTTATGGATTAAAGGTGGCGGAAGATGAAGGATTCGAACCTTCGAAAGGTTTAACCCTTTGCTGGTTTTCAAGACCAGTGCATTCAACCACTCTGCCAATCTTCCGAGTGTAGTAATGGTGGAGTGAACAGGGGTCGAACCTGCGACCTCTTCCGTGCAAGGGAAGCGCTCTCCCAACTGAGCTATCACCCCAAAACTTTACTTCTTCTTGGTTGTAGTTTTTTTCTTTGGAGTAGTAGTTTTCTTTCTACTCTTGTAGACTCTCTTTTTTGACTCGTCTACATCGGGTGTTGATTTGTCGTCTGCAACATAACGACCTTTCTCGTCTCTTGCACGAACCCATTCAAACCCAAAGAAGTCACCAATTTTAGTGAACCATCCCATGATTAAAATCCTCTGTCAAAGTTATAAGTTAATGATGCGAATACTGAGTCTGCAGTTTGACCTTCGAACACATCTTGTCCGATGTTTACACTGAAGTTGTATCTGTTTTCTGCACCAAATGATTTTCCAACCTGTAATTGAGTAAAGTCATCAATTCCGTCTAGGTCATGAAGTCCATGTATCAATTTCAAATCGAATGCGTTCCCAACTAACCACCCGAACTCATAAGAGACTTCTGCGTAGTTGTCGTTGGAATCTAAGTCATGATATGCGATTACTGATAATCCACCAACATTGAGTTGAGTGTACAGTTCTTCAAATGAATCCACAACACCATCATAGGTATATCTGATATACCCAGTGTCTAGTGAAACATTATCCGATACTTGCAAGTCATATCCTGCATAGAAATCCACTTCCTTAGAAGTATCCTCATCACCTGAGAACTCAACTTGGGCCATATATGTACCCACATAGAATCCTAAGTCTGATAATACTTCACCTGTAAAGTGAACTGAAGGTAGTCCTCGTGATTGAGTGACTCCTCTCCAAACGTAATCTGAGTCATAACCCACATTACCGTTTATTGAACCTGCGACTGCAGGTAGTGTGAGGACTGATAACATCAATCCTAATAATATATTTTTCATAATATACTCCGTTTTATTTAATTTGCAACCTTGAAGTTTGTTTTGTAAGGTCTGATTTCTCTACGAACCAATTCATTTAGAATCTTCTGTTTGAGTTTTCCTTTACCTTTCTTCACTGTCACCCTACCATGGATGTCTTCCTCTTGGATAGACTCCAATTCTTTTACCAGCGTATCCACTGACTGACCTTTCATCCAGTAGTGAGTTATTGTTAACTTAGAACTTCCTCTTGCTCTAGTCGCTTGTGATTGTTTAAATTTGATTGGCATTACTTCACCTCGTTATACGAACAGTTCAATCACTTGTACTACGAGTGTAATTGCTGTCAATGTTGTTAAAATCTTTAATAGTGTTATTTGTTTTCTCATTTACTTTCCTTAGTTTTTGAGTATGACCTTTGGAAATACTCTTATGTTGTCATCGTCATTGGATGCAGAAGTTGAAGTGTCATACTGTGTCATACTTTCTTGGTCGTAATCATCAGTAGTTCCAGCATTGAACCATAATGAAAGAACATATCGTTCTCCTGTAAGTACTGGTTCTACTCCATGCCATCTTTCTGTCGAATTGTTAAATGCAACCATTGTCCCTTGGAAGGGTAATAGTTTATGTCCATCGATTGTAAGGTTTCCACCTGTAAAATCATCGTTTAAGTTGAAGATGACTGTACCAGTGTCACCCGAATCGGCTTTGTCTTTATGGAATGCCATATATGCTTCCATGGGGTACTTTAGAATTTGTATATAACTGACCTGTGCAAAATCATCATCCCAAGGGATATAACCTTCAACCCATTCCATTACTTTTTGAGTGTCGGGATTAGATGGGCCGAGGGTATAACAGATTCGACCATCGTCTTCTTCATATTTTAGTCGGTCTTCATCTGCATCGTTCTCTGCAACGATGTGTCCCATATGGTCAACGTCTTTTGATTCGAGTTCAGTGAATGGTGCTTCATCAATCATTCTGATGATTTCATTGCAATGTACTTGGGGTAATGCAGTATGCCCTACAATTAGTATTGAATTATTCATAATTAATATGTCTCGTTCCAACTCTTTTGAGGATGGAAGAAGTTCACTTGTGAGTATCTCCAGTTATCTTGACTATATTTAGAGTAGTCATCAATCCAGGCTCCGTGGATTCTATTGCCTGGGAATATGACACAACGATTGAATTTTGCAGGGATGATTTGTTCTACGGTGAATCTATCCTCTACAGGGAACAGTACATTCATATGTTCATCGTTAGATAACCATGTCCCATCATATACTGCAGTTCCACCACTCTCTTCTTTGTCCATGTATACAATCATGTTCAATGTGGATTCATTATCGGGTGTTGAGAGTTCTGAATCGGTGTGTGGGTAGTGTTGAATCTTTGTATCAAACTCTGTAATGGTTTGGAAACAGTTAAACTCGTAGATATGTTGCCAATCATAATCTCCAGTATGAAAATATTTACGACATATGTTTAATACACGTTGCATTTCATTGAAGTAAACTCTAGTTGGATGTGCAATCTTATCTGTAATCCGACAGTCATTGTAATCCACTCCATTGTGTGATTGACCCTCTCTTTCTGTAGAATATTTCCACATGGGGTAATCTCTATTTTTAATCCATTCATAGAGTTCATCGGGATTCTCATAGAAATTGTCTATGGTGATTGCAAACCCATCATAGGTTGCATCAAAATTTGAACTGAATTTAAACAATTCATCTAATACAAATGTCTTACTCATCTTTTTTATACCCCACCATACGTTCATGATTTATGTCTTCTTCTAAAAAGTCGTATCGCATATTATCACCAGTCTCATTATTGTCTAATGGTAGATGATGTTTTAGATTGAATGATATTGATATCCTTTCGTAATCTTCGGGGTAATTATATGTTGGTTCTACTGAATGTAAAACGTAAGAAGGCCAGAATAAAAACTCACCCTCTTGTGGTATATAATTGAATGAAGAATCACAACCTTGAACCCCATCAAACATTATGTTTGGAAATCCTTCCCTTTCAATTGGTCTGTCCACTGCCTGATGATTTGCATTACCACTCATATTAGGTGAGAAGAATTTGATGGGTTGATTTGATTTCGTTGTCTTGACATAGTATGTTCCACTGGTATGACAATTGACATGATTGTGAGTACTATGTTGATGTGGGCCAGTGTAAACATTTACCCATGCAAACAAATGAATGTCATCTCTGCATAGGTGTCCTACTGGTTGTTGATATACATTAGAACAGAATGCAATATATGAATCTTTAATTTGATTAGAGAAACTTTTGAACCAGTTGTGTTCATGCATTGATACTCTAAGGTCTTCATCAAAATAGGTAGTGTACTCTTGACATATATCACCTTTAGGTTGTTTTGCAACCAACTCTCTACATTTCTCTGCAACTTCATCTGTATCTAAGTTGAGTTGACCTCTAAGAAAAGGTATAGAGAACATATTCATTACCTGGCCAGGTGCAGGTTGATATCCTTGTCCCCTTTCTTCTGTTAATGTATCGGGAATGATTCCTTTCTGTAAGGATTCAATGACCGTATCAACATCAGTACCTTCAGCCATATTAAAGATTTTATCTTCGTGTCTAAGTTGTGGGTCGGATTTAACTCTTCGAACTTCCTGTTCCATTTCACCCGAAAGTCCTTCGGTTTTTTCCATCACTGGTGGTTTCATAATTTAACTCACTTAATATTATATTGTTCGTTTCCGTTATTTTTGTTAAACCTTCTTACTAGGTATTTAAAATTGTCTACAAGGTATGTAGGGTAATCTTTACAAACACTTCCGAATGCACTGTTCTCGTCACAATAGTCTAACCACATTCTTGAGGTAAATGACCTAAATTCTTCCGAAAAAACGTCTGTAAATGCCTCAGACCTCATTGTCCTCTACGGTTGATGCATATGCAACAAATCCAATAAGGAATGCAACCATGACATAAGGTTGTTCAAGTGCATCAAAGAACTGACCTAAGAAATCCCAACCTGTTAACACTTGAACTGCAACACATAGTCCAAAGACTCCTGCGTATAACTTCCAAATCATTTCTTCACCTCTGCAACTATTCCTTTCTGACCATCGGTCATTGTCACATTACGATACACTACAATCACTTCTCCAAGTTGTTTGATGTATCTTTTAATCTCTTGATTGTTCTTAATCATAACCTTATAGTCACCTACAGTAGTTGCAACAAATACAACGTCTCCACTGTTTTGTGCTTTCATTTCATCTAAGAATCTATCAAGGTATGTATAACCTTCTGGCCATTCGGGATTCTCTTTGTCTTCCCATTCACAAGTCTTAGGTCTTTTAAATTTCTCTATCTTGACTCCATCTTTCTCTTCGAACTTCTTAGGTTCGAATGGAATAGTTGCCCTACATGGATTGGCGATTCTCGCTTCAGATACCACATACCATTTTGGTGGTTGTAGGTCTAGTGGACGTGGAAGTGTAGGTTGAATAATTTCAATCTCTACTGGTTTACTTATTATTTCTACCTTTCTTTCGGGTAGAAGACTACAACTACTCGCTAGTATCGTTGATAGACTCAAGATTGCTAATGTCTTTAGTGTCATTTTCTATACCCTCAATTACTTCTTTAGTACCGTTGTTAAATCTATTCTCCATCAATCCTGGCTTGACGGTTGCAAGTCTTTCAAAATTATGTTTTGATAGGATGGATAGATATCTGTTTTTATCTTCTTCAATCTCTGCGTTCTTACGAGACATATTCTGAAGTGCGGCTGTTTGTTTCTCAAAGTTTTCTTTGAGTGCAGTCATGGTCGCCTTTTGTTCCTCAACTGCGTATTCTAATGCAACATTATTTGCACTAAGTGTTTGGTTTTGTGTGTAAAGGTAATACGACCCCATTCCGAGTACGAGTATTATTCCTATTAACATTTGTTGCATATTATAACTCCACTATGCGATAGTCAAGACCTTTTGCACTTCTAATCTCAACTATACGTTTCTCTTTATCTCTGAATTTGAGATGCTTTTCTTTCTGAATGAGGATTTTCTTTGAAATGTATTCATCCTTGAACACATTACCAGTTAGGTCTTGAGTTCTGAATACGGTGACTTGATATTCGGGTGCGAACCAATACTTTATTGCGTTCCACCATCTTATTAATGCTCTTTTTATCATTATTACATTTCCTCTTACAAATAGACACACCGAAGTGTGTCTATTATTTAGTCCAACTAAAACGTTAAATTTTAGCTTTCATATGTAAAAAGTGAACCACCGTTTACTGCGGCTTGACCTGCGGCCAAGATTGCAGCTGATGGAGTTCCCATTCTATATGACGTTCCAGCTGAAGTCACATTAGTATAGATTACATGACCTTGTGACTGCAACTTACCAATTGTTCTTGCTGGTGAAGTTAAGTCAAAACGGTTTCTAATTGTAGTCCATTTTACATTTTTACCTTTTGAAAGTAGGTTTAACACTTTTTGCGTTTTGGATAAAGCCATTATATTTTCTCCTGATATAAAGCGAAGGTCATTCCCATGACCCTCTAGTTGTTCACCTTAATTGGTGAATTCGTTAAGAAGACTCCCCATAGTTTCTGAGTTTCTTCAATTTTGTAATGGTCTCAGCTGCACTAGTGTGAAGGATACCTATCCCACCATGTGCTTCCCAAGACTCAATGTTCTTAATTCTATCGTCTATAAGGACTGAACCTTCAAACGCAAACATACCTTTTTGACTACCAGTCATTGTGCAAGTGACAACAACAGAAGGAGAGACGTGGTCTCTAATCCATTCGTTCTTATCAAACACAACTAACTCTCTGTTGATTACACCAGCAGCAGTTAATATTTCCCATGGAAGTCTTGTATGTCTAACATATGCAACCAAGTCGTGCATATCTTCCATAGGTGGTAAGTTTCTGAATAATCTTTTGTTTGTTAATTCTTCTTTTCTTTCGTCATAATCGTTATGACCCTTATCCGTGTTTGGAAAAGGTGTACCAGTGAGTGTCTCCACCCCAGTGTTGAAATCGGCAAGGACACCGTCCATGTCGATAAATATTCTCTTTATATTCATAGTGTTATTTCCTTATTACCCTACTATTATAACAAAAGCACTGACACATTGTCAAGCTTTTAAGCAATAAAATCTCTAGGTTTTATAAGGTGTTTAGTGAATTCGGTCTGTAAAAATCTTAGATTTTCTCCGTGATTGACATATTCATCTACTGATTCATATGTGTCTTGACCATGTTGTCGCCTTTCATGACAGTTCTCACCGTACATATGAGCGCAATATTCTTCAAATGTCATCATACTTTTTCTCATTTATAGTACCATTATACACTATAATGAGGGTCTTTGTAAAGGGGTTTTTTAAATAAATTTGTCTCTTCCTACCCAAAACATATTGAAGATTTGGGACTCCAATTTATATGCTTCTTTCTCCCATGGCTGTCTCGAATAAGGGGTCTTACCATGGTATTTCTTCTTAAATCTTTGCAATTTAGGTGATAATTCACCCTTAATGAACTGTTTTGCATGGATTAATTCGTGTGCGAGGTTCAACATCATTTGGTCATGCGTGAATTTACTCCCATCTTCGTCCAATCTGTTCAATTCTATGTCCACCACCCCCACATTTCCTGAACAAGTTGCGTAAGTATAGTCGCCCAGTTCGATGGGTCGTGACACTATGTGTAATGATAAGTCAACATTACGTCTTAATCTTGGGTGTAAGTGGTAGATTACATCAGTGACGTAGTTATAAATGTCTCGTTTTCGTGCAATTTGACCCGAAATGTCTATGTTTACCATGTAGTATTTCATCCTAAATTAAGAAAGTTCGAACTCTTTTATTCTGTTTCAACCTCATCTATAAATTCCACTTCATCTTCACTTATGTCTTCCCCACAAAAAGGGCAATTTTCAATATCGTATTGGTGTGAGTCCATTTCATGTCTCACTTCACTTTCACTTTTACAAGCACTACAATGTACTCTAAATATTCGTATCATGTTCCTTCTCTCCTAGGATTTCTTCCCATGCATTATCAAATGATTTTCTCTTACCGTCAATGGTAATAAAGGGTACTACATGATGTGGGTGTAATGCAGCCTTTTGAAAATCCAACCCTTGTATATAGATACGAATTTCATTATCTTTAGTATCAAGTGTCTTCAACAAGTGGGTGATTCTCATATCATCGATTCCCTGTTCGGATTCGGGATTTAAGTATGCGTGGATTTGTTTCATAACTTCACTGCAAGTAATATGAATATGCCCATAAGAACTACAGTCATAAGGAACATTAGACCTGCGAGTATAGTGTGATACCATATCCACCTTGTCTTATATGCGTTTTCGATTGTTAGGTCATCGGGGTCGGGTATTGCAATTTCATGTTGTTTAAGGTTGATTGAATCGACAA
>Ga0208680_1000421_pt1 | contig 9304 bp, 6 predicted proteins | sample Colrivmet1556A02_FD_187672 | JGI IMG/M metagenome (GOLD analysis project Ga0208680, IMG submission 187672) | Estuarine microbial communities from the Columbia River estuary - metaG 1556A-02 (SPAdes) (version 2) | ecosystem: Environmental > Aquatic > Marine > Intertidal zone > Estuary | place: USA...
AGCGCATTAATAAGCACCGGTACAAGCCCTTGATAGTTTACCGCCAACATGTTTTTATCATCAGTTGAAACTAGTTCTGGAAATACTTTTTGAATATCTTGAGCCAATACGCCAATTTTTTGTTTGCCGTCTTTTTTCATTGTATAACTCTTTCCATCAATTAAGAGTAATTTGGCAAGCGTAGAGCCTAGAGATACAATATTTGCTTTAAGTCTTGCGTCAGATGATACTACGATATCACCATTTACAGTTAGGTCATTACTTACTGTAGTATCTCCGTTAGACATTACTTTAAAAGCATCTGATCTATTACTAAAAGTACCATTTCCAATTACAAAAGCAGTATTTGCAGTATTTGCCTGAGTTGCACTACCAGTAACCGTATTGCCACTTAAATTGTAATAACCAATTACTAATGAGGAGTAATCATTTGCTTTTGATGATTTTCCCATTGCAGTGGAATGTGAACCAATGGCCTCTGACCATTGTCCCATTGCTGTAGAATATTCTCCATTTGCAATTGCCTCATATCCCATTGCTAAAGAAGTATATCCGTTTGCCTTGCTACGATTCCCCATTGCAATAGAATTATTTCCATTTGCCTCTGATTTATACCCCATTGCTGTAGACCAATCTCCAATGGCTTTACTGTCTCTCCCCGTTGCAAGTGTACCGTCACCACTTGCTGTTGTATAATATCCAATTGCTGAAGCACTTGTTGACCCGGAAATATTTGTCTGTACATTTTGTACTTGTGCATTGACTGTAAAACCAACAATCAAAGCTAAAAGTGTAAGTATTTTTTTCATAGTAAATAGTTATATTATTCTTTTTTGGTAATAAGTTGATTAAACATTTTTTTTAATTCAGATACTTCTTTTCTGTAAGTATCTATTTCTGATTGTTGTTCTTTGAGCGCATTAATAAGCACTGGTACAAGCCCTTGATAGTTTACCGCCAACATGTCTTTATCATCAGTTGTAACGAGTTCTGGAAATACTTTTTGTATGTCTTGAGCCAATACGCCTATTTTTTGTTTGCCATCTTTTTTCATTGTGTAGGTCTTTCCATCAATTAAGAGCAGTTTTGCAAGAGTAGCCCCTAGAGATACAATATTTGCTTTAAGTCGTGCATCTGAAGAAACCACAACATCGCCACTTACTGTTAAGTCATTACTAACAGTAGCGTTTCCATTATACATTACTTTAAAGGCATCAGATTTTACAGCATTAGTGCCATTTCCGATCACAAAAGCAGTATTTCCAATATTGGGTAGTGTTGCGTCAACAGTAACCGTTGAACCGCTTAAATTGTATGTACCAATCACAAGAGACCCATAATCACTAGCTATAGTCCCTTTTCCCATTACTGTAGAGGCAGATCCACTTGCTGTTGTTTGATATCCTGTTGCTGTAGAAGAATTTCCACTTGCTGATGTCTCATGACCCATTGCGGTAGCGTACAACTCACTCGCAGATGAAGAACGCCCCATTGCTATAGAACTACCTCCAGATGCTGATGTGAGATAACCCATAGCAATCGAATTATCGCCGCCTGCTGTTGTCTCTTTACCCATGGCTGTAGAGGAAGCTCCACTTGCCGTTGTTTGATATCCTGTTGCTGTAGAAGAATTACCACTTGCTGTTGTCTCATGTCCCATTGCGGTTGCATATAATTCTGTTGCCGATGTAGAACGTCCCATTGCTAAAGTTGAACCACCATTAGCAACTGTTAAGTATCCTAGTGCGGTAGAGTAGTCTCCACTGGCTGTTGTTTGATATCCCATTGCTGTAGATGCTTCCCCACTTGCAGTTGTTAGATATCCCATAGCTGTTGAGTATAATGCATTTGCTAATGTTTGACGCCCCATTGCGATAGAGGTTCCCCCAACAGCATCTGTTAGGTATCCTATTGCTGTTGAGTAGGTTCCACTTGCTTCAGTCTCACGTCCCATTGCTATAGAAGTGCCCCCAACAGCATCTGTTAAGTATCCTAGCGTTGTAGAATAGTCTCCACTTGCCTCAGTCTGACGGCCCATTGCTGTTGAAGCAACTCCACTTGCTGTTGTTTGTAGTCCAATCGCGGAAGCAGTGGCTCCGCTATTGGTTGTTCCACTGTTAGCAATTTGTGCATTACCTATAAATCCGATGGTTAATGTTATAAGTGTAAATAATTTCTTCATTATTAAAAATTATATGATAAATTTTTACTGTACTTTTTTAATAAAGATTTTTAATTCAAAATTTGCGTAATATTAGTTTATATAATTTGTGGAGACAAAAGTTAAATTTTTAATAAAACATCCATTATTATTATTTTTTGTCACAGATAACATCTCAAGTATTTGCGAATAGGCATATCGATAAAATTTATATTAAAAGAATAGATAATGATAATTATTACCTTAATTTTGAAAAATAAATGAGATGAAGTATATTAAATATTTCTTCCTAGAATAATATATAAAAATAAAAAAAGATGGCATTAGAAATAACAGATGCAAATTTTGAAGAGGTAGTGTTACAATCAGATAAGCCAGTATTAGTTGATTTTTGGGCCGCTTGGTGCGGACCTTGTAGAATGGTAGGACCTATTATTGATGAAATTCACGGAGAGTACGACGGAAAAGCGGTTGTGGGAAAAGTAGATGTTGATTCAAATCAAGAGTTTGCTGCTAAATATGGTGTACGAAATATTCCAACAGTTCTATTATTTAAAAATGGAGAAGTTGTTGATAAACAGGTTGGTGTAGCTCAAAAAAATGTATACACAGATAAAATTGACGCCAACTTATAAAAATTGTCTAAAAAATCAAAGTTAAAAGGTTTGGCATTTGCCAGACCTTTTTCTATTTTAGGGAACAATGATAGACCTTTCTAACATACAAAATTCAGAAATTAAAAACCTAGAGTTATTAGCCCATCAAATAGTGGAGGGATTTATAACAGGGATTCATAAAAGCCCTTTTCATGGTTTTTCTGTTGAGTTTTCTGAACATAAGTTATATAACAAGGGAGAGAGCACACGCCATATAGATTGGAAACTTTTTGCAAAAACAGAAAAGTTATACACAAAAAAATACGAGGAAGAAACCAATTTACGATGTCATATTATTATAGATAATTCAGCTTCCATGCATTATCCAGTAGTAAAAGAACAACGGGTAAATCAATTAAACAAAGTAGGGTTTTCAGCAGTTGCATCTGCTTGTTTGATGGAAGTCTTAAAAAGACAACGTGATGCAGTTGGTCTAAGTGTTTTTGCTGATTCCTATCAATATTACGCTCCAGAGAAAGGAAGTGATCGTCACAGAAAGATGATTCTTCATCAACTTGAAAAATTAGTAACAAGTAAATCAGACGCTGCCACTGAAACCTATCAATATTTACATGAGATTGCTAAAAAAATTCACAGACGTTCTTTAATTTTTCTGTTTACAGACATGTTTCAAACGAATATAGGTGAAGAAAAAATGTTTGAAGCTTTGAGGCATTTAAAATTTAACAAACACGAAGTTGTACTGTTTCATACCTTTGATATGAATACCGAATTAAATTTTGATTTTGAAAACTCTCCAAAAAAATTTGTTGATGTTGAAACAGGTGAAACAGTGAATTTATTTGCAGACAATATAAAAGAAAACTACACAAGATTAGTTGATTCTTATTTTAAAGAATTGAAAAACAAATGTCTACAATATAAGATAGATTATGTCCCTGTAGATGTTAAACAGGGTTTTCATCAAGTATTAACTAGCTATTTTTTAAGTAGGCAAAAAATGCTGTAATTTTCCATCTTTCTGTTTGGATATATAAAAAACTGACTTATATTTGCAACCGCTTTAAGCAACGGTCTGGTAGTTCAGCTGGTTAGAATACCTGCCTGTCACGCAGGGGGTCGCGGGTTCGAGTCCCGTCCAGACCGCAAAAGCATCTCTTTTGAGATGCTTTTTTTTTATACTATATTCTTATATCTATTTTTATCTAGAATTGCTCTCAATAATTTCAATAATAAAAAGTATAAGGAAAGTGTTTTTAGTATTTTATACCAGTTTAAATTAGTATGCGCAACCATATGTAATTAATTACACCTTACTAATATATCAATCTTATATTTTCACCATATTTATAAAAAAATAATGATTAAATTTAAGATGTCTTAGTTAATCAAAATGCTATAATATGCCTATGAAAGTCTACCAAATATTTAGAACAATTTTAGTATGTATAGTCATTCTCTTTTTCCATAATTCTATTTTTAGTCAAAAATATAAAGAGATGATGAATGATAATTCCTTTAATTTTTATGATGTTGTTAAAGAAGCAGAGTCTCATTTTAAAACTATAGATGTTACTAAAAAAGGGTCTGGCTATAAGCAATTTATGAGATGGGCTGTTGGTAATGAGTACAAATATTATCCTTCAGGAGATAGACTGGCTGTAGATCCAGAATTTGTTATCAAGGCTTATAAAAAAAATCTTTCTAGTAAACAAGACCAATCAAGTACTACTATATTAACTAATGGTTGGAGAGAAATAGGTCCATTTGCAATAAATAATATTACGGGTCATTATGCTGCCGGAATGGGAAGGGTTGAAGATTTCTATGTAAATCCAAATAACAAGCAACAAATCTATAGTTGTTCAAGAAGTGGAGGTCTATGGAAAACAGAGAACGAGGGAGCAACATGGTATAGCTTAAGTACTGAAACCTTAGTGGCTTCTGGTGTTAATTCTATAGCTGTAAATCCATCAGACTTTAATCACATATACATAGCACTTCAAAATGCTAGGAATAACTATTCCTATGGAATTTATGAATCTTTAAATGGGGGAGAATCCTTCAATGAAACCGATTTTAATCCAACAAATTTGGGTTTAGGAGGTCTAGGGTCTAATTTTAAAATTTATACAGTAAAGCATCACCCAACAATAGAAGATTTTTTAGTAGTTGGAACCTCTAACGGTTTATACATAACCAACAATAATTTTAGTTCTTGGACAAAAATAGTTAACTCAGGTCAATTTATACAAGTAGAATTTCATCCTACAAATGATGCTATTTTTTATGCTTACAATAATTCTCAACGAAATTTAGTTTATGTTTATAATTCTTTAAATAATGATTATTCAACAACAACTATTAATAGTAATAATAATAATTTAGCTACAATAGCGGTTACCGAAAATGCTCCAGATCATATTTATTTTGCCTCTTCTTCAGGTATTTATAAATCAACTAACACTGGTATTAACTTTAGTTTTATTTCAAATTCGTTTAACAATATTAGTAACATTGGTACTGATGCTTTTGCTGTTAGTAGCTCTAATTATCAAAATCTATTGATTGGTGGAGTTGATGCAGCAAATTCTACCAACGGTGGATTAAGTTTTACAAAAAGAACAGATTGGTATTTAGGAAGTTCTTTACATGGTAATGGCTCTTTGGAAGAGAATTATTTCAACAGTACTGCTTATGTTCATGCAGATTTAAGAATAGCAAAATCTATAGACGGTTTATTTTATGTTGGAACAGATGGTTGTTTAGCAAAAAGTGAGGATGGCGGAGTTACTTGGCAAAATTTAATGCAAATCAATGCACCTCCTATTAGAGAGAATTATAAGTTAGGAATCAGCCAATCTCACAATAAGGTTGCTATAAGTGGTTCTCAAGATAATGGTACTTCCATTAAGAAACCTTCTGAATGGGTTGAAGCCTACGGAGCAGATGGTATGGAAGGAATTGTTTTACCTCTAAATCCAGAATATATGATTGGGAGTTACCAATTTGGTGGAAGAATTAGAACACTCAATGCAGGAACATCCAACACTATTGTAACTTCAAATGGAACAGATGGTTGGTGGGAAGCACCTTTAGCTTATGATCCTAATGATCAGTTTAAAATTTATGATTTTAGAAATGGTGTTTACGTAAGTACAGATTTTGGTCTAAACTACAATTATGTGGGGACCCCCTCATTTTTAAGTTCAAACCCCGGTAATTACTGGTGGCAAATTAGGAATGCTGAAATCGCTCAAAACAATTCAGACATCATCATAGTATCAAGAACTAGTGAGATTGAAAAATCTACAGATGGTGGGATTAGTTTTACCAACATTAGGAATAACTTACCTAATCATATGATACAAGATATAGCCATCAATCCAAATGATGATAATGATATCATTGTAGTCAATGCCAGCTACACAGATAATTCTGAAAAGGTTTACAGATCAATAAATGGAGGAACTTCATGGATCAATATAACCCATAATATTGGAGATATTCCAGTACATGCTGTTGTTATTGATCATACAAATAACCCTAAGATATACATAGGGACAGAGGTTGGGGTTTATTACATGCCGCTTGATGGAGATAATTGGGTGTTATATAGCCATGATTTGCCAAATGTAGCCATTGAAGAATTAGAAATTAATTATGGTGCAAATACGTTGAAAGCAGCAACATGGGGACGTGGTCTTTGGGAGTATGACCTTTTAGATAGAGCAAGCTATCCCTCAATTGAAAGTACTTCAATTACAGATCCTGTTTCATTAAATTCTCCATTGGAGGAAAGCAATCAGTATATAACATCTGAAATCATTTATGATGGAAATTTAACTGATGTAAAAGTGAGTTTTTCGATAAACAATCAATCATTTGATAATTCTATAAATATGTCTAATGCTTCTGGTGATGTTTGGGTTTCAGATCAAGCCATACCAAATTCAACATCATCAGGTGATAAGGTGTATTTTAAAGTAATTGCAACAGGTGCTAACAATGATACTTCAAGTACTTATAAATTGATGTACAAAGTGAGTGAATTTATGTATTGTTCTTCTGTTGGCTTAAACGGAACCACATCTGATTTTATAAATCAAGTACGTTTAGGAGATTTTGTAAATGACTCAGATCAAAATTATTATACGTTATATGATAATCTTGACCCTATTGAACTAAACGTTGGTGAAACCTATGAACTATCAGTAAGATTAGATTATGCTTTTAATTTGGATAATGCTGCTGCTTGGATCGATTTTAACAGAAATGCTATTTTTGATGATACAGAATTAATTAATATGTCTCAATACAATAATAACATTTCAAATGGTAGTTTTACGGTTCCTGATGATGTTGTTTATGGGCAAAATTTAAGAATGCGTGTTAGTAATATTTACAACAATATTAGTGATCCCTGTGGTAACGCTTATGGTGAGGTAGAAGACTATGTAATAATCGTAAATAATACCCTAGCTACAGACAATTTTGATGAAAATGATAAAACAGTAAGTATTTACCCTAACCCTTCTTCAAGTGATATATTTCTGAGATCTTCTGAAAATATTTTAAAAGTTGAATTATATGATTTAAGGGGAAGAAAAATAATTCAGCAAAATAATTTAAATAAATTTGAAACACAATTTAATGTAGAACATCTTAAAGAAGCTATTTATATTTTAAACGTATACACCAAAGAAAAAATAATTGTAAAAAAAATAGTGAAGAAAAATTAAATAATAACAAAGATGTTTACTCAAAAAAATAGATTTTTTACAATAAAGTTTTTTCTCTTCTGTTTGATTCTCTTTCTGTCTTGTAAAAATTATAATCTGAAGACTTATGAAATAGGAAATGTAAAAACTATTTATGGTGATATGTACTTTTGGCTCTATGAAGAAACTCCATTGCACAAGGCAAGTTTTGTAGAGTTATCTAATGACAATTATTGGGATAGTTTAAGTTTTAATAGAGTAATTGAGAATTTTGTGATTCAAGGAGGTTGTCCAGATGTTCCTGAGGGGTTCTCAAATTCTCCTTATCTTATTGAACCAGAATTCATTCCTGAAATTAAACATCTATATGGAGCAGTAGGTATGGGAAGAGATAACAACCCCGAAAAACGATCTGCAGGATGTCAATTTTACATAGTTCATGATACACTTGGAATACCGAGGCTAGATCAAAATTATACTGTTTTTGGTCAATTATTTAATGGCTTTGAAGTTTTAAATAAAATTGCAACACTTAAAACAGATTCTCTAGATTCACCAATAGATAGGGTTTCCATTAAAGTAAGTACACTAAGGCTTTCAAAAAAAGAATTAACTCAACTTGGAGGTTTTTCTTTTTTAAAATAGAGCAATAATTTAAATATTTTTCATCTTAATTATTGATGGTATTCTTAATGTTTAGGTTCAAAAATTATATAAAATATACTCTAAAATGTAGCATTAGTTTTTAATTTTTAAAAAAAAAATGTATTTTTGTGTATGTGTTGTTTTGGCAAGCAAATCAACATTAGTAAAAATAAAACCCCTAATTCCCTCATTAAATGGAAACTAACCTTTCTGTACTTGTTCTTCGTGTAAAAAAACTTTCGCAAAATTTTGATAATATTTCATTAATAAAAAGACATCATTGGGTTTTATTAAATGAAATTAATACTAAAAAGGAACTATTTATTTTCAGAGATAGCAAAGAACTACTAATTTCTAAAGGCAATAATGTAGATATAGCCAAATGGAGATATGTAGGAAATAACACTCTTTTAATTGAAAGAACAAATGTAAAATCTTTGTATAAACATGGATTTTTTGACGATAATTTATTTGCAATTAAAACAGATGATGAAGGCAATTATTCTTATTTTGTAAATGAAGAAAAATTTGACTTAGGGCTTAATTCAGAAAATAAAATAGCAAGATATTTAGATAACAAATATTTAAATAATACGATAAAAAATAAGGTTACCAGACGCAAAAGGAAATCGTACAGAAATAAAAAAAATAGTGGCTACTATAATTATAATTTTAATTACAATTATGATTATAATATTTTAGATAAAATAAACACCAAAAATCCTATTCGAAAGTTTAAAATCTTTTTAATAAACTTTTCATTTGTCTTTTTCGTCTCTGTTTTTGTTTTATTATTTCTTCAATATGCTCGTTTATTTTAGCAGTTTATTTTTTTATAAATTTAATAGCATCTCCGTTTTTGAGTTTTAGAAAGTATAGCCCTTTTTTAAGATTATGTATTTCAATATTTTCATTAAAATTGATAGAACCTCTTAAAACCTCTGCTCCAATAAGGTTATATATTTTATAAGTTTGTTCCTTATATATTCCTTGAATTTTTATACTTCTTGAACTTGGGTTTGGATATATATTTCTTTTGTTTTTTAATATTTCTTCATAATAAGAGAGTGGTTCGGTACTTTCTATACTAGTTTCAAAATCGTCTAAAAAATAAGTGCCTTGATAATTACCAAGCATCACTTGAACTTGAATTGATGAGG